>Ga0213875_10002158_pt1 | contig 12007 bp, 10 predicted proteins | sample BarmaccomBMRX_R8_FD_160105 | JGI IMG/M metagenome (GOLD analysis project Ga0213875, IMG submission 160105) | Root-associated microbial communities from Barbacenia macrantha in rupestrian grasslands, the National Park of Serra do Cipo, Brazil - RX_R8 | ecosystem: Host-associated > Plants > Roots... | reverse complement strand
CCGGTGATCATCGGCTGCACGAGGATCCTGCGGAGCTTGCCGCCGAAGCGGTTCATCAGCCACCGGTAGGAGCGGCGCACGTCGGCTTCGGTGCGCAGGTCGAGCCGGATCGCGCCGGCGTCGGTCTTGTGCACCAGCCCGGGCACATCGGCCTTGAGCACGACCGGCCCCTCTTCTGCGGCAGCGGCGGCGACGGCGGCGTCCTCGCTGGCGGCCGGGATGGATTCGGCCAGGGGTATGCCGTAGCAGCGCAGCAGGCCGGCGGTTTCATCCGGTGGAAGCCAGCCCCCTCCCCCCTTCCCAGCCTGGCGGAGGAAATCACGAACCAGCGTCCTGGCATCGTCGGCTTCGACGTCCGGGAAATCCGGAACCTGGCCGCGGGGCTCCGCCCGCCAGGTCCCGTACCTGGCGGCTCGCGCCAGCGCGCTCGCAGCCGCCTCCGGGTAGCCGTAGACCGGTATCCGCGGCACGCGGTCAGGGCCCGCGCCGTCCGCTTCGGCGACGGAGGCGCGCTGGGGCAGCAGCCGGACGGACTCGGCCTGATCGAGGACGACGGCGGCGAGCGGGACGCCGACGCGGGCCTCCTGGATGGCCGCCGTCAGGTCGCCGGTGGCCCCGGTTGGCAGGACGAGCGCGATGATCGCGTCCACCTCCTCGTCCGCCCCGATCAGCTCGAGGCACTCCCGGAAGGCGCCGGCCGGCACCGCCGCTGTCGTGTCGACCGGGCCGGTGATCGCGCCGCCGTCCGGTACCAGCGCGTGCAGCCGCCGCCGGGTAGCGCCCCGCGGCTGGTGCACGGTCAGCCCGAGGTCGCTGGCGGCGTCCGCCGCCAGCACTGCCGCCCCGCCGACGTTGGAGACAATGGCGACCGTCCGCCCGGCCGGCACCGGCTGCGTGGCGAGCAGCGCCGTGGCCTCCACCAGCTCACCGAAGCTCGGCGTGGCGATGACCCCGGCCTGCTCGAACAGCGCCTCGCGGCTGACCAGCGGCGAGGCCACAGCGGCCGTGTGCGAGGCCGCCGCCGCCTGCCCAGCGGCCGAACGCCCGGCTTCGACGGTGAGCACGGGCATCGACAGGCCGACCCGCCGTGCGGTGCGGGCGAACTTACGCGGGTTGCCGAACGACTCGATGTACAGCACCGCCAGCCTGGTCACCCCGTCGGCTTCCCACCACATCAGCATGTCGTTGCTGGACACGTCGAGCTTGTTGCCCACCGAGGCGAACGAGGAGATCCCGATGCCGAGCCGCGACAGCTGATCCACCATCGCGAACCCGAGGCCTCCGGACTGCATCACCAGCCCCGCGACCCCCGGCCGCGGGTGGCGGGAAGCAAACGTGGCGTCCAGGCCGATGCCGGGGACCGCGACGCCGAAGCAGTTCGGGCCCACCAGCCGCATGCCGTGCCGCCGGCACGCCGCCAGCAGGTCAGCCGACGCGGCGGTGCCCAGCCCCGAAGTGATCACGGTCAGCGTACGCACGCCGAGCCTGCCGCACTCCTCGGCTGCCTGGAGAACCGCGGGGGGCGGTACCACGATCAGCGCCAGGTCCGGCGCCTCGGGCAGCTCAGCCACAGTCGGCACGCAGCGCACGCCGCCGATCTGCCGGGCGTGCGGGTTGACGGCGTACAGCCGCCCGGCATAGCCGCCGGTGCGGATGTTGTCCAGGATGGACCTGCCCACCGACCCCTCGTGTCGGCTTGCGCCGACGACCACGACCGACTCGGGCGCCAGCAGATGACGCAGGCTGGCCACGTCGGCCGAGCGCTCCCTCTTCTCGACGGCCCGCAGGTAGGAGTCCAGTGTGTTGGCGGTGTCGTCCGCCGGCAGCGGGAATGTCGTCTCGGTGATCCCGTCGGCGCTGTGCCGCCGGACCGGCAGGCCTGCGTCCGCGAACACCTTCAGCATCGCCGTGTTCTCCGACAGAGTCTCCGCCGTGAACGCCTTGAGCTGGTGGCTTCTGGCCAGCGAAACCAGGTGCTCCAGCAGCAGGGTCGCCGCCCCCCGTCCGTGCATGCCGTCGGCCACGGCGAACGCGATCTCCGCCGTGCCGCCGTCCGGCGGCCCGGCGACCTCATAGGTGGCCACCCCGATCACCTCGCCGTCAAGCAGCGCGAGCAGCGCCGCGTGGTCCGGGGCCGGCCCGCGGCACACCCGCCGGGCCTCGCGCTCAGCGGCGGTCCGGCTGAGGTTGAAAAACCGTAGATACAAGTTGTCCGGGGACATTGCCTCATGCAGCGCCTCGACCGCGCCGAAGTCGTCATGTCCCGCCTGCCGGATCTCGATCGTCGTACCGTCGGCCAGCAGCGCGAACACGCTGCCCACAGCGGCTGGCTGCGCCACGCTCATGGGATCTCCCGTTCCTCCGTCACTCCCTTACCCATCGTCCGTACCCATGCCCTGCGGCGCAGCGGGCCGAGGTCACCGCACGGCGGGCCTTTCGGCCCTATAACCGGCGCGGGCGGCGAGGGACGCTGACCGGGCAACGAGGCAGGTGCGTGCTATGCACAAGATGACTGAGAACGCTATCGAGGGGCGGGCGGTGGTCCTGGCCGCACACGCCCATGACCTGATCGCCATGGCGGCCCGCGCTCCGTCGGTGCACAACACCCAGCCGTGGCGGTTCCGGGTGGCCGGGCCGGTGATCGAGCTGTACAGCGACCCGGGCCGCAAGCTGCAGGTGGACCCGGCGGGCCGGGAAATGCTGATCAGCTGCGGCGCCGCCCTGTTCGGCCTTCGGCTGGCCGTGCGGTCCCTGGGATACGGGCCCCAGGTCGAGCTGCTCCCGGATCCGGCCCGGCTGCGTCTCCTCGCCCGCGTTCGCGTCGGCGCCGCGGCGCCGCTGACCAGCATGGAACGCCAGATGATCCAGGCGGTGCCGCACCGGCACACGCACCGCGGGCAGTTCCTGCCCGGGGAGCTGCCGGCCGGGCTCGTCCCCGGCCTGCAGCATGACGCACTGGCCGAGCGGGCCACGCTGGCCCTGGTCGGCCCCGGCCTCGCGTATCAGCGGCTGGCGAACATCGCCGCCCTGGCGGCCAGCCGGCTCGACCTCGAGCCACGAGCCCGGGCGGAGGTACGGCGGTGGACCCGGGCCCCGGCCAACCAGGCCCGGGACGGCGTTCCCGTGCTAGCGTTCGGCGTTCGGGCGCTGCGCGACACACGGCGCCTGCAACAACGCGACTTCGACCTCGGCCGCGGACTCGGGCGGCTGCCCGCCGGCGGGCAGCCGCCACCGGTCACCGCCGTGCTGCTGACTTCCGGTGATAGCCGGGCGGACTGGCTGCGCGCCGGGCAGGCGCTGCACCGGCTGTTGCTGCACGCCGCGAGCAGGTGGGTGTTCGCGAGCCTGTACAGCCAGCCGCTGGAGGCGGCCGTGACCCGGGCCCTGATCCGGGACCGGCTCCGGCTGCCCGGCGCCCCGCAGATGCTGCTGCAACTGGGCCGCGCCGACACCACCCACGCCACCGCGCGCCGGCCGCCAGCCGACCTGACCGACCCATGATCACCTAAGGCGCTCGGCCCGCTCCTTGATGCCGAGCAGCATCTTCCGTGATTTCGGAACGCTTGCCGCCCATCATGACGACCTCCGTCGACCGGTGGCGATGACAGCCCCGGCCCTCACACTGCCTGCGCAACGCGGGCACGGTAAGGGACGAAAGACCCAGCGTTCCGAAACCAAGGCCCATGGCCATCAGTGATCCGCTGGCGCACGGTCAAAGGCAGGGACCGAACATTGATGCCGAACGGATCTTGGCAGCTGGATGCAGTTGGGAAACCGGGCCGGGTGTATGCGAGAGCATGGTCGGCCGCCCGGGAAGGAGGGGTCATGATCGAGGTGACGACGGCCGCTCTAGCCGGCCACCCGTTCCTGCACGGCACGTCAGAAGAACACCGGGCCAAGCTCGCGGAGGCCGCGACGGTTGTCGCGATCCCGGCCGGGCGCCGGATCTTCGAGGACGGCGGCAACGCGTCGCGGTTCTGGCTGATCCGGTCCGGCCGCGTGGCCCTGGACCTTCTCATCCCCGGGCAGGGGCTGGCCGTGGTGGAAACCCTGGGCATGGGCGACGTGCTCGGCTGGTCCTGGCTGTTCTCGCCGTACCGGTGGGTGTTCGGCGCGACGGCGCTCACGGCCGTCGAGGCGTTCGAGTTCGACGGCCCCGCGGTGCGGGCACAGCTTGAGGCCGACCCTGCGCTCGGGTACGAGCTGACCCGCCGTTTCGTCGCCGTCGCGGCGAACCGGCTGCAGGCCACCCGGTTCCGCCTGCTTGGCCTGTACACCCCGGCGGATGCTGGATCATGGCACAACGCGGCGCCTGCCTGATCAAGCGCACGGGCCATCGGGCACAGCGGAACCGTGACCGTACCACCTCATGACGCGGCGGCGTACGCCCTGGCCGCGGTGTTTCCGAGCTCGGTCCCCCAGATCCGGGCCCGCGCGGTCTCGCCGTCGAGCAGGGTGGTCTGCTTGCCCACCAGGAAGCTCTCCGGGGCGGTGACCATGCGGTAGCCGTGCCGCCGGAGCAGCCGGGAGATGCCGCGGCTCGCGCGGCCGGTAAGCGCCGGGGCGCCGGTGACCCGGGTGTCGAACGCCGCGGCGAGCGCCCCACGTGTGCTGAGCTTGTCAAGCCAGCCACGCAGCCCCGGCCCGGGAGCATCCGGGTCCAGGGTGAGCCCGTCTTGCTTGCGGGCCGTATCGACCGCCATCCGCCGGGAGGCGGAGCTGGAGATCCCGTGCATGTGCGTGGGACCGCCGGCGACCAGCAGGTCCGCGGCCCCGACCAGGTCCGTCGTGGCCGTCCGAGTCAGCATCATGCTTCCAGCTCAGCGGCAGCGGCTCCGGCGGGCAAGGAGCCGACCGCCACCAGCTACCGGGACCTATGTCTCTCAGCACCCAGGCAATCAATCCCATGATCCCGAAGGGCTGGTGGCAGGCTGATCAGGTCGTTGGCGAGGCAGGACCTGCTCTCGTGCGGAACGGCCCCGCTGGGGCGGCCCAAGAGCAAGCGAAAGCCCGCCTGCGCAAGGAACGACAAGCGGGCATCGCCGTTCGGCCGATCACGGCCGTTCTAGCTAGCGGGGGGAGTCCAGGGAACCGAGGGCTGGGTGTAGGTGCCTTTGCTGTACGGGTTGCCCTCACAGGAACCCGAGGACGCCGGGGCGGCGGGCCCACCGGAGGGGTCACGCCGCCCGGCCGCCAGCGGGTGCCGGCGCCGTGAACAGGCTGGCCCACTGCTGGAGCTGACCCGCGACCGCATTGAGTGCCTGATTCACCAGCTGCGCCTCTGTATCGTCATCGGCGAGGGCCTGGAACGCGTTGCTGTACCAATTCGGGACAGATTCGGCTCCCGCGGAGCAGTCAACGGGGGTATCGAAGCTATGGTTGAGCAGGCTGGCAAGTGCCTGGGCGACCGCGTTGTCAAGGTCGGAGTTGGTCGCTGACACCTGGTTGATGGCGTCGGAGACCCGCTGGGAAGACGGTGCCGGTCCCTGGTATCCCTGTGAGGTGAGCGCCGAGGCCCATCGGCCGGCGTTGTTCTGGATCAGGTTCGTCATGAACTCGCTGAACAGGACGCTGGCAGATTCCTGCTGGATCTGCTGCTGCGCGGCTTGGAGCGCGCTGGCGCACTGCTGGATTGCGCTGGCCTGTCCCGCGTCTGGCAGGGAGATGTTCGTGCACGGCCCGGGCGCGGCCGGGCCGGTGCCGGCCGGGGACAGGGTCGCGATCCCGGCAGTGCTGATCGTCCAGGTGCCGCCAGGGCCGCTGGTGGAACACAGCGCGGTGGCCGATGCCTGGCTGACGTCGGCGGCCTGGGCGAGCCGGTGAGGGGCGTGGGCGCCGCTCAGCGTCACCGCAACAGCGATGGCAACGGCCATGGCGGCGACGGCCGCGATGGCGACGGTGCGCCGGTGCGGACGGAACGACCGGTGGATGCTCATCAAGCCTTCCTTTTCTGCTGGCCCGTAGTTCGGATGGTTGCATTCAAGCCGCGTGATTGCTGAACCGGTGGTTGCCGGCCTACGTAATTACAAGATCAAATCTGGTGAGCCCGCGTTTCCCCGGCAGCCCAGGCGTGTCGTGCGGAATCGTGCAGCGGCCAGGGAGCCAGCAGCCGTTCCTGCCTGCTCATCACATGCCTCTTTGCCGCGACGATGATCATTTATATATGCCCCGCTTCCCGCATTTCCGCCTGGCTTGCTGCCCGATTGTAGAGGCTTGTCCACCCGAGGAGAGCAGGCAAAAATTAAAGATTTATGACAGAACTTTTGCGTGACGTTTACAGCCATATGTTCCGTTTCGGCACATATTTCGTCATCGCGCTCACAGCAGCCTTCCTCCGCTGTTTACAGGGGACGCGGCCACCCCAGCCGCACCCGGGCGAACGCCCTCCGGATGGGATGTGGCAGGGTTCCACGGGCCCGACGGGAGCCGTGCCTCGTCGTTCCCGCTTGGCACGGAAGCCCGCGACGTGCCGGACGTCTTGGCGTCCTGCCGGGGCAGCGATCCGTAACTTCCTCGTAAGAACCTTCCGTAACGTATGGAATTGGTATAACTACTTTCCGCCCCGCATGGCCCGGAGCCGGCCCGGATCAGCGCAGGCTGGTCTCGTTGCGAATTTAACTTCGCCTAGCTTCGGCTCCGTTAGCTGCAACGTAAGAACTTCGCAATGAATTGGCCGGTAATTCGAGGTCGCTCCGCCCTTGAAACAGACAAAAGCGAAACTTCTGAAGTTGCTGATTTCGGCATCGCCGCTGGTTTACCTTAGCGCCTGAGGAGTATCACAGGGGGCGACCGGTAGAGGTGGAAGACGCCCAGCGGCCATCGATCCGTGCGGCATCCGCGCGGCAGGAACAGTCGTGCAGCGCGCATCGCGGCCCCCGGCAGCGCCTTGATAGCGCTGGTCCTGAATATAGGTAGCGGGGAAAGACTCTCCGCGAGGAGAAGGGAAGCCGATGATCTGCCCTCGGTGCAGGTTCGAGTCCGCCTACAGCGCGGGGGCATGCCCGCGCTGCGGCATGCCGCGGCCCGCCGGCCCGTTTCAGGGAACCCGAACAACCGCGAGCGCCAGGACACCTGCTGGTCCGCGGGCACCCGCTGGCGCCAGGACACCTGCTAGTTACGTGAGACACGCTGGTCCCGCGGCAGCCGCCCGAGCGCCCTGTCCTCCAGTTCGTCAGCGGATGCCATGACCGCCCACCGCTACCTGTACCTCGTGCTGATCGTGGCCCTGCTGATGATCGGGTACCTGATCGCCTACGCCGGACGGAAGGATACGCCAGGCCGCCAGGTCGGCCACGAGCGACTGCTCGCCGCGGCATCGGGCATCAATCTCCTGCTGGTGCTCATCGCCGTGATCTTCAAGCCACCAGGCGTCACTCCGCTGGTGAAGGTGAGCTGGAGCCTCGGCGCTTTCGTCGGCCTCATCGCGGCCATCGTGGCTGTCGCACCAATAGCCAGGTCCGCACTCCGGACCCGGCAGTCTCGGCTCTCCAGGTGATGCGTTCGGCCCGGCGGCACCCTTCATGAGGGGGTTGTCGCCGGGCCGGGAAGCCTTGGTCAGGGGCTGTCACCACGAGCGTGCCCGCCCCGGTCGGCCTGCGAGCGCGCTCGAGCTGGTTCTTGCCGATTGATCCGGCCCCGATCGTAGCTGTTGGTCCCCGGTCGCTATGAGGCAGTCTCGGTTGATCCGAGGTGAGAGGAGTTAGCCGTCTCATCTTGTTTCATGCGGCGAGCCGACTGTGTCATTCGGTCTGCGGCACGCCTTCGGGACGCCTGAGCAGGCGGAAGGCGACATCCCAGCTTCCGGCGGCGAGCGCGCTGTATACCCACATGACGCCAAGCGCCTCAGTCAGGCGCGCGTGCTTCAAGCCGCCCAGGTTGAGGATGTCGGACCAGCCGAGTTCCCGGCACAACGCGATGGTTTGCTCCACGGCGGGCAGGTGGTCTCCGCATACGAGAAGGGTCGGGGGCCCGTCCGGGAAGCTCGGCTCGACCATGTCCTTGGCGTTGACGGTATTTAGGGCCTTGACCACGTGAGCACCTGGTACGAGGCGCTGCAGGACCTCGGCTCCTGAGTCAGTGTGACCGACTGCCAGGACCGGCCTGCCATCGGGGCCTTGCCGTTCGGGATCACTGGCATCGATGAGGGTGGTCCCGTCCGGCAGCGAGTCGGCGATTTCCCGGGCGACCGCGTTCAGGCCGTCGAACCGGATCGCGAAGATGGCCAGCTCGGCTGTCTTCGCAGCATTACGATGCGTCGTGACACAGACTCCCGGCAGATCCGCCAGGCGCTCCCTGACAGCGGGGTCGCCTGGCGAACGCGTGCCCACGGCTACGCCGTGACCGCGTGCGGCCAGGCCGCGTGCCAGTGCCCGGCCGACGGCTCCAGTTCCGAAAACCGCGATGCGCATGATCGTGAGTGTCTCACCCGCCCCGGCATGACAGCGCGGCAAGGCCGTCCAATCGCTGCCGGCAGCGGCGTTGCGGAGGGTATCGCTTGAGTGTCCCCGCCGACGAGCGTGCCGACCGGTGACGCTCCGGGCCGGGCTTCCCTGGCAAGGAACGCGTTGTTACCATCCCGAGATGCGCGCCAGAGCCACATCTCGGGAGGGTCACGGCCGGCGTGTGCCGTTCTCCGGCGGTCGCGCACGACGCGACGCGCCGCGCCATCGCGGCGGCGAATTGCCCCTGTTCGCCCTTTCTGAAGGCGTCAACCCTCCTCCATCAAGGCCCCCGCTAACCGGACAAAAGGGGCAGCCGTCACGATCGTGGAAACGGCGGGCCGAATACGGCACCCGCGATTCCGCGATCATGGAGCGTGGTGCTGATGGGGCGCATGTGGTTGGTGCACCTCCCGCTTGCGGGGCTGACGTTGTTGTTGCGACTGACGTTGCTGTGGTGAAAGCGCCACGCGATCCGGCGGCGAGGCGGGCCGGCGTGGAGGCGGCCACGCGATCCGGCGGCGAGGCGGCGCGGCGTTAACCGCATCCGGCTCTCCGGTGACTGCCGTGGGCTGCGGTAGTTCCCGTCGTGGATGCTGTCGTGGCAGGCGCGCTCTAGCGATCAGAACAGCGGTCCTGGCGCGGGGTGTGTGGGCGGCGGGTAGTCGAGGCGGTCGCGCACGGCCACCACGCCCTGAACGTGCCGGACCTGGCCGACGATGTCGCGGCCAAGCGAAGCTGTCTCAGGCGCGCCCTCCAGGGTGACGATCCCGTCCATTACCGTTACTGTGAACCGGCTCGGGTCGGTGAGGAACTCGCTCAGGATCACGTCGTCCAGGATCTCCCTGCGGATCTCCTCGTCGGGGCGGTTGAAGACCGCGAGCACATCCGCCCGGCTGATGATCCCCACCAGGCGCCCCGCCGCGTCGGTCACGGGGAGCCGCTTGACCCGGCGGACATACATCAGCCTCGCGGCGTGCTCGACCGTGTCATCGGGCGCGACGGTCACCGGCGGCTTGGTCATCAGGTCAGCGGCGGCGACGCCTTCGGCCTTCTCCTGATCCCTGCGGTGCAGTATGCCGGCGATCACTCCCGGCATGCCCGGCTGCCTGTCGTCGAGGGCCTCTTTCGGAAGCATGTCCCCCTCGGAGACGACGCCGATCACGATGCCGCCGTCGTCCAGGACGGGAAACGCGCTCACCCGCTCGTCGTGGAGCCTGGCGGCCATCTCCTTGAATGTAGCGCCTTTGCGCACCGCCACCACGTGGGTGGTCATGATGTCTTTCACGATGGATTTCATCGTCATCACTCCTTACGGGGCGTGGCGCGCTTGCCGTGCACGGCCACGTTGGTGATCCGGCCGCCTCTCCTTCGCAGGCTCTATCTCTCAGCCTTGCCGCGAGACCGCTCCGCGGGGCAGGGACCTTGGTCCGGTACGGTCGGGTTGAACGTCACGAGACACGCCGCGTCCGCTTGGGGAGGATCAGCACATGTCTGATCGCATGATCGAGGTTCTCGACGAGGCCGAATCCCTCCGGCTGATATCGCCGGGCGGCATCGGCCGCATCGCCTACCAAAGCCGCTTCGGTCCGGCCGTGATCCCGGTGAACTACAAGCTGCACGGGGGAGCGATCCTCTTCCGTACCGCGGAGGACAGCCCGCTGGATGAGGACCTGCGAACCGGGATCGTGGACGCCGAGTATCAGGTGGCGTTCGAGATCGACGACTTTGACGTGTCGGCGCGGGAGGGGTGGAGCGTGCTGATCCAGGGGGCGGCGCACCACGTGCGGCCCGGGCTTGAGCGCGAGTCGGCCGAGCGGGCGGGTGTCGAGCCGTGGCCGGGCGGGAAGCGGGAGCTGTTCGTGAGCATTGTCCCCTCCCGGATTACCGGCCGCCGCATCGTGTCTGTGAGCTGATAGGGCCATAGGCGTGTAATGCAAAGGACTTTGTTCCCTGGCGAGGACAGTTCGCAGGGCCACACCGTTGGGGTATGAGGTACGTTCTGGACCTTGGTGGTCTGGGCCAGTTGCTGGCGGCGCTGCGGCAGCGCGGGTTCCGGCTCATCGGCCCGGTGGTCGCCGACGGCGCCATCTGCTATGGCGAGATCACGTCGGCGGCTGATCTGCCGGCCGGCTGGACCGATGAGCAGGACGGCGGGACGTACCGCCTGAAGCGACGCGATGACGGCGCGCTGTTCGGCTACAACGTCGGCCCGCAGTCGCCCAAGAAGTACTTGTTCCCCGCGTCGGCGACGCTGTGGCGTTCGCACCCGCCAGGTACAGCGGACACAGACGACGAAAAGCCGTTCGCGTTCATCGGGGTGCGGTCCTGCGAACTGCACGCGATCGCCGTCCAGGACCGGGTGTTCCTCGGCGGCCAGCACCCCGACCCGCTGTACGCGGCGCGCCGGGACGGCGCGTTCATCGTCGCGGTCAACTGCGGCCAGGCCGCCCGCACCTGCTTTTGCGTGTCGATGTCGGCGGGCCCGAAAGCGGACGCAGGTTTCGACCTCGCCCTCACCGAGCTCACCGGCGAGGGCGGTCACCGGTTTCTGGCAGAAACGGGGACGCCGCGCGGTGAGGAGGTCATCGCGGACACGCCCGGGGCGCAGCCGGCCAGCCCGCGGGACGCCACGGCGGCGGACCAGATTATCGAGCGGACCGCGGCTCAGATGGGCCGGGCGATGCCGGCGGTGGACCTGCGTGACCTGCTGTACGGCAACCTTGAGCACCCACGCTGGGATGACGTGGCCGCCCGCTGCCTGACCTGCGGCAACTGCACGATGGCCTGCCCGACCTGCTTCTGCTTCAGCGTCGAGGATGTCACCGACCTCGCCGGGCGGGCAGCCGAACGGAACCGGTCCTGGGACTCGTGCTTCACGCTCGATCACTCCTATATTCACGGCGGCCCGGTGCGGACCTCGGCCCGGTCCCGGTACCGGCAGTGGATGACGCACAAGCTGGCCACCTGGACCGGCCAGTTCGGCACCTCGGGGTGCGTGGGGTGCGGACGCTGCATCACCTGGTGCCCGGCCGGGATCGACATCACCGAGGAGGTGGCCGCGATTGCCGCAGACACTTGAGCCGCTGCTGCGCGGCCACGCGTTCTTCGCCGGGCTGGACCCGGAGTACCTGCCGCTGATCGCGGGCTGCGCGAAGAACACCGTGTTTCCTGCCGGGAGGTTCGCGTTCCGGGAGGGCGACCCGGCCGACATGTTCCTGCTTATCCGCGACGGCATGCTGGCGCTGGAGGTGGCCGCGCCAGGCCGTGGCCCGATCACCGTGCAGACACTGACCGTCGGCGACGTCGCGGGCTTCTCCTGGCTGATCGAACGGCATCACCGGTGGCAGTTCGACGGCCGGGTGATCGAGCGGATCCGGGCGGTCGAACTGGACGGCGCATGCCTGCGCGGCAAGTGCGCGGCGGACCCGGAGCTGGGCTATGAGCTGATGCGCCGGTTCGCCGTCCTGGCGACGGACCGGCTGCAGGCGACCCGGCTCCAGCTGCTCGACGTGTACGGCCATGTGGGCTGACACCGAGCCATGGCGGCTGGCGGCCGCGCGGCGGGA
>Ga0213875_10002157_pt1 | contig 12008 bp, 11 predicted proteins | sample BarmaccomBMRX_R8_FD_160105 | JGI IMG/M metagenome (GOLD analysis project Ga0213875, IMG submission 160105) | Root-associated microbial communities from Barbacenia macrantha in rupestrian grasslands, the National Park of Serra do Cipo, Brazil - RX_R8 | ecosystem: Host-associated > Plants > Roots... | reverse complement strand
CTTGCGGATCATGTTCTACGTTGCCGTTTTCCCGCACTCCGTACAACTCGCAAAAGCTGCGCGCGTCCTCCGGCCCGAGCAGCGCTACGATCTCCGTTTTGCGCCAAATGTAGAATGCTCCTTCCCCCGCATGAGAAGGATTCTCAGGATCTGGGCTGTCCGCATCTTCCGCCGAATAAAACGCTCCTTCGGCACTGGTCATGTCTCGTAGGACATACGAAAAGATGCCCCTTGCCACGTCGGCAAAATGCGGCCGTTTGGTGATTTGAAATGCTTCTAAATACGAAATCGCGAGCTGCGCATGATCGTACAGCATCTTCTCGAAGTGCGGCACAAACCAACGCTCATCGACCGAATATCTGTGGAACCCGCCGCCGAGATGATCATGCATGCCGCCCGCCGCCATTCCGCGTAACGTCTTTGTGACCATGTCGAGCGCCTCATCGTTGTGCACCCGTGCGAAGTACCGGAGCAAATAATTCAGCGCGACGGGCCGCGGAAATTTCGGAGCGCCGCCAAAGCCGCCCCAACGCGCATCAAATGACCGCCTAAGCTGCCAGTAGGCCGCCGCGAACAGGTCTTCGTCCAGCGCCGCGGCGCCTTTTCTGCCCTCCGACATCGCGCGTAGCTGCTCAACTACATTCGCTCCCGAGCTCTCGACCTTCTGCCGGTCTTGTTTCCAGGCGCGGCCGAGATACTCTAGAACGTCGCGGAATCCCGGCCTCCCATATCGTGAATCGGGCGGAAAGTACGTACCTCCAAAGAACGGTTTCAGATCCGGCGTGAGCCACACGGACATGGGCCATCCACCACTGCCCGTCGTCGCCTGCACGAAGAGCATGTAAATCCGGTCCACATCCGGCCGCTCCTCGCGATCCAGCTTCACGGGAACAAATTCCCGGTTCAAGACCTCCGCAGTCGCCGGATCTTCGAACGATTCATGCGCCATTACATGGCACCAATGGCACGTGGAATACCCGATGGAAAGAAAAATCGGTTTATTTTCCATACGCGCCTTCTCAAATGCGACTTCACCCCACGGCAGCCAATCCACCGGATTTCCGGCATGCTGCCGCAGATATGGGCTCTTTTCGTGAATCAGCGCATTCGCCGCCATGCGCCTCTCAGTCTAGCGTCCGCTCACGTCCCATTCGCGAACAGCAATTCCGATTTCCCGACGCTGTCACGTGCAAAACCCGCTCATGCGGCGCGACTGGCAGTGGCAAACAAATTGCCATGCCAGAAGCGGTACTCACATATGTTGCAGCGGTCTCGAGATGTCGTGGCCGGGCAGGTCACGTTGGAATACTTCATGCGCAAGGCGGCGGAGGGCTGGAAGCTCGCGGCGGTCGAGTGGGTCCGCGACGTCGCGGAAGAGGTTCTCGCGCCCCCGCTCACGGCCGGGCTAGCCACAGAAGAGCCGCCGTACGGCTTTCGCGTTTCGACAGCGGGCGAAACTCTCGAGGAGCATCCGCTCGAAACGATGGTGCTCCTTCTCATCCTGGAACAGATCGTCCGCGAAAAACGTCTGAGCGAAATCGCTGAAGACCTGAACGTTGCGGGCTACAGCACCCGGCGCGGAGCCAAATGGACGGCTGCCAGCGTCTTTGAGTTGCTGCCCCGCCTCATCGACGCCGGGCCGTCACTCCTAAAGAGCGCTCAGTGGCAACACCGCCGCGAGGAAATCTCGGGCATACTGCGCCAAGCTCCAGTTCAGTAAAGCGGGAAGCTGCAATAGTCGCCTTACTTTCCCGCCGCATTTCCGACCGGCACAGCGGGTACCGGCTTACGCGGCAGAGGACTCTCGGCATTCGCTAGATCGTAAACCAGCGTCGCAATCACCGCCGAGCACTGCATCAAATCCTCCGGCACGGCATGGCTATAGACATCCATATCGGAGTGATGCGTTACCGTCTCATAATCCAATGGATCCTGAATGAACTGGAAGCCCGGCAGCCCTACTGCGTCGAACGACTCGTGATCCGTACCCTCTGTGTGCTTCAAAGTCGTCGTCGTCACACCCATGTCTCGGAACGGCGCCATCCAATCCTCAAAGAACGGCCGCGCGGCGTCATTGTGCTCCAGATAAATGCCTCGAATCTTCCCACTGCCGTTGTCGAGATTTAAATACGCGTCGAATTTCGCGTGCTCAGGTTTCACTTGCATGGTTTTCGGATCCGCGAAGTGGTCTTTTGCATAGGCCTTCGATCCGTACAGCCCCTCCTCTTCCCCGCTCCACAACCCGATGCGCACCGTCCGGTCCATTCGGAGATTGAGCGTCTTCAAAATCCTCATGACCTCGATCATCACCGCGCTGCCTGCGCCGTTATCCGTCGCGCCTGTCCCCGAGTGCCACGAATCGAAATGGGCGCCCACCATCACGACCTCATCCGGCTTCTTCGATCCCGGAATCTCGCCGATGATGTCCAAGCCATCAACATCGTTTTTGGACACCTTCGCCGCTAGATTCATGCGCACGGAAACAGGCTGGTTCTTCTCCGCCAACCGCACCATGCGCGAATACTGCTCCTGAGTGACCACAAAAGTCGGCGGCGCGAGCACGTCCTTCGCTTTTTCCGATCCTGCCTGCTCCGCAAAGATCAGTCCGTTGTGCGCGCGCCCGTCTTCGCGAATCACGCCCAGCACGCCCTCCTCGTGGAAGAACTTCGCCTCTTCGGCGAGCAGCCCGAAATATTGGTCTATCAATTCGTCCATAGTTGAATCCGGTAGGCTCGCGAAATACTTGTACGCTTCTTCCTCGTTCGATGGAATTTTCAGCTGATCGATCGGAATGTTGCGTTTCATCGCGGGCTCCGGCGCCTCTGCGATATCTGCCAGCTCGGCATCCGTGTAGCGCTTGAATAGCGGCTTCGTGCTCGGCGGCGGTGTTTTGTCCTCCGATGCCATAACGATCCTGCCCTTCAGCTTGCCCTTCCATTGCGCCTCATAGTGCTGCAATTGCTCCCGGCTCTTAGGAATATCGAAGAAATGCTCCCCGTCGAGGATCGGCGCATACAGTAAGTCGCCGCTTTCGACACCTTTTGTCGGCGCGCTCCACGCGAGGGGCGCCGCAACCAGGTGTGAATACCTCGGCGTCATCATCTCGAGCGTGTATGTCTCGAGAGACCAGCTCCGTCCGAACGGTCCCCATTTCTCGCCGTGCACGTTCGCGATGCCGAATTCTTTCAGGCGCGACATTGCCCAATCCGCTGCTTGCTGAAATTCCGGCGACCCGGTCAACCGCGGCCCGTACACATCGGTCAAGTAGTACAGGTGCTCCATGACTTTCGAGTTGTCGAACGCTTCCGTCTTGATCCTGTGAATTACATCCAGCGGCGGCTTCTCTTGCGCCATCCCGAGCGAAGCGAACAGCAGAACCGGCAGGAAGTTACGAAACATATCCGCTTTGTACCACGCTCTGCGTAACCCGTTCCGCAAACTCCAGGTCCATAGGAGTGAGCGACTGCTCTGATATACTCCCGCCCTAGGTGCTCACGAGAATGAAGAACAGATCGAGCTTGACGATCCTCGCCGCAGCAGCTGTTCTCACTTCGCTTACGGGTTGCGCTCCGCAATACCATCAAGCGAACGAGAAATACTACCTGATCACGGCTAATAAGAAGGTCAACTACTGGCAAAACGCTCTGCGCGGCCTCAGCCAAGGCTCCTCAGAAATGAAAGTCAAGGCGGAGATGACCGGGCCCGACGCATATGACATCCAGGCCGAGCACAACGAGTTCCAGAACGTCATCAAATCGAACCCTGCGCCCAGCGGCATCATGGTCTCGGCCGCGGATCCGAAGACGATTGCGCCCGACATCCACGATGCGATGTCACGCGGTATACCTGTAATCACGATCGATTCCGATGCGCCCGCGAGCGACCGGCTCTTCTTCATCGGCACCGATAATTACAACGCGGGAACACTGGGTGGCCAAACGATAGCCAAGCTACTCAACGGAAAAGGCAACGTCGTGGTATATACGATTCCGACGCAAGCCAATCTTATCGAGCGCCTCCACGGATATCAGAACACGCTCGAGGATTCTCCGGGAATCAAAATCACGCAGACCGTTGACATGAAGGGCGACCCGAACGTCGCTTTCGACACGACGCGCCAACTCATCGATTCAAAAGCGAACGTACAGGCGATTGTCTGTCTCGAAGCCATTGCCTGTCCCGAAGTAGGCGAAATCCTCGACCGCAACAAAATCGGCGGAAAACTAACTGTGGTCGCGATGGACACCGATCAACGCACGCTCGATTGGATCAACAAAGGCGTCATCTCCGCGACCATCGCGCAGAAGCCTTACACAATGGCGTATTACGGCCTGAAACTCCTCGATGACCTGCATCACCACAAACCTAACCCCCTGATCTCAACGTGGGCGCAAAATTCGTTTGCCCCAATCCCAACATTTGTCGACACCGGGTCATCGTTAGTCGACAAGAGCAATGTGGGGACATTCTCGTCACAAAACCAAGCCGCTGCGCCGCAGCAATAGTCGCGTAATAGGTTTGGCAGCTAGACTTCTTTTCGTTATTTTCATCGTTTCCACTCGATTCGCTGGACAGCCGGCGCAGCACGCGACAGCACGGGAAGTGGTAGCTCGTATCCAGCAGCACAGCAACGTCCCATGTACCGGCGACACGGTCGACACCTTCAAAGCAGGCGATCCGGATACCTCGGTGACGGGAATCGCAGTTGCGATGATGGCGACTTTCGAGGTGCTGAAACGAGCTGCAGCCATCGACGCGAATCTCATCATCACGCACGAGCCGACGTTTTACGGTCACCTGGACAAAACAGAAGCATTCGAGGCAGCGAATGACCCTATCTGGCGCGCAAAGAAAAGTTCATCGCCGACCATCATCTCGTCATATGGAGGTTTCATGACCACTGGCACATGATGAAGCCGGACGGCATTCTACGGGGCATGGCTGACGCCTTGCAGTGGAAGGGTAACGAGAGCGTTTCGGATCCGAACCTATTCGTTCTTCCGAAGACGACGGTTCGCGATTTGGCCAAAACGGTTCAGGAACGCATCGGCATCGGCACAGTTCGCGTCGTAGGGAATCCTGATCTCGAAGTGACACACATCGCGTTTGAGCCGGGTGCAGCCAGCGCCGAACGCCACCTCTCGATGCTCCGGCGCGATGACGTGGAAGCCCTGGTCATCGGCGAGGTGCCCGAATGGGAAACAATTGAGTACGTCTCAGACGCTGCGGCACAAGGCACTGATCCTGATTGGTCATATCGAGTCGGAACAGGCCGGAATGGCTTACTGTGCGGCGTGGCTGAAGACCTTCATTCACCATGTGCCGGTCAATTTCGTGATCACGCCTGACTTGTATTGGCAACCGTAAGGATAGCGAAGACGGCTAGCAGCCATGATTGGCTACCCACAAGATCATCTGAAGCGGGTGTGGGTCAGTTCCTCCGCCACGCATCGCGGGCTTCGGCGTATTTCAAGCGTGCGTAAGCAGTGTCCACGAGGAACGCGTGCTTGTCATCAATAGCTTGGATCTGCTCGCGGCTGAGCCTTCGCATACGCGCTTCAGTACGAGCCTCGCGATACTCGTTGATCAACCGTCGCCACTGCTCTTCGAGAAACCTTACGTCCGTTTCTTCCATGCCCCAATTCTCATTTGAGGCGGCGCGTAACTCAACACTCGAGCCGCGCCGGAAGTTCTAGTTTGGGACGGTACTTTATCTCCCTAATCTCCCGAAAGGACATGGACTAAGCTAGCTGCCTTCAGCCGTCCGCGTGTCGCCAGTGTCGGCGGCCCAGTCATCCGCCTGCTTGTCGCCGAGATTTGTCAGCCCCAGGCGCGCATCTGTCGGCTCCATGATCTCGAATCCGTACTGTTCTCGCAGTTCTTCATCTGCGTCGAATGGCGGTCCTTCCTTGGTCTGGCGAATAGAGGTTGTGCCGCCCAAGCTCGTCGGATCGAAGGTCGCTTTTGCGGGACCAGCACCGGTTTGCGTCGGTCGCGCCTCGTTGTCACCTGTCTCCTGGGTATCACCGCGATGAATCAGGCTGTCATTTGCTCCCATGTCTCGTTGACCCGACGCCCAAGCGTTTCGTTTCTCATGCTGTTCAAGGACCTGCCGCACAGCTTGAACTACCGCATCCGGGCGTTCCAGCTGCACCCAATGCCCGGTGCCCTCGAGCTGATCATGCCGTCCCCCAGATGACCTCGCGATCAGACCTTCACGTTCGCGCAGCTCAGCGGCGGTCGCATTCCCGGCAGACAAGATGGCCACCGGAATCTCATCGGGGATCGGCATCGAAGCCACCGCCGCGGCGAATTCCGGCAGAGATTCGAGATACTCCGCCATCGCCGTCATGCATTTCGCGCGGCTCCAATGCGAGCGGATAACCGGCCACATCTCGCGAGGCAACTTTTGTACCTCGCCCGCCAGGCGGCTGAGCGTGCTCTCCGCAGTAGGCGCCGAAATGCGCGCCACCATCCTCGAAAATTTGCTGGTCACGAATATTGCCGCTAATGCGCCGCGCACCACACCCAATCGCGCGAGGATCGCTCCCCGGCGCGACAAATTCGCGCCCAGCCGTACCCGCGCTCGGTTCTCCGAGGAACAGTTGGCCCATGTCGTAACGGAAGCCGGATCGACCAACACCAATCCCGCAACTTCCCGAGGCCACACATGCGCGAACGCGCGAACAACGAGCCCACCGAACGAATGTCCGACCAGGACGTACGGCGGCGTAAGATTCGCAACGGTAAGAAGCCGCCGCAGCTCACCCACAATCTGTTCAACGTTTTTCGAATCCTTCGATCGCCCGCTCCACCCGAGACCTGCGCGATCATACGCGGCAGCGGTCGTAAACCGCCCCACCTCAGGCTGAACCAGCGCCCATCCGATTGAGGTGCCTGCGACTCCCGCCTCGAAGACGACCGCCGGCAATCCACGCCCAAGCACATGAATGTGCAGCCGCGAATCTCCGACGGGCAACACACGCCCCGGAGGTGGAAACCGGCGAGCATCGAGCATCGAGCCTACAGCCGCATAGGCGCACCCCGCGCCAAGAAGGGCGCCAGCGAAGATCAGCAGCCAAACGAAAACCACAAGCTCTAATCGGCCACTATCAGCTCGCCAGGCAAGATCGGTCGTGTGCGCGGAAGAAAGCCCGCCCCCGCCGCGCATCCCATGCTCACGAGCACTGCGACATAAACGGCAAGCTCGATCCTGTCCGACGCGTACGTCCGCGGCAGCGTCTTCCACAACACGAGAAGAGCGATTTGCGCCGCAGTCACCGTCCACACCGCGCCGTAAAAGTATCGGCGTTCTGTTCCTTCACCTTTGGTAGACCGCCTCGCGCGCGGCAGAATACCAACTGCGCCGAGCAACAAGATGAGCATCAGCAGCGGAAGATAGCCGCGCGCATAGATCTGCTGCAGCTCCCAACGCCTGGTTTCGGCTGCCAACATTAAGCCGGTGAGGTTCAGCATCGCAAAATTCAACAGCGCATTCCAGGCGAATGTGTAACAAATTCTCCGGTACGGCGGATTTAGCTTGTCTTCCGAAAAACGCAAGATGTACGGCCTCGGCTCGACTCCGGGAAGCTGCCCGTATAATCCCGCAGCGCCGGTGCCAATCAAGACGGCAATCAACCAAATAGTATTGGAAAATCCAAATCCGTGCGCGAACAGCTTGAACGTCAACGGCCCGGGGGCGAGAAAGAACACCCAGATCCAAATCGGCCAGTGCGCAAAGCGGTACCCGATCTTATTACGCGCACGGATCTTGCGCTGTGCTGCATATTCAACCTTTAGCGCGTAGCCGGCGCGCTTCATCCGGCCGTCAACTCGCCTGCACGAATTCCCGGCACGCCAATCACACGCACACCCATTGTTCCGCCGGTGATGAAGACCTCGCGACCCATTCAGCGCCGCGTTACTGCAATATATCCGAATCCGGTGGAGGCGTCATTTTCGGAACTCGCATCGAGGCAATTGACATCGCAATTACGATTGCTCCCGTGCAGACGCTGTTGGTGAGCCATTTACCGTCGCCCGAAAAACCGAAGACCCAAGGCGAAATGAACACCCAGACTCCCAGAAGGACATTCGCCCAACCGAAAGGAACCGAGTACACAGGGCGGGCAACGCGGATGCCGGCAATCGCGAAGATCAGAAATCCAACAATCCAACAATTCCAGGCAGCGCGAACGTCCGACAGCCCGTAGAACGCCCACGGAGAAACGAACAGCCAAAAACCAGCGCACATCGAGACCAAGCTCGCAACGCGCATGGCTGTGATCTTGTCGCTCGATTCAGGAGGTGCGTTCGGGTGGGTCTCTTGGTACGGTGTCATCGGTTATAAACTCTACACTATAGATGCTGGGACGTGCGCCGATCATTCTATTTGCGCTCACCGCGCAACTATTCGCGGCGAGCGAGTTGCAAACTGCCCCGCAAAATTCCGCACCCAACACCCTGCCGGTCATTCTGTTCGATTCGTGGCGCGACCCCATGGAAAGCGCTTTCACCGTCAGCGTTCCACGTGGCTGGCAAATTAACGGTGGCGCAAGCCGTCGCGCGGCGGTTGACGTCCGCAATGTCGTCCGGGCTGTTTCACCCGGCGGCCGCGTCCAGATCTTCGTCGACGATCCGGATATCGTGCCGCGACAAGTGCCCGACGCGATGATGATGCGGGCGGGTTATCGCGAAGGCCAGACTATAAAGGCTGCGTGGGGTGGTCCGCTTCGGCTCGAACGCTTCCGCACGGGCGACGAATATGCGCGCGAGTATACGAACCTGAAGCTGTGCCGCACTCCTGACTTCACCGGAGGCAGTGAAGTACCGGATCAAACCGCCGCCATCAACCGCCAGGCCAGCGCCTATGCATCCGCGGCCGGAGTCGACGCGCGAGGCTCTGTAGGTGACGCATATTTTCGCTGCGGCTCCAATTATGGTTATGTGATCGCGACAACCGTACTGGCGCAACCGCGTCTCGGGCCGGGCGCTCGCACTTGGGCGGTGTTGACACTGGGCGGCTTTGTTGTGCAGCGAGCTATCGACATTCCCTACGCTTCCTATGTGCTCCACACGATGACATCGACGCTCAAAATCGATCCAGCGTGGCAAGCTCGAAACGATCGCGACGTACAAGGGCTCACGGCTGCCGTAACCAGAATGCAGGACGCGATGATGGCGAGCTTGGCCCAACAATCCGCCACGCTCGCGACTCGAGAGCGCTCAAACGTGGTGAGCAAAATGCCAACATTCGACGTGATGAAAGGCTGGGAGGCACGTAACAAAGCTATGGACCAGACCTTTGAAAAAGATACGGAGGTTCGTCGCGGGGTCACCGTCACGGAAGATCCCATTTGGGGCAGCCGCTCTGTCAGCAACGATTACAACTATTACTGGACTCGCGCCGATGGTTCGATCGTCGGAACCAGAACCGATTCTCCTCCAACCGTTGACGGCGGCGGCTGGCGCCTGATGACGAACCACTGACCGCATGCCCTTCGACCTCGCCGCCAGCGCGCGCGACGAGATGATCAAGCGCGGCTTTCATCCCGACTTCCCGCCCGAAGCAACGGCACAAATCGCCGCGATCCGATCCCATCCGCCCGCATCCGCTGTTAACGGTATCCCTGATCTCCGCAACCTGCTCTGGTCATCGATCGACAACTCCAGTTCGCGCGATCTTGATCAAATCGAAATAGCCGAACGCAAGAGCGACGGCATTCGCGTTCTCGTCGGCGTGGCCGATGTGGATGCGGCCGTGTCTGCCGGCTCGCCGCTCGATCAGCATGCGCGCTCAGAGGCGACGACGGTGTACACGCCGGCGCGCACGTTTCCGATGCTCCCGGCGGAGCTTTCGACGGATCTAACGTCGCTTAACGAAGGCGCGGACCGGCTCGCGATCGTGATCGAGGTGCTGGTCGCAAGTGACGGTTGCGTGACGGCATCGAACATCTCGCGCGCACTGGTTCGCAACCACGCGCAGCTCGCGTACGAAACGGTCGGCCCGTGGCTCGAGGGTTCCGCTCCACCGCCGCCAAAGCTTCAAAACAGCGCGGAACTGCAGGCGCAACTGCGACTCCAGGATGAGGCTGCTCGCGCTCTTCGCGATCAGCGGCATCGAAGAGGAGCGCTCGAATTCGATCGCGTGGAAGCAGATCCGATCATCTCGAACGGGAACATAACGGGAATTGCCGCTCGCCGCAACAATCGCGCCGGCAACCTGATTGAGGACTTCATGATCGCGGCCAACGAGGCGATCGCGAACTCGCTCGCCGAGCAGCATATACCCGCGCTCCAGCGCGTCGTGGCCTCGCCCGAACGCTGGCCACGCATCGTGGCCCTCGCGGCGCAAAATGGCGCGACTCTACCAGCCGAACCCGATCCAGCCGCTCTTGCCGAATTCCTCCGAGAGAAAAAGGCTAAAGACCCAGTGCGATATCCCGATTTGTCGCTCGCAATTGTGAAACTCCTGGGCCCGGGCGAGTATGCTGTGGTGACACAGGAGGGAGCCGGATCCGGCCACTTCGCCCTTGCATCGCACGACTACAGTCATTCGACTGCGCCGAACCGCCGCTTTGCCGATCTCGTAACACAACGTCTCGTGAAATCCGCAATTCTCCATGCCGCGTCTCCGTATTCCCAAGATGAGCTAACCGTGATCGCACAGAATTGCACGGTTAAAGAGGACGCCGCGCGCAAGGTGGAGCGCGCGATGGACAAACGCGCTGCCGCCGCCGCGTATCACAACCGTATTGGACAGAGTTTCGATGCCATCGTCACCGGCGTGAAACCGACGGGCACATTCGTTCGCGTTCTAAACCCGCCGCTGGAGGGTCTCTTGGCACGCGGAAGCGGCGGTCTGGACGTGGGAGATCAGATCCGAGTCACGTTGGTGAATACGGATCCTCAGCGCGGCTTTATCGACTTCGCACGCCAATAACACCGTTGTATTTACTGGCCAAAACAGCCCAACATTCTTAACAAATCACGTTTGAATAGAGCAAAAATCGCGCTACATTAGGGTGAGATGTCGGCCTCCGCCATAATCAACGACGAGACCGATCGGCTTGTCGCTGAAGAAGCGCTGCGCTCGAGCGAGGAGCGCTATCGCGAACTCTTCGAGAACGCGAATGACGTCATCTTCATACACGATCTCAAAGGCAAAATTCTCGACATAAATCGAGCTACCGAAAGTATCACCGGTTACAATCGCCAGGAGCTTCTAGGACACGATTTCGAGTTGCTTGTCGCGCCGGAAGCCCGGCATCAAACACACGACAGCACCCGCGCGCATCTCGGCGGTAGCGCGGCGCAACACTATGAACTGCCCATCGTTTCTAAGTTCGGCACGCGGCGCTTTCTCGAAGTAAGCACGCGCATTATCTATCGCGATGGCTATCCGTTCGGTGTGCAAGGCATCGGACGCGACATTACGGAACGTAAGCAGGCGCAGCAACGCCTGCTCGAATCGTCCCGCGAATTGCAGCGGAAGAACGAGGAACTCTCTCACGCCCTGCACATGGCGCGTGAAGCTACGCAATTGAAGGAACAGTTTCTCGCCAACACATCGCACGAGTTGCGCACTCCCATGAACGGCATCATGGGAATGATCAACCTGCTGAAGACGACCGACCTTGCGCCCGAACAGCGCGAGTACGCGGACGCCGTCAGCCAGTGCGCCGATGATCTTTTGACGATCATCAACGATTTGCTCGATCTCTCGCAAATCGAGGCGGGGCGGCTTTCGTTGACGAACGAATTCTTCGATATCGATGAGAGTCTGAAAGCCGTCATCAAACTGCTGCAACTGCGAGCAGATGCGAAAAACTTAGCGGTGACCTCGGCGATCGATCCACAACTGCCGCGCGTTATTCAGGGCGATTCGGTGCGCTTCCGCCAGATTCTTACCAATCTTATGGCGAACGCTATCAAGTTCACGCTCGCGGGGGGAGTGCACGTCCGCCTGACCCTGAACCACGACGAACAACAACTGCACGCGGAAGTGA
>Ga0213875_10002156_pt1 | contig 12008 bp, 13 predicted proteins | sample BarmaccomBMRX_R8_FD_160105 | JGI IMG/M metagenome (GOLD analysis project Ga0213875, IMG submission 160105) | Root-associated microbial communities from Barbacenia macrantha in rupestrian grasslands, the National Park of Serra do Cipo, Brazil - RX_R8 | ecosystem: Host-associated > Plants > Roots... | reverse complement strand
GTGGACATTGGCGGCCGGGAAACGCGCCGGATCGATGAAGTTCTCCTTTGCCAGCTTATAGTTGCTCTCTGAATCCGTAGGAGCAACGCATCGCTCGTCTACCCAGAACATGTGGACCTCGGTCCAATTGAATGTTGCTTTCGCGAGTTCGGCGAACATCAGTTTGGGAGTAGTTCCGCCCGAGACGGCAATTGAGGCGCGACGCTCGGTCGCAAGCGCACGTCCTAACAGCTCCAGAATCTTTCGGGCGCAACTTTCAGAAACCGCCTGAGCGTTTTCATAGATAAACGAGTGCACGGTCACCGGTTTGTGTCCCTTCCGTGCGCCGGAACGCCCATTTCGTCATGCTAAGATAGATCTTACCTTCCACACAACTGGCAGCTTACGGTTCTCTGGCAACAGACATTTAGTAGGAGAAAAAAGTACGAATAGACGTGTACAACTCTATGCAGAACCGCGCTAGCAAAAAGATCCTGGCCGTAGTGGAAGATCTATTGTTTACAGTCAAAATCGGCGATGCAGCCAAACGTGCAGGCTTGGCCGTCGAATTTGTGAAGTCGGAGCGGGACGTGATCGAGAAGGCAAGCAATGAAAAGCCGCTTCTCATTATTGTCGATCTGAACTTTAGCGCGGTTCAGCCTCTAAAGTTAATCTCAAAACTCAAGAGCAGCAGTGATGTGAAGCAAATCAGCGTTATCGGGTATTTATCTCATGTTCAGGGCGAATTAAAGCAGCAGGCGCAGGAGGCTGGGGCGAACATTGTGATGGCTCGATCGGCATTTTCGCAAAACCTGCAGCAGATCCTAAAGCGCCATTCGGGTCTGGTTTAGTCTGGGCCCCTTCTTCTTTCTCCACCCTCGCTTTTCATAGATCCGAAATACTGCTAATTTCTCGCCAATTTGGGTGAGAAATGCGCGAAAATACACCCTAAGAAATCTCGCGATCAGGACCACGCCTCGCTCGCGCGTGCCACTGAACGTGGGTGCAAAGTGCAGCTCAGCAAGGCGTGCTGGAAGTTCCCCGCCTCCGGACAAGCACATTGGATTCTTAAATTTAGCTTGGTAACTGCAGAATATCCTTTACATCTCTAAAGCTGCAACTTGGCCGATAGCAGGGGAATAGAGCCCCCGCTGAGGTGCAAGAAATAGCCCGAAGTAGTTTGGTCGTACAGGTGCTAAGTACCCGGCCAGTACACCACGGGTTAGTTAAAGATACAACACCTCGGGCTGATGGGGAGAATCATCGCCAAAGGTAACTCGACCCCCGTTGCCGAGTGCGGGCGGGAAGCGCCGAACTCGAAGAGCAGCGCGGGGCCTGGAGAGCTGCGAGATTTCCTTAGAAGGATACGTTCATGGTTGCCTCTCTGCAAATACCGAGCCCGTTTACCATTAAGGGCGATACAGACATAGACGACCAGCCGTCGTCGTCGAGCAACGCGCCACCGAAAGTTGTGGACCGGTCCGATTCACACGATGGTGATGCCCGCAACAACTCGGTGGATTGGCCCGAGTTGGTCATGCGCATCCAGCGAGGCGATGAGAGCGGCATGGAGGATCTGTACCGGCTGTTTGCGCGCGGAATTCGCTTCTATTTGTGCCGGCAGTTAGGCGTCCAAGAGCTGGACGACAAGGTCCACGATACCTTCCTTATAGTAGTGCAAGCGATCCGGCGGGGAGACCTGCGGGAGCCCGATCGGCTGATGGGCTTCGTTCGCACTGTGGTGCGGCGGCAAGTGGCGGCGCACATCGATCAGGTGGTCCACAGCCGTCGTGATGAGATGCATTTAGATGTAGGTGTGCGGGTGGCGGACGCGCGACTGAATCCCGAGCAGCACATGGCGTTTCAGCAGAAAGTAAACTTTATGCTGGACATTCTAAGGCAACTCTCGGAACGTGACGGAGAGATCCTGACCCGCTTCTACCTCCATGAGGAGAGCCAGGATCAGATTTGTCAGGAGATGGACCTCACCGAAACACAGTTTCGGCTGCTTAAGTCGCGCGCGAAAGCTCGTTTCGGCGAACTGGGAAAACGCAAACTCCAGCAAAAGATGCTCGGACCGATTTTTTCGAGAGTTTGCGGCACTTAGCAACACTGAGTAATTGAAAGCCGCATTTGCCCGCGGATGGAACCGTTCTGGGGACCCGGTTCCGCTCCCCCAAGAAAGGTTCTTCTCGTGGATGCTGGTGTCGTTCGTTATCTTGCGCGTTTTCCAGAGGAAGTTTGGGAGCAATATGCTAGAGGCGCGCTATCTGAAGATGAATGTGAGCCTCTAGAAGAGCATCTGCTGATCTGCTCCGCGTGCCAACATCTTCTGGCGGAGCTGGATGCTTATATTCGCGTTATAAAGGCCGCTGCTGCGGTAGCGGCAGAGAACCCCAATGCTCGCCAAATCTGCCTCGATGGCGCTTAGAAGATTCGGCGGCTGAGTCGCGCAATAGTGAACTTGGCAGTGTCGGCCACAGCCATCACCGCCATCACGCCCGCCTGAACCGGATCTGAGACTACCAAGTCGGAAGCGTCTGGCACGCTGCCCGCCATGTTCAAGCTGATGACCAGCAATCCTTGCGCACGCACTTCGCGCACGGCTCTTTCGATGTCGCCGCCCATCAGCGCTCCCGCGAGCACCAGTGCGCGGGCGCGCGATAACCTTCCCACTGCCCGAACCGCGTCGGCCAGCACCTGTTCGCCAACCAGCGGAATGGTGTCCACCGAGATGTGCTCGCCCCGAATGTTGTGCCGGTCGGCTTCCGATATAGCGCCTATCGCAACTTGGCCCACTTGCGCTCCCCCGCCGACGATGATGATCCGTTTGCCGTAGACCTTCTGGAGCGTCTTCACGATATCCGCCTCGCGGACAATGGGTAGCTTAATGAGATCAGCTCGCAAGATCTCCGGCGCTTCGGGCAGATTGATCTCAAAATAGACCCGCGATTGCGGTTGTTCCTCGATGATGGAAACTGAAGCGATATCGCCTTCGTGCTGTGCAATCACGCCGGTCAGCTCGTGCAGCACGCCGGGTCCGGCTCGAGCCACCACTACGATTCCAATCGGCTCACTCATTTTTCACAGTCTCAACCCGCGTTCCTCAGGCGCCCGCGTGATCTCGTATTTCCGCAGCAGGTCCTCCCAGTGCCCTTGTGCTTTGAGCAGCAGCTCACACACTTCGCGAACGGCGCCTTGGCCCCCGGCGCTTCCGGTGACGTGCTGGACCCGACGCTTTACTTCCGGGCGAGCGTTGGCCGGCGCGATACTGAGCCCGACGCGATTCATCACCACGACGTCGGTGAGATCGTCGCCGATATAAGCCACCTGCGATGCGGCGATGCCCGAGCGCGTCAGGATCTCCTCGACAACGGGAATCTTTTCGATGTGACCCTGATAGATGTAAGTCATGTTGCATTGCTTGGCGCGAGCTTCGGTAGCGGGCGAGACACGGCCGCTGATGACGCCGGTCACCAGTCCTTTCCAGGACAACCACTGCAACGCGATCCCGTCTTGGGTGTCGAAGCCTTTCGTTTCGACGATAGCGCCGGCGGCGTCCGGCACGCCGAATACTTTGCCGTCGGTAAGGACGCCGTCAACATCCATGAGAAGAAGGCGAATATTAGCCGCGATTTCGTTCACCGCTTCGTTTACCGGCGACATGTTCTCCATGGTAACCCAGGGTTCGCGCAACACTAACCAGCGAGCGAGGGTGCGAGAACCCGCGAGAACGATGCCGGTAATGTCAGGGCGTGGCCGCGCCGGTGCGTGGCACGTGAAGCGACATCAGGACGATCGTGCCGTCGATGGCGCTGAACCAGTGCGGTGTATTTTCCGGAACGATCACGAAGTCGCCTTTGGCAACGGCCTGGGATTTTCCACCTTCTATGGCCGTACCGCTGAGGTTTGCGGCATTGGTTCGCTTCTCATTCGCGAGCTTGCCTCCGGTGACCAGAGTTGCCGCGCCATCGATCACGTAGAACAGTTCGGCTTCCTGTTCATGGACGGCTGCTGGACCAACGGAAGTCCGGTATTCGAGATTGGCGCCATACGGTGCAAGCTGCAAGATGCGCTCGATCACGATGGGCTGGCCGTCTTTATGCTCGGACTTTGCCTTGGCGAGAAGCTCGGCCACATCGGCGGCCGAAGCGTAAGTCTTGGTAGGCGGGGCGGATTGCTGCGCCCAAGCCGCGCTCGCGCTGAGCGCAACAACTAGACTGGCTAGGATTACACGCATAGAATCTCCAGTTCGGGTTCGACTGAGATCCTATCACACCGGGCGGCTTGCGCTTCGGAGTTCGAAAACAGCTATTGGGAACTGGCACCCCCAAAGCGATGCCACTGGCCATCGGAATAGTTGCTGGCCTGCGGCGGCGGTGTTGGAGCGGCATTGTTGGGCGGAGCAGCGTTGGGCGGTGGCACAGGGTTCTGTTGCGGCCCGTTTTGCGGATATTGCTGCTGCGGATATTGCTGCTGCGGATATTGCTGCTGCGGCGGGTAGCCTGGGCGTTGATTCACGGGCGGCGGACCATACTGCTGCTGTTGCGGTCCATACTGCTGTTGAGGAGGTGGAGCGTTATATGGATCCGGGCCATAGCTGTAGGGATCCGTATAGTAAGGGTCTGAATAGTAACCCTGATCGTAATAAGGATATCCGTAAGCGTAGGGATAGCCGTAGTAGCCACCGTACCAGGGATAATAACCGAAGCCAAACCCAAGCCCCCAACCACCCCAATATCCGCGGCCGTACCCACCGTATCCGTAGCCGCCATATCCGTAGCCACCGCGATATCCGCCGTAACCGTAGCCACCGCGATAGGCTCCGCCGTATCCACCGCGGACGCCTCCTACTGAACCACCGCGGACGCCTCCTACTGAACCACCGCGAACGCCTCCTACCGCACCACCTCTGAATCCGCCGCCGACCGAAGCACGCGCGCCACCGCCTCCCCCATGGAAGCCGCCGCCTCCGCCTCCGCCGTGTCCCCCGCCCCGTTGGGCGAAACAGGTCGCGCTGGTTAAGACCAACGAAATAAGTACGACTTGCAGCGTGCGCATAGTAAGCTCCTGGTACGACTCGCTCCCGTTATTAAGACGCAATGCGCCCGAATTGGGATACTGAATTCTATCGCGGCAGAGTACGGTACTCCAGGAGCTTTTCCACATACTTGCCGATCACGTCCACTTCCAGGTTCACCTTAGTGCCGACGCAATAGCTGCGCATAACCGTATTTTCGTAGGTGTGCGGAATGATCGCCATGCCAGCGACTTCGCCATCGAGTGACGCTACCGTCAGGCTGACGCCATCGAGCGTAACTGACCCCTTTTCAATTAAATATCGTTTAAGATCGGACGGTATTCGAACCCTGAGCCACCAATTGCCCTCGCTCAGCGAGTCAAGAGCGAAGAACTCGGCGGTTCCGTCCACGTGCCCCTGAACGATATGGCCACTCAACCGGTCGCCGACCGCGGCAGCGCGCTCCAGATTCACAGGTGACCCAGCGCGTAAGGCGCCGAGATTAGTTCTTGCCAACGTTTCGGGTGAAAGGTCGCACCAAAATCCTTCGGCCTGGATGTCGACCGCCGTCAGGCAAACGCCGTTAACGGCAATGCTGGACCCTTCTTGAATATCTTCGAGTATTCTACGGCATTGCACCAGCATCAGAGGACCGGCAGCGGCGACATTTCCAACTTCTTCAACAATGCCGGTAAACACTTACTTCTCCACGTAAGCTTCCACCGCGAACTCATCGGGCGGAATGGAATTGAGCCTGACGCCATGCAGTTGAATAGCATCCTTGCGCCTGACGCGTCCAGGACCGCCGGCTACAGGCAGCGACTGGAGGCCGCCCAGAATTTTCGGCGCGTAATAGAAGAAGATTTTATCGACGACGCCAGCCTCCAGCGCAGCCCAGTTCAACTTGCTTCCCGATTCAATCAATAGCGACCGGTATTGTTCACTTGCAAGGTAAGCGGGAAGCCGGGTGAGATCCGTGCGGCCGCCGGGGCCGTCGAACACCAGCACGCGCACGCCGCGGTATTCGAGCGCACGACGGCGTTCATCGGATGCCGCAGAAGTGGTGATCACCGCAACGTCGCCATTGGCCCCCGCGATAATGCGGGAATCCAGCGGAATTCGAAGCGTGGAGTCGGCCACGATGCGCAGCAGCGGGCGGCTGCGCTCAAGTCCCGTGCGATCGGTGAGCCGGCAGTCGTCGGAGAGCACAGTCCCGATGCCTGTGAGAATCGCGTCGGCATTATGGCGAATCTCCTGCACATGCGCGCGGGCGCGATCACTGGTGATCCAGCCTGTGTTGTCTTCAGGCGCGGCAATTTTTCCGTCCAGAGTCAATGCCGCCTTCAATGTCACGAGCGGAAGACCGGTACTCATGGAGTGGATGAAGGCTTCATTCAGCCGCGACGCTTCTGGGGTGTATTCGGAAGCGATCTCTACCGCAATACCCGCGTCCTGCAGCCGCCGGAATCCCTGGCCAGCCACCTGAGGGTTGGGATCTTCCATGGCCGCTACCACGCGCGTAACACCTGCGCGCACCAAAGCGTCCGCGCACGGCGGCGTGCGTCCCTGATGGGAGCACGGCTCGAGCGTGATGTAGAGCGCGGCTCCACGCGCCCGGGGGCCAGCTTCCTCAAGCGCCAGTATTTCCGCATGCTTGGCTTGCGCATAAGTGTGGAACCCGCGGCCGACGATCTGATCGCCGGCGACTAAAACGGCGCCCACGGCGGGATTCGGACTGGTGCGCCCCAGACCCTGCCGGGCGAGTTCCAGCGCTTCATCCATGAACGGGTTCCGCATCATTGCTTCTGCTCGTAATCAGGTACTTATAATCAAGCGAACAGCGAGGCGATGAATTTGTCCGGTTCAAACGGCAACAGGTCGGCCGCTTGCTCGCCGACGCCCACGTAACGGATGGGCAAATTCAACTCTCGAACGATAGCCACCACAACTCCGCCCTTGGCTGTGCCGTCGAGCTTGGTCAGCACAAGGCCCGTGACGCCGCTGGACTCAGTGAACTTGCGAGCCTGCTCCAACCCATTTTGCCCGGTCGTAGCATCCAGCACGAGCAGCACTTCGTGTGGGGCGGAAGGAATCACCTTGGCCGCCGTGCGGCGCATTTTTTCGAGCTCCGACATCAGATTCGATTTGGTATGCAGGCGTCCGGCTGTGTCGATAATGACATAGTCTATTTTGCGTGCCTTAGCCGCCTGTAGCGCATCGAAAACAACCGCGCTCGGATCGGCGCCGGCCGATTGCCTGATCACGTCGGTAGAAGTGCGCGCGCCCCATACCTGCAACTGCTCAACCGCCGCGGCGCGGAAGGTGTCGGCGGCGCACAGCAGCACGCTACGGCCTTCGGACTTATATCGGCTTGCCAATTTCCCGATGGTGGTGGTTTTCCCCGCGCCATTTACTCCCACCACGAAGACCACCGCCGGAGGCTCGGACACTCGCGGCACCGGACGCTCTGACGATTCCAGAACTTCCAGCAGATGCTGCGCGATAAGCTGCTTAATTTCGCCGATGTCCGCCAGTTGTTTCCGGTCGGCCCTTTCGCGGATGCTCTCGAGGATCTCGGTAGCGGTGTTCACGCCGATATCGGCGGTAATGAGCGCGTATTCCAATTCATCGAGAACGTCCGCGTCGATTTGCTTGCGTCCGGCAACGACATCTTCCAGGCGATCCATCAAGCCCGAACGCGTCTTCTGGATGCCGGCCTTCAGGCGGTCGAGCAGGTTGGGCTCTTGTTCTACCGTGCCAAATAGCGTTTGAATCATCGAAGACTTTGGACCATTGGAAGCCAGCGGAGAAGCATTCTCATTGTAAGCGAACTGTCTACATGCGCCCGGGAATCTGATCGAGGCTCGACACCGTGATGTCGGGATCAAATCCCAATTGGTCCATCGCTTGGCCGGACCGGTTGCACCAGCATACGTTATATCCGAAGGCCTTGGCGCCCGCGGCGTCCCACGCGTTGGATGACACAAAGAGAGTTTCATGCGCGGCCAAATGAAGGTTGTCGAGCCCGAGCTGGTAAACCCTCGGAGATGGTTTGTAGGTTTTCACCTGATCCACCGAAATGATACTGGCGAAATAAGACTGTAGGCCATTATTGCGAACCGCGGCTTCCAACATCGCCGGGGAGCCATTGGAGAGAATCGCTCGCGGGAACTCGCGCAGAGCATCGAGAGCGAGCTTGGCATCCGGGAACGCCGTTGGGGAGAGATAAGCGTGCAGCAGCTGCTCCACCCGCTGGCTGCTCGTCTCTATCTGAAGCTGCGCTAAGGCCGTGCGCAAGGCTGCTTCGGTGATCTGCCAGAAATCCACATAACGTTCCATGAGGGCGCTTAGCCAGGTAAATTCGAGCTGTTTTTGACGCCAGAGGCGAGATAGAGCATTCAGGTCGCCCGGTATTCCCTCGCCCGCGCGCAGCACGACGGAGTGAACGTCAAATAATGTGCCGTAAGCATCAAAGAGAAAGGCCCGATAAGTTTGCGGCATTTTCTTTAAGTTTACTGGGCTACGGCAAGTTTACTGGGCTACGGCAAATTGGCCTACACTCAAGGAGAGCTTCCCTTAAAGTTCGTAATGTCCCAGGACGAAAAAATTGTCGTCGTGATGCCTGCCTACAATGCCGCCAAGACATTGAGGATCACCTACGCGGATTTACCCCCGGCCTTGGTGGATCAAGTGATCCTGGTAGATGACGGAAGTTCGGATGATACCGTGAAGATCGCTCGTGAATTAGGCCTGGAACTTTTCGTTCACAACCGCAATTACGGTTACGGAGCAAATCAGAAGACCTGCTATCGCGAGGCATTAAAAGCGGGCGCCGAGATCATAGTTATGGTGCATCCGGATTATCAATACGATCCTAAATTGCTCCCGCGCGTAATCGATCCGATTAAGCGCGATGAGGCCGACGTCGTATTAGGGTCGCGGCTGATGAGCGGAAATCCGATGCGGCAGGGAATGCCGTGGTGGAAGTATGTCGCCAACCGCGCGCTCACCGGATTAGAGAATCGGGCATTTGGACTTCGGCTCAGCGAATATCACACCGGCTATCGAGCCTATCGCCGCACGGCTCTGGAGGCGGTGAATCTGGAAACGAACTCCGATAATTTCCTCTTCGATCAGGAGATCATCGCCCAATTCGTTGATTCGGGAATGCGCATCCGCGAGGTGCCAGTACCGGCTCGCTATTTTCCAGAGGCGTCGTCGGCGTCGTTTGTGCAGAGCTCAGTCTACGGCTTGTCTATCCTGCGGCTTCTCGTCAGATACTTGCTGCACCGCGTGGGATTTCATCAACGCCAGTTTCAGAGTCTTCACCGGCGCTATGAGCGTGTGGCGGTTCGAGAGAATCGTCCCTAAAGACGTCTTGAACTTCTCCAGCTAGTTACTTTTGGTAGCGATGTTTCCTATTCTTCAAAAATCGGCCGGAGTTCGCGATCCCGTTTGCGGCATGATGGTTGATCCGCAACAGGCCGCGAAAACCGAACAACACCAAGGCCAGCCCTACTATTTCTGCTCGATCGGCTGCGCGGCGAAGTTTCAGGCGAGTCCAGACAAATATTTGCACCCGCAGACTGTTCCGGAACCAATGCCGCCCGGAGCAGCCGGAGTTGAGTACACCTGCCCGATGGATCCGGAGGTGCGGCAAATCGGGCCGGGCTCATGCCCCAAATGCGGGATGGCGCTTGAACCGGTCAGCTTCACGCGCGAATCGGCTGACCAAGCCAATCCCGAGTACAACAGCATGCTGCGCCGATTTTGGCTAAGCCTGCCACCGTCGGCGGTGCTGCTCGCGCTGATGTTTTCGGGTTTGCATAAGGCATGGATCGAGCTGGTCCTGGCCAGTCCGGTGGTGCTGTGGGCGGGATGGCCGATTTTTGAACGCGCCTGGGCATCCATCGTGAATCGAAGCTTGAACATGTTCACGCTGATTGGCGCGGGCGCAGGCGCGGCGTATTTGTACAGTTTGATCGCAACTGTGGCGCCTCGTATTTTCCCCGAGTCACTCCGCCAGCACAACGGTGAACTCGCGTTATACTTCGAGCCTTCCGCCGTAATCGTCTGTCTGGTGCTCCTGGGGCAAGTGCTGGAGCTACGCGCACGCAGCCAGACCAGTAGCGCGATTAAGGCTCTCCTCAAGCTAGCGCCTGAAACCGCGCGGCGCATCAGTCCAAATGGAACGGAAGAAGACGTGGCGCTGGATCAAGTTCATCCCGGCGATCTGTTGCGGGTGCGCCCGGGCGAACGTGTTCCGGTGGACGGCGTGGTGACGGAAGGATCGAGTGCGATTGATGAGTCGATGATTACCGGCGAACCGATTCCCGTCGAAAAAACACCGGGCGTTCGCGCCACTGGCGGGACGGTAAACGGCACAGGCGCCTTCGTCATGAAAGCCGAGCACGTGGGCCGAGAGACGCTACTTGCGCGAATCGTAAATATGGTGAACGAAGCTCAGCGGTCGCGTGCGCCCATTCAGCAGCTGGCCGATCGCGTGTCGGCGATATTCGTGCCCGCGGTGATCGCTATTTCAATCGCGACGTTCGTCATTTGGGCCTTAGTTGGGCCGCAGCCAAGGCTGGCTTATGCACTGGTCAATGCCGTTGCAGTTTTGATCATCGCGTGTCCATGTGCGCTGGGCTTGGCCACGCCGATGTCCATCATGGTGGGCACGGGCCGCGGCGCAGTATCGGGCGTGCTCATCCGCAATGCGGAGGCGCTGGAAGTGCTGGCGAAAGTTGACACGCTGGTTGTCGATAAGACCGGCACGTTGACGGAAGGCAAGCCAAAGTTGGTGCAAGCTGAAGACAACGAGGTTTTACGATTGGCAGCCAGCGTCGAGCGGCTCAGTGAACATCCGCTGGCTTCGGCAATTGTAGCGGGCGCGCTGGAACGGAAATTGGTCCTGTCGAAAACAGAGCAATTCGCATCGATTCCAGGTCACGGAGTTGCGGCCATCGTGGACGGCCGCCGGGTTTCGATTGGAAAACCAGAAGTCTTCGAAGAGGGACAGGACGATTCCGGGCAGACCATCGTGCAGGTCAAAATCGACGGCGCTCGAGCGGGGACGCTCGGGCTGGCCGATCCGGTGAAGCCGTCTGCGCGCGAAGCTATCGAGAGCTTGCACCACTATGGCCTACGGATCGTGATGCTCACCGGCGATAACCGCCCCGCTGCGGAAGTTGTGGCACGGGCGCTCGGTATCGACGAAATCCAGGCCGATGTGCTGCCAACGGGGAAAGCCGATGCGATCGCCAAGCTCCAGGCCCAAGGGCGTGTCGTGGCCATGGCCGGCGATGGCATTAACGACGCTCCGGCCTTGGCGCAGGCTCAAGTGGGGATCGCGATGGGTTCGGGGACCGACGTGGCTATCGAAAGCGCCGCCATTACACTGGTGAAGGGAGATTTGCGGGGAATTGTTCGCGCCCGCGCACTCAGCAAAGCCACGATGCGCAATATACGGCAGAATCTGTTTTTCGCTTTCGTGTATAACGTGATTGGCGTTCCAGTGGCTGCCGGCCTCCTGTATCCGTTCTTTGGCGTACTGCTGAGTCCCATCATCGCGAGCGCCGCAATGACTTTCAGCTCCGTCTCCGTAATTGCCAACGCGCTACGGCTAAGGAAGCTGGCGCTGTGATCGACCTCCATAGCCATACGAACGAATCCGACGGAACCTTCACTCCTTTGGAATTAGTGGACCTGGCGACGAAGCGCGGTATCGAAGCGTTGGCCATTTCAGATCACGATACCTTCGCCGGTTTCGATCAAGCTCTGCCGGAGGCGCAATCGCGCGGCTTGGATCTGGTCTGCGGGATCGAGCTGAGCACGCGCCTGCATAGCAATGGAATTCGCACGGTCCATCTGCTTGCGTACTTTCTTCAACAGCCGCCTCCAACCAACTTCCGGGCGTGGCTCGATGAACTGATCGAGGGACGCAGAGACCGCAATCGCCGCCTCATCGACAGCTTGCGACGGCAAGGCGTCGATATTGACTTAGGCG
>Ga0213875_10002155_pt1 | contig 12011 bp, 11 predicted proteins | sample BarmaccomBMRX_R8_FD_160105 | JGI IMG/M metagenome (GOLD analysis project Ga0213875, IMG submission 160105) | Root-associated microbial communities from Barbacenia macrantha in rupestrian grasslands, the National Park of Serra do Cipo, Brazil - RX_R8 | ecosystem: Host-associated > Plants > Roots... | reverse complement strand
GCCTCACAGCCCTATTGCGAGACGGTCAATCTGCCCGCGCCGTGGCCCGGACGGCCATCCGGGCCACGGCATCCCGCTCAACACGAGACAACCTCACCTTACACCAGCCGCAAGAGACAATTGCGAGCGCCAGCGAAGCAATCTCGGGGGCCAGGTCCAAAGGCGGGTCAGGCGATGAACAGCAGCGCCGGCTGTTCGAGCAGCTGCTTGATGCGCTGAATGTACGAGGCGGCGTCCCAGCCATCGACGATGCGGTGATCGAAGGAGGAGGACAGGTTCATCATCTTGCGCACCGCGATCCCTCCACCCTGAGCTCCGCTTGGAACAACCACCGGCCGCTCGACGATGCGGTTGACGCCGACGATCGCGACCTCCGGATAGTTGATCACTGGGGTCGCGGCGATGCCGCCGAGGCGGCCGAGGCTGGAGATCGTGATCGTCGAGCCGCTCAGCTCGTCGCGCGCCGCCTTGCCGGACCGCGCCGCCTCTCCGAGCCGCTGCAATTCCGCCGCCATCCGCCACAGATCGAGCGTCTCGGCGTGGCGCAAGACAGGCACCATCAGCCCGGCATCAGTCTGTGTCGCGACGCCCACATGCGCCGCGCCATACCGGTGCAGGATGCCAGCCTCGTCGTCATAGCGAGCGTTGACCTGCGGGTAGACCTCGGCCGCCACAACCATCGCGCGGATCAGGAACGGCAACAGCGTCAGGTGCCCGCGATCGGCGTGCAAAGTGTTGAGCTGGCCGCGCAATTCCTCGAGCGCGGTGACATCGATTTCCTCGACATAGGAGAAATGCGGGATGTGCCGTTTGGATTGCTGCAGATGCTCGGCGATGGCGCGGCGCAAGCCGACAATCGGCACTTCCTCGATACCGTCGCGGCGGGTGTAGGTGGGGCTGGCCCCGCCCCCGCCACCCGTGGCGTAGGCATCGAGATCGGCATGGGTGATGCGGCCTTCGGGGCCGCTGCCAGGCACGAACTGGAGCTCGATGCCGAGATCCCACGCGCGACGCCGGACGGCAGGTGAAGCCAGCGGCCTGCCGCCGACGCGGCGTGGTTTGGCCGGCGGATGATTATTTTTGGACAGACCCTCGCCCGTCTCAGGGCTGCGCCCCGAGCCACCCTCTCCCGCATTGCGGGAGAGGGGTTTCGACAGGCGATCGCGCCCATTTACCCTCTCCCGCATTGCGGGAGAGGGGGAACCAGCGGCGACAGCCGCTGGTGGGTGAGGGTCAGTTGGAGCCGCTTGCCCCTCACCCTCCCACGCTTCGCGCGGGTTCTTCCCGCTCCCCGCTTGCCGGGAGAGGGCTGGGGTGAGGGGCTTTTGCGGCGCCGCCGCAGACGGACGAGCATTACCCTCGCCAGCGACATCGAGCACCACCAGCTCCGAGCCGACCGGCCGCCGCTCACCGACAGTGCCGCTGATCGATATGACCGTACCGGCGATGGGTGCCGGCAATTCCACGGTCGCCTTGTCAGTCATTACATCGACGAGCGGGTCTTCCTCGCGGATCACCTGCCCCGGCTTGACATGCCAGGCAACGATCTCCGCCTCGGTGGTGCCTTCACCGATATCGGGAACCTTGACGACGTAGCGGCCCATGCCGGCGTCCTATAGGGGCCGAAATTGCTTCGACGCTGCGCTCCTCGCAATGGCCGAGAAGGAACGAGTCATTCCGAGCGAAGCGAAGCAATCCCGGGCCACACAACTTACCATCATTTCTCCATCGTGCGCCGCAGCCCATCGGCAACCCGCTGCGGACCGGGGAAATAGGCCCATTCGAGCGCGTGCGGGTACGGCGTGTCCCAGCCGGTGATGCGCTGGATCGGTGCCTCGAGATGGTAGAAACAATGCTCCTGCACCAGCGAGGTCAGCTCGGCCCCGAAACCGCAGGTTCGGGTCGCTTCGTGGGCGATGACGCAGCGGCCGGTCTTCTTGACCGAGTCGACGATCGTATCGAGATCGAGCGGGAGCAATGTGCGGAGGTCGATTACCTCGGCGTCGATACCGCTTTCTTCGGCCGCCGCCAGCGCCACGTGCACCATCGTCCCATAGGCGAGAATGGTGGCCTCCGATCCTGGCCGCACCACAGCAGCCTTGCCGAGCGGCACCGTGTAATAACCGTCGGGCACGTCGCTCTGAGGATGCTTTGTCCAGGGCTGCGCCGGACGATCGGGGTGACCATCGAACGGGCCATTGTAAAGGCGCTTCGGCTCGAAAAAGACCACAGGATCATCATCCTCGATCGCGCTGATCAGCAGGCCCTTGGCGTCATAGGGATTGGACGGGATCACCGTCTTCAGCCCGCAGACATGCGTGAAGATCGCCTCGACGCTTTGCGAATGAGTTTGCCCGCCAAAGATGCCGCCGCCGCACGGCGCCCGCACCGTGATCGGCGCCCAGTATTCGCCGGCAGAGCGATAGCGCAGCCGCGCCGCCTCCGAAATCAGCTGATCGGTCGCGGGGTAGATGTAATCAGCGAACTGAATCTCGACGATCGGCCGCAAGCCGTAGGCGCCCATCCCCACCGCGACGCCGAGCATGCCGCCTTCGGCGATCGGCGCGTCGAATACGCGTTGTTCGCCGTGCTTTTTCTGCAATCCCTCGGTGACGCGGAACACACCTCCGTAAAACCCGACATCCTCGCCGAACAGCACGACATTGGGATCGCGCGACAGCATCACATCCATCGCCGAATTTAGTGCCTGCACCATCGTCATCACGGGCATGACTGCATCTCCCGCGCGCTAGTGCCCCTCACCCCGGCCCTCTCCCCGCTCACGGGGAGAGGGTGCGATGCGGCACCTGCCACTCTCAATACGCGGCTAGAATCTGAGGCGGCGCCACCGCGTACCCTCTCCCCGCGAGCGGGGAGAGGGCCAGGGTGAGGGGCAGCAATCGCGCGCCGCATCGGGCTAAACGCCCAATTCCTGCCGCTGACGGCGCAGATGGTCGGGCACTTCTTTGAAGACGTCCTCGAACATCGTCTTGGCGCTCCAATGCGGGCCGTTCTCCTGCGTGCCGTAGCTCTCGGCCTTGCGCCCGATTTCGCGCACCTCGTCGATCAGCTCGCTTTCGAGCTGCGCGTGACGTTCCGGCGACCACTCACCAAGCTGCACCAGATGGCGCGACAGGCGTTCGATCGGATCGCCATAGGGCCAGTTCTGCCACTCGTTTTCCGGCCGGTAGCGGCTGGGGTCGTCGCTGGTGGAATGCGGCGCGACACGGTAGGTGAACAGCTCGATCAATGTCGCGCCGTGATTGGCGCGGGCGCGGTCGGCGGCCCATCTGGTCGCCGCGTAGACCGCCAGAAAATCATTGCCATCGACCCGTAGACAGGCGAGGCCAAAGCCGATCGCGCGCGCCGCGAAGGTCGCGACCTCGCCGCCGGCAATCTCCTGATGCGAGGAGATGGCCCATTGGTTGTTGACGATGTTGAGGATTACCGGCGCGCGATACACCGAGGCGAAGGTCAGCGCGTGGTGAAAATCGGGCTCGGCGGTCGAGCCCTCACCGGTCCAGGCGGCGGCGATGCGGTGATCGCCCTTGTAGGCCGAGGCCATCGCCCAGCCTACCGCCTGCGGGTACTGCGTCGCGAGATTGCCTGAGATCGTAAAGAACGCCGCCTCTTTCGACGAATACAGGACCGGAAGCTGCCGGCCCTTCTGCCGGTCCTGCGAGTTCGAATAGCACTCGCACATCATGTCGAGCAGCGACCAATCACGCGCGATCAACAGACCCTGCTGGCGATAGGTGGTGAACACCATGTCGTCAGGCGCCAGCGCGAAGGCCTGACCGACGCCGATCGCCTCCTCGCCGGTGCATTTCATGTAGAATGATATCTTGCCCTGGCGCTGCTGGCGGAACATGCGGTCGTCATAGGCCCGCGTCAGCATCATCGCGCGCAAGCCGCGCCGCATGGTTTCGGCGTCGAGCTTCGGGTCCCAGGCGCCGACAGGCGTACTGTCATCATCGAGAACGCGGATCAGCTGATAGGCGAGCGGATGCGTCGCCTGTGCCGGCGTGGCGATATCGGGACGCTCGACAGTGCCGGCGGGAAAGCGCGGCACCTCACGGAAATCAGGCGTCTCATCGGGCGCCGGGTGGGCCGGAATGTGGAGCTGCAGCTGCGGTACGACGTCCGGGCGGCCGGGAGGCGATGTGTCCATGGCTCTCATGTGGACCGTGAGACCAGCGAGTACGAGCCAAAGATACACGCGATTTTGTGGCTTTGGTTCCGCCCAAAAGCGAAAGGACGCCCGTCTGGCCGGGAATTATGAGCTCAGTCGATCGCGCAGCCGTCGCATGCCGGCGAGCCAACGATCGTAATCCTCGACCTTGCGTCTGATATAACCGGCTACCTGCGGGTGCGGCAGGATCAGGAACTGCTCGGCATCCAGCCCGGCGATGACCGCATCGGCTACCGCCTCGGCCGACAGCACGCCGTCGACTGCCGGCGCGCTTGACGGCAATGACCGGAGCATCGGTGTGTCCACACCTTGCGGGCACAGCACCGACACGCGGATACCCTGATCGCGATGCCCGATCGCCAGACACTCGGCAAAGCCGAGCGCCGCGTGCTTTGTCGTGGCATAGGCGGCGCCACCGATCTGCGACAGCAGCCCCGCGGCGGAAACGGTATTGAGAAGATAGCCACTGCCGCGCGCCGCCATGCGCGGCACCAACGCGCGCGCCGCATAGACATGCGCCATCACATTGACGGCCCAGCTGCGCTCCCAATCGGCATTGGACGCACTCGCGATATTTGCCGGGTCCGGATCGAAGCGGGCGATGCCGGCATTCGAGCAGAACAGGCCAATCGGCCCGTGCGAGCTCTCGGTTTCATCGACAAGGCGGATGATCTCGGCCTCGCTGCTGACATCGCATGCGATACCGTTCCCGCCGATCGCCGCCGCCACCGCCTCGGCACCGCGCTTCTCAATGTCGGCGACGATGACCGCCTTCGCGCCCTCGGCGGCGAAGCGCTCGCACAGCGCGCGGCCGATCCCCTGCGCACCCCCGGTGACGACGACAACCTGGCCGGAAACCTTCATCGGAAGCCCCCTCGCCTCCCTTGGGTTGCTTGCCCCTCACCCTCCCATCGCTGCGCGATGGGCCCCTCCCTCTCCCCGCAAGCGGAGCGAGGGTCAAGTCTGCGCCACTGCGCTCCCTCTCCCGCATGCGGGAGAGGGTCGGGGTGAGGGGCAGCGGCTCGTCTACTTGCGCCAGCCGCGTGCGTTGCGGCCGCCGACAAACCCGGCCTTGACGCGCTGTTTCAGCAATGCCGGCGGACGGAAGCGCTCACCATACGCGTCGTGCAAGATCTCCGAGACCTGCAGGCACAGTTTCGAGGTGGTCGCGTCCATCAATTCGAACGGCCCCATCGGGTGCCCGAGCCCGAGCTTGCAAGCGGTGTCGATATCCTCCGGTGTCGCTACCCCGTCCTCGACCAGCCGCACCGCCTCGTTAAGGAAAATCAGGAACATGCGGTTGACCGCAAACCCAGCGACATCCTTGATGCGGATCGGCGTCTTGTCCGCTTCGTGCATCAGCCGCATCGCGGTCTCGACTGTCTCGGGCGCTGTATCAAAGGCCGGGATCACCTCGACCAGTTTCATGCGCGAAGCCGGCGAGAAATAATGCATGCCGATAAAGCGCGACCGCCTGGTCTCGCCGACAGACGACGCCAGGGTCGAGATCGGGATTGTCGAGGTGTTGCTGGCAAAAATGCAGTCGGGCCGGCACAGCGCGTCGAGCTTGCGCCAGGTCTCCGCCTTGATCGCTTCGTCCTCGAACACAGCCTCGGTCACCAGGGCGCAATCGGCAAATGAGTCGAACGCGACGCTGGTGGTGATCCGTGCCAAGGCGAGCGGCTTCTCCTCCTCCTTGTAGAAGCCGCGCGAGACGCCCCGATCGAGCGTCCGGTCGAGCCGCTGCAACGCCGCGCTCAACTGTGCTTCGCCGGTGTCCGACAGCACGACCTCGTGCCCGGCCAGCGCGTAGACCAGGGCGATCTCCGCCCCCATCAACCCGGCGCCGACAACCCCCACCTTCTCCTTCGCCATGCGATCGATCCCTCTGTGATCAGCCGGTCGGGCGCCTCAGCGTTTAGTGAACTGGGTGGCGCCGAACGTATTCTCCCGCTCGGTATCGGTGATCTTGTCGTCGGGCCGTGCATCGGCCAGCACCTTCAGGCCGCGCTGCACCGCCGGCCGCGCCATGATTGCGTCGTACCAGCGCTTGACGCCGGGATAATCGGCGAGCGCGATATAGCCGCGGTCATCAAACCGCGGCGATTTCTGGGTCGCGGCGCGCAGCCATGGAAAGGTGATGATGTCGGCCATGCTGTATTCGCCACCGGCGAGCCACTCCGTCTCTTCGAGGCGGTGATTGAGCACCCGGGTCAGCCGCTGCACCTCGTTGCCGTAGCGCGTGATCGCATAGGGCACCTTTTCCGGCGCATAGGCGCCAAAATGGTTCCACTGACCGAACATCGGTCCGACCCCGCCCATCTGGAACATCATCCACTCGATGCATTTCCATCGCCCAACCGGGTCTTTCGGGATCAGTTTGCCGCCAGCTTTTTCCGACAGGTACATCATGATCGCGGCCGACTCGAACAGCGTGAACGGCTTGCCGCCGGGCCCCTCGGAGTCGCGGATCGCCGGGATGCGGTGATTGGGGGTGATCTTCAGGAACTCGGGCTTGAACTGGTCGCCGGCGCCGATATTGACCGCAATGATCTTGTATTCGAGGCCCAGTTCCTCGAGCGCGATATGCACCTTGTGCCCATTCGGCGTCGGCCACGACCACACTTCCAGCATTATCGACCCTTTCCCAGCTACGGCCCGGATATCGGCGGATTGCTAATCTTAAGGAGTTCGTCGGGCAGCGGAAACCAAGTTGTTTGCCTCGGCCTGTGCAGCGTGGGCGCTACCCGCATCGGCACGGAGGCGCTAAAATCGGCGAAAAATGGAACATTCCTGCGGCGGGGGTACCGGCGATGACGGCGACCGAGACGGGCGGCGAATTGCGGCTGTTTCTGGAAGAGCTGTGCTGCGATTTGTGCCGGATGCGGCATGTCGCCCAGGACGGGCTGCGACCCGAGGAGATACGGATCGCGCGCGAGGTCCAGCTGATCGCGCACAGTGCCTTCGCCGATATCGTCGTAACGGTGCCAAACGCGCCGTCCTATTTCGTCGAGATCAAGTACGGGCTATCGCTCGACGAAACCGTGCGCAGCATCAGGCGGAAATATGCGGTGAACCATCGCGCGTCCTGCGCCCGGCTGATCATTGTCGTGCGCGATCTCGACCCGGCGGCATTAAACGAGCACTTGCGCGATTGCGTTTGCTCGACACTCGACATCGAGATTTGGAATGAAGCGCGCTTGCTCAGCGAAATAAAATTGCACTACGGGGTGGAGATCGAAACCCTTGCGGAACACGAGATCATCGGGCTGCATCGGTCGATTCAGGTAGGCACCTGGAAAAATATTTTCGATCACGACTATTACGAAACGCTCGCGTCGGCCCTGCTTTGGCATTTCAGCTCATGGACCTTGCGGCGATTACAAAATCAACACGGCGGCGGTCCCGGCGATATCTGGCAGACCGGGCATTACCTCGATATCGCGGTGGTCATGGCGGATATCAGCTCGTTCTCGGCCTATGTACGCGACACAAAGGACAACCGCATCACACAGCAGATATTAACGGCTTTTTATTCACAAACGCGCCACGCGGTACACGAGTACGGCGGGATGCTCTATCAGTTCGTCGGTGACGAAGTGGTCGGCCTGTTCGGCTTTCCCGACCGCAAGCCGGGTTACGTTAGCGATGCGTTAAGCTGCGCCAAGGCGCTGCTCGATATCGGGGCTTCGACCTCGGAGCATTGGCAGCGACAGATCGACAATGTTCAAGAAAAGCACGGCGTCCATGTCGGTGTCGCGATGGGTGCCTTGAATCTGATGCCGTTGCGGCCGTTCGCGCGCTCGCATATCGGATTTATCGGCGATGCGCTGAACATCGCCGCGCGGCTTATGGGCAATGCGATGCCCGGCGAGATTGTTGTCAGCAACACGTTCTACAACGCGCTCGAGGAAGACAGACAGGTGGAGTTTGCCGAAAACCCGCCGATCGAAGCCAAGAACGTCGGCAATCTGCGGTGCTGGCGCCGTGCTACGACGGTATGAGCCGCCTCAGCCGGGCTCGTCCAATCGGGCGAGGCGCTGCAATGCGTCGCTCGCCGCGCCATAGCGCAGCCATTCGGCGATGTGGGACATCCCCAGATGGGCATAAAATCGCGAGCAGGGTTCCAGTCGAGCACCTGGAAATCGATGCGGCCCCAGCCGCGTTCGACCGCGATCTTCGCCAAGCGTGTCAACAGACGGCGGCCAACGCCGCGGCCGCGCGCCCGCTCGGTAACGTAAAGGTCTTCGAGGTACAGGCAGGGGCGCCCAACCCATGTCGAAAAACGCTTGTGAAACAATGCCATACCAGCCGGCTCATCGCCGATGAAGGCAAGCAGTGCCTCGTATTCCGGTGGCTCGCTCTCAAAACCGTACCGCCGCAGCTCGGCCTCGGTCGCGACCACTTCATTGGGAGCGCGCTCAAACAGCGCCAACTCACGGACGAGCCGCAGGATCAGGCCAACATCCTCGGCCGTGGCAAAGCGCAGCGTGACGGGCTCGCTCATCGCTCGCGCCATTCGGCCGGCGGGCCGCTCCCCGGCGGCCCGAAATCGCGCGGCACCAGACCGGAGTGAAACCAGGCGATAAAGCTGTAGATGCTGAATACCGGCAGGCGCAGCCGCTCGGACAAAGCGCGCGCGTATGGCACCATATTGGTGCATTCGAGGAGCACGGCGCCGATATCCGGGTAGCGCGCCAGCAATTCGTCGCTGGCATCGAGGATGTCGCGCTCGGCGGCGGCAACATCCATGCGCTCCTCGCTGTTGAGCATGACGCGGCTGAATTCGCGACCGCCATCGGTGCCGACCACCGGCGTGTCGGGATCGACCCCGGCAAGAACCAGGTGCTCGCGGCTCAGCGTCGCGGCGCTGACCGTCAGGATGCCGACGCGTTTTCCGGGCGGCAGCATGCGTTCGATCAGGGGCGCCTGCATCAGGCTCGACGTGGCGACCGGCACGCCGACATGCGCCGCCAGTTCGCGCTGGTACAGCGACAGAAAACCGCAATTGGTGGTAATGCCATCGGCGCCGTGCCGCACCAGCTCGGCGGCGGCATCGAGAAACGCTTCGAGCAGCCCGGCCGCCCGGTTGCGCACCACCCGGTCCGGCGATGCGCCCGCCACCACCTTGTACAGCACCGGAAATGGCCAGCTCAGCGCATTTCCCATGTCGCCCGGGATACGTGGGAAGCGCGCCTCCAGCATCAGGATGCCAACGCGCGCGCCATACACGGCTTTGCCGCCGTAAGCGATGCGGGGGTCCCGGTCTGACATCACCAACCCACCGCCTGCGGATCGACCGTATTCACCTCCGACAGAATTGTCCTCGACAAAGCTGTGGTTTGATCTACGCGTGGGTTCATGCTGCCTAGCTTAGAAAGCGACGTCGTCGCCGCCTTTGAGGGCGAGGAGGGAGCGGGCTTCGTCGGGGGTGGCGATTTCGAGGGAGAGGTTTTCGAGGATCGTGCGGATGCGGCTGACCTGGTTGGCGTTGCCTTGCGCCAGCTGGCCGCGGCCGAGCCACAGCGAGTCTTCGAGGCCGACGCGGACATTGCCACCCATCGTCGCGCCGACCGTAACAAAGGGGAGCTGATGGCGGCCGGCGGCGAGGATCGACCAGGCGTAATCATCGCCAAACAACTTGTCGGCGATGCGCTTCATGTGCAGCAGGTTTTCGTGGTCCGCGCCGATGCCGCCAAGGATGCCGAAAATCGTCTGGATAAAGAAGGGCGGCTTGATCATCCCGCGCTCGACGAAATGCGCAAGATTGTAGAGGTGCCCGACATCGTAGCACTCGTGCTCGAAGCGGGTGCCGCACTCCTCGCCGAGGCGTTTGATGACCTTTTCGATATCCGCGAAGGTGTTGCGGAAGATGAAGTCGCGGGTCATTTCGAGAGCCTGCGGCTCCCACTCATATTTCCAATCCTTGTAGCGATCGAGCATCGGGTAGAGCCCGAAATTCATCGACCCCATGTTCATCGAACACATTTCGGGCTTGGCGCGCAATGGCGCGGCCAGACGCTCCTCCAGGGTCATGCCGTGGCCGCCGCCGGTCGTGATGTTGACGACCGCGTTGGTCGCCTGCTTGATGCGCGGCAGGAACTGCATGAAGACGTCGGGGCTTGGCGTCGGCTTGCCGGTGTCGGGGTCGCGGGCGTGCAGGTGCAGGATCGAGGCGCCAGCCTCGGCGGCGGCGATCGCGTCACGCGCAATCTCGTCGGGGGTCAGCGGCAGGTATGGGCTCATCGTCGGGGTGTGGATCGACCCGGTGACGGCACAGGTGATGATGACCTTGCTGCGTAGAGGCATCCGCTCCTCCCTTTTTAGTGCTGCCTGGGCGCTATCGACGGCCGGCGCCAGCTATCATGGCCGAGTAACATGGCCGATCTGGCTTCGCAACGGCGCGGTTTTTTTACCCGGCGTCACACGCTTTAACTGGAAAGATGGGGATGCTGCGTTACCCTTCACCCAAACATGATCTTGGTGCTGCCACAAACCTTGTGTAGTTACAGGGCCTTGCACGGCATGGGCCAGTTCGGGCCGAGCTCAATTTTGGGGGAATCTACACCGTGGACGGGTTCGTCTCCAAGGTTACGCGTCTTGCAGTCAGCAAAGCCGCCGGGTTTTCCTATGCCGTGGCGGTTGGCGTTGCCGGTAATCTTGCGTTTCACTATGTACAGCCCGCGTCGCCGGGACCGGTCGCGATGACGGCACCTCTTGCCGCTCCGGTTGCGCCGACGGCCCCGTCGCCTGCCGTCAGTGCCGCGCCTCGTGAGCCGGCTCAGCCCGAACACGTGGCAGCGCAGCCCACGGGAAAGCCGACACGCTCCTCGCCGGCCGTCGCGCTGCCGGTCTCCCTGCCCGAGGAGAAGCCTGTTCCGCCACCGGCCAAACCAATTGCCACCACCACCATCCTGCCCGACCCCGAAGTTTCGGCGCAGCTTCCCACCTCGGCGAATATGCCGGCACCGGCGCTGAAGCCGACGGCTCTGCCAAGCGAGCCGATCAAGGCGACCGTCGCGGTCGGGCACGAGCAGAGCGCTCCGGGCCCTATCGAGGATGCGTCGCTCAGCAAGCCACCCGCGGCGCCGCCGCTGCTCCCGATCGGTCCCGCCATCTCCCTCGATCAGCCGCCGAGCCCGCCCCAGGTGGCCGCCGCGGCCCCGCACGATACGTCGAACGCCACGCCCGACCGCATCGACGTGCCGACCCCGCCCCATAAGGACAGTGCTGGGCTGGAACTCAGCGATATGTGGCACCCGTCGAGGGCCGTCAGCAAAAGCCTGAACTGGGCCAGCGACCAGCTTCCTGATCTTGGCGGCGACACGCCGCACACACCACCCCGCGTGTCTCGCACGGCGGGGCCGATCCCGCTGGTGCCAGCCGGCACATTGGCTAAAGACAGCGAAAATGCTGCCGATCGGCCAGCCAAACCGTCCGCGCCCGGACCGGGCAGCGGCGGCCTGTATTGACGCCGTCAGCCGGCGGCGCTAACTCCGGGCGATGGTGGACCCGACTTCCGTTGCTAAGACCTACCGCGATAAGGCGGCGCGGTGTCGCCGCCTCGCGCGCCAGACCACCGACCGCGAGATTGCGCAGCGCCTAATAGAGCTCGCCAAGGAATTTGAGCAACACGCTATTCAGGCGGAACAAGCCGAGGGTTGCAACTAGTCGTCAACTTGGTCTGTTCATAGGGTACTATGAGACAGGCTATAGATTTTCTGCGCCAGAGCGCGGACGAGCTGCGTAACATGGCCTCATCCGCTCCCGACATTTCCGATCAGCTTCGGCGACTTGCCGAGGAGCTCGACGCCACGGC
>Ga0213875_10002154_pt1 | contig 12015 bp, 11 predicted proteins | sample BarmaccomBMRX_R8_FD_160105 | JGI IMG/M metagenome (GOLD analysis project Ga0213875, IMG submission 160105) | Root-associated microbial communities from Barbacenia macrantha in rupestrian grasslands, the National Park of Serra do Cipo, Brazil - RX_R8 | ecosystem: Host-associated > Plants > Roots... | reverse complement strand
TTCCATTCCATGGCCCGAACTTGCCGGCACGAAGTTCCTTCGCAGGTGCGGCTTGCTTTCGCGACAAGGTGTAAGGCGAAAGCGTTCGACGTACGATTGCAGCACAGCATTCCGTGCTTGGGAAAATCGCGCAGCAAGTATAGCGTCGGGCTGCGCTATTTGGCGGAAGAAGCCATAGCCGCAGCGCTGCATTCGGCGGCATACAGCGGCGCCACCTTGTAGATTAATTCATTAGGTGCTGCCGCGCTGTTCGGCGGAGGTGCAGCAGTACCGACATTCAGGGTCAGAGTTGAGTTGCCGGTTCCACCGGCGTTGGTAGCCCCCAGGGTGATTGTTGAGCTTCCCGTAGAGGTAGGCGTCCCAGAGATTAACCCGGTTGTGGCGTTTACCGATAGCCCGGTCGGTAAGCCGGTGGCGCTGTAATCGGTTGGCGAGTTGGTAGCCGCGATTTGATATGAGAACGCGCTTCCAACCGTACCGCTCGCCGATGCCGCGCTGGTGACGCCCGGAGCGGCCAGTCCTGGTGCCGCAGCATTTATGGTGAGGGCCAGAGTTGAATTGCCAGTTCCACCGGCGTTGGTAGCCCCGAGCGTAACTGTTGAGGTTCCCGGAGCTGAAGGCGTGCCGAAGATTAACCCTGTGGCGTCTACCGACAGGCCGGTCGGTAAGCCGGTAGCGCTGTAGCTCGTCGGCGAGTTGGTAGCGGCGATCTGATAAGAGAACGCGCTTCCAACCCTGCCGCTCGCCGACGCTGCGCTGGTGATTACCGGAGCGACCGCTGGTCCTCCGGCGGAAGCAATGGTCAGGGTCAGAGCTGAGTTGCCGGTTCCGCTGGCGTTGGTAGCCCCGAGCGTAATTGTCGACGTTCCTGCAGCAGTAGGCGTGCCAGAGATTAATCCAGTGGCGTTCACCGACAAATCGGCCGGTAAGCCGGTGGCGCTGTAGCTGGTCGGCAAGTTGGTAGCCGCAATCTGATAAGAGAATGGGCTTCCAACTGTGCCGCTCGCCGAGGTGGCCGCGAAAATAATCGGAGCCGCCGCCGCGACTGCAACGAAGATAAGCATCAGAGTTGAATTACCGGTCCCGCTGACGTTGGTAGCCCCTAGGGTAACTGTTGAGCTTCCCGCAGCCGTCGGCGTACCGGAAATTAACCCCGTCGTGGTGTTTACCGACAAACCCACCGGTAAGCCGGTGGCGCTATAACTAGTCGGCGAGTTGGTCGCCACAATCTGATAAGAGAACACGCTTCCAACCGTCCCGCTTGCCGAAGTAGCCGTGGAAATAACCGGTGGCGCTGTTCCCTTGTTTGCCCCTCCTGTAGTTACGTATGTGATGAAATTAGTAAGCATCGCGTTCACCGCTGACACTCCAGCCTGATCACTCGTAACATTTGCATTTACTGACGCGGTGATTGAGCCTAGGCCGGTCGTCCCGCCTAATGTGCTCCATACCTTTGCACTTTTTATTGTCGCTGACGCACCGATGCCAGTAAAGATCGCGGAGGCCAGGAGCAATCCTAAACCCACGTACTGCCAAGTCTTCGAATCCTTCTTGAAAAATGAGGCGCTTGCGGAGCATTCGTTGGATACCATTACTAAAGAGGCGGCTGCGCACTGATCAGAAATCGGTGTTCCGGTACACTGCGACGAAACCCAGACCCAACCCGCTGCAACGCTTTTTTCAAACTTTCCCTTCGATTTCGTGTCAATCTTGATCGCATCAGCTTCAGCCTTCATGTCTGCTGCTGTAAAGCTCGCGAGATGCGGAGCCTGCGCAAATGTGTTGATTGGGAAGGCAGCTAAGAGGGCTGACATTAGTATTGCGATCACTTCTGTCCAAGCGCAACTGCTTATTTTCAAGTTCCCTCCTCTGTCCAACGGAATATTGCTGTGTTCGGCTCAAAACACCCGGCTAAATTTCAATTCTGCGCATTATATAACATCGATGTGTTTGCGCTCTGTGGGTCGCCGAGTGCCTGAGCGGTGGCAAGTCTGGATGGCCGGCGACACTATTCGTATCATTCGTTATGACGATATTGCGCTGCGCCGGCGATAACTCGCCCACCATGACGAGGGCTCTTGCAGATGTGGCTATTCTCCGCATCTGCAGATCTTCTGTATCGCCAGATTGTCGGGCATGTGCATCCTACTCGCACAGGCTCGTCAGAGTCACAGGAATGGTCTGGGAATTACCGGGCCAGAGGAGGGCATTGTCATAGTGCTCCCGTAAACGCAAGGTGGTTGCTCAAATGATCGAGTCTTACGACCCGTCATCAATACAACGTTCGACGTACCGCGTCGGATGCACCCCGAGACTCGCGAGCCCATCGGCAGGCATGGTAGGGAAGTTGCGAGCCAGCTTTCGATCCGTTCCTTAGCGGCAAGGCGTAATTTCGGAGATACTCTGGCTGTGACCCGCACCTGGGCAGAACTGCCGGTTTCCCCTGCACTCGGGGAGCAGAACGCCGTTAAAAGTTATCGCGGTTCGGGTTGATGAAGAGATCTTTAGTTTGTCAGAAAACGCTTTTTGCGATGGCAACGAACCTTCGCTATCCCGCGCCAGGTGTGGTACGGTTTGTGCACGGAGGCACAAAATGCGTAGAGCTGGCGAGATCCCCACGACCTTGCCCGGAGGAAAAGCAGGCGCACGCCAAAGGGAATTCCGAGCGGCACGAGCACTGGACAATCCCGGCGCGCCAACACGGAGCTACGCAGCTGCAATCAAGGAAAAAGAGTGCCAAATGAGCGCCTTAGATCCCGAGACACAGCCCTTGTGGTCGCCGATCGGACCCTTTTCAATCCCGCACGGACAGCCGCTAGGCGGCGCGGTGCGACCCGCCGTCTCGGCGCGACTTAGTTGCATTGCCGTTGATCCCACAGAGGCGGATCATATTCTCATCGGCTGCGGTGGAGGAGGAATCTGGGAAACCAGGAACGCCGGAATTTCCTGGCACCCCGCTGAATCCGAGAAGGGGGAACTCCCTTGCGCAATCGGAGCAATCGCATTTTTGCCCGGCCAAAGCGATATTGTTTACGCCGGCACTGGTGAGGGAAACGATTTGCGCGATTTCGGCCTTGGCGTGTGGAGGTCGACCAACGGAGGACGGACCTGGTCTGAATTCGCGACGGAGCCGTTTATAGGTCTGGGGTTTTTCGCCTTGATGATCGACGCCGGAAGTCCCAAACACATGTTGGCAGCAACCACGGGGGGAGTGTTTTACACGACTGATAATGAGGCCGATTGGAAGTGCCACCCCACCAACCCGGGATTCTGCTGGGATTTATCGATGAATCCCCAATCCGCCAATGAAGTGTTTGCGGCTACTCCTCGCGGCTTGTTGCAATCGAAGGATGGCGGGAAGACGTGGCCGGCATCCGTCCTTCTAGACGGTGCGCCAGAGACCTTCCAGAGGCTTGCGGTGTGCCACGCACCCTCCGACCCGGATTTCGTCTATGTTTTCGGCCACAACAATCAACAGCCGCCTGCGCCCGCGCTCTGGCGCCGCAGCGCCACGGATGGCGCTTTTGAATCGATTGTCTGCCCCAAAGTCGACCTGGGGCAAATCGTGTACGATTGGTATGTCGCTGTTTCGCCCGAAAATCGCGATGTAGTTTATTTGGGGGAAAAAACGATTTGGAAGGGCGCGCGAAAGGCCGATGACACTTGGGCCTGGAAAGATATTGCGACGGGCCCCTGCGGGGATGCGATTCATTCGGACCAACATGCGATCGCTTTTCACCCAACCAGTGCCCAAGTCATTTACGCCGGCAATGATGGAGGAATTTTCCGGACGAATGACAGCGGCGGACATTGGGAATCCTTGAACAAGGGTCTGTGCATCACTCAATTCGAGTATTTGACGCATCACCCCGACTACGATGCGTGGCTGATGGGGGGAACTCAAGATAACGGGACACTCCGCTATCGTGGCAGCGAAGTTTGGTATCAAGTAGCCGAGGGTGACGGCGGTGAATGTGCGACTAATGAGGCGTTCCCCTACACCGTCTACCACTGTTATTTCAATATCGATTTGGAGCGATCGACCACAGGAGGAGACTGGGGCTCCTGGACAAGTATCTTCAAGCCGGACCTCCGAAAAGGCTATCGGACCTTGTGGTATCCCCCGATGGAGGTTTTCGGAAATGTTGTCGTAATGGCCGGTGAGACCGTTTTCGTTTCCACGGATATCGGAACGACCTTTCAACGCCTCCCGCTTCCCGCAGACGCCGACATCGCCACAGCAATTTGGATCGCCGGCCCATTCCAGTTTCTGATAGGCACCCAATCAGGAGATCTGTTTCAATTCGATTGGTTTGGGACAGGCTGGGCCCAGCCGGCGAAGCTGACCCAACCGCGAAGCGGGAACATCAGCTCGATACGCGGCGACCGCAAAAAAGCACGGTGCCTCTGGGTGACTTACTCGGACGCGCTCGGGCCGACCGTTTATCGGTTCAAAGACCCAGGGACCGGTTGGGAACCGTGCATGAACGGTCTGCCGCAGGTGGCAGCCAACATTGTCGAACTAGATCCCGAGTCGGATACGATCTTTGCCGGCACCGACGCTGGCGTATGGCGGTCGAGAAATGCCAGCGAAAAGTGTGAGTGGACCGTCTTCAGCAACGGGCTTGCGAACGCCATCGTCGGCGATCTTCTGCTGCACAATGCGACGCGCGTGCTTCGCGCCGGAACGCGTAGCCGAGGTGTATGGGAAGTCGATCTCAAGGAACCCCCTGACACGCGCGCCACACAGATTTATCTGCGCCATAGTGCCATCGATACCGGACGAAGATATCCCTCGCTTGAAGGCATGCCCGACCCATTTGTGCCGAATGGAATCGCCAACTGGTGGGAGTCCCCTGATATCTTGATTGATTCGGAGCCGTATTGGTCATCGATGCCGGCCAGCGTTGATTTTGTCGCTTTCGAAGAGAATGGCGGCAACTTTCCCAACGCGCATGGACGTACCCGCATTTTCGTGCAGGTCCATCAGCGCGGTCCGAAGCCCGCCGGCAACGTCGTCGTGCAGCTTCTTAGTGCTGCGGCTGTGGATAGCGCCATCCCAGACCTGACCGCCGGATTTTGGGATAAGATTCCGTTGAATCACGTGCCCGCAGGATCGCCGTGGAGCATGATTGGATCGGCGGTCACTGTCTCCGGCTTGCAGACCGGACACCCGGAAGTTGCCGCCTTCGAATGGGAGGTTCCAAAAAATGCGTCGGGAGACGTTTGGCTTCTGGCAACCATCACTGCCGACAACGACAAACGGACGACTGCGGAATTAAACATCACGAAGCTCGTCCGTGGGGAGGGCAAGTGTGCCCTCAAACGAGTCAAGATCGCGAACTAAGGGCCTAAATGGAATTCTTTGAACTCCATCCGCTATTGTTGGTCCTGCTGATCACTATCATGATCGAAGCTTGGACTGCACTAGAGGCCCTCGTTCGAACGAGTCTTGAGCGTCGCCAACGCGCCTGAGAATGGTCTGCTTAAGAAAGGAGTCGGTCTTCGCTTCATTCCGGAATCCTGTTCGAGAAGCGCCTGGCAGCATTCGAAGCCTGACCATTGATGATCTCGGCTATGTGCAGCAAAGTGAAGAAATAGAAGTCCTGTTCACGTCGCTCGCCGAGCAACGCGAACGTGGCAGTGTTTTGATCTTGAGCAATCTGCCCTTTTTGAAGTGCGAGTCGTGAACGCGACAACTAACCGGAATACGGGAGCCGGAAGGCCAAGCAATTCCACTGCAACAGTCCACCACGCTTGCGAGGCGCTGCTGGAGGTATCCCAAACTTGGCAGTTCCTTCTTTTTAATTCGACGTCGATTTTTAAGCTTTCAAGGCCGGGTCATCCATTGGATTTGTCCCGCCAGGGACTGGAGGGAGAAGTCGCGTTCAGGCCCCCAACAGCGGTGTTACTGCAAAATACTGCGGTCGGCCGATTGCCGCGCTCAGCGACGTTGTGTCGATCAGGCTGAACACTTGCACATGGCGAGAAGTCGGCCAAGTTTCGAGGTAGACGTCTCGAGCCGCCGCCGGGGTTATCAAAGTGATGGTGTGGGCTTTTTCGCGGCCAACCGAATCACCAATCGCTATTTGGCAAACGAGAATTCTTCAGTGAGGTATTTGCGGCCAACCCGAACCGTGTTTCTGAGTGGCAACATGAGATTGCAAAACAAGATGACCGGACAAAGGCAATCCTGGAACGAGCCCTATCGGTGAACACAACCGGCGGCCTGCTTAACGACAACGGGCACTCGCCTCAACTGAATGACGGCTGGTGGGCTGCATTTTTCGCAAGCGGCAATCCCAGATTTGTCGACAAGATTGTCGATCAGTTGCAGTATTTCGATGAACGAACTGACGAGATGCTTTTTTTTGCGGGTGCGACCGCTAAATGGTCCCTTGCCAGTAATGCCCGAACTAACTCTCTGGTTCAATCAGCGATCGAGAAGGCAAAAGCAACAACCATTTCGAGGAAGCAGGAATTGCTTGATGAAGTGCTGAAGAAAGACCCAGCCCGCATAAAGCAAGAAATAAGCGAAATTGTGCAAAGACAAAGGGAAGCGGGAAAGTGGAAGTAGCGCTGCTGGTTCCCGTTGGCTTGGTTTAGAATTCGAAGCGCGCCTGGATTGCAATCATGCGACCGTCAAGATCATGCTAGTTTTCGAATCGAATGTGCTGTTCAACGATTGCGATACGGGCCGATCGCCCATCGTTCTGAATCGAAGCGTTCGTCATACACACCCGCCGTGTCTTGTTCATGCTAGAACCGGCTTTCAGCATACAAGGAGCACAAAGCACGTCCGTAGCGAGGGGGAAGCGCTCGCTCGACTTACATTCAAACAACTCGAACGAACTTTATTGCGATGTTTGTCGTACGACTCTGCGTGGGCCTTCGAACATTCTCGGAGATCGTTGCTTCCCAGGAGGATCGGTGATTATTGAACCAAGATACGGGCGAATGCGGCATTTGCCAAGCGTTGTTGGTTTAGCTGTTTCTCTAGCAGCCGTGGTCGTTGTGTTCGTCCCGTTTGCGTTTGATACTTCGCCTCTGGATGCGGTCATGTTGACAGTTCCGGGCAATCAGGGTAACTGGTGGCACGCGTTGGTTGGCGCACCTTTCTTTTTGGCGTTTCCGATGATATGGCTCCGCCTGCGGTCGCTCGTATCGGGACAGCCGTTGACGCCGGCAAGTTACCGGATCATTTCGGTTGTGGCGGGTCTCTCAATATGCGGCACTATCGCGGTCGAGGCGCCTTTTCTTCTACATTTAGCTGGCACCAGCGAATGGCAGCGCGTCGTAATTCTGGCGCTAGGCTTCGGCATCATCATGGCGACTGGAGCTACTCTTTATTGGCGGAGAGGTCGGATGACACCCGATCGTGTCGGCATCATCGCGCTGATTACAGCCTACCTGGCTAATGCTGCGCTCTGCCTGGTGGTCTATAGCGACGCAACGGGGACTCTTAAGTCGAGGTCTGGATGGGTGATTACGATGACCATCGTGTGGCCGATGGCTCTCGAACTTATTGGGACGTACATCGATAACTTCAGGAAGCGTGGTTCACCTGCGTTCGCGGAGCAGTGACTTCCGAGCCAGTTCGTGCACCATTCGGAAAAGGGACGTATGTGCGTCTCTTCAGGGCGTCTTGGACAACAGCCTGGTGAGCTACTTTCCGATGAGGGTCTTGGGCGTACCAATTCCCGTGCAGGTGTCATATCGGGCAGGAGATACGTCGTAGAAATCGGCGCCGTAAGTCTTTCTGCCGAGGTATTCCGAATAGAGCAGAGTGTTCTCCTGGAAGGTGGAAGAGAAGAAATTCCCCGCGTTATTGACGATACCGGCCAATGCCGGTGATGCCAAGCTGGTGCCGCCGACGGTGAACCAGCCGCCGTTGAAGGCGTCATAAACTGATGCCCCGCTGCTCGGGTCAGCGTCAAAGGAAAGATCGGTGGTGCTGCGTTTGGTGCCGGCGATGCCTGCCGAACTCTGATAGGACGGAATGGGCTCGTACACGCTGGGCCCATGTCCCGTACCCGACCAGCAACTTTGAGACAGATAGTTTCCCGAGGAATCACGGTTCACCGTTGTGCCGCCAGCGGAGACCACGTATGGCGAAGCACTAGGGTATTCGACCGTTCCTTGATCTCCGCCGGATGCGAAATAGACGACCGGATAATACTCGCCGTTGTAGTTATTGAAGATGGAATCGTAGCTGCTTTCCGTAGAGAACTCGGCGCTACCCCAGCTGTTGGAGACTTCACCACCGCCGCTTATATCTACGTAATAAGCGGCCCATATGTTGGCCCAGGTGAGATCGTCGTTGGAGCTCGAAGCCGCTTCGACTAAGAAAATCTTCGCGTACGGCGCCATGGCATGCGCATACTCGATATCCAGCGCTTCTTCCAATGCCCAGCCTTTGTCGTTCGCAGGAGGAGTGTTGCTTGTTTCGCAGCTACCGTGACTCGGCAGGCAGTACACCTGGGTGAAATTAGCCGCGGGGATGCCCCAATAGGAATCGAAAGTGGAGAGATCACTCGCCGCATCGGGATTGTTGTAAGCGTCGACGATCGCGATAGCACCGCTGCCACCGAGCGGATGATGTCCGGCTCCGTTGGAAGGCGTGCATCCCAGATACGCTGGGCCGACCTGATAGATGCAACCCAGCGAGCCCGGATTTTCGGCGAAGGTCGTGTCCGGAGTGATCGAGGCAGCCGGAGCCAGATTGTTTCCAGTCGCTAGGTTCGCCCTGGCCCCGATTGACTGAGGAACGAACACCAGGTAATTTGTGTGAGCCCTGAAGCCTATGTCCTCAGGCCGCGCGACAGTTGTCGATGGAACGATAATCCGTCCCGGTATCTTGACCGCCGCGTTTGGAATAGGCTCGGCTGTCGAGCTTGCGGTGTTCTCCGGCTCACTCGCGCCTTTTTGGTGCGCGGTTTCGGTCAGAGGATCAAACGTGCCAGGCTGAGCGACGCGATCCTGTCCGTTCGCGGTGAACACGGGGATTGCTAACAGCAAGCCTCCGAAAACTAACGTTACATTCCTTTTTTTCAACTGTTTTTTCTCCATCTCTGAAAATCTCTGTGTAATTTAGGTGGTCATTTCGGTGACGCCTTTGGACTCACGATTCTGCTTTTGGCGAAGGCGGTTCTTTGGGTTCCCATAGTTCGGTGCGGTTTCCGTCTGGATTCATGATCCAGCCGAAAGTTCCGTAGTCATTTCGCTGTCGCTCGACGCGCTCCGCCGGATTTTCCGACCCAAAAAAAATGCCACTGATTGCCCGCAGTCGTGCCGTACGGAGACAGTATGGCATGGGGGACGGCCGAGATTCCGCTAGGCTGAGGCTATGCAGCGATTGATCGTTGATACGGATTTGGGAATCGACGATGCATTAGCTCTGCTGTATCTGTTCGCTTCGGCCGAGGCGCAGATTGACGCCATTACCACGGTGCATGGGAATGTGCCGGTTGATATCGCCACAGCGAACATTTTCGAAGTTCTGTCGGTTGCCGGAGTGGAGACGCTGCCGGAGGTTGCAAGTGGAAGCGCAGAGCCGCTGTCGGGATCTCGCGTCCATGCGACCCATGTACATGGCGAGGACGGGTTGGGCGGCTGGACTGCGCGCGGGAGAGTTGCGCTGGGCAGATTGAGCGAACATTCTGCCAGCGAATTGATTGTGCGGCTCGCGAGGCAGTCTCCGGGCGAGATTACGCTGCTGCTGATCGGCCCAGCTACGAATGCCGCCCTGGCATTGCGCGACGATCCCGCCGGGTTCCGGGCGTTGGCGCGGATTGTGATGATGGGCGGCGCGGTATTTGAGCCGGGGAACGTCACTTCGACCGCCGAATTCAATGTTTACGCCGACCCTGAAGCTGCGAAAGAAGTGATTAGCTCCGGCGTCACCTTGACGATGGTCGGTTTAGACGTGACACGGCGAGTGTCGCTGACGCGCGAAGTACTGGAGGGCGAGCTCGGAGGACGCCGGGATGCGAGGGCGGAGTTTCTACGTTGTGTCGCACGACAGGGATTTTCTTTCTATAAAAACATCAGTGGGTGGGAAGGTTTCTATTTGCATGATCCGTTGGCGGCCGCCGTCGCGCTGGATAGATCGCTGGTGCAGTGTCGACGCATGAAGGTGGATATCGAAACAACGGGAGAGCTCACGCGGGGGATGACCGTCGCCGAGCGCAGGCCCTGGATACAAGGCGGAGAGAATGCCGAGGTGTGCGTGGAGGTGGACGCGGCGAAGTTCCTCGGATTGTTTACCGAGCCCGTGCTTCGCGGCTGAGCATTGTCCAGCAAGGCGATAGACATAAACTAGAAGTACATGCCCGCTGTTGCGCTCCCCGCTTTGCAATCTGATTTATTGAGCCGTATCGGCAATACGCCGCTTTTGGAAATCGGGGCCGCCGGTCGCGGCGATGTACGGGTGTTCGCGAAGGCGGAGTTCTTTAATCCCGGAGGGTCGGTAAAAGACAGACCCGCGCTCAACATGATTCGGGAGGGCGAAGAGAGCGGGAAATTGAGAGCGGGAAAGGTTCTGCTCGACTCGACCAGCGGGAATACGGGCATAGCCTATGCCATGATTTGCGCGGTCAAAGGGTACGCGGTGAAGCTCTGCCTGCCCGAGAACGCCTCTCCGGAGCGGCAGCAAATTTTGCGCGCCTACGGGGCGGAACTGGTGCTCACTCCTGCAGGGGAGGGCTCGGACGGCGCGCAGCGAACTTGCCAACGGATTTACGCAAGCGATCCGAAAGCCTATTTCTACCCGGATCAATACAGTAACCCAGCGAACTGGCAGGCACATTTTCAAACCACAGGGCCGGAGATTCTTGAGCAAACCGGAGGCAGGGTGACGCATTTCGTCGCTGCGCTGGGAACAACCGGAACGTTCACAGGCGTGACGAAGCGATTGCGCCACGAATTACCGCCTGTGAGATGTATTTCAGTCCAACCTGCTTCTCCGTTGCATGGATTGGAAGGAACGAAGCACATGCCGTCCTCGATGCAGCCGGCAATATATGATCCGAATCTGGCGGACGAGAATCTGTGGGTCGAGACGGAAGATGCGTATCAGATGGCGCGCCAGTTGGCTCGGACCGAGGGCTTACTCGTGGGAGTTTCTGCCGCAGCTAACGTGGTTGCCGCGACTCGCGTCGCAGAAGAATTATCTAAAGAGGGGCGGAGCGGCCTGGTGGTTACCGTTCTTTGTGACGGCGGGCAAAAGTATTTGAGCGAGTCCTTCTGGAATGATTGAGATACAAACAAAGCCTTGGCAAGTCATGGTGCTTCATGCGGAGAGAACTTACCCGAATGAGTGCTGCGGCGCGATGCTCGGTCGAATCCAGGGCGGGAAAAAAGTGGTGACGGAGGCCGTGCCGCTCGAAAATGTGTTTTCCGGGGGACAGAGTGAGCGTTACGAGCTTCGGCCCGAGGATTTGTTGGCCGCCGACCGGGAGGCGCGCGAACGCGGGCTTGATCTGGTTGGGATTTTTCATTCGCACCCGGATTGCGATGCGTACTTCTCTCGTACAGACTTAAAGAATTCTTGTCCGTGGTATTCCTTCGTCGTGCTGTCCATCACGAATGGAAGATTCGTCCACGCGAACAGCTTTTTGCCGGATGTGGATCAAACCAAGGCGGACAAGGAGGAATTGATATGGCCAAAATCCTGATACCCACGGCCTTGCGGCAGTTCACAGAGCAGAAAGATTCCGTTGAGGTGACCGGGGCGACGGTGGGGGATGCGCTGGGCCATCTAACGGCGCAATACCCGAATATCAAGAAGAACTTGTTCAATGATCAAGGCAAGCTGCGAAGCTTTGTGAACGTTTACGTAAACGACGAAGACATTCGTTATCTCGATAAGGATGAGACGAGGCTCGAAGGGAACGAAACGATTTCGATTGTGCCCAGCATTGCGGGTGGCGCGGTGGGCGTCGCAGAACCCGAGACAGCCGAGACCTTTGATGCAGCATCGCTGACCAATGAAGAGGTCGCCCGCTATAGCCGGCA
>Ga0213875_10002153_pt1 | contig 12022 bp, 8 predicted proteins | sample BarmaccomBMRX_R8_FD_160105 | JGI IMG/M metagenome (GOLD analysis project Ga0213875, IMG submission 160105) | Root-associated microbial communities from Barbacenia macrantha in rupestrian grasslands, the National Park of Serra do Cipo, Brazil - RX_R8 | ecosystem: Host-associated > Plants > Roots... | reverse complement strand
TGGACGGCATAAAGATTTCGCTGCTCGACAAGGACAAGGAAATTGCGATGCGCCGGCGGCTGCCGCGCGGCGTGCGCATGTATACCGGCGATGATTTCAACTACGCCGAGCTGATCGCCGGCGACGGTTTTGGCCGGGACGGGCAGGGCCATTCGGACGCGCTGCTCGGCATTTTCGATGCCATTGCGCCGGCGGCGAGCGCCGCGCTGGAGAGCCTGCGGCGCAACGACCTCTCCACGTTCCACGACATTCTCGGGCCGACCGTGCCGCTGTCGCGCCACATTTTTAAGGCGCCGACGCGCTTCTATAAGACCGGCGTGGTGTTCATGGCGTATCTGAACGGGCACCAGGACCATTTCGTCATGGTCGGCGGCCAGCAATCCGCGCGGTCATTGCTGCATCTGGCGGAAGTGTTCCGGCTGGCGGACACGGCCGGGCTGCTGCGCGATCCCGATCTCGCCTGCACGCGCATGCGCGCGGTGCTGGCGACGCACGGCGTGCACTGATGGCCGCGAAAGGCGGGCTGTCGCTGAACACGGCGACGGTGCGCGACGCCTGGACATTGGAACAGTGCATCGACGGGTGCCAGCGGCATGGCATTCCCGGCATTGCGCCGTGGCGCGACAAATTGCAGGAGATGGGTGTCGCGCGCGCGGCGAAGGCGATACGCGAGGCCGGGCTGGTGGTCAGCGGCCTTTGTCGCGGCGGCATGTTCCCGGCGGCGGACGAGGCCGGCCGGCGCGCCGCCATCGAAGACAACCGGTGCGCGATCGACGAGGCGCAGGCGATCGGTGCGCAGTGCTTGGTCTTGGTCTGCGGCGGGCTGCCGCCGGGATCGAAGGACCTGCCGGGGGCGCGCAACATGGTGCAGGACGGGCTCGCCGCGATCCTGCCGGAGGCGCGGGCTGCCGGCGTGCTGCTGGCGCTCGAACCGCTGCATCCGATGACCTGCGCGGACCGGTCGGTGCTCGCGACATTGGGCCAGGCGCTGGACCTTTGCGACGCGCTCGGCGAGGGAACGGCGGTCGCCGCCGATGTCTATCACGTCTGGTGGGACCCGCAGGTCGCCGCACAGATGCAGCGCGCGGGGTCGCGGCTCGCGGCGTTCCATGTCTGCGACTGGCTGGTGCCGACGACGGATACCGTGTTCGACCGCGGCATGCCCGGCGACGGCGTGATCGACATTCCCGCGCTGCGCGGCATGGCGGAGGCGGCCGGGTATCGCGGGCTGCTGGAGGTGGAAATTCTGTCGCGGACATGGTGGGCGCGCGACCCCGACGAGGTGGTGCGCATCTGCAAGGAGCGTCACGCGACCGCGTGCTGACATCCGTGAGCGCATGAGCCGGGCGGGCGAGGCGCGACCGTGGCAGATGACCCCTATCTTCCCCCGGCCGCGCTCCTGTTGCGCGGCCTCGGCATCACCGTCGATGATCTGGCGCAGCCGAGGGCGCTCGTCTCCGGTCCATTCCTGCGCCATCTGATCAGCGCTCTCGCCGCCGCCGCGCCGTTCGATGCCGGGCATTACGCGGCGGCGAATCCCGACGTGGCGGCTGCGGTGAAGGCCGGGCGGATCGCCTCGCTGCACCACCACTTCGTGACGCAAGGCTATTTCGAGGGGCGCACGCCTTGCGCCCACGGCGCGGCGGGACACGCGGCCGCCGCTGCCGCCTGGGAGCGGGCCGCGGCGATGGCCGCGGGCCAGTTCAGGTCGGGCCTGCACGTCCGGCTTCACGCCCGCAGTGTCGAGCAGGCCTGGGTTCAGGCGTTCCGGCCGCCACTGGTGGCGCCGCCGCCCCTCGGGTTTCGCGGCGGCCCCGTGCTGACGGACAGCGCCGAGGACCGTCGGCTCCGGCATACCCGTTACGGGCAGCCGGTGGACAGCTTCGACGTGACGGCTGCGATCGGCATGGCGCTCGATGTCGAGGCGACCTATGCGGGGCCGGCGTATCATCATTTCGGCCACATCCTCTCGGAGATGGTCCACCGCATCATTCCCGGGCGGCGCATGTTCGGCTGCGACCGTTGGCTGCTCGTGGGAACCATCGGCGAGCGCCCGCTGACCGGCTTTGCGGAGCTGCCGCAGGTGCAACAGGACATCCTGCACTTTCTCGAACTGCCGCCCGAGCGCGTGCATGTGGCGCATCAGGACATGCGCGTCCGCACGCTGCACGTCGTCGAGGCCGGATCGGATTTCGGCTTCGGCCCGAAGCCGGGGTATCTCCGCGATCTCCGCGCGTTCAGCCTGCCGCGCCTGGATCGGCTGCACGGGGACGAACCCGGTTTTCCCCGCATCTACGTCTCGCGCAGCGGCATCGCGCATGGCGGCAATTTCCTCGGCGAGCGCTATCTGGAGCGGCTTCTTGAAGACGAGGGCTACGCGGTGGTGCAGCCCGAACGGCTGCCTTTCACGCGACAGATGGATCTTTATCGCAAGGCGGAGCTCGTGCTGTTTCCGGAGGGCTCGGCGTGTCATGGCGTCGAGCTGCTCGGCGAGGGCATGATGGGGCGCTGCGTGCTGCTGGTGCGCCGCGAAAACCACCGGCACATCTTCGAGCGTGTGCTGGCGCCGCGCGCTGCCTCCTTTGCGGCGTTCAGCGGAGCGATTCCGCTCGGCACCATCGTCGCGCATCCGGTGGACGGCAGCCCGCTCGATCATCTGGGGGTTGCGCTGTTCGACCTGGAGGCGTTGCAGGAGTTTTTGCGCGCCGAGGGCCTGGCGCGGCTTCCGACGCTGGATCGCCGGAGGTATTTCGAAGCGGCGGCGGCAGATCTCGCCGGTTACGTTCGCCACCACGGCGACGCCGGCAGCGCGCTGCTACCCGGCGCCGTCGCCGCGCTGCATGAGGGCTTTTCCAGGGAAGCGCAGAAGCAGCTGCGCATGTCGGCCGGCGCCGGCTGAGCTGGCTAGCTCACCCGCCCGCTGCGGAAGGCGGCGACGGTGCGCATCACGCCGCGCAGTTCCGCCAGGCCCTTCAGGCGGCCGATGCAGGAATAGCCGGGGTTGAACGGCTTGCCGATGTCCTCGGCCAGCAGGTGGCCGTGGTCGGGGCGCATCGGGATCACCGCGTCCTTGCGCCCGTCGGCGGCGCGGCGGTTCTCCTCGCGCAGCAGCGCGGCGACCACGCCGATCATGTCGGTGTCGCCGTCGAGGTGCTCGGCTTCGTGGAATGAGCCGTCGGGCTCGCGCCTGGTGTTGCGCAGATGCGCGAAATGCGTGCGCGGTCCGAATTGTTGCGCCATCGCGACGAGGTCGTTCGCCGGGTTGGCGCCGAACGAGCCGGTGCAGAGGGTCAGGCCGCTGGCGTGCTCGGGGACCGCGGCGAACAGTGCGTCCACGTCCGCCGCCGTCGACAGTACGCGCGGCAGGCCGAAAATGGGAAAGGCGGGGTCATCCGGGTGGATGCAGAGCAGCGCGCCCTCTTCTTCCGCGATGGGGACGATTTCCTTCAGGAAGGCCACGAGATTGGCGCGCAGGTCGGCGGGCGAAATGGCGCGGTACACGTCGAGCATGCGCTGGAAGCTGGCGCGGTCGTAGACGAATTCGCGGGCGGGGAGCCAGTCGATCAGGATGCGCTCGAGGGCGGCGATGTCGCTTTCGGACATTGCCCTAAAACGCGCTTCGGCGGCGCGGCGGCGCTCCGGCGGATGGTCCTGCTCGGCGCCGGCGCGGCGCAACACGAACAGATCGTAGGCGGCGAAGGTGACGGCGTCGAAGCGCAGCGCGTAGCCGCCGGTGGGCAGGCGATACATCAGGTCGGTGCGCGTCCAGTCGGTGATCGCCATGAAATTATAGCAGATCGTCCGCACGCCGGCGCGCGCGACCGCGCGGATGGATTTCTTGTAGGCGTCGGTTGCCTCGGCGCAGCCGGCCTCGCGCGTCTTGATGTTTTCCGGCACGGCGATGCTTTCGACGACCGACCAGACAAGGCCGGCGCGCTCGATGTCTGCGCGCCGCTTCGCGACCTCCTCCTCCGGCCAGGCGCCGCCGCGATTGCAGTGGTGCAGAGCGGTGACGACGCCGACCGCGCCCGCCTGCTTGATGTGGTCGAGGGTGACGAGGTCGTCCGGACCGAACCAGCGCCAGGTTTCCAGCATTTTTTAAAACCCGACGCGGTCGCCGCCTTTGAGCTTCAGGATTTCGCGGGCCTCCTTTGGCGTGGCGATCTCCAGGCTCAGCTCCTCCAAGATGCGGCGGATTTTCGTGACCTGCTCGGCGTTGGATTTCGCGAACTTGCCGCGGCCGATGTAGAGGCTGTCTTCCAGGCCGACGCGCACGTTGCCGCCGTTGATGCCGGCCATCGTCGTGAAGGCGAGCTGGTGGCGGCCGGCGGCGAGCACCGACCAGACATAGGCGTCACCGAACAGCCGGTCCGCCGTCTCCTTCATGAACATCAGGTTGCGCGGCTCCGCGCCGATGCCGCCGAGGATGCCAAAAATCGTCTGCACGAAGAGCGGCGGTTCAACCAGGCCGCGATCGAGGCAGTGCGCGAGGTTGTAGAGGTGGCCGACATCGTAGCACTCGAATTCGAAGCGCGTGCCGTGCGCGCGCCCCAGCCGCTCGACGATTTTTTCGATGTCGGCAAACGTGTTGCGAAAGATGTGGTCGGTGGTGCGGGCGAGGTAGGGTTGCTCCCACGCGTATTTCCACGTCTTCACGCGGTCGCCGGCCCGAGAAATGTTGAAGTTCATGCTGCCCATGTTCAGGCTGCACATTTCCGGCTTCGCCTGCAATGGTGCCGCGAGCCGGTCGTCCACCGTCATGTTCATGCCGCCGCCGGTGGTGATGTTCACCACCGCTTCGGTGTTCTGCTTGATGATCGGCAGGAAGCGCATGAACACCGCGGGGTCGGGGGTAGGCTCGCCGGTTTCCGGGTTGCGCGCGTGCAGATGGATGATGGCGGCCCCGGCCTCCGCCGCCTCGATGCTGGCGGTGGCGATCTGCTCGGGGGTGATCGGCAGCGCGTCCGACATGCTGGGCGTGTGGATCGCCCCGGTGATGGCGCAGCTGATAATCACTTTGGCCATGGCGCTTTCCCCTTCTCTCGCCCATCCTGCACCGGGCGGTGCGGCAGGGAAAGCGCTGGCGGTACTAAGCGGTGGGCTGAAGCCCACCCTACTTGCTGACTGAAGCCCACCCTACTTGCTGACGCGTTGTCTGGGCTCGGCTATACCGGCCGCAGTCCCCGTAGCTCAGCCGGATAGAGCACAGGATTCCTAATCCTGGGGTCGTGGGTTCGAATCCCGCCGGGGACGCCACGGACGGTGGGGATATGACGACTCCTGACCTGGAAAAATTGCTGCGGCCGCGCTCGATTGCGTTGGTCGGCGCTTCGGCGCGGGAGCATGCGGCGGGGCGGCGCGTGTTGCGCAATCTGCGGAGCGGGCCGTTCCCCGGTCGACTCTATCCCGTCAATCCGCGGTACGAGAGTCTGGATGGGATGCGTTGCTATCCGTCGCTGGCCAGCCTGCCGGAGACGGTGGATGCGGCGTTCATTGCGGTGCCGGCAGAGGAGGCTCTGGCCGTTCTCGAACAGGCGGGCGGGCTCGGCATTCCGGCCGCGCTGATGAACGCGACCGGCTTTGCGGATGCGGGGGCGGACGGTCGGGCGCGGCAGGAGCGCTTGGTGGCGATCGCCGCGCGGTACGGCATGGCGGTCTGCGGACCGAATAATTCCGGTTATATCAATCTCTGGGACAGCGCCTATCCGTCCACGTACTACGCCATGCCACGGCCGGAACCCGGGCCGGTTGCGGTGATCACGCAAAGCGGCTCGGTCGGCATCGCGCTGTCGCAGGACGATCGCCGGCTTGGGCTCGGCTATATCATCACCACGGGCAACGAGGCGGTGCTCGGCGTTGCCGATTATCTGCGCTTCGTCGTGGGCGACGACCGGATCAGGGTCGTCATGATTTTTCTGGAGGTGATCCGTGATTCGCGTGGCTTTGCCGCCGCGGCGGCGGCGGCGCGACGGCGGGGGAAGACCGTCATCGTCGTAAAGGTCGGCAGCAGCGACAGCGGACGCGCGGCGGTTTCGGCGCATAGCGGCGCGCTGGCCGGCGAGGACAGGGTCTGCAACGCCTTCCTGCGCCGGCACGGCATCGTCCGCGCCGCGGACCTTGACGAGATGGTCGAGACGGCCGCGCTGTTCTCGGCTTTTCCCACCCCGGCCGCCGTTCCGCACGTCGTGCCGGTGACACTTTCTGGCGGCGAGGCGGGGCTGATCGCTGATCTCGGCGCCGAAGCGGGGCTCAGCCTGCCGCCGCTGGCGGCGGACACGGCGATGCGGCTGCAGCCGCTGCTGTCGCCGTTTTTCCTGCCGCGCAATCCGCTCGATGCGATGGGGCTCGGCTGGGACCGGACGCGCTTCGGCCAGGTGCTGTCGATCCTGCTGGACGATCCACAGGTCGGCACGGTGGCGATGGCGGCGGATGCGTCGGCCTCGGGACTCGGCGACGCGCTGCTGGTCGGGGAGGCGGCGGAGTGCTGCGCCGGCGTGTCGGTGCCGGCAGACAAACGGATCGTGTTCTTCACGAACACGGCGGCGGGCGGGGTCAATCCGCAGGTCGCTGCAACGCTGGCGGCCGCCGGCATTCCGATGCTCTGCGGCATGCGGGCGGCGATTGGCGCGTTGCGCCATTGGTCGCAGCATCGGCCGCCGGCTCCGCCGCCGGGCGAGGCAGGCGGTGAGGCGAGTTTTGTCGCCGGATTGGCGGGGATGGCAGAAGGCGAGCGGTTCGCGGCGCTGTCGGGCGCGGGCGTGCCGATGGTGCGCGTGCATGAAGCGCGCGGCGAGGATGACGCGGTCGCGGCGGCGGAGTCGTTCGGCTATCCGGTGGTGGTGAAGGGCAGCGCCGCCGATCTGCCGCATAAGAGCGAGCACGAACTGGTTCGGCTCGGGCTTGCCGATAGCGCGGCGGTGCGCGAGGCCTATCGCGCTGTCGCCGCGGCGCTGCGCCGGCACAGCCGGTCGGCGGATGCGGCGGTGATCGTGCAGCCGATGATCGCGGGCGGCGTGGAACTGATCGTCGGCTTGCGCAACGACCCCTCCTTCGGTCCGGTGATCGTGGCGGGGCTTGGCGGGATTCTCACCGAAATCCTCGACGAGGCGAGCGTGCGGCTGGCGCCGGTGGATGCGGCGGAGGCGCGCGACATGCTCGCGGAGACGCGGGCGGCGGCCATTCTTGCGGGGGTCCGCGGACGCGGGCCGTTCGACCTGGATGTCGCGGCGGAGGCGATCGCGGCGCTGTCGCGGCTGCATGCCGGCATGGGGCAGGCGCTCGCCGCCGTGGAAATCAATCCGTTGATCGTGCGCGAGCGGGGCAGGGGCGCGGTCGGCGTCGATCTGCTGGTCGAGCCGCTTTCCCGACCGGACACGAAGCAGGAGGACAGATGAGCTACGAGGCGATCACCTACGACTTCGATGAGCGCGTCGCCGTCCTGACGTTCAACCGTCCGGACAAGCTGAACGCGTTCAACCAGACGATGAAAAATGAGGTGCGCGACGCTATCGCGGCGTTTTCGGCGGACGAGGAGCGGCGCGTGCTGGTGATCACCGGCGCCGGCGGACGCGCGTTTTCCGCCGGATACGATCTGAAGGAAGCGGGCGGACAGGCGCGCACCGATCTCAGCGTCTGGCGGGCGCGGATGGCGGACGACTTTTCGTTCACGCGCGCGCCGTGGGATTGCGGCAAGCCGGTGATCGCGATGATCGAGGGGCACTGCCTGGCGGGCGCGCTCGAATTCGCGCAGATGTGTGACATCCGTTATTGCTCCGAGGGGTCCACCTTCGGCGTGGTCGAGACGCGGTTCTCGGCCGGCGTGGTCACGTTGGCGATGCCGTGGATTATCGGCGCGCGCGCCCGCGAGATGATCCTTTCGGGCGATACGATCGGCGCCGAGGAGGCGCGGCAGATCGGCCTGGTCAATCGCGTCTTTGCGAAGTCGGAGCTGCGGGCCGAGACGATGAAACGCGCCAAGCGCATGTCGCAGGTCGCGATGGCCTGCCTGCAATGGAACAAGCGGGCGATCAACCAGACTTATGAGACGATGGGGTTCAGCACCGCGATGCAGTACGGTGTGGAAGCCTGCACCATCCTCGATTCCACCGTGACCCCGGAATACCAGGAGTTTTCCAACCGGCGGCGCGACGAGGGGCTCGCCGCGGCGATCAGGTGGCGGGACGAGCAGTTCCGCCGCTACGAGTAATCCCGACGGCTGCCGTCAGGACAGAAGCCATGTCTTGAAGCGGGCGGTCAGCTCGGCGAAGCGGCCGGGTTCGCCCCACCATGCCGAGTTGACCGTCAGGTTCCTGGGATTCTTGGGATCCGGGACCCAGTTCTTCTTGACGTCGGGGGACACCAACTCCATGCCGGCGACGGTCACCGGCATATAGGCGATCTTCTCGCAGAACGCCGCCTGGCGATCGGGCCGCATCATGAAGTTCAGCAGCTTCATCGTGCTCGCGGCGTTTTTGGCACCCTTTGGCACGCAAAAGCTGTTCAGGAAGATCAGCACCTGGTCCATCGAGTAGCCGAGCTTCGCGCCGGCATTGTCGGCGGCGAATACGCGGCCGTTGAACGTGTAGCTGAAATCGACTTCGTGGGTCTGCACGAGTTCCAGGGATTGCGGCGCGGTGTCGATCCACTTGGCGACATGCGGCTTGATCTCGTCGAGGATCTTGAAGGCGCGATCGACGTCGATCGGATAGACGTCCTTGGGCGGGGTTCCGGCCGCCAGCATCGCGATCTCGAGCGTGTCGTTCGGGCGCGACCGCAGGCCGCGCAGGCCCGGAAAATTTTTTACGTCCCAGAATTCCGGCCATGTCGAGGGATGCCGGCCGCCGGGCTGACGCGTCGTATCGTAGGCAATGCCGCCGGTATAGGTGAACACCGACACCGAATAGGTCTGCTTGGCGTCGGGATAGAGCACGTCCTGCACGTTGACGACGCCGTAGTCGATCGGCTGCAGCAGGCCGTTATGCGCGGCGGTCAGCACCTCGGTCGGCAGCAACTCGACCATGTCCCATTCGACGTTGCCCGCCATCACCTCGGCCTTGAGCTTGGCGAGGTCGGCGGCGCCGGTCATCACAACCTCGATGCCGGTTTCCTTGGCGAACGGCTTCATGAACACGTCGTCCAGGGCGTCGGCGTAGCTGCCGCCGTAGGTCGCCAGAAAAATCCTGCCCGCCGCGCGGGCCTTGCCGGAGACCAGGATCAGGGGCCCGCTCGCGGCCGAGGCCGCAGCGATGCGGGCGGTGGCGCCGAGCACGCCACGTCGCGTGACGGCGTCCGGCATCGTTGCACTCGTATGCCGAGAGCGCGCATCCCAGTAATTCACGCCAGCCTCCCCGTGACACAGTGAATGCCGGTACGGATATACCCGTTCCGGCGCCGGACCGACAGGTTTCGCGCGCTCGGCTCGATTCGTGGCGGCCGGCCGGGATGGCCTGACGCCCAGAGCTTGGCGGGTGTTCCCGACCTATTCGGGTGCGTCCGCGGGAGGAGGCGTCTATGCATCTCTCGTCATGCCCCGGTTTATCCCAAAACGCGCGCTGCAATGGCTCGCTGGCATTGTCGGTGGGCTGGTGCTGCTGCCGGTTCTCCTGGTCGGGCTGGTGCTGGTGGTGCTGAACGTGCCGCCGGGGCAGCGGACGGCGGAAAATCTGGTTGGCGAAGCTCGATGGGCCCTGGAATGCAGCCGGCGTCACGCTCGCTCTCTCCGCTGGGCCGGCCCGCGCCGACGCGCCTGGCCGGGTAGTGCGTGGCGCCATAATGCCGGGGCGATGCAGGCCGCGTGAAAGGATCACCGACTTCGAAGCGAGAGGCAGAAATGGGGCTCATTCTAAATCTCGTCCTCCAGGCGATCGTCTGGTTCGGCTTCATGGGCGTGATCATCTTCGGCGCTGCACGGACACTCAGCTACGCCGGCGGATGGCTCTATCTCGGTGAAATGGTCGCCATCTCAGTCCTCTTCGGGTTGCACATGGTGCGCGTCGATCCCGGCCTGCTTAAAGAGCGCCTGAAGGGGCCCGTGCAGAAGGATCAGCCGCTCGCGGACAAGCTGGTCCTCATCCCTATCCTGTTCCTCATGTTCGGAGGGATGGGTTTCATGGCGGCGGACGCCGCGCGCTGGCACTGGTCAATGATGCCGCCTTCCGTGCAGTGGGGGGGATGCGGCCTCCTCCTCGCAGCGATCGTGTTCACGTATTGGACCATGCGCACAAACAGCTTCGCGGCGCCGGTGGTTAAAATACAAAAGGAGCGCGGGCAGGTGGTCATCACGACGGGGCCTTACGCCATCGTCCGCCATCCACTCTATTTCGGCGCGCTCGTTTATATCGCCGGCACCTCGCTCGTGCTCGGCTCGTGGTGGGGGCTTGCGACGGTCCCCATCCTGGCCCTCTTATTCGGGATCCGAATCGGCATCGAGGAAAAGGCGCTGCGCACAGGTCTCGACGGCTATGACAATTATGCGCGCCGGATCCGCTGGCGTTTGATTCCGCTCATCTGGTGACACGGCGTACCCGCAGCGGCGTGGCGGCAACCCAGAATTCGCAGCACCTATCAACTGCCATCGACCAACAACAATTCCTCTCAAACACTGCGCTATGCACGGTACTGACCGTATTCCCCTCCTCCCACTCGATTGCGACGCCGTCCACGTCGCCGGTATCGTCAGCTACTGGATATGAGTCCCAACCCTAGCTAAGGAAAAGGCCCGGACTCAGAGCTCACGCATTCGCCATGACTCGCCCGACGCCAAAACACATCCTGAAATGGCTCGCCGGCATTGTCGGTGCGCTGGTGCTGCTGCCGATTCTCCTGGTCGGACTGGTGCTGGTGGTGCTGAACCTGCCGCCCGGACAGCGGCTGGCGGAGGGTCTGGTCGGTCGATTCACCGGGGGGCAGGTGGTGGTGGTTGGGCTGTCCGGCTGGTTCCCGGACGCGCCGCGCATCGCGCATCTGGAAATCCGTGATTCCGGTGGAGCCTGGCTGACGATCGATGACCTGGCGCTGGATTGGTCGGCGCTGCGGCTGGTCGGGGGTGACGCGGCGATCCGGCGGCTCGCGGTCGCGCGCGTCGCCGTTGCGCGCCTGCCGGAATCACACCCGTCGCCGGGCCCGGCGCACCCGCAACAAAAATCTTCCGGGTTGCCGGTGCGGGTGGATGTGGATGCGCTTCGCATCGGGCGGCTCGATCTCGGCGCGCCGGTTGCCGGCACGGCCGCCTCGGTCAGCATAGAGGGCGACGCGCATCTCGCTTCGCTGACGCAAGGCGAGGCCGACGTCACGATCCAGCGGCTGGACGGCGCCGGCCGCTACACGCTGAGCGGCCGCGTCGACGCCGCCCGGGTGAGTGCTGCGATCGCGGCGCAGGAGCCGGCGCACGGCATGGTCGCGAGCCTCGCCCGCCTGCCCGATCTCGGCGCCCTCGATCTGCAGGCGAAGCTGGACGGCCCGTGGAACGCCGCCGGCGTGACGCTCGCGCTGGTCGCCGGGGCGGCCCGCGCCGACGCGCGCGGACGCATCGACGTCACGGACCAGACCGCGGACCTGGACGTGATGGCGAGCGCCCCGGCGATGACGCCGGCGCCGGACGTCTCCTGGCAGGGCATCGCGCTGGATGCGCACGTGCACGGGCCGTTCACCCGCCCGGCTGCCAAGGGGACGCTGCGGGTGGACGCGCTCGCGGCGGCGGGAGCGGGGGTGCGGCAGCTCGCCGCCGACATCGCGGGCGATGCCGGCCGCGTCACGCTGCACGCCGAGGCGCAGGGCCTGCGCCTGCCCGGCCCGAAGCCCGACCTGCTGGAGGCGGCGCCGCTGGTGCTGCAAGCGGACGCCCGGCTGGACGCGCCGACCCGGCCGGTCAGCTTCACCATCACCCATCCGCTGCTCGCCGTGCAGGGATCGGCGCAGACCGCCGGGGCCATGCAGGGCGAGGTGGCGCTGCGTCTGCCGGATCTCTCCCCCTACGCCGCGATCGGCGGGTTCGATCTGCACGGCGGCACGGCGCTGACGATCA
>Ga0213875_10002152_pt1 | contig 12023 bp, 10 predicted proteins | sample BarmaccomBMRX_R8_FD_160105 | JGI IMG/M metagenome (GOLD analysis project Ga0213875, IMG submission 160105) | Root-associated microbial communities from Barbacenia macrantha in rupestrian grasslands, the National Park of Serra do Cipo, Brazil - RX_R8 | ecosystem: Host-associated > Plants > Roots... | reverse complement strand
GCTCGTGAAGGAGATTCATCAGGAATACGTTAGGGCAGGCGCGGAAGTCCTGGAGACTAACACCTTCGGCAGCAATCGCGTCCGGCTCGCGGCCTTTGGATTCGCGGAAAAGCTGCGCGCTATCAACACCGCCGGTGTTCGTCTCGCGCGGGAAGCAGCGGGAGAAAAGGCTTTCGTCGCCGGCGCTATGGGCCCCTTGGGAACACAAATAGAGCCGCTCGGCCCAATGTCCTTCGCGGAAGCGCGCGCTGTATTCCGAGAGCAGGCAGAGGCGCTTGTCGACGCCCAGGTGGATTTATTTGTTCTCGAAACCTTCTACGAGTTGAGTGAATTGCGAGAGGCCATATTCGCCGCGAGAGAAGCGGCCGGTCCCGAGATGGTGATCATCGCGCAGGTAACCGTGAATGACGACGGGACCTTGCGTGACGGCACAAGCACCACCACGTTTACCAAAAGCTTGAACGAGTGGCCGGTGGACGCCATGGGCGTGAACTGCTCCGCGGGTCCGAAAGTGGTGCTCGAAACCATCGAAAAGATGATTCCGTACACCTCCAAGCCCCTCAGCGCGATGCCCAATGCGGGCCAGCCTGCGACCATCGAAGGCCGCAATATTTACCTCTGTTCGCCGGAGTACATGGCGCAATATGCCCGCCGTTTTCTCCAGGCAGGAGTGCGGGTCGTTGGCGGCTGCTGCGGCACGACGCCGGAGCACATCAAACTGATTTCAAGCGAAGTCCGTTCTCTGCAGCCCGTCCAGCGCAAAACGACAACGGTCACCGTTGAAGAGGGCAAGCCTGAAGTCAAGCGCCTCGCAAAAGTGCCGATTGCCGAGAAGTCTCAACTCGGCGCGAAGCTCGCTGCCGGAAACTTCGTCGCTTTCGTCGAGATTCTCCCACCCCGCGGCATCGACGCTTCGAAAGAAATCGCCGGCGCGCGCCTTTGCAAGGAAAACGGAATCGACTGCATCAACGTGCCCGACGGTCCCCGAGCCAGCGCCCGTATGAGCGCGCAAGTCACTTGTCAACTGATTCAACAGCAAGCGGACATAGAAGCTGTGCTTCATTTCTGCTGCCGTGATCGTAATATGCTCAGCATTCAATCCGAGTTGCTGGGCGCCCATACCGTTGGCGTGCGGAATCTCATCTGCATCACCGGCGATCCGCCACGCATGGGAACCTACCCCGATGCCACTGCGGTCTTCGATGTCGATTCCATCGGCCTGACCAACATCGTCAACAATCTCAATCAGGGTCTGGACATTGGAGGCAACCCGATGGGCTCCCAAACCAGCCTGCTCATCGGCGTCGGGGCCAATCCAGGCGCTTTAAATATGGATGAGGAGCTTCGCCGCTTCGCGTGGAAGGTCGAAGCCGGCGCAGAATACGTAGTAACGCAACCAGTCTTCGATCTGGACTTGCTCGAAATCTATCTCAAAAAAACAGAGCAGTACAAGCTCCCCTTCATTTGCGGCATTTGGCCGCTGACCAGCTTTCGAAACGCCGAATTCATGGTGAACGAGCTCCGCGTCCCGGTCCCCCAAGAGTATATGGACCGCATGAGACGCGCCGACAGCGCCGAAAAAGCTCGCGCGGAAGGCATTCTGATCGGACGCGAAATGGCTCAACGGGCCCGCTCTATGGTGCAAGGCGCTCAGCTAAGCGCGCCATTCGGCCGATACGAAATGGCAGTGCAGGTTGCCGAAGCTCTCGGCGAACGCTAAACTGACGGAATATCCGGCGCACTGCGGCGCCGCATGCCATTCGAGTGGCTACCGACCTGATCCAAATCGACCTTGACAATCCCTATCCGGGGGCAATCGACCGCGCCGTCGACGAAGTCGCCCGAGGACACGTGGTCGGTGTTCCCACAGACGCCCTGTACACCCTCGTGGCCGATCCCCTCAATCTCCAGGCGGTAGGCCGTGTCTTCGCCGCAAAAGGTCGCGAAAGTGTCCGTTCTCTTCCATTGGCGATTTCAGATGTTTTGATGGCCGAGGATTTGGCCAAGGAGCTTACTAGCCGTTTTTACATTCTGGCCCGTCACTTTTGGCCGGGACCACTCACCATGATCGTGCCAGCGGCAGCGAAGGTCCCTCTGAAAGTCACTGGGAACACTGGGCGGTTGGCCATGCGTCACGCAAGTTCAAACGTGCTGAACGCCATGGTGGAAAAAACCGGCCACGCTCTTATCGCCACCAGCGCGAATATGTCCGGCCAGCCCACCATCACGAGCGGTATCGAACTGTTCGCAGCCATGGACGGCCGCCTCGATCTCGTGCTCGATGGAGGCCTTTGCACCGGCCCAGGTTCAACCACCGTCGATATCACCGAGCCGTATTGGCGCGTCATCAAAGAAGGCGCAATCTCTGAAAAAGAAATCGCCGAGCGGCTTCAGGCAAATTAAACCCATCTCGGCCGTCCGATCCGCACATACACACCGGGCGAAAAATGCGCCAAGGGCTCGCCACTTGGCTTCGGAACTCCGGAATGATGAACGACATTCTGTTCGAGCTTGAGCAGCGTAGCCGATTGCAAGGGCCATCGCGGGTGTTCGACCTGAGCGTATGCCAGACGGCCAGCGAGAGTTGTATAAAGCCGGAAGCGCGCAGTAAGAAAACGCTCCCGCTCTTGTGGGTTGATTTGCGGCCCCGAGCGAATCGCTATGCTCGCTTGCCCTGTGCCGAAATGCCTGCGGCTCGAGTACTCCACTTTTCCTGAATCGCAATGGGCTGCCATTTTCGCCCATCGATAAGGCAACCCATAGGACAGCCTGGCGCCGCAAACTGCGGCGAGACGGTCTGCCTCGAGCGAGAAGAACCAGATGCCGCGCTCTCCATCGGGGCCGCGTACGTAAGTGCGAACGTTCATCTCCGGAAACCGCGAGATCCACGGAAGCGCTGGGAGCACGGGCGGCCGCAACCGAGTCAGGATGAAGGGCGTCATCCCAATCCACGCAGCGCCATCGAAAGTGTCAAGCTCCAGCTCCATGGGAAGCAGCGGCCGAATGACTCCCGGCTGATAACGCCAATGCACGAACGTGAGGCAATCCCACCCCTGAAACATGATTGGCCATTTCACCGGGTGAGGCGGATATTCGCTGATCAAGTCTTCGCGTTCATTCGTCACGCGGCTCATTTCCGCCTGAACAGAGATACGTGGAAAACCGGATGCGAATACGTCCCGCTAATTCGCACCGGAAGAACCGCGCCTGCCCCATCCTTCTTGAACCAAGGATCGAGCGGCTTCAGAAGAATCGATTTCAGCCCTCCAGCCGCTTTTGAAAGAGTCGCGCGCATGGCGAGCTCACCCCGGAGGTCGATCGCTTCCGTGACCACGTCGTACGTGCCGCTGCCTCTGGCGACTGCTCCCGGCATCGCAAACACCGCTCCCGAGACTTGTGCGGTCCCTTCGCGAAGCCGGACGTCTCCTCTCAAATCTTCAGAAACCTGTGCTGGCAGATTCCTAGACTTGGTTTTGACCTTGTTTCCGCGAGCGCGCGCGCTAAGTTCATCTACTTTTTCTTGCGTTGTCGATTTCGTGAAATCGGCGTCGGAAATCATGAAATTGCCGTCCAGTTGCACTCTTCGAATAAACGGCCGGTGTGTTGGCGGAAGCTCGACGTGTGCGTGCAGGGTCAAAGGACCGGCAAGCGGAGGAACATCGGTTTTTACAAACAAACGCAGCAGGTCCTGAACGCGCCCGTCGGGAGAGTCGAGGTCGAGCGAAACCGTTTTTCCGGGCTCTCCACCGATACTGCCTTGCGCGATGACCGTGGTCTCCAGGAAGTGCGCCCGAACAGACGGGATGCTAACGTCACCCTTGGTGCCATTGGCAACAGCGTGGAATTCGGCAGTCACTCCAAGTGAGTGGCCGCTGCGCGTGACTTCGAAATTCGGAATCTCCGTACGCCCAATTATCTGCGCGCGTCCAACGGTACCCAGAAATCGGCCGTCTGCCGAAAGAGTCCCGGCGATAATTTTGTACACGCTTAGGTCGGCGTTTCTGAACTGAAAAGTGCCGGAGATCGGTGTGTCGCCAATCTTCCCAAGCCTCAACGGTCCAACGCTCCCGGAAACACGCAAATCGCCGGGAGGGTTCGGATTGCGCAAAAGCGTACGGAAACTCATCGCTTTATTTCTGGCCGCGTTTCCTACAGCCAATTCGGGAAATTCGAAACGAGTCGTTTTCCCACCCTTGTGTTTCGGAGCGACTTCGAGCACGGTCCCATTCGCAAATAACTCTGTCACAGTGATTTTGATTTTGCCCTCGCCATGTTTACGAACTGGCGGTGGAACGTGATCTGGAATGTAAACCTGAACATTCTCGAGATCAATCCGGCTGATCCGATGCGTAAAGGTAAGCAGAGCAGGCCAAGTCGTCTGGCAAGTAATTTTACCGATTCTCACAAGTGGCGGTGCGCCCGGCTTTGGCTCGCGGCTGATGGTCACGTTTTGAGCGATATAGCCTGGTTGCGGAAAATATAAGCGCTCAAAATTGGCCATCTGAACTTCGCTCGATGAGATCTGTTCCATATAACGAGTCGTTTCCTCGCGTGTGAACGGCCACTTCACCGCCAGCACCAGGAGTGCTCCGCCGAACAAGATCAGTAGGATGATTCCGCCGAGTCTAAGCCGATGCAAGAGTGTCGCGCGATGTGTTGCAAGTGCGCGCATTGAATGCTGCTACTCTCCCGCTTTCGCAATGAACAAGGCCGGGTTCCTTCCTTGTTGATCTGTGCTGCGGGAAATTGTTGCTAGCCAGAGTGGCCTGAGAACGCAACGGTGCGCCTGGCACTTACCTGATTGCGGCGTCTATTACAAACTAGGAAGCTGTTTCGAACAAGAGGCGTCCTAATACTGTCGGGACAAGCTGAGTGAAAAACTTCCGAGGACTAATCTATGCCACTTTCTGATCTCATGGGACTTCTGCAACAATACACGAATCCGGGCGCAGCGAACACTGCAAATGTACAGCAGGATTTTCAACAGGTTTCCCAGACGGCTCCTCAGTCCCATTTAGCTAGCGGACTTGCCGAGGCCTTCCGGTCCGATCAAACACCTCCTTTCGCCCAGATGCTCAGCACGTTGTTCAGTAATTCGAATGGGCAGCAACAAGCCGGCATCTTAAATCATCTTTTGGGTTCCCTTGGACCCGGGGCTGCATCAGGTATTCTGGGAAATTTGCTGGGAGGCGCATCTCAAGTCACGCCGGAACAGGCGCAGCAGGTCCCGCCCGAACAGGTTCATCAATTAGCCGAACAAGCGGAGAAAAACGATCCCTCCATCATCGATAAAGCCAGCAGTTTTTATGCGCAACACCCGGGCCTGATCCAAACCTTGGGAGCTGGATCAATGGCATTGATCATGTCTCACATATCGCGCAGATTCTGAGTGCAGGATCCCGATTTCCAATTCACTGGTAACATCTCGATTTCGCCCCGCGCGTTCACCAGCAACAGCAAAGACTGACCCGGTTCGAACTTCAATTCCAGCGGGACTTCTAGATTTCTCCACCGCAGCACAAGCTCACGACGCATCGCGCCACACTCGATACAAAAACCGTAGGGCATCGGATACGGAATCTCTTTCGCTTTTGGATGAGCAAGGAAAACTAACAATGCGTCCTGCAACACTCTGGCCCAGTACCACGGCAAATCCTCGCCTCGAAGCAAGGGCGTGATCTGACTTGAATTAGACACGACATTCGGCTTAGCAAGCATCTGCTCCAGATCCGATGCGTACAAAGGCTCGCGCCGCCACCCTGGCTGCCGGCATAAACGCTTCCAAATGATGGTTGCACCTTCGTCGGCAAGCCGAACCAGCTCCCGCAAGGAATCGGCATCTAGCCATTCGCAATCTACATAGAGTGCCTGCAAACGCAGTCTTCTCGAACAAACAAGATCGTTCTCGACAATCGCCTCCTTGAGAAACGCATGCGAGATCCACAAAGGATGAAATCCGTCGAGTTCGGAGGGCGGCAGCGCGTGTCTCATTTCCCAATGAAAATTTGCCCCAGGCGTACGCTGCTCTTCGGGCAAACGGTCCAGCATGAGCGCATCTTCAAATGGAAGATAAACGCCCACGCCTCCATATGGCTCGCCACGTTTGAGATGAAAGGAGACATTCTCTAGATAAGCGTTGAATTCCACTAGATCTGCTGCAAATGGACTATCTGGGCCAACATGAACAGAGGCATAAAACTCGACCTCCTTGCCGGCCGGTTGGTAGGGCATACCGTGCCAGACAATCTGATTAATGCCATTGGCAAATAATGCGTCCGCGAGCAGCTTCAAATCGCCGATCTTCTCTTTTTTCCAATACTGTTCGGCGCTCTCATCCCAGCCTGGGAAACCATAGATGCAAGTGAACGATTCCGCGCTCACCACTGGCTTTCCAGCCCAGGCAGCCGCAGAAGCGGCAATGCGGGAAAAGGAGGGCTGGAACAAAAGCGACTCCGATTCAGGCACATCCACTGCCGCACAAACCTGCAGCAAATCCGTAGGTGCTCCGTGGCACTGCACCCGTGAGTAAGCGTGATGCTCCCGGCAGATCGCTGTGAATGCCTCGTAGAACTCTCGCCGGATCGTCTCCGCAATCAATTTCCGGTAATCGTAACGAACGTCAACGTGCTCATCGAGATCGTTTGCGAACGGACGCAACGAATAGCCGAAGCGCGTTTCAAATTCCGTCCAGAGCTCCGGCGACCACAGCCGGTCCGTGTCTAATTCCAGCGAATCGCAAAACAGCGCAGATCTACTACCCTTCAAAGCCTGCCCGAGAGCCTCGAGCAGGGGCTCCGCGTACCGTCCAAGCGCGGAAGACGACAAATGATCCACGATCAAGCTAGGCCCGTGCACAGGGTCTTCCCATGTACGTTCCAATCGTTGTTCTGAAAGACCCTCGAAAGTCTTTGACGCATCCTCGGGCTGAACCCACGATCCGCCGAATGGCCAGCAACTGCCAAACGTGAAATCGCACCCGAGCCCCAATGCGTCTGCTTCTGATTTCGTGAACGAAACCAACTCGCGCCAATCCACTCCCAGCCAGTCAGGGCGAAGCCCCTCGCCCTCTTCTTCTTCGAGCCATACCGGATACATCCACGCCAGTTCGACACCCCCGAAACCCTGGCTCTGCACCCACCGGAGTTGGCGCACAATATCTTCTCGCGTGAAAGGACCGGAGAGCCACCACCACCTCACGTAAGGTTTCGAAGTACCGCGAAACAAGATCGGTCCAGCCATCGGCAGAATGCCTATCGCGATCATATCCGGCAATCCGCTAGTCTGAATATATGATTAAGTGTTGTTTGCTTACCGGCCTCGCCGCGATCGTCGTCTTCGGTCAGGAAACCACTCCAGATAAGCGCCTGCAGAATGCTGCGAAGGCGCTCAATGAAGTGATGGTGAGCCGGGATAAAGGCATTCCTCAGGAGCTCATCGACAAGGCTCAGTGCGTCGTTGTCGTGCCGGGCCTGTTGAAAGGCGCGTTTGGCGTTGGAGGCAAGTATGGTCGTGGGTTCGCATCCTGCCGCAAATGTGGCCACACCTGGAGCGCGCCAGCAGCCGTAGCAATCGAAGGCGGAAGTTTCGGCTTGCAACTGGGCGGATCCTCTACCGACGTCATCATGCTTGTGATGAAAGAGAGCGGCATGAACAGATTGCTCGGCGATAAGTTCACCATCGGCGGCGAAGCGGCAGCAGCGGCAGGACCGGTTGGCCGCCAGACCAGCGCCAATACCGATGTTTTGTTGCATGCCGAGATTCTCTCCTGGTCTCATTCTCGCGGGTTATTTGCGGGTCTTTCGCTCGAGGGAGCGACTCTGCGGCCCGACGCCGGCGAAAACCGAAAACTGTACGGACACGATATCACGAACAAAGAGATATTAGAGGCAGGGGCCCGAACGCCCACGGCTGGTCGCCACCTTGTGGCCACGCTCGATCGTTATTCACGCGCAACGCTCGCTGAAAATTGCATTTCGCTCGGCGAAAGCGCGATCCATTTCGCGACTGGCCAGTCGACCATTCCGGCTGGAGCGGAAGGAGTGTTGTCCGAAGTCGCGAATCAATTAAAGGCAAATCCCGATTGGAAGTGGGAGGTGCAAGGCTACACCGATAACGTCGGCGACAAAGCGGCAAACCAGAAGCTTTCTGAGGACCGCGCTAATGCGGTTGCGAGCTGGCTGGCCGATCACGGCGTAGATCGCAGCCGGCTCACCGTCAAAGGCTATGGGGAATCTCATCCTGTCGCGGACAACTCCACCGCGCGTGGCAGAGCCCAAAATCGCAGAGTCGAACTGATTCACCAATAGATCGCCACGGAATCCGAGCACCTCGCACAATGCTCTAGAATAGGATTTAGCGCTGTGCCACTGGAATTTCCTATTTGACCTCTTCCACTGTCCTCGAGGCCCCTGTAACGGCCGGAGCCAAAGCGAGGCACTCCTTCCTGCTCGTCTTTGCCTGCACCTTGATCGGGGCGCTTGCCCAGATTCTGGTGAAGCTAGGTACCGGGCAATTGGGCGGGTCTCACCTCACTCTCGGCGAAGTGGCGCGTAACCCGGCCCTTTTTTTCCGTTTTTCGTTCGCCATTATTAGCAACTTCAAGCTTTTCTGCGGGTACTGCCTCTACGGAGTGGTTACGTTTCTAATGGCTTTGGCTCTGAAAGGCCGTGAACTTTCCAGACTGTTTCCAATCATCGCGCTCACTTATGTTTGGGTAACGCTGCTCTCGCTGGTCGTTCTTGGCGAACACATGAATTTCTTCCGCAGTATCGGGATCGCGTTCATAGTCGCTGGCGTCTCCATTCTGGGCTTGAAGAAATAGCGCAAACCTGCCATGAACGCCAACACCACGCCTCTAAGCTCCATCATTCTCGTGCTCTTCGGCTCGTTCATCGGGTCCTTCGGCGCCGTTTTTCTGAAGATCGGCGCTGAGCATATGAAGGGCAGCCTGGCCCGCCTGCTGAGCAACTACTGGCTTGCTACCGGCGTTGTCCTCTATCTACTCTCTTCTGTTTTCTACATGATGGGCGTTGCTCAGGGTCAGCTTACGGTGCTCTATCCCATGGTCTCGCTCGGATACATCTGGACCATCTTGTGGGCTCGCCTCTTCTTCAAGGAGCCTTTCACAATGGCGAAAATCGCCGGACTCATGATGATTATCTTCGGCGTAGGTTTGATCAATTTCGGAAACGCTTAGAAGGCGCGCCAAGTTTCCACAAACATCTCTAGAGCCCTCGGCCGGCGTTTCTGAAACAGAATCCCTATAACAGCCGCGACGGTCCATAGAAAAAAACCGCCCGTGACCCACACTCGCCCCTGATTTCCCACAAATACCGGAAGCACAAACTGCGCGCCGAACAGCAAAAACATCGCCAGCGCCTCCCACCACGCGAACTCCATATTCAAAAGGAAAATCATCCCGACTAGAGTCTGCCCAATCGTGAGCAGCAGCTCCGATCGCTGCTGACCATCGAGCAATATCGGCGAGGATGCCCCACGACTCAATGAAAAAGCGATCGGCAACATGGCCACCAGAAGGGTCCACTGATTGATGTTGCTTGAGACAATGTTCATCAGGCCGATGGACGCGTTCTCTTCTTGCCGGGCGAAATAAAAAGTGGAAGCGAGCTCCGGAAATTCAGAAATGATAGGAGCGAACCATTGAATGACAAGAAAGCTCGGAATGCCAATGGCGCCGGCAACCGCGATCAAGCTTCCTAGAAAGGGCTCTGCGGAGAAGTAGATAAGCACTCCGCCGGCCAAAAAACAACCCGCAATCGCGGACACCCGCCAACGCCACGGCGCAAGAACAATGTTGCGGGGAACCGTTTCCAGATTGTCCACGCCTTCATGTTTCTCGGGCGGAAGTTTTGATAGCAGCGCAAGATATCCGCCATAGAGAGCAATCAGAATACACGCATCGTATAGATGAAGGCTTGCTTTCCACCAGATGATCAGCGCGTATAACACCGGAAAGACTAAGCAGATAATTTCAACGCTCTGGTGTGGGTCTATCCGAATCAGGCGCAGGGGCCTGCCGGTCCTCCTGCGATGAACAACCGCTGCCGTCGCGTAAATCATTGGCCACGCCAGACCCGTCAGCAAGCGCAACGCGCCTGTAAGATTCGCAAGCAATAAGGCCGTCTGCTGCCTCCAGGCAAGCACGGCTTCCACGGCAAATTCAGGAACGGTTTGCATCCATGCAAGAATGGCCAGAGCAAAGCCCTGTGCAACGAAGAATTGCGCCGATTCCGCACCCCAGGTTATGAGCAACGAGGCGATCAGGATGCAAGGCGTGGTCCAGAGCGCGGCAAAAGGGCTGGACCGATGCAGCGGCGCGGCTGCAAATAGGAGCGCAAAAACGGTTACGAACTGCGGTTGCGGCCCCCTATTCGAACGCAATTTCGACATCGGAACCGGCCGACGAACGCCTCAGGATGGAGTGCTTCTCGAACGCGACATCCTTGGATGAAAAATCAGTTCTATAATGAGCCCCGCGACTTTCCCGGCGCGCCAGTGCGGCATTGCAAATCACCGAAACCACTTGATGCATGTTGCGGAGCTCGAAGGCGGCCCGTCCATCAGATTCCATCTCCTGCATCCCACATGCCTGAAGCGTCGCGCAAGCCGACTCCAAATTCGGCCCATCACGAATAATGCCGCATTTTTCCCACGCAATCGAGCGTATCTCAGCTTCCGACATCTTCGGAATCAGCGCCGGCCCACAACTGCCTTTCGGGCTAGACCGCAATTCAGGGAGAGCGCTCATCGCCTGTCCCGCGCGCGCGCCGAATACCACTGCCTCGAGTAACGAATTGCTAGCAAGCCGGTTCGCTCCGTGAACGCCCGTGCACGCTACTTCGCCCGCCGCGAAAAGGCGGGAAATCGTCGTGCGCCCGAATAAATCCGTCCTTGCGCCTCCCATCGCGTAGTGGGCGGCCGGACGTACCGGTGCTGGCGTCGTTTCCAGATCAATGCCGTACTGAAAACAGGTCTGATAAATCCGTGGGAAACGCTCTCGCACGAAGCCGGGTTGCAGGTGCGTCAAATCGAGAAAAGCGCTGTCGTCTGCCGTGTTGCGTAATTCCATGACAATGGCCCGCGACACGACATCGCGCGGAGCAAGCTCTTTCAGAGGATGATAACGTTCCATGAAGCGTTCGCCGCTCGCATTGCGAAGATAAGCTCCTTCTCCCCGCAGCGCTTCACTCAACAAGAAGCGCGGAGCAGACGGAAGATACAGCGCCGTTGGATGAAACTGAACAAATTCAATATCTGCAATTTCCGCTCCCGCGCGAAAAGCGCAAGCGATGCCGTCTCCGGTTGCGACATCCGGATTGGTCGTGTTTTCAAAAACTCTGCCGAGTCCGCCCGTAGCGAGAAGCACCCCTCGTGCTTCGACCAGCACCGTTGAACCGGAACGCGCGTCAAAGGCCGATACACCAATCACTTCATCGCCACTCAATATCAGATCAGTCACAGCGGCAAAACTGTAAAGGGTCACATTCTGGAAGCTACTGGCGCGCCGGCCAAGTGTGCGGGCAATTTCGCGTCCGGTTGAATCGCCATGGGCGTGCAGCACGCGATTGCGGCTGTGCGCGCCTTCCCGGGCAAATAATAACCGTGAACCTTCCCGATCGAACGCGGCGCCCCACTCGATCAACTCTTCGATTGCCCGAGGCCCTTCCTCCACCAGCGTCCGAACTGCATCCAGGTTGCACAGCCCATCCCCGGCTGCTATCGTGTCCTGTTCGTGCAGCTCCACTTCATCGTCGTCGTTCAGAGCGGCGGCAATGCCGCCTTGTGCATACTCGGAGGACGACTCCCGCAGACTGTCTTTCGCGATGACTAGAACGCGGCCCGCGCGAGCAAGTTCAATAGCCGCCCGGAGTCCCGCAACGCCAGCTCCGACCACAACAAAATCGGTGCGAATGGGTTGCGTAGCGGCCACAATTTCAAATCAGAGCCCCTTTTCTTCGTAAGCCTCGAATGCCCGAAGCAGTCCCGTCTGCATATCACGCGTA
>Ga0213875_10002151_pt1 | contig 12024 bp, 10 predicted proteins | sample BarmaccomBMRX_R8_FD_160105 | JGI IMG/M metagenome (GOLD analysis project Ga0213875, IMG submission 160105) | Root-associated microbial communities from Barbacenia macrantha in rupestrian grasslands, the National Park of Serra do Cipo, Brazil - RX_R8 | ecosystem: Host-associated > Plants > Roots... | reverse complement strand
CGATGAACAACCGTGATATTAGCGCAGGCTCCGGCCTCGCACCGGGTCACACCGTAGAAGCTGGCCGATTCGGTTGGAGAGGAGGAGGCGATTCGACTATTGCGCAGTTTTCTGGCGTGTGCCTTGCTCTGCAGTCTTTGTCTCGCCACGAGCGCGCTAGCACAGCAACCTCCAGCACCCACCGGAGCGCCGCCACCGCCACCTCCACCCCCGGCACCTTTTGCCACAAGCGGCCCTTGGAGCTTCACTGGCCTCGCAAACTTTGACGCGATAAGCGACGTCGCCGGCGGCGCCCGTCGAGGCGTAAAATTCCTGAGCAAGACGGCGATCTCGGCGGGCTACGACGGCTCCCAGGATGATCATGACGGCTGGAGCGCGCTCATTAGCGCGCAGCTTGTCGAGGGCGGAAGGTTGAGTGCGCACGAAGTCGGCGACGCACAGGGGGTGGACAATATCGAGGCGGTGAACGCGCTTCGTCTCTACGAAGCATGGGTGTCGCGAAATATTGGCGATAGCGCTGGTTTGAAGCTCGGCTTCATCGACCTCAATGTTGATTTTGATACGCAGGAGGTCGGCGCCCTCTTCCTCAACAGCTCTGATGGGATCGGCCCCGAGCTCGGCCATTCAGGCCTAAACGGCCCCTCGGTCTACCCGACCACAGCGCTTGGTTTGACGGGCTATTACCGCGCTTCGCCCGGTCTCACATTCCGTTTGGGAGTATTCGACGGCACGGCGGGTAGTCCCTATCATCCGGGTGCGTTTGCAGTCCGATTGTCCGGCCGGGATGGCGTTCTCGCCATCGGCCAAGCTGAGCAGCGCTTCAACAGCGGCCTACGGTTGGAAGGCGGCGCTTGGCTTTACTCCGCCAATTTTGACGCGCTGCATCGGAGGGATGCGCAAGGAGAGCCGCTGCGTTATCAGCGATCGCGCGGAGCCTACGCACTGGTCGAGGGGCCGCTGCTTAAGTCGAGCTCTGATGATGAGCGTGGGCTTAGCGGCTGGATCCGCGCGGGATTGGCCGATCCGCTCGTCCAGGACATTTCAGCCTACATCGGCGGCGGCATCGTTTATACTGGCTTGCTCAACGGACGCGCGCAGGATCAAACCGGATTCGCGATCAACCACGCCATATTGGGCAGGCCGGATTTGCCCGATCCGACTTCGGCGCGAAAGAGCAGCGAGACCGCGTTCGAGCTTAGCTACCGCTACATCGCGAACGACTGGCTGGCGGTCCAGCCCGACGCCCAACTCGTTGCCCATCCTGATGGTGATCCAGCTCTCGGGACAGCGTTGGTGATCGGCATCCGCTTCAGCATTACGCTCACCAAGAGCCTCGCTGCGAAGATCAAGAGTTAGGATCAGGGAGCAGGACAACTCCCCTTTGACCGTGCGAAGCAAATACGGATGCGATCGCCGGGCTGCGGCGGCGTCTTGAGCCTGCCGCCGAACCGGCCGCAACGCTGATCCTCGCGAGACGAGAGCGACGGCAAATAGCCGAAGCTCGTCTCGAGGACGTCGCCCGCGGAAGAAAGATGATCGATTTGTACTCGTGGTGGAGACAGCAGGCTTCGGTTTGCTCGGCGGCAGACAGTCCCATCAACGCGAAGCGAGTCACTGCTCAGTCGCAACCGGGGCTGCAAGAACACATAATTGCCCGAACTGCTGGCTTCGACAGACGGAAGCTGCTGTTCCGTAGGGGCCGAGTCGGACGCAGCCGTTTGCGCGACCAGGGTGCTGACAAGAACAAGAAACAGCGTTGTCGTCATAGGGATCCCGCTGGCAAGCATCGTGCTGTTTTTTTCTTAGGCGATGTTGAGACGATGGTCATCAGGCCGCGAAACTGAGCAGCCGAAAATCCGAGCGGCTCGCCGGATGTTGCCAAGCAGAACCTCTTACGCGGCCGGGGTCCAGAACAGGGCTCTCACCGAGGCAGTGCCACGAGGCGATCCACATCCGCCGTTGGCTCGACTGGTTGAGCTTGATGAGCGCCTGTCGACGATCTGGCGCCTCGTGATCACGCCAGTTTTGCTACCAGCGCCGCTGCTGAGCATGAGGTCGACGCGGTGCCATGCTCGCGACCGCTCGGCACGCTTGCCATTCGATAGACCGTCTTCGATTGCGGTGCGCGGAATTGGCTCGATCCGCGCCGATGCTCATCGTTCCGGACACCGAGTAGCGTGTCGAGCGCTGTATGCTGCACGTCCAGCAGCCCTGCTGCGCCTATGTGCGGCATCCAATCGTACGCTTTCAGACTGTCACCAAATATGCGCATCACGATTGAAGAACAGGGCGCTTCATCTGCTTAGACGACACAATCTGAGAGGCGTCGGTAATGTACGAACTGATGTCGGCCGCCAGCGGTGAAATTGCCTTGTACGACGATGCGGTCCGCGCATGCGCAACAGCGAAGCACGGGTTGATCGAGCCGCATGGCATGGTCAATGCTGATCCGATGCCATGCGCCATCGATTTCTATCTCTCCCTCAACCATTGCACTGTCCAGACAGAACCCCGGTCATAAGCTAGCCCGCCGGCAGCTTCTGCTTGGTTAACACTCGACAGCTCGAAGCCGCTTGTGGTCGGCAACGACAGCCAGCGCTGCCAGTATTCGCGGGCAATTGCATGTACGTTTTATTAAAATCTTATCACGGCTCCAGTCCATATTCCGTTCATCAGACAAATTGCTTTCTTAGCGCCCTCAGCACGGGTTGGCCTACCGGTCCAGGATGGACCGGGCCCGATTTGGGAGAGATAGGATGAAACGCCTTTTAGCAGTGACGGCCTTGGGCTTGACGAGCGGGTTAGCGGTTGCAGTCACGCCTGCCCCGGCGCAATTGTCGATCGGCATCAGCGTTACCTTCGCGCCGCCCGCGCTTCCAATCTACGATCAGCCACCAATACCCGCGCCAGACTACATCTGGATGCCAGGATACTGGGCCTGGGATAATTATTGGGAGGACTACTTTTGGATTCCCGGTACATGGATGCGTGCTCCCCGGCCCGGGCTCCTATGGACTCCCGCCTGGTGGAGCTGGCAGGACGGCGCCTATGTCTTCCATGAAGGCTATTGGGGACCTCATGTCGGGTTCTATGGCGGCGTAGCTTATGGATTTGGCTACACTGGCTACGGATATGAGGGTGCGTATTGGAACGGCGGGCACGTCTATTATAATCGGTCGGTCACCAACATCACCAACGTCAACGTGACCAACGTCTACAATAAGACGGTGGTGGTGAACCGGGTCACCAATGTCAGCTACAATGGCGGTCCAGGGGGTGTTCAGGCGCGGCCGTCCGCTGCAGAGCAAGCGGCGTTTCACAAACCCCATATCGCGCCGACCCCGGTACAGCAGCAGCATGTCGAGGCGGCCCGCTCAAATCGCCAGCTGTTCGCTTCCGCCAATCACGGCCGACCTGCCGTTGCGGCGACAGCGCGGCCCGCAACCTTCACGGGGCCAGGCGTCGTGGCGACAAGCCAAGCAGAGCCTTATCATCCGCAATCCCGCTCTTCCCCATCGAGTGGCAGCCCCGCGACCCCAAAGCTGACACATGACCGGTCAGCCGCTTATGATGATCGACCGCCGCTCCGTGCGGAGCAAGCAGCGCCGCAGCGTTCACCTGTTCGGGAGGGCGCCGAAGGCGGCCAAGGGCGGCCCGCAAGAGCTATGTCAGACGAGAGGACAGAGGCGACCAACCTGACGGCTGGTCAAATACATGCTCCGGCTGCGGAAGACCGCCGCTATGAAGCGGATCCCGAAGCGCCGCCACGACCGGCTCGACCACCTGCGCCCGCGCGCGCGATGCCGCACCCGAGTGCTCAGCCGAGACCGCCGCATCCGGGCGGAGGACAACCGCACCCTCATGACAACGGCCGCCCCAAGCCGCCATCGCGCCATGACGACCACCACGGCTGAAGCGGCTTGGAGCAACGGGGATCAAAGTTCTTCGTCAGCGGTGGACATAAGCTCTTGGCAGAGCCTAATGTACTTTGTTATGACTGATTACTCTCCAGCACGAAATTGTTATAGGTTTAAAGCCTGAGGGCAGCGAGGAATCGTTGCCCACTTCTCACTAGATGCGGACCTCCGTTCCGATCTCCACCACCTTTGCAGACGGAATGCCGAACGAGCTACCAATCGGCGTGGTATTACGGTGCATCGACACGAACAGACGCTCACGCCAAGGCACCATACCTCTGATACTTGGGTCCGCGATCACAGTTTCGCGCCCGATATAGTAGCTGATCTCGTCAAGCTCTCGCCCGCTAAACATTTTTGCAGCGGCGAGACCGGCTGGTATGTCGAGCTCTTCCATGAAGCCGAACCGCAGGATCACACGATCGACGCCTTCGCCGACCCTGTTCACCTCGGCGCGCTTGTCGTCGGTGACGTGCGGCTTCTCGATCGTGATCACCGAGACCAACACGACGCGACGCTGGAGCGATCGATTGTGCCTGATATGGTGGGTGAGTGCGAGTGGTATGCCTGTTCTAGCCGCGCTCAAGAAGGCCCCGATGCCTTCGGTTCGGCATGGCGCCGCCTTATCGAGCCCAGCCATGAAGGCCTGATCGTCTTCGCGCAGATGCGCACGTGCACGCTCGACAAGGAGCACCCCTCGGCGCCAGGTCAGCATAAGGAAGGCAATCAAACCAGCGATAATGAGCGGGAACCAGCCGCCGTCCAGCAGCTTGGTGGCATTGGCCGCGAAGAAGACGAGATCAAGCAGGAAGAAGCCGCCGTTGACCGCCATGACGAGCGCGAGGTTGTAGCCCCATTTCCTGGCGATCAGCGCTGCCAGAAACGTCGAAATCGCCATCAGTCCAGATACCGCGATGCCATAAGCACCGGCGAGCGCGTCCGACGAACGGAATACCAGGACGGCCGCGAGCGTGCCTGCGGCGAGCAGCCAGTTGGCGAGCGGAAGATAGACTTGGCCTTCCTGATCCGCCGCGGTGTGGCGGATCGCGAGCCGGGGCAGGAAGCCGAGCTGAACCGACTGCTGGGTGAGCGAGAAGACCCCGGAGATGATCGCCTGGCTCGCGATCACCGTGGCAGCGGTTGCGAACACAACGAGCGGATAATGCGCCCATCCTGGTGAAAGCCGGTAGAAGGGATTGGCAAGCGCGCGAGCGTCGGTGGTGACGAGCGCAGCTTGACCAAGATAGTTGAGCACAAGCGCCGGCAACGCGACACCAAACCAAGCGAGCCTGATCGGCAACCGGCCGAAGTGCCCCATGTCGGCATACATAGCCTCGCCGCCGGTCACGGCGAGGAATACGGCACCAAGCACGGCGAAGCTGACAGGAAGTGGCGCTTGCGTGAGGAATAGAAAGGCGCGAAGCGGATTGAGCGCTTCGAGGGCAGCAGGATGCTGCGCGATTGCGGCAACGCCGAGCAATGCGATTGCCAGGAACCATAGCACCATGATCGGCCCGAAGATGCGGCCGATAAAGCCGGTTCCTCGCTCCTGAACGATGAACAGCCCAATCAGGATCGCCACTGTGATCGGCAGCACCGCCGGACCAAGCCCTGGGGCATCGACCTTGAGGCCCTCGACGGCACTTAGCACCGAGATAGCGGGCGTGATCGCGCCATCGCCGTAAAGCAGCGCCGCGCCGACTAGCCCAAGTACGAGCAACGCCGCGTGGCGGCTGCGCGGAGCTGCATCGCGCGCACCCAAAAGGGCAAGCATCGCGACCACACCACCTTCTCCGCGGTTATCGGCCTGCATGATGAGCAGCGCATATTTGATCGAAACGACGAGAACGAGCGACCACAGGATCAATGATGCGATGCCGATCGCAGCCGCGCCGGGCGATCCGCCGCTAGCCTGTACCGCGACCTTGAACGCGTAGAGCGGGCTCGTCCCAATGTCGCCGTAGACGATACCAAGGGCCGCCAGCGAGGCTGCCAGTGTTCCATTCCGACCTTGCGCATCGATGCCGACTTCGCGGCGCGCGTTGATCTTCGTCATCTATCGTTCCCGATGTTTCCGGTGCTCTGAATTGAAGCTTCTAGAATAAGCCAAGGATCTTCTTGCGCTTACCTGGCTGCTGGGTATGTGATTGCAAGCCGCGAATGGGCGCGCCTTTCATAGTGTGCTGGGCCGCCGCAGGGGCACCCGCGAGGACCGGTCCGCACGCGGCGCTCTTGCCAGCGCCGGGGTCCACAAAAGCGAGCAACGCGGCGGGTGGCGCGACTATGGCGAGGCCGAGACCTGCGCCCACGCGCGCGAACAGCTGAGGGCTCAGCGGCCTAATTGCCGGAGCGGCGAAGTAGCCGCCGATACCGATTGGCGACTGCCCAGAAAACAGACTGAACGTCTTAGCGTTGGCCTTGATAGCAAGATCGAGTGTCTCGTCACGGAAGGAGAAGCCGCCTCGTCCCACGATAAGGTTCTTGGTGGTGTCGATCACAATCGGATCGGCGGAAGCGAAACCGTTGCGGACGGTGAATGCGATCAGCCCGCAATTGATGTGAACCGGTTGCTTAAGCTTGTCCTGGAGCAAGCGCTGCAGGAACACGCCAAGGTCGAGTTCGACGAGCTGCACGTTGCGGGTCCAGAAGGTACCGTTGGGAAGTATGAACGCGACCCGTCCGCGCGAGGTGGAGAGGCTGTCGTGCACGCTGTCGCCATCGCCTTGGAGCGCCAGGCGGCCTTCGATGGTTCCGGTCGTGCCCGCTTCGATCGCACCGAAGCCTGCGAGCAGCCGTCCGAGCGGGGTCGGCAGCAGTCGAATATCGTAGCTGGTGTGCGCGGGACGGGTCCTTGCGTCGATAACGACGTTCGACACGACGCGGCCACGCGCCATTGAGAAGGTGAACGGCTTCAGCGCCAACAGGCTATGATCAAGCGCAACGGTGACGTCGATGTCGCTCAGCGGAACGCGCCGCGATCGCACCGCATCGATATGCCATCGTAGCGCTGCATCGAAGGCCTGCAACGCCGCTATGCGGAGCGGCGCGTTCGGCAGCAGGCGCGGCGCACCCCGAACCCGAGTGATGGCCGCAGCCGCGCCGTGCGCGGCCACGGCGTCGGGATTATAGCCTATGAACGGTGCAACATCGACGATGTCGAGCCCGTGTGTTGCGAGCGTCGCATCCACCCGTACCCGCGGCTCGGCGTTGAATACGGTGAACGCGCCCAAAAGATCGCTATCGCCAAAGCGGCCGCGCAGCTGGGTGAAGCGATAGTCGCTGCCGTGGAGCGCAAGCTGAGCGGTAAGCGCGTATGTTCGCGTGTCGGGCACGACCACGCCGATGATGTCCAGCAGTCTCGCGAGATTAGGACCGCGCGCTGCCATCTGTAGCGGCACGTCTTCCAGCGCGGCGAGACTCGGCAATACCGCGTGCATGTCGATGACGTTGCCATTGGCCGCCGCACGCAGCACGAGCCGATTGCGGCCGCGTTCAACCGTTTCGTTCGGCGAGAGCAAAGCACCCGCTGCCGTGAAGGGCGTTGCGCGAACTTGACCGCCGCCCGAGAAGTGGACCGCTCGGCCAATATGCGCGTTCCTCGAGCTGATCGTCTCAAATCGAAGGTCGGCAAGGAGGCGCAAGCGTGGATCGCGGTAGCGCAGCGCCGTTCCGCTGAGCGCGGCGCGATCGATCACTGGCAAGGTCAGCGGCTTGCCGCCCCTCTTTTGCTCGCCGAACGTCCAGCTATTGTGCAAGTGGGCCGCGTCCCACTCCAGGTCGATTGAGGCTGCCTCGAGATCGAGGCTGCGCAGCCGCCACTTCGCGCGCAACAACGAAAGCGGCGCGACATATGCCTCCAGACGCCGCGCGTTCAAGAGGAAGGGCCGGGACGCGTAGGCCGGGTTGGCAATAGTCAGACGCTCGGCCAAAAATTTCAACTCGAGCGGGTCAAAATAGAGTTGGAAGTCGCCAGCGACCCGCACGTGGCGGTGGAGTTGAGCGCCGACAAAGTGCTCGAATGCTGTCTTCAGGAAGCGACCTTTGGTGACGTAGAGCACCGCCCACGCGCTGATCAAGATGAGCATTAGGGAAGTGGCCACTCGCAGCAGCCAGCGTGGCGGTCGTTTGGGGTGCCGCTCCTGCTGCATTGTGTCGCTCAGGGTCATCTCCATTCAAGCTGCGAACGTCTCCAACCGTGCTCCGGTTCACCCGGCATCTGCCGCGCCATGCTGGGTGAGCGGCTTGCGGCGGACTGTCGTTCCAACCGCAACTCAATTTACGGACCGGTGTCGCAACGGTTGGCACCCGCCGTCGACCGCCGCGTTGAACATTCTCATCACGATCATGAGGCGAGCCCTTGCCGAAGCACGAGCGCATTGTTGCGGTGAGCTTGCTAACGGAGCGAGAGCTTGCCGTCGTTGGTCAAGGATTGCAGCGCCTCTATCGCATCGACGAGGATCATGGCTTTGACGCTCTGCTTCGCGCCATCGACATTGCGGAACAGTCGCATTCCAGCCGAGCAGGCCCTCCGAGCCGCTAACAGATGCAGCAGAGACGCATACACTTCGCAATAGCTTCGGTGTCACGGACGGCTGCTAGGCCGCTTTAGCGAGGCGCACACAATCGCGTTCAGATTTCAACTCCGCGCGTGAGTGTTCTATCAATTTAATATTTCTGTACCGGAGGCGGTATCGCGGTTGGAGCGTTTTCATTTCGCACGACGGGATCGGCTGTTTGTCGCATCCGAGACCGCTTTGCTGCGGATTATACGCACTCTTGCCGTTGCCTTGCCCGACACCAGGAGATCAACCATGGCTGGGATCAGCACCTTACAGGAACTTTACGTCGACGAGCTCAAAGACCTTTGGTCCGCAAATCACCAGATGGCGAAGGCGCTCAAGAAGATCACCAAGAACGCTTCGAACGAGAAACTGATCGACATGCTCAAGAGCTCTCAGGGCGGTATCGCCGGTCACACCGAGCTGCTCAAGGAGCTGATCGAGACCCAGGACGAGAAGCTCAAGAAGGAGCACTGCAAGGGTATGGAAGGCTTGGTGGCCGAGGCGATCAAGCACACGATTGATGAGGCTCCGCAAGACGGACCGGTTCTCGACGCTGCGATCATCGCGCAATATCAGCGCATGACGCATTACGGCATCACCGGGTTCGGTACTGTGGCTGCATTTGCTAAAGCGCTCGGGTTGCAGGATGATGCTGACAAGCTCGAGGCGGCTGTCAAGGAAATCCACAGCGCCGATGATCTTATGACTGACATCGCTGAGAGCGCGGTCAACGCAGAGGCGGTCGACGCGTAAAGATTTGGGGAGTTCGCTGCAGCGAACTCCCCAATAGCCTTTGGCCGCAGGTGCCGACCAGCCGAAGGCGCCGCCATTCAGCGAAGTCCTGTTCCAAGCCGCTGCAAAGGAAGTTTAGTGTAGATGCAAGCAGCGCCAAACTGGCGAGGCTAAGATATCATCGAGACCGCCGGGGAGATCCGCTCACTATGAGCCGGCGGCAAGACGCTTTGAAGCAGTGCTCGAGCCCTTCACCTCGGCCAGAGTGGCACGACCTGTGGCCGGAGTGCTTTCGCGCCGGTGACAAGATTCCCCGGCCTCTGCAGGCGCATCGTCCACCACATGAAGCTGCAGGCAACGATGATGATGAAAAAGCAGCGCAAGCATGCCAATTCGATCGTGGCGATTGCGCGGACGCACGTCAGTCAGACCAGCGTGCGTAATCTTCCATGGGGAAATCTTGTTCACGCACTCGTTCAGTAGGCCGCCCATTGAGAAGTCGTCGCATTCGAAACCACACGACGATTACGGTGATACCGAAAACGACGGCAATGAAAAGGAGGCTTAGCAGACTGGGCAGATCGACGAGCGTCATCGGGCGCGTCCCAGCAAGAGTGAGCATCATGAACGGCCGAAGCGTATGGAAGATGCTCAACTGATCGCTTTCCGGACATCAACCATGGTTCGTGGATGCCGGCGCAGCGATTGCAGCCGAACAGGCGGCAACAAAGAGGATCAGTGACGGCTGAGAGCCGAACCGAGCAACGCCACCGCGGCGTCGGCGCCTAAACCAATGAGCGCTCCCGCGGCAAGATCGCTTGGGTAGTGCTGACAGCGGGGAATCTGGATCAACGCCACCGCAGCAGCCGATGCATAGGCGGCTACCCCATGTTCGGGATACTCGCGCGCAATTGCTCGGGCCACCGCCACCGCACCGGCCGTATGCCCGGAGGGGAAGCTGCAATCATCGCTGTCGCTGCTGGAACCCGGCTGCAGCACGTAGTCGCCGCCGTCTGCGACCACACGCGGTCTTGTCCGGTCGACGCGGTGCTTCACAAAACTCTTGCATTTGGTTGCCAAGAGTTCCGCGGCGAGCATCTCCGCGCCTGTGCGCGCCAGCTTGCGATCTCGTCGAAGGAGGCCAAGGATCACGGTAGCAGCGCAAAGCGAGATCAGCTCCGGCTGATCAGCGATTTCGCTGAGCCCGCCGAGCACCGTGACAGGCAGCGTTTCCCGTACGGGCGCTGCCTTCTCAGCGACAGCACGATCGGTTCGCTCGATTTGCTCGGCTACTGACACTGAGATCAAACTCGCTCTGCAACCCTCTGTGGCACGCGTCGATGCGGTCGCTCGCGAGTGAGCTGGGATCCTGCGTTTTCACATGCGCAGCAGCCCTAAACGATGGTATCGACACCGGATCGAACTTCTCGGCAATGAAACGGATCAGGCGAGCCGTCTCACCTCGACGGTCACCATGCCTAACTTGGCACCCTCTTCAGACTTCGCCCGAGCCTTCATCGCCAGAGGCTTCAGCTCCAGCCTGCGTTTCGCGCTCGCCTTCGCTGTCCGCCGGGGCGAATTCGTTTTTTGAGCTGCGGCGCCCATTCTTAGGCGCTACCTTTTCTAAGACCTGTTCGGCTGCTTCGACAACGGCGCCCACCGCCTCCTGTGCCCTGCGGCCAAGACCGATTTTGTGCGCGAGACCGCGTCGCGTCTCCGAGTAGCTCGGCGCTACCATCGGGTAATCCCCTTTGAGCCCGTAGCGTTCGCGGTACTGCTCAGGCGTGAGACCATGCGTGGCGAGATGGCGCCGCAGCGTCTTGTAAGCCTTGCCGTCGATCATCGAGATTATGTGGTCCGGCGAGCCAAGCGATTTCCGTACCGAAACGGCCGGGACATGGTCCTGCTGCGGCCGGGCCTGCACCTCTGCCTGCGGAGATGTTTCGAGCGCCCGGATTGCCTCGTGGGTCTTCGCGATGAAGCCCGGCACGTCATCCGGGCGCATATTGTTCCTTCCAACATAGCTCGTCACCACGTCGATAGTGAACGCGAGGAAGTCAGGATCCTCTGCCATAGATAAGCGTCCGTGAAGCGGGAGAGTGATGCAAATATAGGCTGCCGTGTCGAAAGGTCGAGCCCTTTGAGGCTTCTAGGTAGTCGCGCGAGCGCCTCCCAACGGGGCTCAGATGCTCATAGGGCGAGCGTTGTCCAACGCCTGCCGCTCGCTTGCCGGCACCTCCGCAGTCGGCGTGCGTGGGGATCGCCGGCAAGGAGAGCGCTCCGAGTCAGCGCGGGAACGCGATCGGCAGCTTCTCGCTGCTGCTAGAGGCTAGGACCGCTCCGCTCTCGGCCAAACGACCAGCTGACGCCCTCGGCTCGCATGATGCCGGCGACTGATTTCCCCAGCTGACGCTCGAGCGTCGGCCGCCAGGGCAAGGGCGTAAACTCGCGCGATTTCTCGATGAGCGCGAACTTGCCGCCGAGCGTGTCCACCCGGCGCTGCAACGTCCCTTCGATCCGCTCACCCGTATTTGGTTCGACGAACGGCAACTTCAGCTCATCGGCGAGCTGGGCCGCCACCCGGAGCAGCTCGCGCCGTCTGAACGTGGCGAGCGCGCCGGCGCGCGGCCGGACGACCCCCTCTCGCTCGTCCGCCAGACCCTGGTTGAGCAGCCACTGTCGCCGCTGCATCTCGGCGTGCCGGGTCTCGCGTCCAAAGCCAGCGTCGCGGATTGGCGCTACCTCCTCACCGGCGATGCGCCGATCAAGCCAGGTCGGGGCATCGGCGCTCGCAAGCCGCTCGAGCGGCAGCG
>Ga0213875_10002150_pt1 | contig 12026 bp, 7 predicted proteins | sample BarmaccomBMRX_R8_FD_160105 | JGI IMG/M metagenome (GOLD analysis project Ga0213875, IMG submission 160105) | Root-associated microbial communities from Barbacenia macrantha in rupestrian grasslands, the National Park of Serra do Cipo, Brazil - RX_R8 | ecosystem: Host-associated > Plants > Roots... | reverse complement strand
GAGGCCAACCCCCTGCTCGGCGACGTGCGCGCGGACTTCAACTTCAACCAGACCCCGAGGCCGCCGGTGATTCTGCCCGTACACCCCGCGCCGGGGCCGGCCTCCTCGCCGCCATAGACATGGAAGGCAGGGCCGCATGCGGCCTCGGGCTTGCGGCCCGCTCGGCATCCAGCCTCGCTTAAGCGGGCCGCGCCCGAGTCATCCGGCTCCCTGGCCACGCATGCGCGGCCAGGCGGGGGCGCGCATGCGCGCCCCCGAACATCATCATCACCCCCAGCGAACGAGCGGCATCGTCGCGGTGGCCGTGTTAGCCCCACTGGTGATCGTGACCGTCGCCGCCAGCTGATTGCCGCGCGTGTGCGCGAGCATCCGGCTTCCGGCCGGCGTCAGGCTGAAGATCAGGGTTCCGCAATCCTCGGCGCCGAGGAACTCGCTTCCGGTCCGCGCGATCACGGTCCGCCCGGCGGTCACGACCGTGCTGGCGTGGCACGGCTGGTACGAGAAGCAGCCGGCGAACACGCCGCCGACGCCGCTAGGTGACACGAACGCCATCTTGGTCAGGATCTGCAAGTTCGCGCCTTGCTTGGCGGTGTAGCGCGGCCCCGAACCGCTGGTGTGATACGGGACGAGGTTCAGAGTGGTGCTGCTTGATGCTCCATCCGAATCCCGGACGGTTGCGGTGACGCCCAGTTGATGGCCGCGCGCCCGGCTGAGCATCGACCGCCCGCTGCCGCTCAACATGAACAGCACGGTCCCCCCGCCGCCCGCCGGGACGTACTGACCGCCGGCGCGCGCGATGACCGTCCGGCCGGCGCTCACGGTCGCCGACGTGTGGCAGGGCCGGGTGGAGAAGCAACCGGCGGGCAGGCCCCCCATGCCGCCCGGGGAGATGAACGCGCTGTGGCCGAAGATCGAGATGCGATTCGTCCCGGTGCTCAGCACCCCTGAGCTCGCGAGCACCTGGCCCGAGGAGCCGAGCGCCTGGACCTCGAAGTCGGGCCATTCGCTGTGCACCGGGATCGCGGTCTCGAACCCCCGCTTCCGCCCGCCTCCGACCGGCTCGAGCGCGCCCGGGCCGGCGCCGGCGAGGACGCGCCACGAGGCCACATCCGTGGCTCCGTTCCAGCTGGCGTAGACGGTGGTCACTCCGTCGGCGCCGCTGCCGGCGGCGAGCGCGGGGACCGTGGCCGGCTGCCCGAACCAGGGGAAGCGGTAGGCGCGGTAGCTCGTCGTCGGCGCGGTGAAGTGCGCGTCGAAGTCGAGCCTGCCGGCCGCGGTGAACTCGGAGAAATACGGCTGTGACCCCCAGCCCACGAATGCGTCGCCGCCGGGGAGCGCCTGGTAGCCGCCCTCGAACATCGACGACAAGGGCGGCGAGTGCTCGTACTGCTGGAGCAGCGTGGCGGTCATCTTCTTGATGTTGATCGCGATCCGGATCGCGCGCGACTGGGAATGAACCGCCGGCGGCCCGGCACCGTCGTCGAAGATCGTCAACGTCCCGTCGGGATTGACGACGAGGTTGTGCTGGAAGGCGGTCTGCACTCCGGGTCCCAGGCGGAAGCTGCTGCGGTTGCTGCCGAGCGTCCACATCACGGCTCCGGTCTGATGGTTGATCTTGTAGTCCGCCCAGGTGTTGCGCAGGGAGACGATGAGGTTCCCGTCGCGGTCGAGCGCGATCGAGTTCAGGTGGTAGGGGTCGAAGACGAACCCGGGCGAGCTCGGCTTGAAGAACGATTCGCTCAGCGGCACGTGGTCGAGCGCGTGCCACTCGAACAGCACGAGTCCCGTCTTGATGTCGATCTCCTGGACGACGGAGTCCATCAGCGCCTTGCGGAGGCCCGGCCAGCGGAGGGGGGAGGCGGCGATGATGTACGCCTGCCCCTGCGGCGTCACCAGGAACTCGTGCAGGTCTGCCCCCTGCAGTCCGTTGGCGGCGTTGACCACGGCGATCTGGCGGTAGGTGCTGTCGTAGATCACTCCCTCGCCGCGGCCGCTGCCGTTGTTGGTGTACCCCTGCCACCACGTCAGCACCGGCTGGCCCTGGAGCTGTTGCACGCGAAAGTCGGTCGCGAGCTGGTTCTTGGGCAGGGGCTTGAACCAGATGAGGTTGCCCGACGGGTCGAGGAGCATGGGGCCGTTCTGCACGGGGCCCTGCTGCGGCGCGACGAAGATGTCTCCCAGGGATGCCGGCGCGCCGCGCTTGGTGACCGTGACCGAACCGGGCACGAGATCCGGGCGCGAGCGGAAGTGCTGGAGGCCGTTGGCCCCGGCCGCGACCAGCGGGATCTGCTCCGGCGGGATCGCTCCGTCCGGTTTTGCGATCGTGAACTGAAAGCTGCCGCTCCGGCCGCCCAGGATGTTCAGGGCGGTGGTGACGGTGACCGTCTCCCCGGCCGCGAACGGGTTGGCCGGAAGGAAGCTTCCGCCCTGCCCGTCGGAGTCCGCCGCCACGCTTCCGGCGTGGGCTCCGGTCCGCGAGCCGACCACCTGGACGGAGCCGATGCCGGCCGGAGCCACCCCACGGAAGACGATCTGGGTCCCCGGCAGGGCGGACCTCGACCCCGGAGTGGGGAACACGCTCACGGCGGGGGCCGCCGACGCCGCGGCGGCAGTGGCGAGGGACGCGATGGCGAGGAGGAGGAGGGCGAGCGAAAAGCGCCGCATCGCGGACTGCAACACCCCGAGCACCTTCAAGGTTTCGGGCGTGCGTGCGGGGTGGTCAGGGCACGCGAAGATCGTACGTCTCGGCGTCGGGGGCGACGAAGTGCAGGAGGGCCATCGACTCGTCCTCGAGCCCTCGCCGCTCAGACTTCGGGATCCGCCCGAAGGCGTCGATCTGCAACGTGAAGCCCCGGCGCTCTGAGGTGATCTTCCAGGTCCCCGCGAACAGGCCGTCGATCAGCAGCGGACCGCCGCGGTCTCCGTTGCCGGGCAGCAGAGGGACGGGACGGGCATCGGGGTTGACCCGCGCGCGATCCGCGTGGGACAGCAGCACGTTGTCGTAGGCGGCCAGCAGTCGGGGCGGCGCGGGGATTTCCGGATCCGGGCGCGGCGCGTCGGAGAGATCGAACAGCTCGCGGCCACGCGCGTCGCGAAACGTGCACAGCTCGGCTCGCAGGCGTGAGACCGCCTCCTCCAAGCGGGTTAGGCCCGACCACGCCGCCATATCGGCGACCGTCGCGGGACCGAAGGCCCGCAGATAGCGGCGGATTGCGAGCTCGGGACCTGCGCCCGGCCCGCCGGCGGCGAGCGGCCGCGCGAGCCACTCCTCGCCCGCCGCGTAGCGCGCCTGCCCGGTTTTGCCCCAGACCCCGCGCGGCGGCACCTGGACAGTCGGCACCAGGTAGGTGACGGCGTAGGCGAGCGACTCGGGGTCGTGTTCGGGCCACCTCTCGGACAGCAGCCGAGCGATCTCGGTGCGGGTCCGCGGCTTGGCGATGAGGAGCGCTTCGCCGGCCTGTCGGATCTCCTCGAGGTCGAGGCCGTCGAGGTTGCGCGCGAACGCCGTGCTTCCGAACAGGCGTCCGTGCAGCGATTGATGGAGCGGCCGAAGCGCGAGGTAATCGTCCGCGCTCAGCAGGTGGATCGTGCCTCGCATCACGTGGGCGCGCACCGCCCGGCGCTCGGTGATCAACTCCGCGAGCTCGCTTGGGCTGAAGTCCCTGACGCGCGTCCAGAGACCGATGTAGGGGGCGAGCGGGGCCTGCGCCTGGAGCCCGGCGAGGTGCTCGATCGCGTCCAGCGCGGGCATCGAGGCTCGTTCCAGGAGCAGCTGGCGCTCGAGCAGCGCTCGGTTGAGGGCGCGGGGACTGAGGATGTCGCGCGTCGTCACTGGTCGGCTTGCTGGGCGAGGCGCTCCGCGAGCCGGCTGTGGCGGCGTCCGGTGTCGGGCGTGCGCGCGGCGCGCGCGACCACGTCGCCCGTCCCCACGATCACCGTCGCGAGCCTCGCGCGGGTCACGGCCGTGTAGAGCATCTCGCGGCGCAGGAAGAACGCCCCGCCCGCCGGGTGCGCGACGATCACGCTGACCGGGAGCTCGATCCCCTGGCCGCGATGGACCGAGCACGCGTAGGCCAGCCGCAGGCGATCCGATTCCTCGGGCGGCAGGCGGAAGATCGCTTCCTCGGCCGCGAGGACCAGCGCCGCGTCGTCCTCGCCATCCTCACCGCCACCCGAGACCTCGTCGATCAGCCGCAGGAGCGTCCCGTTCATGAGCCCGAGGTCGTGGAGGTTGCGGCCGGTCATCATCAGCTTGTCGCCGATTCTCAAGCGGCCGCCCCGGACCGGCTGGCCGTTCGGGTTGAGCGCGTCGCGCAAGGCGTCGTTGAGCGCGTCGATCCCGAGCTCCCCGCGGTAGACGGGGGCGAACACCTGGATGTCGCGCACCGGATCGACGCCGTAGTGGGCCGGGAGGCGCTCTGACACGAGCGAGACGATCTCCTCGCGAGCGGACCGCGCATCGGTTCGCTGGATCAGGAACAGGTCGCGGCGCATTTCCTCCGCGGGGTGAAAGTTGGGGGTCGTGCCGCGGCGGATCGCGTGCGCGCCCTGGACGATCATGCTGCCGGCGGCCTGGCGGAAGATGTGGGTCAGGCGGGTGGTCGGCACCGCGCCGCTCGAGACCAGCTCCGCGAACGGCTTGCCGGCGCCGACGGGCGCGAGCTGGTCCGCGTCGCCGACCAGCACCACGTGCGCCCGCCGTCCCACGGCGCGCAGCAGCGTGACCAGCAGCTCGAGGTTGGCCATCGAGGCCTCGTCGACGATCAGCAGATCGCACGGGAGCGGATCGTCCTCGTCGTGGGTCGGACCCTCGCCGGGGACCCAACCGAGCGCCGAGTGGACCGTCCTCGCGCGCATCCCGCTCGCTTCGGTCATCCGGATCGCGGCTCGTCCAGTGGGCGCGACCAGGGTGACGCGGGCTCCGCGGCCGGCGGCGACCGCGGCGATCGTCTTGATCGACGCGGTCTTGCCGGTGCCGGGGCCGCCGGTGATCAGCGACAGGCGGTGGCTGAGCGCGTTGCGGATGCCTTGTCTTTGCTCTTCGGTCAGGCTGGTGGGGTCGGGATCGGCGGTGGTGTGCGCCTGCGCGCCTGGTGGGTCGCGCAGGCGGTCAGAGGCGGTGCCGGCTGCCAGCTGGCGGACCCTGGCGGCGAGCTCGGCCTCGAGCTCCGCGGTCTCCCGGCGGTAGATCCAGGGGCCCGTTTTGATTAAGTGACCTGCTGCGACCAGCTCGTCGATCAACGGCTCGTCGGCCTGGTTCGAGCCGAGCAGGTCGTGCAGTGAGGCCAGGAGATCCGGCAGGGGCATGCAGGTGCTCCCGCCACGCTCGGCCTCGGCGAGCACGTGGAGGATGGCTGCTCGTGCGCGGTCGGGGCTGTCGGGGGCGGCGCCGAGGCGTTGCGCGATCTTGTCCGCGGTCAGGAAGCCGACTCCGAAGACGCTGGTCAGCTCATACGGGTGCTCGGCCACGACCTTGTGGGCCGAGTCGCCGTACGTGTCGTGGAGCCTCGAGACCAGGTACGCCAGCCCATGGGGCGCGAGCATCAGGTGAAGCCGGCGGGTCACGCGCATTCGCTCCCAGGAAGTGGTCGCCTGCTCGATCTGGCGGGGCCTGAGGCCGGCGGCAGCGAACGCCGCGTGGGGGTCCTCGTCGATCGTGGCGAGAACTTGCTCGGCGCCGTAGCGATCGATCAGCCTGGACGCGCGCTTGGCGCCGATGTGCTTGACGCGCATGACGTACGCGGCCAGCGTGTCTCTGTCTGATGGTGGAAGCGGGTGAGCCTCCGAGACCTTGACCTGCGGCCCATAGCGGCTGTCGTCGACCCACGTGCCCACGATGTGCGCCCGCTCGCGCTCCTCGAGGTGGCTGAGCGGCCCGACGAGCACGACGGACTCGCCGTCCTCGCCGGCCACCTCGACCACCGACCAGCCGGTCTGGTCGCTGGTGTAGCGGGTGCGGCGAATCGTGACCGTGGCGTCGTAGTCGAGCACGATCGTGACATTAGTGGGGTGGTGCGCCGCGGCCGGGCATTAGTTGCACAGATGTAACTGTCGTCTTTTGCGGTCCCTGTCAGCGCTCGGCGCGCGCCACGGCGGCCGCGATCCCCTCGGTCCCGATCAGTCCCTGAAAGGCGGCCGTGAGCGGCCGGATCGCCGCGACCCCGAGCCGGCCTTGCGCGCCAACGGCCTGGACCCGGACCTCCGAGGCCAGCGCCGCGCTAGCTCCCCGGTCGGCGGGCTCGACCCAGCTCGCGAACAGCACCCGGGCGGTGCCCGCCTCAGACCATCGACGAAACTCCTCGGGACCGCCGAGCTCCGGGTAATCGCGTCGGAGCGTCCAGATCCGTCCCACCAGGCCCGAGACCGACGCGTGGTCGGTGCCGTCCGTGAGCGCGACGAACGGCGGACGGTGAAACATCTCCTCGAATGAGATCGCGGCCGGCATGCCGGGGATCCGCCAGCGAACCAGCCGTCCGAGCATCCCGGCATCGGCCAGGCGGACCTGGCGCGCCGCGTCCCACAGCCGCCCGGGAGAGGCACTGCTCTCACGACGGTGCGCGACGCGGATGCCGAACTCGGGCAGCCAGTAGTCGAGATCCGGTCTCACGTTCTCCAACGTTACGCTCGCCCGGCATCCGGGCGATCCGGTCCCACGCCCCACCCGACGTTGGGCTCGCATCGCATCGGGGCCATCTGGTTTCGGGGCAGCTGGTCTGCGCGTCGGGTAAGGGATCATGCCCGGCGTGATCCGCCACCTCCTGGCCCCTGTCCTCCCGGCTGCTGCGAGGGCGCTCGAGCTTCCCCGTACGCTGCCCGACGGCGCCGGGGTCGCGCTCAGCTTCGACGACGGCCCCCACCCCGAGGGAACGCCATCCGTGCTCGAGGTGCTCTCGCGCGCGAGCGCCCGCGCGACGTTCTTCTTGATCGGCGAGCAGGTCGAGCGTCGGCCGGCCCTGGCCGCCGAGATCGCGGCGGCCGGGCACGTGGTCGCGCTGCACGGCTACCGCCACCGCCTCCAGGTGCGGCTGAGCCCCTCGGCGGTGCGGGAGGACCTTGCGCGGGGGGCAGCGGCGATCGAGGACGCGGTCGGGGCCGCGCCGGCCTGGCACCGGCCGCCGTACGGCGTCTACAGCCCCGCCGGCCTGCGCGCCGTGCATGGGGCGGCCCTGCGGCCCCTGCTGTGGTCGCGGTGGGGCAAGGACTGGCGGCGCTTCACCACGCCCGGCAGGATCGCCGCCCGCGCCACCCGTCACGTCTCAAGAGGGGACATAATCCTCCTGCACGACGCGGACTTCTACAGCTCGCACGGCTCGCACAGGAAAACCGTGCAGGCGCTACCGTTGGTTATCGCCGAGCTTAGGCGGCGCGAACTCGATACCGTCCTACCGGGCTGAGATCCTTGCCCGCGCGCCGGACGACCTGAAAGGATTAGGCGCGTCGAGCGTGGGCTTGTGCCGCCGGCCGGCACGCGAAGGCGCATGTCCCAGCTCCTCGGATGCCGCCCGAGAACAACAACCATGACCACCGCTTCCGCCTCCTCAGAACAGAGCGTTCCCGACTATGCCCGCTTTGCCATCGGGTTCGACGAGCGCGACCGAGTTCGCCTGCATGAGCTGATCGACGAGGTGATCGATTCGGGCCAATGGACCGAGGGCCAGATGGTGCAGCGACTGGAGACGGCGTGGGAGGGGTGGAACGGGGTTCCGGCGCTCGCCCTGTCGAGCTGGGCCGGCGGTGCGCTGGCGGCGCTTGAGTTTGTCGGCGTCCGGGGCGAGACGGTGCTCTGTCCATCGAACACGTTCATGGCCACGCCCCTGGCGGCTGTCCACGCCGGCGCCGAGGTGCAATTCGTCGATTGCAATCGCGAGGACCTGTGCATGTCGTTCGCCGACTTCGAGGCCAAGGCTGAGCGATATCGGCCGAGGGCAACGTTTCTGGTCCACATTGGGGGCCACATCGCGTTCGAGGTCGACCGGATCGCCGCGTATTGCCGCGAGCATGGCATCTTCCTGATCGAGGATTGCGCGCACGCGCACGGCGCGAGCTGGAACGGACGCAGGCCCGGTACCTACGGAGACGCCGGGGTGTACTCGCTGTATGCGACCAAGACGATCTCGACCGGCGAGGGTGGGGTGTTCGTCTCGCGCCGCCCCGAGGTGCTGGAGCATGCTCGGGCCTTTCGCAACTACGGCAAGCCCGGCTACGACGTCGCGGGGCTCAACTTCCGGATGACCGAGTTCATCGCGGCGCTGGGGGTGATCCAGATCGAGCGATTACCGGATATCGTCGCGTGGAAGAACGAGGTTGCGCGCTCGGAGCTCGACCCGCTGTACCCGAGTCGTCTCCAGCTGCCCGACGGGATGCTCTCCGGCCTCTACAAGTACATCGTCTTCAACTGGCTCGAGCGCTCCACCGGGCGCGTGTACGACGAGCCATGCCACAGGATCATGGGCCACGCCGTCGAACTGCCAAATACCGACTGGGTCGCAGGGAATCATTCCTGCGTGCCGCTCTACTACCGTCCTGAACGGCAATCTGGCGCATGAGAGTCCTCGTCACAGGTGGATCGGGCTTCATCGGCTCGCACGTGGTCGACAAGCTGCGCGAGCGCGGCTACGAGCCCGTGATCTACGATCTGCGCCCGTCGCCGTGGCACGGGGTGAACGGGTCCCCAGCCATCGATACCGTGCTTGGATCGATCACCGACCGCGAGGCGCTCGAGCGGGCTCTGCATTCCTGTGACGCGGTCGCACATCTCGCCGCCGTGGCCGACGTCAACGACGTCCATGCTTCGCCGGAGGATGCCGAACGGGTCAACGCGCGGGGCACGGTCGCCGTGCTCGAGGCCGCGCGGCGCGCGGGCGTCAAACGGATCGTGTACGCGAGCACGATCTGGGTCTACTCGGACTGCGAGGACGACGCGGTCGACGAGGACACGCTGCTGCCAGCGCCTTCTCATCTCTACACCAGCACGAAGCTGGCCGGCGAGCTGTACTGCAAGGCCTATCAGGAGCTCTACGGGATCGACTACACGATCCTGCGGTTCGGTATCCCATACGGCCCGCGCGCGCGGGAGGCGGCGGTCATCCCCGCGTTCGTCGGCAAGGCGCTGCGAGGCGAGCCGCTGACGCTGGCCGGGGACGGCAGTCAATCCCGCCGGTTTGTCTACGTCGAGGATCTCGCCGACGGCGTCGCGCGGGGGATTGGCGACGCGGCGATGAACCGCGTCTACAACCTCGCCAGCGATGAGAACGTCACGATCAGGCAGATCGCCGAGACCGTGCGCGACCTCGTGGGCGACGTCGAGATCCAGTACACGCCGGCCCGTCCGGGCGACTTCGGCGGGAAGATCGTGTGCTCGCAGCGCGCGGAGCGGGAGCTCGGCTGGAGCGCGGCGACTCCGTTCTCCGAGGGCGTCAAACGCTATGTGGAGTGGCGGCGCTCGCAGGACGCGGTCGCCGCGGTGCGCGAGGCGGAGGCCGTGATCCCCGCGGGCGAGCCCGACGCTGAGGCCAAGCCACGCAAGGTGCTGATCATCTCGGCCGACATCGGCGAGGGACACGACCTGCCCGCGCGCGCGGTCGCGCGGGAGTTTCACGACGAAGATCCGGACGCCCAGGTATCGATAGTCAACGGGCTTCCGGCCATGGGGAAGATCCTGAGCCACGTCCTGCGCGAGAGCTCGGCCTTCATGTTCCGCTGGATCCCCTGGTGGTTCGACTTCCAGTACCGGCTGTTCATGGAGCTGGGGCCGACGCGGTGGATGGCCCGCCGGCTGCTGTGGATATTCGGCCATCGCGGGCTGATGCGCCTCATCCGCGCCCACGACCCCGACCAGATCGTCTCCACTTATCCGGGCGTCACGGCCGTCCTCGGCGACCTGCGACGACGAGGTCGACTCGACGTCCCCTGCTATTCCTCGATCACGGACTTAGCCGGGCTGTACTTCTGGGCCCACCCAGGAATCGACCTGCACTTCATCACCCACCCGGAATCCACCGAGGAGGTGGAGAAGATCGCCGGGCCGGGGAGCGTCCGTTGGGCCAAGCCGCCGACATCGCCCGCGTTCCTTGCCGCGCGCTCGCGCGCGGACGCCCGTGGCGCTCTCAGCCTGCCCGCCGAGGGTACGGTCATCGCGATCTCCGGTGGTGGATGGGGCGTGGGCGATCTACTCGGCGCCACCGAGGTGGCGCTCGGCGCCCAGCCAGACGCCACCGTGCTGTGCCTGTGCGGGCGCAATGACGACCTGCGCAAGCGAGTCGCCAGGCGCTTCGGGGACGAGCCGCGGCTGCGGCTGATGGGCTTCACGGATCGGATGGGCGATGTGCTCGCCGCCAGCGACGCGCTGATCCACTCGAGCGCGGGGCTCACGGTGCTCGAGGCCATCATCCGCGGCTGTCCGGTGATCTCCTACGGCTTCGGCTACGGCCACGTTCGTGCGTCGAATGCGGCCCTCGAGCGGTTCGGCCTCGCTCAGGTCGCGCGCACCCAAAAGGACATCGGGCCGGCGCTGGAGCATGCCCTGTTGCGGAGGCCCGATCCCGATCCGTCGTTCGCGCGACGCCCCTCGACCGCATCACTGATCCTCAATGACGAGCGCCGCGCTCGCCAGGTGCCCGTGTGGCGACGTCGGACCGCGCGCGTTGCCACGGCGGCGGCAGCGACGGTCGTGCTGGCCGGCTGGGTATTGACCACGGGCGCCTCCTATTCACTCGTCTCGCACTTTGTGCACATGCGCCCGACTACGGTGGTGAGTACCGACAGGCCGGAGGTGGGGGTGATCGTCGACGCGCCGAGTGGTGAGGTCCCCTCGCTGGCCAGCGCCCTGTACGCCAGCGGCATCCGCGCCACGTTCGCGCTCTCGCACCCGCCATCGCAGGGCGAGATGGGTGTCTATGGGTACGGCGATCAGGCCGTCCCGAGGCTCCGCGGCGGCGGCTTGGTGCGCTGGCTCCACACCCGCGACCAGCTGCACGACATGCTGAACTCAATGGGTACCGGGCACCACTTCCTGTACGCCTCGAGCGGCCCCAGTGTCGGCCAATGGTGGATGGCGCACGGCGCCGGCGGGCGCCTGATCGCGGGTGCGGTCAAGCTCAAGGACGGCGATGACAGCCTCGGGCGACTGCACGCCGGCGAGGTCGTCGAGCTGGTGCTGACCCCCACGACCAATGTGATCACGCTGGTCGACAAGCTTCGCCTGAGGCTCGAATCCGAGCATCTCGCGGCCGTCCCGGTCGGGCGGCTGATCAGGGACGCCGGGTCTCCCGTTTGACTCACTCGTAGAGCTGGCGCGGGCTTTGACGCGCAGACTCGGCGCTCGCGGTCTACGACAGCTCGCGCACGCGCGGGACGACGTCTTCGGCGAAGCGGCGCAGCTGCTCGTCCGGGTCGCCTTCGCCCCAGAAGATGAACGTGTCGAAACCGTAGTCCTCGATCAGCCGGCGCAGATCGTCGACCCACTGGCGCGCCGGCCCGCGCAGGAAGCCTTCGGACGACGTCTCGGTGATCTGGCCGTTGACGTTCGCGATCCGGCGGATGTCGCCGGGGTTGCGGCCGGCGGCGCGCGCGGCGTCGTCGATCGCTTGCTGGCGGGGGAGCACCTCTTCCAGCGGCAGCCGCGGCACGCTCGGGAGCCATCCGTCGGCGCCGCGCCCGGTCAGCCGGACCATCCGCGGCCCGTACGCGCCCAGCCAGATGCCGACCGGATGCGCGGGCCGGGGTCCTGGCTTGAACCCCTTGATGCGGTAGTGGCGTCCCTCGAAGGAGATCGTCCGCCGCCCGCTCCAGGTCAGCCGGACGATCTGGATCGCCTCCTCGAGGGCATCGACCGAGTCCTTGGCTGTCCGCCGTGGCCCGCCCATGGCGGCGATGGCGTCCCAGAATGCGCCGGCGCCGAGCCCCAACTCGAAGCGCCCCCCGGAAAGCAGGTCGATGCTCGCAGCGGCCTTGGCGAGCAGCACCGGCGGTCGCAGCGGAAGGTTCGCGACGTCCGGGACCAGGCTGATCCGCTCGGTCCGCCCGGC
>Ga0213875_10002149_pt1 | contig 12031 bp, 9 predicted proteins | sample BarmaccomBMRX_R8_FD_160105 | JGI IMG/M metagenome (GOLD analysis project Ga0213875, IMG submission 160105) | Root-associated microbial communities from Barbacenia macrantha in rupestrian grasslands, the National Park of Serra do Cipo, Brazil - RX_R8 | ecosystem: Host-associated > Plants > Roots... | reverse complement strand
CCGCATGAGCCGTCGGTGTCACCCCCGGCGGCCCGGGACCTCGTCTCACCCGACCAGCGGGCTTTGTTTTGTGGACGCTGCTTCGTCAGAAACCAGACGCCCTTCTCGATCACCCTCCGTCTTGGTCTGAAGAGCCATTCCTACTAATGACGCGATGAGAATTGCAACGTAAAGTTGCCCGACCAGCGCCTCGGCTACAGCCAAGGACCGAGTAGCCGGGCGTTCGGGATAGGCATCGCCGTAACCGACGGTCGTGAGCGTTACGAAGCTGAAGTACATCAAACGCGTCGGCAGACGCGACGGAACATCCGGCGCCGGAGCTAGAAAGTGAATGGCGTTAGGCTCTTGTTGCGACACTAATTGGTAAGCAAATGCCCACGTAAGACCAATGAGCAAGTATCCGGCGATTCCGCCTATGACCCGGTATCGAGTCACCGGGCCTGGGCTAAAAATCCTCTTCAGTGTCAGGCAGACGAGAATTGAAAGGCCGGCTAGCCTGAGTGTCGTTTCCAGGGTGGCTGCATGGCGCCCCGGGGAGAACTCATCGACCAAGTCTGCTCCTAGGGTTGAAATCGCCAGGGCAACGATTAGATAGGCGAGAAAGCGGTGTTGAACAGTTGCGAGGGCCCCGAACACCAACGTGAAGAAGAATACGAGCGACAAGGCAATGCGCCCGGCTTGCGCCGAAGCGATCAGTGGGTTGAGAATCACAACGAACGCCAGGAACGCCACGAAAAAAGCCATTCCCCGTTCTCGCCCGAAGAAGATGGATACGGGCCGTTTCATAGGCTAGGCGGTCTCTCATCGAGCAAGAGGCGCGCGTCTCACTTTTTGTTTGACGTAGAAGCCGCCCCCGCTTCCCACCGCGCACATGGCCTGCGTCTTAAAAGCGAATGAATCCTCGCCGCGCTGGCGATCGCATGCGTGCCATCGTTCGCTCCCAGCTTGCCGAGAATATGCCTCGCGTGAACCTTCACAGTGTGCTCTGACCAGAAGAACCTTTTCGCCATGTCGCGATTAGCCCTGCCCTCGCTCACGTTGGGCAAAACCTTGATCTCCGGCGGAGTTAGCAGCTCGTCGCCGAGATGTTCGGCCAGATTGTGAGCGATCTCCGGCGGAACACGCTTCTTGCCCGCGTAAACCTGCCGGACCGTTTCGACCATCTGTTCGGCGGGCATGCTCTTAAGCAGGTACGCCTGCGCTTCCGCTCCGCCCGCGAACATGGTCAGCAAAATGATTCGAGCATCAGGACATCCGGCGCGGACCGCGTGCGAGCGATGCAGGCGGGCGCCTGCGGGTGTCTGAGCAAGGACCGCCTGAACGAAGGGCTCGTGCCGCGATACGCCGATGCACGGAGTAGATTGCAATCCTATTAGCGGTACTCGCAAGAAGAGAACTGATCGCCATTTAGTCGGAGCTGCTCGTGCCCCGAACGATCTAGGGGAACGTACCGCTTTTAGGGGATAGGGACCTCGGCTTCAGCAATCCGAAAGATCGATGCGCTTCCTGCCGAATCGCCGGGCATCGATGGACCAGGCGCCGGGCCCGATCATGGCCAGCACTACCGCCAAAATCGCTTGGATGAGCGCCATCCACGGATCGCCGGAATGCGAAGAAAATCGCCAAATAGTGATCCACGCTTTCGCAAAAGTCGCCAGCAGCCCTGCCACGGGCGTGAAGAAGCCGACCAATAAGGCTATCCCAGCCGCCACGCCGACTGCTTGCAGGGCGACGCATAACGGTGGCGATCCTTCGCGTATTTCGCTAAGCCCCGAATAGATAAGCGTCGTACCGGTGAGCAAACGGAGGAGCAGGAGACCGGCACCCGGCCAGCCGCCCGCAAATGTAGAAAATAATCGCTGCACAACATCCCACTTGAAGAGTAAGAGATTGACGACAGAATCGGTAGGCCCGAAACTGGGATTGTGTAATCCCTCTTTCGGGGGATTAGAATTGGATGATTCCACGCTTTACCGCGGTGGTAACGGCATGAGTTCGGTCGTTGGCATGAAGTTTGGCGAGGATATTCGAGACATGGCGCTTGACTGTCTCCTCGGCAATGAAGAGTTTGTTTGCGATCTCCTTGTTCGCATTGCCCGCGGCGATTAATCGAAGCACGTCCATCTCCCGCGAAGACAGGTCGTCCTCTGCGGCATGTTCGGCCAGCTCCGCCGCTACCTCAGGTGGAATTCGCTTTTGTCCCGCATGGACGGCGCGGATGACCTCCGGCAAATCTCTATTTACCTGGCCCTTAAGGAGATAAGCGCGTGCGCCGGCTCTCAGCGCTCGAACCACTTGCGCGTCACCTGGATAGGTTGTGAGGACGATGACGCGCGCGTTCGGGAAGTCGCTGCGAATTGCAATGATGCACTCGATGCCACTCATTTCCGGCATCTGCAGGTCCATCAGCGTGACGTCCGGCTGGTGCTTTTTGAACTCCGCGATCGCTTCCCTTCCATTGGACGCCTCTGCGACCAGTTTCATGTCAGGTTCGGCGTTGATCAGGGAAGCGACGCCCTTGCGCAGAAGCGTGTGGTCATCCACTGTCAGGATTCGTATTACTCCACCATCAGTAGGCATGAGCTCTCGTCTTCTTGCGAAAACAATTCAAATACGCTAGCACAGGAGGACTTACACACGCGATCGGCGCGAGAACGGTAACCTGAGCCTCTGTCCCGGCACCCGCCTCGCGCGAGAAATTCACTTTGGCGCCAACTAGTTTCGCGCGCTCGCTGACTCCATGCAAGCCCCAGGGTCCGGCTCGAGCACCTTGCGCGAGCACCTTGGGATCGATTCCGATTCCGGCATCGCGAAACGCAGGCTGAACACCCTATAATCGTAACGAACCTCCACTTCAATCGTTCTGGCGCGTGCATGGGCATGGCGGAAAGCCTTTTGCAGGATCCGCCTGAGCCAAGTTCAGGCTGCGCCCTCGCCGATACCCGGTAACCGTGAACGGCTTCGACCACTCAATCGATCGATGATACTATTCCAGTTGTGAGGCCTCAGTATACCTATTTCTGATCCGGCGCCGTTCTACTACAAACGAAAAGGCGGTTCCGATGAACCATCGATCTCTCGCTTTGTACATCGCAGCAGGTATAGCACTGGCTCCGCCGAATACTGTGGCTCAAACCATTAGTTCCAAGCAATCGAAAACCGCGCAACCGTGGACTCCCACACGGACTGCTGACGGCCGGCCTGATTTTCAGGGGATATGGAGTAATGCCACGCTCACACCCTTTGAACGACCTAAGGAACTTGAGGGAAAGGAATTTTTCACTGAAGCAGAGGCGGATGCATTCACCAGATGGACTCTCGAGCGCGCGAATCGTGACCGTCGTGGTGCAACCCCTGAGGAAGATTTGGAGGCCTCGTATAACGAAGGCTGGATGGACCGCGGCACGAAAACTTTTTCCAACCTCCGCACTTCAATTGTCGTGGACCCCGCGAACGGACGACTGCCTCCACTCACCGCCGAGGCGCGCGAAGCGGCCGCCGCCCTCGCAGCGATTCAGCACCGGCGGCCTGAGGGTCCAGAAGATCTCGAACTGTGGACGCGTTGCATTCTAGGGCGGACCTCCGGCCCTCCCATGATCCCCGGTGCGTACAACAATAACTATCAGTTTGTTCAGACTCGCGATACCATCGCGATTGACTCTGAGATGATACACGACGTACGCATCATCCCCCTGGAGGGGCGCCCGCATGTATCACCCGGCGTCCGCCAATGGATGGGTGACTCAGTGGGACACTGGGAAGGCGACACGCTGGTGGTGGACACAACCAATTTCACGGACAAGACTCCTTTTCATGGTTCGGACCGCAACCTGCACGTGATCGAGCGATTTACTCTCACAGGTCCGGATACTCTCCGGTATCGGTTTACCATAGATGATCCTACGGCATTCACCAGGATGTGGAGTGGCGAAATCATTATGAGCAGAGCGCGCGGGCCCCTCTACGAGTACGCTTGTCACGAAACGAATTACTCGCTCCCGGATATACTCGCCGGCGCGCGCGCCGAAGAAAAACGCGAGGAAGATAAGCGGGGCCGCGGGGCCGAAGCAGGCTCCGCGAAGTAAGTATATTTCATGCTCCACGAGAACTCCTCCCCGGGTGCGGCGTGAATCTTCACGAAAGGCTCAACCGCGAGCACCGCGCGTATGGACCACAAAGCTTCACTCTCTAATGGGCGATCGCCGGTGATTCGCAGACCCGCGTGGCTGCGCTTGTTTTCGATGCGCATGTCGTAATCTTTGGGGTCCGAACCGAAGCCTTCGATGGGGGTGAAGACAACGTCCTGGTTGATCAGAAGTTTTCTGTAAACGATCTGGTTTCCGCGAATCTCCGCAAGCGTCGCGTCCGGCGGACGGTGCGACTGAATAGCGAACGGCACAGTGATGGTGTAGTCGGGCCCGGGCGCAATTCCATCGATACGCAGAAAATTGTGATTATAGACGTTCGTGTCGATCGGCTTCGATCCGGTGTTTCGGAGACGGTGCCCAATGGTCATCTCGTTCTTTGAAAGAGAGACGGTTTTGCGGTAGATATAGCCATAGCCGGATCGTGGATCGTTGAGGGTTTGTGCGAACTCGATGGACTGGCCTCGCTTCTGAACCGTCCAAGTTCCGCCGTCCACGAGTTCATATAAACGAAACCGGTCGTACTCGGAATCATCTGGTTTGCGCAGCGCGCCAACGCCGATTTTGACAAAAGTGCCGCTCGCTTTCGCCTCGTTATATCCGAGTGGTTGATCAGCCCCGGTGATAAATTCCTCGGCAGGGCCGACGGCCGCGGTAGACGGACTCGCGACAATGTCCGCGCCATCGTAAGTGAAGTCGCGGACACTCGGGTCGACGCGCCGGAACCAGGGACCGTAATATTCGTGGGCGCGGTAGATCAGGCTCGCGATCATTCCGGACCAATCGAAGCGGGACCCGCGATAGAAACCGGTCTTAGTGTCGGGAAGATACAGCTTAACTTTGAGATCGCCGCTGGAGATTTTCGCCGACGGATATTCCGTCGCGCAAAGCGAGGCAGCCGCAACGCACGTTGCGAGGCCAATTCGGATCATATGTTTACTTCCCGTCCACCGAAAACGCCAGCAGAACGTTGCCCGGCATGCCTCCGACGTTCCCATACCCGGAGTTGACATAAACCATTTCGCCGACGACTGCCGGGCCGCCGGCGTCGAGCGACCCGCCGCTTGCCTTTCCGCCGTTCACCGTGTCGTATTTCCGGACTGTGTCGAAATCCCAAATGATTTCACCGGTGTCGCTGCGATATGCGCGCAGGTGTCCGTCAACCGATCCCGAAAACACGACACCGGGAATCGCGGTGACGGCGCCCGATTGAGCCGGACTACATTTCGCGCGCTTACCGCAACCGGGCCGAACCGCGCTCCACACCTGCTCGCCGGTTTGCAATCGTAGCGCGAACAAGCCTCCACCCGCTTTTGGATCTAGCTTCAACGTCGACTCGCCGGGATTTTTGGGACTCCTTACCACACGGAAGACCACGTCCGAAAGCGCGACATACATCTGATCCGAGTCTGCGGCCGAACCCCATTGACTTCCGCCGAGCGGGCCGCCTTTCCCGAGGCGCCTTTGCCACAGCACCTTGCTTTGCTGATCTGGGCCTTGCTGATCCGGGTCGATAGCGTGCGCGACACCGGATTTCTGGCCGATGACTAGCGCCCGTTTTCCGTTCGGCAGCGATACCAAAATGGGCGGCTGACCGAAATCCGCGTCCGGCCCGTTGGAATCGGGGCAATTTGTTTTCACCGCTTGACCGCAATCCACTGTGTAAGCATCGCCTGCTGTGATTTGACGGGACCAGAGTATCTTGCCCGTTGAGCGATCCAAGGCCAAGACCGCATCGCTGGTCTGGGTAGGTGGATCAGAGTAATTGTCACCCGTGGCGACATAGATTGCATCGCGCTTTTCATCGATGGTTGGTGTTGACCATACACCGGCGCCTGATGGTCCCCAGCGCTGAATGCCGCTCTTCGTTTTTGTGGTCGGCTTGGGAACTTCAGCGATTGTATAGGTTTTCCAGATCTGCTTGCCCGTGGCAGCGTCCAGGGCTACGACACTGCCGCGAAACGTGCAGCACTCCGCGGTAGGCATCGCCGCCGTGCCCTCCTCGCCGGACGAAACGGCAAAATAGACAACGCCGTGATAGATATTGGGGGCGGCTGTGATCATGGCTGCGTAGTGCTGCTCGACATGAGTCTTCCAACGCAGCTTGCCGCTGCCGAAATCGACCGCGTATGCATTCGCAGCCGCGTCGCCGAAAAACACGGCCAAGCCATCCGCCGCGGGGTCCTTATCCAAAAGACCCACGATGACCCCGCCACGGATTGGCGCAGCGGTATCGAATACCCAGTAAACGCAGCCTGCTTTGGGATCGAGCGAGTAGAGCTTGTTCGCCTGACTCGCGGCGAACAACCGGTTGCCCACTACCACCGGCTGGCCACGCGCAGCCGTGACATCGCCCAAACCAAAGGCCCATTTCAGACGAAGCTTATGAATATCGGCGACACTGAGGCCGGCTGCTTCCGCCGATTGAAAGCGCGCATTTGTCAGGCCGGCTCCGAAGCCGTTCCAACTGGGACCGCGCTGATCGCCGGCCGGTGAATTTCCCGTTGAGCTGCAAAAGGCGGACTGAGGCAGAGGAGCGCCTTCGCCTTTGATTCCGCTACTCAAGTAACTAGCGAGCGCGATGCGCTCCGGAGAGCTCAAGCCTTGCGCTTGCGCCCGCATCGTGCCTGATTCGAGCGCCCTCAGAATGGCTGTGCTACTCATGGCGCGCAGAGCCGAGACAGCGGGCGTTCGACGCGTAGGAGAATCGTGGCACTTCGCGCAGCGCCCCTCATACAGCGCCGCGCCGTCCTGAGCGAAAGCCGAGCAAGCAATAGCGAAGGCCGACGCGATGAGAAAGGACCAACCCGTTTTCATCGACTGTGGTCAGTATATCTCCAAGCCTTGATTCGCTGGACTTGGACCATGAATCGATATACTGTCCAACTGGAAGTCTTCGATGAAGACTCAGAGATTCCTCCTCGTTACAGTGCTTTTGAGCTTGTGCGCGAATTTGGCCGGCGCGCGCCAGTTTTTGATGTTCGTCGGAACTTACACCGGACACGGCAGTCGCGGAATTTATACCTACCGCTTCGACTCGGCCACCGGCGACATAGCGAAAGTTGGCCTTGCCGCGCAAACCGACGATCCATCGTTCCTTGCAGTGGACTCAAAAGGCCGGTTTCTTTACGCTGTCAACGAGCTCGATAAATTCAAGGGTGAACCCACCGGCGCAATCAGTACATTTGAAATTAATCGCGACACGGGAACATTAGACTTCCTGCAACAAGTCTCTTCGTTGGGCGCCGCACCGGCTTACTTGTCGCTGGATAAAACAGAGCGATTTGTGCTCGTCGCGAACTACGGCAGCGGAAATGTCGCGGTGTTCCCGATCAAGAGCGACGGCACGCTTGGAGCGAGCACGGCATTCGATCAGCATTCCGGTTCCAGCCTTAACAAGCGCCGACAGTCTGGCCCCCATGCGCATTCTATTCTGGTGAGCAAAGATAACCGCTTTGCGCTCTCTGCCGACCTGGGAACCGATCAGCTTTTCGTGTATCGCTTCGATGCGCAAAAAGGAACGCTGGCACCGAATACTCCCGCGTTTGTGAAAGTAGTGCCCGGTTCCGGACCCCGGCACATGGCTTTCGCTCCCGATGCGAAATGGGTTTTTCTGGCAAATGAGATGGCTGCTACGGTCACGGCGTTTGCCTACGATGCGCAATCGGGCGTCTTGGCCGCCAAGCACACTGTTTCCACTGTTTCAGAATCGTTTCAAGGCCAGAATCTCGAAGCCGAGATCGCGACCGACATGAAAGGAGAATTTCTTTATGTCTCGAATCGCGGTGAGGACAGCGTCACGGTGTTCAGGATAAATTCCGCAGATGGGACGCTCGCACTGGTTCAACGCATTTCCGCTGGAGGCAAAACTCCACGCTATTTCACCATCGATCCCTCGGGGAATTGGTTATTTGTTGCCAACCAGGACACCGACAACATTCGGGTATTTCATATTGACGCGGGGACGGGCCGCCTCAGCCAGGCCTCAGAGATCTCTGGTATCACGGCTCCTGTGTGTGTGATTTTCACTCCCGTCGGTTGATGCTCCTAAAATAACGTCCCAACTAGTGACGGATACCACGATCGAGGGATTCAATTTAGGCCAAAGGATGTTATTTTGACGAAGAGTCTCCGATCTGGAGGTCTGCATGAAGCCCCTACTGCGTTGCAGCGCGGCTATTTCGGTCTGTTTCCTTACGCTGGTGTGGTCGACCCGCCTCAGCGCCGATGTTACGGGATCCATTGTCGGAGTGGTTCGCGACAGTTCCGGCAGGGTGGTCCTCAGTGCAGAAGTGGTTGCCACCGAGGTCGATACCAACCTAAGCCAGGCAACATCGTCTGAATCGGACGGCCAGTATCACCTTGTCGCGCTACCGCCGGGCAAGTACAGGATTGCAGTGTCGGCGCGCGGGTTCCAACAGTCCGTAACCACTGACGTCGATCTGAAAGTGAACGATCGATTGCGGATCGACCCGACACTATCTCCGGGCACGGTCGAGGAGCGTGTCACGGTGGAAGCGAATGCGGTGCAGGTCGAAACTGAGAGTACCGAGCTCGGCGGCACCCTGGAAGCCGGCCAGATTGACGCCATGCCATTGAACGGCAGGAGCTACCTGGATCTGCTGGCGCTTCAGTCGGGTGTTGCGCCGGTAACCTCCGGCACGATTCCGAATGACCGGCCGGTTTCTGGCCTCTTTTCCAATCCCGGTAACGTGTCCGTCAACGGTCAGCCCGAAAGCGCCAACCAGTTCCTTGTTAACGGCGGTGACGTGAATGAAGGCAAGAACATGGGTGCTGGACTGATCCCGAACCTGGATTCGATTCAGGAGTTCCGGCTTATCACTAACAGCTATGACGCTGAATATGGCAAGTTTAGCGGCGCCATTGTGAACACGATTACAAAATTTGGTACCAACAGCATCCATGGCGACGCGTTCGAATTCCTGCGCAATAACGACATGGACGCCCGTAGTTTCTTCGAGCCTTTCGTCGGCGAATTGCATCGCAATCAGTTCGGCTATGCGGTTGGCGGACCAATCTGGAAGAACCGGCTGTTCTGGTTCAGCGACTATCAGGGAACCCGGCAGGTTCAAGGGGCCAATACAGGCCTGATCCAGGTCCCCACAGAGGCCGAAAAACAGGGGATCTTCAACCCGGCGCAGCTTTCGGGCGCGGTGCAGGGCAGCTACTGGGCCCTGGTGCTGTCACAACGCCTGGGCTACCCTGTAACGAACGGAGAACCGTACACCTCAGTATTCCCAAACGGCGTGATCCCGAACCAAGCTTTCGATCCGGTTGCAGTCAACTCACTGAAATACTTTCCAGTAGCCAATGTCGACCCGGCTACAGGTCTGTACGATAACAATAGCGCCAAGCAGACGGTGTCGGATGACAAGTTCGGGGAGCGCGTCGATTTTGTCAATCAGAAGACGGGTACGTGGTCGTTCTACTACCACCTCGACAATACTTCGGCAGTCAATCCGCTAGCTGGACAAGCGTACATGCCCCAGCCCGCCCTGCCGGGTTTTCCTGATTCGGCGCCGCAACGTGCGCAGATGTTTACCCTGAGCAATACCAAGACTTTTGGGCCCACCATGGTCAATGAAGCCAGGCTGAGTTTTTTCCGTACCAGGATTCAAACCGCGCAGCCCAGCCCTAGCACCACAGCTAGTTTGTCGTCGCTCGGGTTCACCACGGGCGTGGGAACACTGGGCATCAATCCTTCGGGGCCTGCAGGTTACCCCCAGTCCCTCCCGCCGTTGCAATTCAACAATTACAGTATCGGTAATAACTGGTTGAATTTGTATCAGGCCAACACGACGTACCAGGCTTTCGATGCGCTGTCGAAGGTCGTCGGTACCCACCAACTGAAGTTCGGCGGAGAATTTCGATACTATTACCTCAATGTTCGCAACATCTGCGGACCGAACGGTTACTTTTCGTTCAGCGGCCAGGAAACCGGTACCGATTTCGCCGATTTTTTGCTGGGTGCTCCAGCGGGCTACGTACAATGTAGCGAGCAATTTCTGAACAACCGTGCAAAATACGGAGGACTTTTTATCCAGGACTCCTGGAAAGCACGGCCGAATTTAACCCTGAATCTCGGTCTGCGCTGGGAAGTTGACCAGCCGTGGTCGGACACCGAGGGCGAAGTTGAGACAGTGGTTCCTGGCGCACAGTCCAAACTGTTTCCGACGGCTCCTCCAGGGCTGCTGGTGCCAGGTGATCCGGGCGTTCCGAGCACGGTTTCACGCACTCAATGGGATGCTTTCGCTCCCCGCGTGGGTGTGGCGTGGTCGCCCAGCGCTTCCGACGGCATTTTGGAGAAGATTCTCGGCGGACCAAACAAAACGAGCATCCGAGCCGCCTACGGAATTTACTATCTCGGGCCAGCGGATCTCGGAAATTTCACCCTTATCGGCGATGCGCCTTTCGGACTTTATTGGGCCAGCACCGCCCCGCCGCAGCTCGACACCCCGTTTGTCACTCGTTCGACCGGCCAGTCGCAGGGTGAGCGCTTCCCCTTCACATTCCCGATCATCGGCAGCCCTGCAAATGCCAACCTGAACTTCACGCAATTCTTTCCGATGTACGAATTCACCTACTATGATCGGAACAAGCTCTCCTATGCCGAGCATTACAATTTCTCGATTCAACGCCAGCTTTCCGCTTCCACCGTACTGACGATAGAGTATGTAGGCACACAAAGCCATCACGTCCAGGCGACTCTCTACCCAGGAGAAGGGAGCGCATCGCTTTGCCAGCAACTGAATGCAGAAGGAGCAACGCCGGCGTGCGGCCCTGGAAGTGAAACGTCGACATTCACCCTTCCCAATGGGAGTCAGGTATACGGCACCCTTTTGCCCGTAGGAAACGCGACTCTCGGCCTTGGCCCCTTGAACAATCAAACACTCGGGCAGACCTATCACACCGTCGTTTACGGGCCGTCCGCATGGCTCGCCAACATTGGAAATTCAAACTACAACGCATTACAAGTCACCGCACAACGGAGGGCACGCGACGTAACCTTCTTGATTGCGTACACCTATTCCAAATCGATTGACGACTACAATGGGCCCCTGAATCCGACCAATTTTGCTCTCAGCCGCGTTCTTTCACCATTCGACCTTACACATAATTTCGTTGCCAGCTACACTTGGGATATTCCTTTCAACCGCGCCTTTGTTGCTATGCCTAAGCGCCTGACGCAGGGTTGGACCGTCAGCGGAATTAGCCGGTTCTCGACCGGTTTTCCTGTCACCCTCAGCCAGAGCAACGATAATGCCTTGACGGCTATCGGCCTTGATGTTCCGTTTGTAACCGGCCCGGTGACGACTCAAAATCCGCGCAAGGCTGGCCCGAACGGACCGAACACGTACTTCCTGCCGGGTTCTTTTGCCGCCGAGGCGGTAGGGCAGCTCGGCAATGCCGCGGTCCGCTTCTTCCACGGACCGGGCATCATCAACACCGATTTCGGAGTATCGAAGAGCATCGCCATCAATGAACGAATGTCCCTGATGCTCCGCGGGGAGTTCTTCAATGTTTTTAACCACGCCAATTTCACTGGGGTTGTCGGCAATATTGCCAGCAGCCAGTTTGGCACAGCAACAGGCACAATGCCCGGACGTGTCGGTCAAGTGAGTGGGAAGTTCATCTTCTGATCGCTTGGATTACGTGCTCACGAGGGCGCCCTTTTTCGCCGAAACAGCCAAGACCGGCTCGCCCGGTGGTTTGTCTGATAAGCAATCGATGCCGCCACGGTCAGCTTCACCTCGGTGCCCGCTCCTGCTTCGGTCCAGAAATCCAATCGGCCGCCGATGCGTTTCGCTCGTTCGCGCATTCCGGCCAGGCCCCAATGCCCGTCGCGCCCGCCGGCCTTGAGAATT
>Ga0213875_10002148_pt1 | contig 12034 bp, 13 predicted proteins | sample BarmaccomBMRX_R8_FD_160105 | JGI IMG/M metagenome (GOLD analysis project Ga0213875, IMG submission 160105) | Root-associated microbial communities from Barbacenia macrantha in rupestrian grasslands, the National Park of Serra do Cipo, Brazil - RX_R8 | ecosystem: Host-associated > Plants > Roots... | reverse complement strand
AAATGCGGCCGCATCACCGCGAACTTCGCCGCCAGCCCCGCCACCACCCCCGGATCCGCACTCATAACACAATCCTGGGCCCCCCTCACGTCAAGTAAAAACCCGACGCGTCCTATACGGCCCGGCGATTCCACGATCATGGCAAGGCTTGCGATATGAGTTCGGGGTTCGGGGAAGAGGCCGCTCATGAAGCTGTCAGAGATCCGGGAACTCGTTCACCTTGGGGCACCTGAGGCCCCCTACGGCGTACGGGGACTCGCGCGCTGCTACGACATCGACGATCTGGCCCGCCTGGCGCGCAGGCGGCTGCCGGCGGGCGCCGCCGGTTACCTCGACGGCGGCGGTGAGGACGAGTGGACGCTGCGCCGCAACCGCGCCGCGTTCGGGGAGATCGAGCTTGTCCCCCGCGTGCTGCGAGACGTCAGCCGCGTCGATACCAGCACGACCGTCCTGGGCACGCCCGTTCCGCTGCCCATGGTCCTGTCGCCGGTCGGGGCCCCGCGGATGTTCCACCATGAAGGCGAGCTCGCGGTGGCCCGCGCCGCGCGGCACGCCAGGTTGCCCTACGGGGTCTCGACGCTCGCGACGCAGCCGCTCGAGGCGGTCGCCGGCGCCGCGCAGGGCAGTCCGCTGTGGTTCCAGCTCTACCTGTGGGGCGACCGGTCCGTCGCGAAGGACCTGGTGGCAAGGGCCCGGGCGGCCGGTTACCGCGCGCTGCTCGTGAGCGCCGATACGACGGTGCGGTCGGAACGGGACCGGGAGCTGCACCGGGGGATCGAGCTGCCGGCACCCGAGCTCACCCTCCGTACGGTGCTGGACGGCGCCCGCCATCCGGCCTGGTCCTGGCACTTCCTGACCTCGCCCGCACTCGGCTTCCCCAACCTGTCCATGCACGGCCCCACCTCGCGGGAACGGATGAAGGAGATGTTCGACGGGACCGTGAGCTGGAGTGACCTGGAGTGGATCCGGCAGGAATGGGATGGGCCGGTCGCGCTCAAGGGCGTGCTGCGCGTGGAGGAAGCCGTGCGGGCAGCGGACCACGGGGTCGACGCGGTCATCGTGTCCAACCACGGCGGCCGCCAGATGGACCATGTTCCCGCCACCCTCGAAGTGCTCCCCGATATTGCGGACGCCGTCGGCGACCGTGTTGAGGTGCTGTTCGACTCCGGAATCAGGCGCGGGGCCGACATCGTATCCGCTCTCGCGCTCGGCGCCCGCGCCGTCCTGGTCGGCCGCGCGCATCTGTACGGGCTCGCCGCCGCCGGGGAGGCCGGAGTCCGGCACGCCATCGACATCCTCGCCGAGGAGCTCCGGATGTCGATGGCTCTGTGCGGCGCGGCCAGCCTTTCCGACCTCGGCCGGGACCTGGTGCGCGTCAGCGGGCCGCCAGTGGCCGGGCGCGGCGCCTGATCCGCCTGGTTCAGGCAGGGGCGCGGGGCAGGGTGAGCGTCATCGTGGTGCCGTGCCCTTCGGTGCTCGCGGCGGTGAGCTCGCCGCCGTGGGCATGGGCGAGCTCGGCGGCGATCGCAAGGCCGAGGCCGCTGCCCGAGGTCTGCGCCGCGCCCTGGCCGCGCCAGAACCGGTCGAAGATGCGGGGCAGGTCCCCGGCGGGGATGCCGGCGCCGGTATCGGCGACCTCCAGGACGGCGTCGGGGCCGCCCGGCCTGGTCACGACGGTGACGGTGCCGTCGGCCGGGGTGAACTTCAGCGCGTTGGTGAGGAGGTTGGTGATCACCTGGTGCAGCCAGCGCGGGTCGGCGAGCACCGAAACGCTGGAGAGCCGCCGGTCCAGGGCGATGTCGGCTGCCTCGAACCTGCGCGCCAGGCTGTCGGCCGCCGCGCCCGCGATGTCCGCCAGGTCGGACCGGCGCCGGGCAAGGCGCAGGGCGGCGGCGTCGGCGGCGGCCAGCGTCTGCAGGTCCTCCACCATGCGCGCCAGCCGCAGCACCTCGTCACGCAGCGAGGACAGCTCCGCGGGTGTGGGCTCGGCCACGCCGTCGAGCAGGGCCTCGTGGCCCGCCTGGAGCACCGCGATGGGCGTGCGCAGCTCGTGCGCGACGCTGGCCACCAGGTCGCGGCGGATCTGGTCCTCCCGGTCCAGCGTGTCCGCCATCTGGTCGAAGGCCGCCGCCAGCTCACGCAGCTCCCCCGGTCCCCGGACGTGTCCGGCACGCGCCGCGTGATCGCCGCCTGCCATGGACCGGGTCACGGTGATGAGCCGCGCGATCGGGCGGGTGATCCGCCGCGCCATAGCCAGCCCAGCGAGCAGCGCGAGCAGCGCCGCCAGCCCGGCCGTCCCGGCGATGGCCCGGAACAACGCGGTACGCAGGACACTGTTGGCGGCACCGAGGCCGGAGTTCGTGAACCTGATCAGGACCGTGCCGATGCGCTGGTGCCGCACGGCCACGGACGCCCTGGCTTCCGGCCCCGTCTCGGCGGCGAAACCGGGCGAGGCCTGGACGACATGGCCGCCGGCGTCGCTGATCGCCAGGCCCACGCCGGTACGCTCCGCCAGGTCGAAGAGCGGGGAGAGGTCAGCGGACGACCAGCTGTTGTTCCGGTCCCATACAGCACCCGCGGCGACCGCGACGGCGTTCGCCAGCTCGCTGCGCTGCTGGTCTCCCAGCGACGAGACGTCCGCCGAGACGAAGGCGGCCGCCAGCCCGGCGAGCAACGCGACCGCCGCCAGCGCGACGGCCAGGAAGGCCAGCGCGAGCCGTAGGCCAAGCGCGTCAGTCATCGCGTGCCAGGCCCAGCCGGTAACCGCCGCCGAGGACGGTCTGGATGATGCGGGGATTGCCCGGGTCTTCCTCGATCTTGCGGCGCAGGTTCTTCACGTGTGAGTCCACGGTGCGCTCATACCCCTCGAACTCATAACCCCGCACCCGGTTGATCAGCTCGAACCGCGAGTACACCCGGCCGGGAACGGTGGCCAGCGCCACCAGGACACCCCACTCGGTCGGGGTGAGCTCGGCCTGCCCATCCCGGACCGTCACGGTGCGCCGTGGCTCGTCGATGAGCAATTCGCCGCCGCCGTAGCTGGCGATCCCCTGGTCGGCGGCCGGGGCCCCGCGGCGGAGGATCGCCTGGACCCGCAAGACCAGTTCCCTGGGACTGAACGGCTTCGTCACGTAGTCGTCGGCACCGAGCTCGAGCCCGCGGATCCGGTCTTCCTCACTGGTCTTCGCGGTGAGCATGAGGATCGGCGTCGGCACCTCCGCCCGGAGCTCGCGGGCTACGGTCTCACCCGGCACGTCTGGCAGGCCCAGATCGAGGACCACGAGATCGGGGCTGGCTTCGCCCGCCATCGTGATCGCTTCCGCGCCGGAGCCGGTCGACAGCACCGTGAAGCCCGCCCGCTCCAGGTATGACCGTATGAAATCCCGTAGCTTCCGCTCATCCTCGACCACCAGCACCGTCGCGGCCATCGCGCCCTTTCCCGCCTCTGCGCCGTTCACCCAGCTCTCATGATCCCCCGCCAGCACTCCGGCACGGCGGCGGCGGCCCGGCCTCCACACCGTCACCACGGCAACTTCACCGAGCGGGCACGCTCACCCGGTGCACTGGTATCGAACGGCACAGACAGCAGAGGAAGCCAGATGAGCGGAAGCGACCTGATCATCGCGGCACCGTGGATCGTCTTCGGTATCGCGCTGCTGGTCCTGTGCATCCGGTTGCTCCGCTCGCACCGACGAGGAGCATGATGTCCCGAGAAGATCGCAGTGGCCACAGCGCGTACTGGAGGGTGCTCCTCGAGGAGCGATGGCAGGCGCGCCTGGCGGAGGTCACCGAGCTTTTCCTGGCCTACCATGGTGCGGCCGCGGCGGGCCAGGACGGGCAGCAGGCCCGGCAAGAAGCGCAGGAGACACGGTGGCTGCTGCGCCGCGCGGTCGCGGCCCGCCGGAAGCTGGCGGATACCGAGGACGCGCTCGGCCGCCTGGCGAGCGGGGACTTCGGCCGCTGCGAGCAGTGCGGATCGCCGATTCCGGCCGGATTGCTGCTGGTCACACCCGAGTCCCGGTACTGCCTGTCGTGCGCCGAGCCCGCGGCACCGGGACCGCGAACCCCGGCGCAGCGCGCGGCAGCGCAGCGCACACCCGCGTAGCCATGCCGGTTCTGGCCACCCTTCAGGCCGACTCGGCGGTCTCGTATCTCATCGCGGTGCTCATTCCGGCGCTCGACGCGATCTTCCCGGTGCTGCCGAGCGAGACCGCCGTCATCGCGCTCGGCGTCGCGACCGCGGGAAGCACGGATCCGCGCATCGCGCTGCTGGTAGCCTGCGCCGCCGCCGGGGCCTTCCTCGGCGACAACCTCTCCTATCTCCTCGGCCGCCGCTTCGGGCCGTTCGTCGAACGCAGGTTCTTCTCGACCGTGAAGGGCAAGAAGACACGGGCGTGGGCCGAACGATCGCTGCGGCGATTCGGGATGCAGCTCATCATCGTCTGCCGCTTCATTCCCGGCGGCCGAACGGCGGTGACCCTCAGCTGCGGGCTCACCGGCTACCCGCGGCGGCGGTTCATCACCGGGACCGCCGCGGCCGGCGTCATCTGGGCCCTGTACGCGTTCCTCATCGGCCGCCTCGGCGGCAAGGCGTTTGAGGACACCCCCTGGGCGGGGCTGCTGATCGCGTTCGGGGCCACGATCGTCATCAGCGCGCTGATCGAGGGCGTCCGGCGGATCGGGTCCCGCCGGCGGCAAACGCGGCAAACACGGCAAGCGCTGACGGACTGACATCCGGCCGGTCACGGCGTGACGCCGGACAGGTTGAGGCCGATGACGCCGGCGAGCACGAGGCCGATCGACACCAGCTTCGCGGCCGACACCGCGTCGCCGAGGGCGACCATGCCCACGATCGCCGCCCCCGCGGCGCCTATCCCCGTCCAGACCGCGTAGGCGGGCCCCACCTCGAGCTCACGCAGCGCGACGGTCAGCAGGCCGAAGCTGATCAGGGCCGAGACAGCGAACCCGGCGGTCGGCCACGCCTGCGACATCCCGTCGCTCAGCTTCAGGAACACGGCGAACGCCGTCTCGAACAAGCCGGCGGCGACAATCGCCACCCACGCCATCGCGGCACCTCACCTTCGCGTCACCTCGTGTCCAGGACCTCGTTTGTAGTCCGGCGGCGAGGAGCCCGCGTGCGCAGGTCTTGGAGATCCGATGGAGAAAGCCTCCATCAGGTCTCCATCCGGCGGCCGCTGCTTCTGCACACGCAGGCCTGAGTCTGCTGGTGTCCCACCCGAAGGAAGGATTGCCATGCTGGACAACGGCACACCGATGCTGAACCCGGTCAGCGCCGCCTGGAACACGGTGGCGCGGTTCGACGACTACAAGGCCGCCCAGCGCGGTCGACAGGCTGTCCGACGACGGCCTGCCGCCGGAAACAGGCATCAGTTAACCCGGTCATGCACGTGCCGGCGTGGGTCTGGGCGGCCACGCTCGCGGCCATCCTCGCCATGCTCGCCGTCGACATGCTCGCGAATCGCGGTGCGAGCGAGGCCACCACGCGCCAGGCGCTGCTGTGGAGCGCCGTCTGGGTCGCTCTCGGGACCGGCTTCGGCACCGTGGTCTGGGCGGCCTGGGGAGCGCAGCGCGCCGGGGAGTACTTCGGCGGCTATCTGCTGGAGAAGAGCCTTTCCGTCGACAACATCCTCGTCTTCGCGCTGATCTTCTCCAGTTTCGCCGTACCGCGGGCCTACCAGCGCCGGGTGCTGTTCCTGGGGGTGCTCGGCGCCCTGGTCATGCGCGCGGCGATGATCGCCGCGGGCGCGGCGCTCCTGCGCCGGTTCGAGTGGGTGCTGTACATCTTCGGCGCGTTCCTGCTCCTCACCACGTGACGGATGCTGCGCGACCAGGGCCGGAGTCCGGAGCCACGCGGTGCCGGATTCATCCAGCGGGTGATCCCGGCGACGAGCGGGTACCACGGCCAGCGGTTCTGGGTACGCCGGGCGGGCCGCGTCGTGGCGACCCCCCTGCTCGTCGTGCTGGTGCTCATCGAGATCAGCGACCTGATCTTCGCCGTCGACTCGATCCCGGCGGTGTTCTCCGTCACCACCGAGCCGTTTCTCGTGTTCACCTCGAACGCCTTCGCCATCCTGGGCCTGCGGGCGCTGTACTTCCTGCTGGACGGCCTGCTGCACCGGTTCACGTACCTCAGGCAGGCGCTCGCCGTAGTGCTCGCGTTCGTCGGGCTCAAGATGCTGCTGTCCGAGGTCATCCACGTCCCGGTCGCGGTCTCCCTCGGGTTCATCGCCGCCTGCCTGGGCATCGCCGCTCTGGCCGGGCCGCGCGAGAGCCGCCGTGACGGCGACGGCGCCGGCCACCACGAGCGCCCACCCGCAGAACGCCAGGACCGCGGCGACGGCGAGGAGCGCTGGCACAGCCGCACCGCGGGCTGCGCCCCTCAGTACCCGGACCGCCGACAGCGTACAGCCGAGGTAGACGGTCAGGAACAGCGTGGTCGGCACCGCCACCAGCTGCGCGGGCGTCATGACGCCCGCCGCGAACAGCACGATGACCCCGATCCCGGCCACCGCGATCAGCAGGAGAAACCGCCGCTGCGCGGGTCGGCCTAGGTGGCTGGGATGACCGGGACCGCTGAGGCGGCGGGAGTGGCCGGGGCCGCTGGGAAGGTTGCCGGTCAGTTCCCTGGCCAGCGCCGCGGCGCCGGTGAGGTAGGCGTTGGTGGCACCGAGGGTGAGCACAACCGCCGCGACCGCGGCGGCGGCGATCCCGGGCCGGCCGATGGCGTGGGTGAGCAGGGCGGCCAGCGGCACGGCCGTTCCCGCCCCGCGTCCCAGGACCGCGATCGTGGCCACCGCGAGGCCGAGGTACAGGCCCGTGGTGACCGCGAACGCGGCGGCGATCACGCGCGGCAGCTGCCTCCCGGGATCGGCGAAGCGGGCCGTCAGGGGCGCGACCGCTTCCCAGCCGATGAAGGACAGCATCAGGGTGGCGGCGGCGTGGCCGAGGGCAAGCCAGCCGTGGGGGGCGAACGGTACCCAGTTCGCGGCGCGCGCCGACGGCGCGGATCCCGCGACCGCTCCCGCGATGACCACGACCAGCAGGGCGACGAGCACCAGTTGCGTGCCGGCCGTGGCGCGGATACCCGCCAGCGCCAGCCCGAGGACGACAAGCAACAGGCCGGCCGCGATGGCGCACTCCGCGGCACGGCCGCCGCCGGCCAGCCTGGTGACATAGCTGGCACCGATGAGGCACACCACCGGGGCGCCGGCGACGACACCGGCCAGGAAGCACCAGCCCGCCGCCGCCCCGGCTCGCTCGCCCAGGCCGGCCGCCGTGTACCCGGCCACTCCGGCCTCCGACGGATGCGCCTTGCCCAGCGCCGCGAACACGGTAGCCAGCAGCGCCGAGACCCCGAGCAGGCCGAGCCAGGCGAGAACCGACGCCGGTCCCGCCTGGGCGGCCGCCAGGCCGGGCAGCAGCAGAAGCCCGGGCCCGAGCAGCGCGCCGGTGTAAAGGGCGACGCCACGGGCGACGGTCAGCGTCCCGGGCGAACGCAGGCGGACAGTATCCCGATGCGGGGAGGCGGGCGGCCGCGCAACGGGGAGAAGCGTGGATGTGGGCGACATGCTGCAAGGATTGCCGAAAACCGCTCGCACACGATGGCAAATATTGACTCTCAGCGGCCTGTCGTGCAACGTTGTGCTGTTAACTTGGTCTCATGCGCACTTCTCTGCCACACCATGAGGTCGACCGGGTGGACCGCGCCATCGTCGCCCGGCTCCAGGTGGACGGGCGGATCGCCAACGTCGACCTCGCGGACGCCGTTTCGCTGTCACCGTCGGCGTGCCTGCGCCGGGTGAAGGCGCTGGAGGCCAGCGGGATCATCGCCGGCTACCGCGCCGACGTCGACCGGATCAGGGCCGGGCTCGGGCTGACCGTGTTCATCGAGCTCAGCGTCGAGGGCCATTCGCGGGAGACGGCCAGCCGCATCGAGCACGCGCTGACCGCCATCCCCGCCGTCGTCGCCTGCTACGTGATCTCCGGCACCGCCGACTTCTTCGTCGAGGCCGCTGTCCCCGACCTGGCCAGCTATGAGGAACTCCTGCTCGGCCAGATCCTCACGATCCCGTCCATCGTCGGCGCGCGCAGCACGTTCGCCATCCGCACCGTCCTCAGCCGCGGCCCCCTCCCCCTCGACCATTGGCGCTGACGACATGGCCCCGCGGGGCCGTTGGCGTATCTGGCCCCGTCTGGTGGGGCCGATTGCGCCAACGACCCCGTCTCGCGGGGGAGCCTCCACGCGCAGGGAGGGGATCCACGCGCAGGGAGGGAATCCACGCGCAGGGAGGGGATCCACGCGCAGGGAAGGGATCCACGCGCAGGAAGGGGATCCACGCGCAGGGAGGGAATCCACACGCAGGAAGGGAATCCACACGCAGGAAGGGAATCCACACGCAGGAAGGGAATCCACACGCAGGAAGGGATCCACACGCGAGAGGCGGGGCAGGAACGGGCTTCGCGTGCCGCGCTGAGGAGCACCACCGCCCGTTTGGTAACCCGATTTTGATCTTGATCTAACAGCCGCCCGATATTCCGGATCCCGGCTCGACGGTGACGCTCACCGACGTGGCGCCCGGGCAGCTCGCCAGGTCGAGCACGCCGGCCGCCGAGGCGACGGTCGCGCCGCTGACGACGACCTTGTAACCGCCCGGATACTGGGTCGCGGGGACGGCGATGCTGCTCCGCGAGCCGGCCGGGAAGGCCCCGGTCCCGTCCGCGCGCTCGGTGCTGTAGGTCAGCGTGAAGACTCCTCCCGGCGCGTCGTACCCGTAGGATTCCGGGGTTCCGGCGACGAGTTCCGGGTGCGGCACGGCCAGCGCGTCCAGCATCGGCGCGTTGACGTTGCCGCCCGCGGGCGGGGCCGCCGGGTTGTTCACCAGACCCTCGACCGCCGGCGAGCCGGTCGGGTCGCCGCAGCCGCAGAAGGCCCACATCAGCCATCCCACCCTGTCCTGGTCGGCGCCGGCCACGACGCTGCTCGCCGCGTTCGGATCGCTGGTGGCACCGAATTCCGTCAGCAGCAGTGCGTCGCCGGTCCGGTTGCTGATCGCTTCGGCGTTTGTGAAGACCGCGTCGCTGAACGGCGGGCAGGCGAAATTGAGCGTGGCTGAGATGCTGTCGAATGGGCAGTAATCGTGGAACGAGACGCCCGCACGAGCGTCTCCCGTCGAACCGAGCGCCGACGGGTAACCGAAGTCGAACGTGATCCACGGCTCGCCGAACAAAAGCGCGGTGGAGTTCACCGTGCGGACCGCCGCGGTGATCTTCTTGTAGAACGCGGTCAGCATGGCGTCCTGCGCCGGGCAGCCGACGGCGGGTACCAGGCAGGACCAGATGCCGGTGCCGGGAAACGGCTCGTTGTAAAGGTCGTAGCCCAGGACGTAGGGATTGCCGCCGAAATACGCGGCCACATGCTGCCACGCGCCCGCGTACCAGTCCTGAAGGCCCTCGCCGTGCACGGCGGCGTTGTCCCAGAAATTGTCGTAGGCGGTCTGCAGCGCCGGCTGGAGGAAGTAATTCGCGGGGAAACCGAGCTCGGGAAATGCCGGAAGGCCGTTGTCGTCGACCGCCCAGGAGGGTTCTCCCTCACCCTGGAACTGCTCGTTGTACATGTCCTGGTGGAAATCGAGGAGCGAGACGATCCCGTGTGAGCCGAGCATCCGCACGGTGGCCTTGATGCTGGCCAGGTAGCTGTCGTCGAACACCCCGGGCTTCGGCTCGAGTGCCTCCCAGAGCACGCCGACGCGGACCGCGCTCAGGCCGTTTGACGCCAGGAACGCGGCGTCGGCGTCGTCGAAGCCGTCGGCCGCGGGGGTGTACGGCGTCAGCTTGTTCACCATGTTGACGCCGGTGACCAGCAGCACCCGGCCGGTGGCGTCGGTGATCCACCGGCCCGCGTGGCCGATGGGGGCGGCCGGCAGGACCACGGAGGAGGGCGCGGCCGACGCGGCCGCGGACGTGGCCGCTTTCGCTGGCGCGGGCGCCTTCGCTGGCGCGGGGGACGCGAACGCGGCTGATGCGGGGAGCGCCCCGGCGGGGGCTGCGGCGAGCGCGGGTACGCAGGCAAGGGTCAGCACGACCGCCACGCGTCCGCGGTTACTGCCGAGTAGGCCCATGGCTCGGATGTTCTCATCTTTCCTCCAGGCCGGCCAGGGGTTAGCGGGAACCGGCCTGAGGGCTGGCGGAGCCGGCCTGGGCGGCGGGAACCGGCCGGCCGGCTAGGGGAAGCCGGCCGGCCGGCGCATGGAAGTGATGAGGCTGCGCGTTCCTACGTGCAGGCGGTGCCGTTGAGGTTGAAGCTGGACGGCGCCGCGTCGCTGCTCGTCCAGGTGCCCTGGAAGCCGATCGAGACGGTGCCGCCAGGGTTTATCGAGGCGTCGTAACCGGCGTTGGTGGCGGTGACGTTCTCGCCGCTCTGGCTGACCGTCGCGCTCCAGGCGCTGGTGATCTTCTGGTCGCCGGGGAACGTGAACTTCAGCGTCCATCCGCTGACCGCGGCGCTGCCGGTGTTGCCGATGGTGACGCTTCCCACGAATCCGCCGTTCCACTGGCTGGTCGTGGTGTAGGTGACGTGGCAGGCAAGACCCGGGGGCGGCGGGCTGGACGGGGGCGGGCTCGACGGCGGCGGGCTCGACGGCGGCGGGCTGGAGGGCGGCGGGGTGGTCGGAGGCGTCGAGCCATCCAGGCCGAAGAAGTGGATGGCGTAGGCGGCCATGCCGCTCTCGGGCAGGACGTGGCCGGCGCCGGCGATGCTGTAGGCCTCGACCTCGGCGACACCGGCGCTGTTGTCATACCGGGTGCGGGTCCAGCCCGACACCGGCGTGTCGGTCGACGAGGGGGTCTGGCTCACGCCGAGGACGTTCGTCCACTGCTTGATCTCTTCGCCGAAGTTGTTGTAATTGAGCGTGCCGTCGGCGGTGCCGTGCCAGAGCTGCATCCGCGGCCGCGGGCCGCTGTAGCCGGGGTCGGCGTCGTTGCGCACCAGGTCGCCCCAGGCCTGCGCGGTCATGCTGACCTGGCCCTGGGCGCAGGCGGAGTTCCACCCGTCGACCGTGCCCGTGTAGAAGCAGTGGTACGGCACGCCCATGAAGGCCGCGCCGGCCTTGAACACGTCCGGGTAGTCGGCGAGCATGACGTTGGTCATCATGGCGCCGGACGAGGCGCCGGTGACGTACACCCGGTTCGGGTCACCGCCGTAGTGCTGCTCGGTGTACGTGATCATGGACATGAGGCCCACCGGGTCGCTGCCGCCGTTCCTGGTGAGCGCCTGGTTGGACGACACATCCCAGCAACTGCCGCTCCTGGTGACCGAGGGATATATCACGATGAACCCGTACTGGTTGGCCAAGTTGGCGAACTCGGTACCCGAATAGAACGCCGGCCCCGAGCCGGTGCAATAGTGCAAGGCCAGCAGGATCGGCGCGTTGGCGGTGGCGTTGTTCGGCACGTAGATGTACATCTGCAGGTTCGACGGGTTGTTGCCGAAGTTCGTCACCTGGACCAGCGAGGCGGCCTTGGCTTGCGGCAGCGCCCGCAGTCCGAAGCCGATCGCCGCCGCGACGAGGATCGCGGTAAGCGCGAGCAACCGTCTCAACGCAATGCCCTCCTTCCAAGCCCGCGGGCGGTGCTGCGGCTGGGCGGTCCCCGGCTTACGGCACGCGGGCTAACGCAGAAACATTTCGGAATCGCTCCGAGGATATTTCGGAGTATTACTCCACTAATTGGCGGTTGACAACACCGTTACGCTTACAGGCTAAGTATCTTATGAAAGATTCATGACCGAAATATTCGCGATTTGGCTTGCGGGAATTTCGGCGCGGGACGAGCGGCTGGGTGCGGCGGACAAGCGGCCGGGGGCGCGAGACGAGTGGGGCCGGGCGCAGACGAGCGGCCCGGCGCGGGGACCGAGCGGCGTGGCGCGGAGATGGGCGGCCTGGCGCGGAGACGGGCGGCCCGGCGCGAAGACGGGCGGCCCGGCGCGAAGACGGGGGGGCGTGGGCGGGGAACGGGG
>Ga0213875_10002147_pt1 | contig 12036 bp, 11 predicted proteins | sample BarmaccomBMRX_R8_FD_160105 | JGI IMG/M metagenome (GOLD analysis project Ga0213875, IMG submission 160105) | Root-associated microbial communities from Barbacenia macrantha in rupestrian grasslands, the National Park of Serra do Cipo, Brazil - RX_R8 | ecosystem: Host-associated > Plants > Roots... | reverse complement strand
CGACTGGAACTGCGGCAGCCTCGTCACCCTCAACCACAAGCACAAACCGTTTGACGATGTCCGGGTGCGGCGCGCCCTGACCCTGGCGTTCGACCGTTGGAACGGCGCGACTGGGATGTCGAAGATCTCGATCATGAAGACGGTCGGTGGCGTCGCCTTTCCGAGTTCGCCGCTCGCCGCAACAAAGGCGGAACTCGAGCAGCTTGCCGGCTACTGGCCCGACATCGAGAAGTCGCGGACCGAGGCGCGGCGGCTATTGCATGAGGCGGGAGCCGACAATCTCAGTTTCGAATTGCTCAACCGCAACGTCGATCAGCCCTACAAATTCAACGCGCTGTGGGCCATCGGCGAGTGGAGCAAGATCGGCGTGCATGCGACGCAGCGGGTGCTTTCGACCGGCCCCTTTACGGAGGCCATGAACAACGCCGAATTTGCCGCCGCGATCGATGGCGACTGCCAGAACATCGTCAACCCGCTGCTCGACGGTACGAAATACCTGCCGCACGCGGTCTCGACCGCGAACTTCGCGAATTTCGAGGATCCCGAAGAAGTCGATCTCTATAACCGCATGCTGCGCGAAACCGACTTCACCAAGCAGCGCGCCTTGATGCGCGAGTTCGAGAAGCTGGTGCTGGACACGCACGCTCACGAAATCCTGTTGCTGTGGCGTTATCGCATTGTGCCGTATCGCAGCTATGTCAAAGGGTTCAAGATCAGCCCGAGCCATTATGTGAACCAGGATCTGGCGCAGATCTGGCTCGACAAGTGATCTGCTGGCACGTAACGGAGGAGGCTCGGATGGCTGCTCATACGATCAAACCGCTCGTCACCGCAACCGCGACCAACACCGGCGGCCGCAACGGGCACTCCGAAACGACGGACCATTCTGTCAGCGTCGACCTGTCAGTCCGCAAGGAGATGGGCGGGCCGGGGCTGCCCAACACGACGACGCCCGAACATCTGTTTGCCGCCGGCTATGCCGCCTGTTTCGGGGGCGCCATCGAATTCGTCGCGCATCAGCACAAAAAGAATGTCGCCGGAACGGTTGTGACCTGTTCAACCTCCGTCGGTCCGCGCGAGGGCGGGGGCTTCGGCATTGCCGTCAAGATGCATGTCAAGGTGCCGACCCTGCCGGTCGAGGAGGCGCGCTCGCTGGTCCAGGAGACCCACGACAAAATCTGTCCCTATAGCCACGCGACCCGCGGCAATATTGACTTCGTCCTCGAGGTCGAAGGCGCATAGCGTCTCTTTAAACAACTGGAGCCCCGCGCCATGACGGATACCGCCGCTCGCAATCAGCGTAAGATCGCGGTCATCGGTCTCGGCTCGATGGGCCTCGGCATGGCGACATCGTTAGCGCGCGCGGGCTACGAGGTCAGCGGTTGCGACCGCGCCCCGGAGGCGTTGGCGGCCGCGCGCGCCGCAGGGATCATCACTGCTACCGACCCGGCCGAGGCGGCGCACGACGCCGACGCGGTGCTCAGCGTCGTGGTGAACGCGGCGCAGACCGAGACCGTATTGTTCGGCGGGGCGGGAGCCGTGCCGGCACTGCGCGACGGCGGTATCGCGATTTCCTGTGCGACGATGGCACCGAGCGAGGCCCGCCGGTTCGCCGCGGCGGCCGCGGAACGGGGCGCGCTTTACCTCGACGCGCCGATGAGCGGCGGCTCGGTACGCGCCGCCGAAGGTGCACTGACCTTCCTGGTATCCGGGCCTACGGTGACCTATGAGGCAGCTCGCCCATTTCTCGAAGCGATGGCGCAGACGGTTTATCACCTCGGCGAGGATATCGGCACAGGTGCCGCCTTTAAGATGGTCAACCAGCTTCTCGCCGGCGTTCACATCGCCGCCGCCTGCGAGGCGCTGACCTTTGCGAAGAAGCTCGGCCTCGACCTCGCGCAAGTCTACGAGGTCATCTCCAATGCCGCCGGCAGTTCATGGATGTTTCAAAACCGCGGCCCGCACGTCGTCGAGGGCGACTACACGCCGCGCAGCGCCGTTGAGATTTTTGTGAAGGATCTCGGCATCGTCGAGGACATCGCTCGCGCCGAGCGCTTTCCAACGCCGCTCGCCGGGGCGGCGTTACAGCTCTTTCTGATGACGGCGAGCGCAGGAATGGGCCATGACGACGACGCCTCGGTCGCGCGCCTCTATGCCAAGATCGCCGGCCTCGATCTTCCCGGCCCGGCGGCGCCGTAATCCGTCTTCCCGCCTAAATCGCGCGTCAATGACCCCTTCGCGCTCCCGGCGACAGCCGGGAGCCATCAATCCTCCTTAGGACGAGTGGACCCGGGCTCCCGCCGAGGATGCGCAAAAAAGGATGTGTGATCGCCGAAAGGGGCGTGGGTCGGACGCGACGGGGAGGCGCTAAACCCGCGCCGCAGATGCAGTCGCCGCGGGCGAGGGGATGGCACCGGGGGCGTGGTATTCAGGGACGAGGCGGCCGAGCAGGTCGAGCGTGCGGATTTCCCGGCCAGCGCGAGCGTGTTCTTCCAACTCATCGACAGAGCGGGCGAGGACGGCATAGTCGGCGGTACGCGGCGCGGCCAGCCGCAAAGCCGGATTGACCGTCGGGATGGGCGCTTCGGCGCCGTGAAACAATGCCTCATGCAATTTTTCGCCGGGACGCAAACCAATAAAGTCGATTTTGATGTCGCGATCGGGGGTCAGGCCGGCAAGACGGATCATCTGCCGCGCAAGATCGACGATCTTGACCGGCTCACCCATGTCGAGAACGAAGATCTTGCCGCGCAAGTCGCCTTGTTCGGGTTCGGGCGCGCTCGCCGACGCCTCCAGCACGAGTTCCACCGCCTCGCGCACAGTCATGAAAAACCGCGTCATCTCGGGGTGGGTAACCGTCAGCGGGCCGCCGGCCGCCAATTGCCGCGTGAAGAGGGGCACGACCGAGCCGGTCGAGCCGAGCACATTGCCGAATCGCACCGTCACGATACGTGTGCCCATTATCCCGGGCCTTCCGGGTGCCTCCCGGCGCGATTCCTGGACATCCAGCGCCTGGCAGATCGCCTCGGCCAGCCGCTTGGTCGCGCCCATCACGCTCGCCGGATCGACCGCCTTGTCGGTCGAGATCATCACCATCTGTGAGACGCCGTGAGCGCGCGCCGCCTCGGCGACATTGCGAGTGCCGATCACATTGGTCAGCACGCCTTCGACGGGGTTGGCCTCGACCATCGGAACATGCTTGAGGGCCGCGGCGTGAAACACGATCTGCGGCTGCTCGCCACCGATTACCGCCTCGATGCGGTGGCGGTCACGTACATCGGCCAGCAGGGGGCGGATCGAGAGGCCTGGCCAACGCTCCCGCAATTCCCCATCGATCGAGTAGAGCAGGAACTCGCTGCTATCGACCAGGACGAGCCGGTCAGGCGCCAGGGCCGCGATCTGGCGGGTCAGTTCCGAGCCAATCGTGCCGCCGGCGCCGGTCACCAGGACGCAGCGTCCGCGGATCAGCCGAACGACGCCCTCGCGATCGAGCACCGCCTGCGGACGTCCCAGCAAATCTTCGAGTGCGATCGGCTCGATCGGCCGCGCGTTATCGGCACGCGTCTGCTGGAATTCGGTGGAGCGCGGCGCCCGCGCCAAGGGAATCGCCAAGGTCTCGGCACGGTCAAGCAGCCGCCTCACCTCGGCGCCGGGCATCGCCTGTGCCGTAATCACCAGCTTCTGTGGACGCCGACCCCTCCGATCAAGATCGGCCACAACCTGCTCCAGCCTGTCCAGCGTGCCGAGAACCGGGATGCCATAGATTTCACGACCGACCCGGGCGCTCGTGTCGGATAAAATGCCGACGACACGGTACAGCGCATCGGGATCGCGCGCCGTCTCGCGGATGAAGCTGTCAGCGCCCTCTTTCGTGCTGATCAACAAGACTGGAATACGGGCGGCGCGGCCGTTGCGTTCAAGCAGGTGGTCGAGGCCGCGATCCTTGAAGATGCGATAGCCGAGGCGCGGGGCCCCGAGCAGCGCAATAAGCACCAGCCAGTCGATCAGCAGAATCGAACGCGGCAAGGCGTCGAGCCGGGTGAAGAAAAACATGACGGGTAGGAAGACCAACTCGGTCAGCGTTGCGGCGCGTGCGATATTGATCAGGTCGGGCAACGAGGCATAACGCCAGATCCCCCGATACAATCCGGTCAGCAGAAAGATCACCGCAGCGATCGCCGTAAAGGCAACGCAATAAAGCAGGATCAGCCGCGGCTCGTAGCCGAGCACCGCTTCGCCGAGCCGAAGATACATCGCCATCGCGAACGAGAGCGCCGCCATCGTTACATCGTGGAGGAACGCCAGAACGGCGCGGCGGGATTTCGGCAGCACAGGCACGAACGGAAAAGCCGGTGGTCTCGGAAGCGCGTTCTATACCAAAGATCGCCTGTCTCGGGAAACGCGCAGGCCGGCGGCTGAATACCCCGCATGAGACACCGCCGGCTATTCCGGCGAGCCCATGCGTATGCCTAAATGACGGCATGACACGGCGGCGCCGCTTATACTTGATGATGCGGGCGGAAGACGGCTCGCCGTCCGCCCGGCTGTTTCGCGCAGTGCATCACCTGATGGTGGCGCTTGGCATCGGGGTGATGCTCGCCTCGACCGTGGAGCCCCTGGAGGCCGCCTATGGGGTTCCGCTCGCCATTGGTTTTTACGTGGCGGCGGCGTTCTTCCTGCTCGAGTATGGGGCGCGTCTTTACACCGCACCCGAACTGCCGGGCGGCGAGCATCGCGGCACCGTTGGGGCGCGAATCGCATGGGCCACCTCCTTCGCCGGGATCTTTGATCTGATCAGCGCCCTTCCGGGGGTGGCGGCCCTGGTGCGCGGTCCGCAGACCGTCTTGGTCGGGTTTGTCTGGGCTTTCAAATACGTGCGGTACTCGCCGGGGCTGGCCAGCCTCGGGCGAGTTATTGGCAATGCCCGGCAGGCGATCCTGTCGGTGCTGCTCGGCTTCTGCATCGTTCTGCTCAGCGCCGCCAGTATCGCCTACCTGCTGGAACGCAACGCACATCCGGAAAACCCGGAAGCGTTCGCCTCGATCCCGGCCGCTTTGTGGTGGGGCATCGTGACGATGACGACAACCGGTTACGGCGATATCGTGCCGGCGACGGTTGCCGGGCGGGCGCTGTCCGGCGTCGTCATGGTCGGCGGCATCTTGATTTTTGCGCTGTGGACCGGTATCCTCGTCAATGGGTACGCCGAGGAGCTGCGTCGGCTCGAGTTCTTGCGTACCTGGGAACTCGTCGCCAAAGTCCCGTTTTTCCACAATATCGGCGCATCGCTGATTGCCGAGGTGGCGCGCCTGTTGCGCCCGCGCGACTACCCGAGCGGCGCGGTGGTTGTGCGCCGCGGCGAACCGGGCGACTGCATGTATTTTGTCGTCGAGGGCGAAGTCGAGATCCAGTTGGCCGCGGGCTCGCTCTATCTCGGAGCGGGGCAGTTCTTTGGCGAATTGGCGCTGCTCACCGGTGAGCCGCGCAACGCCACCGTGGTGGCAGTACAATCCTGTACCCTGCTTGCCCTCGATATTGTCGATTTCCACGAGTTGATGGCGCGTCACCCGGAACTGGCGCGCGTCATCCGCGAGGAGGCGTCAAAACGCCTGCATCCACCCGCCCGGCCTGTCGCGGCGGTAGCGGGCGCACATAATTAGCTACCGGCGGTGCTGGCCCCATCACCGCGGCGGGCGCGGCTAGCCAGGGCGACAAGCGCCTGACGGGCGGCAGCAGGATCCAGTACCGGCGCGTCAAACTCGATCCGCGCGGTCTTGGCCTCGCATCGCAGATCGATCCCGTCGGGGTCGATGCCGGTCATCAGCCACGCGCCGGCGGGCTGGCGCAGAAGGTTCTCGGCATAGAGTGACAGAGCGTCGCGGTGGTCGGCATTCATGTGCGCCACAATTTCCGCTTCGGCAGCCGCCAGGGCGGGGGCAGCGGCCCCCTGGAGCGCTTTCGCATCGACCCAGGCGATCCGACCAAATCCGGCAACCAGATGTCCGCGCTCGACGGTGATACGATAGAGATGGAAATCGCCAAAACCGGCATAGGACGCGCTGCCGGGATGGCGGGCGACAAAACGAGCAACCGCGGCGGCCTCATCGAACAGCTCGGCCTGTCCAATCAATGACAGGCGCGCTCCTGCGAGCGGGTCCGGATGCCCCGCGACATCGTCGAGGAGCAGCGAAATACGCGGGTCGGCCCGCAGGTTGCGGGTGTGCTGCGCCAGATCGGATAGCAGCAGGAGCGGCCGCCGCTCGGCATCACAGGCCAGAGCCACCAATGAAACATAGGGCTGGCCGTCGAGCAATGTGCCCAGAGCGCCGTGGAGGCTGCCACGGATTAAGTGGCGGGCGATCGCACAATTATCGCGGGCTACGTCATTCATCGCAGATCAATCCGGGAAAGACCCAGGCTATGCCGGGTAGAAGGGCCGGCTCCGGGTACCTTGCGCAGGCAAAAAAGCGCGCCGACGCAGCCAACTGCCTGAATCCGTAACCTGAAGTAGGCAATATAGCGGCAAATTGTGGCGCACTCTCTTTGTATTCGCCCCCCAGCAGCCATATTTGAGCGCAAGATCTCAGTTTCGGCTCATGCGGGGAGCTGAAATTGGACCTTGGGGGACGCTTGTGTCGAACACCATCGCACTGGTCGATGACGACCGCAACATTCTGACATCGGTCTCGATGGCGCTCGAGGCCGAGGGGTTCACCGTGCGCTGCTACAGTGATGGTACCGAGGCGCTGCGGGGGATGACCGCCCAACCCGTCGATCTCGCCGTGCTGGATATCAAGATGCCTCGGATGGACGGTATGGAGGTGCTGAAGCAACTGCGGAAGCAGAGCCAGATGCCGGTGATCTTCCTGACCTCGAAGGATGATGAGGTCGATGAGCTGATCGGGCTCACCATGGGCGCCGACGATTACATCAAAAAGCCGTTCTCGCAGCGCCTGTTGATTGCCCGCATCCAGGCCTTGATCCGACGCGGCGATCTGGCGGTTCGGGACCGCGAGGAAGACGACCAGGGCGAGCCGGTCATTGCGCGCGGGCCGATGACACTCGATCCCGGCCGGCATCTCTGCACCTGGCAGGGCAGGCCCGTAGAGTTGACCGTCACGGAATTCCTGATCCTGAAATCCCTGGCGCAACGCCCCGGTCACGTCAAGAACCGCGATCAGCTGATGGATGCCGCCTATGGCGAGCACATCTATGTCGACGATCGCACAATCGACAGCCACATCAAGCGCCTGCGCAAGAAGTTCAAGGCCGTCGATACCGAATTTGCGCAGATCGAAACCCTCTATGGCGTCGGTTATCGATACCGCGACCGCTGATCCTGGAACAGCGGCCTCAAAGCCCCCTCTCGCGCCCCCGGCCCCCATCGCGGATGACGTGCCTCGCGCCTCCGGGCGGCAAGTCCAGACAGTTGCGCCAGCCGCCATCCGGCGCCTGGCGCTGGCCTGGTGGCCGGGCTGGCGGCGGCTGCGCTGGCCAAAACTGTCGCCGCTTACTCGGCGAATTGTAGCCGTCAATGTCTTGCCGCTGGCACTGCTTGCGGTAGGGTTTCTCTACCTCGGGAAGTTCGAGGCGAGCCTGATCGGGCAGGAGATCGAATCGCTGCTGACACAGGGGCAGATCTTCGCGGCGGCGCTCAGCGAGGGTGCCGTGCTCGATTCCGCCGATGAGGGCGAGGTGCTGCTGCCTGATTTGGCACGCCAGATGATGCGGCGCCTGGTCGAGCCGACACACAGCCGGGCGCGACTATTTGGCGTCGATGGCAAGCTGATCGCCGATAGCCGGATGCTGCTCGGGAGCGGTGACCCGGTGCAGGTTGCTGATCTGCCGGAGCCGAACAACAAGGGGCTGTTCGCGCGTGTTACCGACGATGTGTATGACTGGATCGCCAACCTGGTGCCGAGCCGGCACAAATACCCGGTCTACAAAGACGCGACCAATGCGCAGGACTATCGCGAGGTCACCTCTGCCATGCACGGCGATGCCATGTCGGTCGTTCGCAGCAACCCGAACACCGGCGGCCTGGTGATCAGCGTCGCGGTGCCGCTGCATCGCTACAAGCAGAACCTCGGCGCCATGATGCTGTCCAACAGCAATGGCGAAATTGAGGACGAGTTGCGGACGGTGCGCCTTGAGCTCATCCGCATCTTTGGCGCGACGTTGCTGGTGACCTTGCTGCTGTCGCTTTACCTCGCGGGCACGATCGCGCGGCCGATCCGCTTGCTGGCGGCGGCGGCGCAGCGGGCGAGGGGGCGCGGGTCGCGCATCGAAATTCCGGAGATCAGCAGGCGCGGCGACGAGATCGGCGAACTCGCCGACTCCTTGCGCGAGATGACCGACACGCTCTGGCGCCGCATGAGCGCGATTGAGAGCTTTGCCGCCGATGTCGCGCATGAAATCAAGAACCCACTGTCGTCGCTGCGCAGCGCCGTAGAGACCACCTCGCGCATCGATGATCCGGTCAAGCAGCGCAAGCTGATGGCGATCGTGCAGGACGATGTCGAACGTCTTGACCGTCTGATTACCGACATTTCCGACGCCTCGCGGCTCGACGCCGAGTTGAGCCGGGTGGAGATGTCGCCGATCGATATCGGAGCGATGCTGGGAGCCCTCGTCGAGATGCACGACGCCACCCGCGACGCGAATTCGCCGCGGCTGATCCTTGAGCAGCGCGGCCGCGATCGCGACCTCGCCGTTATGGGCATGGAAAGCCGCCTGTCGCAGGTGTTCCTCAATGTGATCGCCAACGCCGTATCGTTCAGCCCACCGGATGGAGAAATTCGCATCACCGCAACCAAGGACGGGCGCGCCGTGCTGGTAACGGTCGAGGACCAGGGCCCGGGTATCCCGTCCGATAAGGTCAGCGCGATCTTTGACCGATTCTACAGCGAACGGCCCGCCGGTGAGAAATTCGGCACGCATTCCGGGCTGGGTCTGTCGATCTCCAAGCAGATCGTGGAGGCGCATCGCGGCCGCATCTGGGCCGAGAACCGCACCGACACCGCAGGTAAGGTCGGCGGCGCCCGCTTCCTGATCCGTTTGCCGGGAGTGCCATGAGCGATCAAATGCTGATCCATGCCACCGCCGTAGCAATCGACGGCCAGGCGGTGCTGCTGCGTGGGTTTTCAGGAGTCGGAAAGTCGGATCTGGGCCTGCGACTCATTGACGCCGGTGCCGTATTGATTGCGGATGACCAATGCGAACTTCGCCGCGGCGGCGACACGGTCCTGGTGCGATGCCCTGCCACCATCGCCGGGCTCATCGAACTGCGCGGCATCGGCATCATGCGGGTTGCCGCAATGGAAGAGGCGCCGCTTGCGATAATCGCCGACCTGATGCCGTCGGGGATGATTGAGCGCCTGCCGACCCGCCATTATGAGCAGCTGCTGGGAGTGCGGATCCCGACGATCGTGGTGGCCGCCTTCGAGCCTTCGGCCGCGATCAAGGTGCGCATGGCGCTACACGCGTTTACCGGCAGCGGCTTGCCCACTATGATCGAGGAATGACGGGCGACGGTGTCCTAGGCACTCCTGGCGTTTGTCACCGCGTCGCCGGCCCACCCGGCGCGATCCCGGATATCGTGTTCACGTTCCCGCGTGACGAATCATGCAAGCGGCGCTATATGGGGCCGATTGACCCCCATACTCCCGCCGCGGCCACCCCCAGGGCTCAGCGGTGCGAGCGGCAAGCGGCCTCTGTCCTGCGCGACTGTAGTCACAGCCTTACGGTTGATCCGATCACCGGCAATGCCGTCCTCCCGATCATCGCGAGGGCGCGCCTGCGATGATTGGCATGGTGCTGGTCACGCATGGACGCCTTGCGACCGAGTTCGTCGCGGCGCTTGAGCATGTTGTCGGGTCGCAGGCACAGGTGGCGGCCGTGTGTATCGGCCCGGAGGACGACATGGAACTCCGGCGCCAGGAAATCCTCGCGAATATATCTCAGGTTGACACGGGCGACGGGGCGGTCTTGCTTACTGACATGTTCGGCGGCACCCCCTCGAACCTGGCAATCTCGGTGATGGACCGCGGCAAGGTTGAGGTCATCGCCGGGGTCAACCTGCCGATGCTGATCAAGCTGGCCAGCCTGCGGCAGCATGAAAGCCTCGAACGCGCCGTGCTTGGCGCGCAGGAGGCCGGCCGCAAGTATATCAATGTCGCCTCGCAACTCCTCGCGGATGCACGACGATGAGCCCCGACGGCACTTTCCCCCGCATTGCCACCGCCGATGCCGCCACATCGCAGCGAACGGTCAAGATCTGTAATCAAAAGGGGCTGCACGCGCGTGCCGCGGCCCGCTTCGTCAAGACCGCGGGGCAGTTCAGCGCCGAGGTTACCGTCCGCAAGAATGGCACCGAAGTATCAGGCCGCTCCATCATGGGTCTCATGATGCTGGCCGCCGCCTCCGGCACCCTGGTCGAAATTACCGCCACCGGCAGCGACGCCTGCGCCGCTGTCGATGCGCTCTCGCGCCTGATCGAATGCAAGTTCGATGAGGATTGACGAGACACCCGGAGCCGAACCACCAGCCATCGAGAAAAGGCTCACCGGGATCGGGGTCTCGCCGGGTATTGCGATCGGCCCGGCTTATCTGGGTGATCGCGGCGAGATCACCGTCAGCGAAAATCGCATTGCCGAAGCCGCCGTCGAGAGCGAGCGAGGCCGCTTTGCCGAAGCTGTCGCGATGTCGGTCAAACAATTGCGCAAGCTGCGCAGCCGGGCGACCGCATTGCCGGGCGAAGCATCCGACGAAATTGGCTATGTGCTCGACGCGCATCTCGCGATGCTGGCGAATTCGCGGCTGGTGCGCGGCGTCAATCAGCGCATCGGCCGTCAGCGCATCAATGCCGAGCGCGCTATCCAGCTCGAGACCGATGAGATAGGCAAAACCTTCGCGGCGATGGCCGACCCGTATCTCGCCGCGCGCGGCGAGGACATCCGTGTCGTCTCGGGCCGGCTGATCCGCAATCTGCTGCGCAAGCCCTACGTGCCGTATTCCGGCCTGAGCGGTGGTGCCATCGTCTTTGCCGAGGAGGTGACGCCGGCCGATACCGCGCTGATGGACCCGCGCCGGATCGGCGGCTTCGCGACGGAATTCGGTGGACCGGAGGGCCATACCGCAATCATGGCGCGGGCACTTGGCCTGCCGGCCGTGCTCGGGGTACCGGACCTGCTCGACCGCGCCCAGCCGGACAGCGAGGTGATCGTCGACGGAACCACGGGAACCGTCATCCTTAATCCGTCGCCCGAAACGCGGGAGGTCTACCGCCTGCGCCGCGCCGCGCTGCAGCGCGAGCGTCGCCAGTTCGGCCGGCTGCGGCGCCTGCCGGCGGTGACGCGTGACGGCATCGAGATCACCCTTGAAGCGAATCTCGAATTGCCAGTCGAGGTCGAGCATGCGATGGCGCACGGGGCCGCGGGTTTAGGCCTGGTACGCACGGAATTCCTCTACATGAACCGTGAGGACCTGCCGAGCGAGGACGAGCAGTACGAGTTCTTCGCGAGCCTTGTGCGCGGCATGGAGGGGCGCCCCGTCACTCTTCGTACCCTTGACGTCGGCGGTGACAAATTGCCGGAGCCGCTGGCTGGTTACGCCGCTGCCGATGCCGCTAATCCAGCGCTGGGCTTGCGGGCGATCCGCCTGTCGCTGCGCGAGCGGCGCCTGCTCGACACACAGCTCGCCGCGATGCTGCGCGCCGCGAACAAGGGCCGCGTCCGCATTTTACTGCCGATGGTATCGACCCTCGACGAATTGCGGCGGACACGCGAGGCCATGGAACAGGTGGCCCGGCGTTTGCGGCGGCGCGGGGTGGCGGTGCCAGACCCGTTGCCGCCGCTCGGCGCGATGATCGAAGTACCCGGCGCAGCGCTTGCCGCCGATGCCCTGGCCGGCGAGGCCGATTTTTTTGCGATCGGGACCAACGATCTGATCCAGTACACGCTGGCTATCGACCGCACCGACGAGCAGGTGGCGCATCTGTATGATCCGCTCCACCCGGCGGTGTTGCGGCTGATCCAGTTC
>Ga0213875_10002146_pt1 | contig 12040 bp, 10 predicted proteins | sample BarmaccomBMRX_R8_FD_160105 | JGI IMG/M metagenome (GOLD analysis project Ga0213875, IMG submission 160105) | Root-associated microbial communities from Barbacenia macrantha in rupestrian grasslands, the National Park of Serra do Cipo, Brazil - RX_R8 | ecosystem: Host-associated > Plants > Roots... | reverse complement strand
GGTGTCGCCCGGCTGCAGTGCCGGTCCGGATTCGCCGCGCGCCGCGAGCGCCGTCACGTTGTAGGTGCCGATCGACGCGCCGTCGCGCTGCAATCCGACGCGGCGCAGGTCGATGCGCGAGCTCGCCGCCGCCGTCTCGCCCTCGGTCTTGTTGAGCTCGACGCCGGTCGTCATCCGTGGCCCGCCGGAGTCGAGGTGCAGCGCGTCGCTGAGTGCGGCGGCGAGCGTTTCGCCCGGAACGTACTTCAGCACGCCGCCGGGCCCGCCGGAGACGAAGATCGATTGGCCTTGGTGGAGCACTTCGACGTCCACGGCGGGATGGACGACGTACGGCCGAAGGCCGGCCGTCAAACGCTGCGCGATCTGCGTCGCTTCGAGCCCGCGCACGTCGACCGTACCGACGAGCGGGAACGAGATGCTTCCCGCCGAGTCGACGGTCAGCGTGCGCGTGAGCTCCGGGTGGTTGTACACGCGAATCGTCAGCTCGTCGCCCGGATGTATCAGCGCCAGAGCCGGCGCCGCCATCAGCGAAACGAACAGCAACGTGAGCCCGCAGATGAGCTGTCGGCGCATACAAGAACGTCCATCCGCGTCTGGAGGACGCGAGAGCAGAAGCCGCTTAGCAGTCGGTGAACGTAAAACGATCGCGACGGTTAAGCGGCCGTGAGGAGTTGGATTCAGACTGTAACGTGAGCCGGAACACGCTTCAATACCCTAAAGTGGGTGCGAACGCCGCGACGCCGCCGCGTCGCAGTTCGCGCAGGGGCGCACGTCCTAGCTCGTAGAGGCGTCCGGCCCAGCGACCTGCGCGCGCAAAATTTTTGCAACGGCAGCCGCGTGCTGCGGTGCCGCGAACCGCCGAGCGGCGACACGCGCCGCGGCACCCATCGCGCGGCGGCGATCATCGTCGAGGAGCGCGTCGACCGCCGTCGCGAACGCGGCCTCGTCGCCTGCGGCAACGATGAATCCCGTGCGTCCCGGCTCGATGATGTCCGGTCCGCCGCCGTCATCGAACGCGACGGCGGGCACGCCCGCCGCCGCGGCTTCGACCATCGTTCGCCCGAACGGCTCGCGCACGGAACAATTGCAGAGGACGTCGATCGCCGCGTACGCACGGCGCACGTCATCTTGCCAGGAAACGAAATGCGTTCGGTCGGCGATGCCGAGCTCGCGCGCGAGCGCGTGGAGCTCGGGGACGAAATCGGCGTCGCGAAAGCGCGCTTCGCCGACGATGACGCAACGGACCGGCCGCCTGCGCGCGAGACCGGCGACCACGCGCAAGAACACGTCGTGCTGCTTCCACCGGTTGATGCGGCCGACGATGCCCAGCACGGGCTCGTCACCCGGAATGCCGAGGAGACGCCGTGCTGCGCGACGATCCGGCACCGCGTCGTACTCCGTCAGATCCACGGGATTTGGGATGACGTGCGTATCGGGCATCGCATACCAGGATGACACGGCGCTCGAGATCGCGATTCGCGCGCCCGCACTCCGTCCGAGCGCCCGAACCATCGGGCGGCCGACGCCTTCGACGATGTCGCGAAGATGGATCGTGCTCGCGACGCCGGCAAGTCGTGCGGCCGGGATCACGACGAGATGCGACTTGACCGTATTCGTGTGTACGACGTCGATGCGCTCGCGACGCAGCAGGCGCATGACCGTGAGAATCGAAGCAGGGATCGCCAACGCACCGCTGATCGTGGGCCGCTCGCGTGTGCTTTCCAACAGATCGGCGGCGACCGGAACCACATGAACGTTCACACCGCAGCTTCGCAAGCGGTCGGCGTAGCGACCCTCACCGAACAGCACCGCGTGCGGCTCGAAGTCCGACGGCAGATGGCGGATGAGCAGCGCGAGGCTCTCCTCTGCGCCTCCCGTCACATCGCCGGCACGATTCGCGAACGCGACACGGATCATCGCGCGACGTCTTCGCGCGGCCGCAGCGAAAAAGCCCTCTAGGCCGATGTGCGGGATCGCCGGATATGTCGGCTCCGATGCGAGCGCGTTCGAGCGGCGAGTCGAAGCGGCGCTGCAGCATCTGGCACACCGCGGCCCGGACGACGGGGGCACGCAGCTCGCGCGTGCGCGTGACCGCGAAGCGGTGCTCGGTTCGCGCCGTTTGGCGATCGTCGACCTCTCGCCCGCCGGCCACATGCCGATGCGACGCGAAGGCGGCGGCCAGACCATCGCGTTCAACGGTGAGCTGTACAACACGGCGGCACTGCGCAAGGACCTCGAAGCGTGCGGCGTCACCTTCGGGTCGACGACGGACACCGAGGTGTTGCTGCAGGGACTTACGCTGCACGGTCCCGCGTTTCTCGACCTCGTGGACGGCATGTACGCCTTCGCTTTCTGGGACCCGCGCGACGGCGGCAGCCTGCTTCTCGCGCGCGACCGCTTCGGCGAAAAGCCGCTGTTCGTGTACGAGCTGGGCGACGGAGCCGTCGTGTTCGCATCGGAGATGCGCGCGCTCCGAGACCTGATCGACGGCCCGCTCGACGTCGATCCGGAGGCACTCGCGCACATTGTGACGTGGGGCTATCCGTCAGCCGACCGGGCCGTTTTCCGCGGCGTCGGGAAGCTCGCGCCGGGGCATTGGATCCGATACGGCGCGAACGCACGGCGCGGCTCGCTTTCGCCTCTCGCGTCAACACCGGAGATCGCTGCGGCGCGCGGGCGCGCCGCCGCGCATGATCTCCTGTGGGACGCGCTGCGCCGCAGCGTGACAGACCGGATGATCGCCGACGTCCCCGTCGGCGTGTTTCTCTCCGGCGGCATCGACTCGGCCGCGGTCGCCGCGCTTGCCGCTGCAGCTCTTCCGGCCGGCGAACGGCTCAACACGTACACGGTGGGATATCCGGGATCGGCGTTCTCGGAGCTCGAGCCCGCGCGCGCCGTCGCTCGGCGGCTCGGCACGAACCACCACGAGATCGCGTTGTCGACGGGGCACATCGAGGCGCTGCCGTTCATCGCAGCGTCGCTCGGCGAGCCGATCGGCGATCCGGCGGCGCTTCCGACGTACTTTCTGTCCGCGGCGGCCCGACAGAGTTCGACGGTGCTGCTCACCGGCGAAGGGGCCGACGAAGTGCTCTTCGGCTATCCGCGGTACCAGATGCACGATCTCGCCGACCGGCTCGCGGCGGGCGACGTCCTCGCCGCATTGCTCGCGCGGCTGCCGGTACGACCGTTCACGCGGCTGCGCGACGGGCGCGGCTCGGCCGAGCAGCGCGACCGCGCATGGAAGGGCTTTCAGCCGGAGCGATTCGGCCTCGCCTCGACCGATGCCGTGCCGGACGCGTCGCCGCCGCCGGGCATCAGCGGCGAGCCGCCATGGAACAACGGCGCGCGGCGATCGCGCGCGGACGACGTCCGGCGCTGGATGCCGGAGAGCGTGCTCGCGCGACTCGATCGCATGACCATGGCCGCATCGATCGAAGCGCGCGCGCCGTTCCTTGCGAACGACGTCGTGCGCTTCGGTTTGCACCTCGCGGACTCGGACTTGCGTCGCTTCCCGTACGGCAAGCTGCCGCTGCGATCCGCGCTCGTTCGCGAGTACGGGCGCGGCAAAGCATTCGGCCGGAAGCGTGGATTTCTGGTGCCCCTCCTCGATTGGCTCGGCGGTCCGCTGCGCGAGCTGACCGCCGATGTGTTCCTACGCGGCTCTCTCGGTGCGCGCGGTTGGTTTCCCGACGCAGCGTTGCGCACCATCGGCGAGGCGGTCTTGGCACGTCGCGACGGTGTTGCGTGGGTCGCGTGGACGCTGCTGATCGTGGAGCTCTGGGCGCGCGCGCACGTCGACGGGCAGTGGCCGGAGGCGCCTCTCCCTGCGGCGGCGCCTCGCGCCGAGGCGCGCGGACTGCGCGTCGGCTGATCCGCGCGTGCCCTCGCACGTCGTCCTGACGACCGACTTTCCGCCGTCGACCGGCGGCATCCAGCAATACGTCCAGCAGATCTGGGGCGACGGCTCGATCGGGCCGGTGGCCGTGATCGCTCCGAAGACACCCGGGTACGCGGCGTTCGACGCAACGTTCCCCGGGCGCGTGCTGCGTTTGCCGGCAGGTCCGCCGTTCGGCGGCGCAGGCTATCTCGCCGGCGTCGCGGCGACGCTGCCGCGTTTCGTGCGGGGCGATGCCGCCGTTCACGTCGCGAACGTGCTGCTCGCACCGTCGCTGTTACCGTATCTGCCGTTCTTTCGCGGACGTCTCATCGCGTACACGCACGCGCTGGAAGTCACCCACCCGCGTCTGCGCGCACCGATCGCGACGTTGTTGAGCCGCGCGGACGCGGTATCCGTGATCAGCGACTACGGGCAATCGCTCGCGCTCGCGCACGGCGCGCGCGCCGAACGCATCGTTCGCATCAGCCCCGGCGGCGACAGCTTGCGAAAGAGATTTCCGTCGCCCGACGCGCGCGCGTTTCGTCGCGCCTGGCACATCGGCGACGACGACATCGTGATCCTCTCGGTCGCCCGGGTCTCGTCGCTCAACCGATACAAGGGCTTCGATACGGCCGTCCGCATCATGCCGGAGCTCCTTGCCCGGCACGCCAACGTGCGCTGGGTCGTGGTCGGCGACGGCGATGACCTGGAGCACTACCGTACGAGCGCGCGCGAGCGCGGCATCGCGCACGCGATGCATTTCACCGGCTACGCCGACGACGCGACGCTCGCTCAGGCGTACGCCGCGTGCGACATGTTCGCGCTCCTGAGCCGCGAGGAGCGCGGCGAGAAAGGCGTGATGGCGGAGGGATACGGCATCGTCTTCGTCGAGGCGAACAGCTACGGCAAGCCGTCCGTGGGCCTCCGTGCGGGCGGCGTGCCGAGCGCGGTGCTCGACGGCATCACGGGCCTGCTCGCCGACGTGGACGACGCCTCCATCGTCCGTACGATCGCGCGCCTCGTCGAGGATCGCGCGCTCGCGGCGCGGCTCGGCGCCGACGGCGAACGGCGCGCGATGACGGAAGGGGGCTGGGATCACGCGCGCGCGTGCATGCTGCGGACGGTGGCCGGCTTGCCGAGGCAGCGCTCACGGACCGCGGGCAGCCGGGTGTGATTCGGCGCACGTTTGCGCGCGCGGACGACAATCTTTGCGTTTTCCAAACGCACCACGCTCACGTTCGAGGCGCCGCGAACCGTTGACAGGGACATGCAAGGACGCGCGTTGCCCGGTTCCCTCGACGACCTGCTGTTGCCGCGACTGAAGCGCCTGCGCACGGGCGTGCGGAACGTCGCGAAGATGCCGGGCGCGGCAGCCGTCCGTCAGGAGCTTCACGTCGCAGTCCATGCGATGGACAACGCAGTGAGCCGGCTCGAGAGCAAGAGCGGGAAGAAAAACACGAGGCCGGCATAAGCGCCGGCCTCGTTTCTTTCAACGTGAGCCGAGAACGGCTCGGAGCGCCGCGTCAGTGGATCGCGAGCGCCACCGGTGTCGCGGGCAAGTCGAGCGCCCGTAGGATCCCCGACGGAGAGAAGTGCGGCGAGTACACGCGGACGTGGCTGCCCGACGAGTTGACCAGCGCGACGTACAGGTTGCCGGAGCTGTCACACTGGAGCGCGGGAACCGCGGTCACGTTGCTTCCGAGGTCGAGCGAGTAGTCCGCCGCCGGATTCGACGACGCGTGGTACGTCGCCGGCAAGAAACCGACGATGCGGAACGTGTTGCTCGCACCGGCGCCCGGTTCGACGACGTAGAGCGTCTGGTCGATCGGGCTCACGGTCATCGCGCCGGCCGATCCCGACGGCGTACTGAACTGCACCACCTGGTTGCCGTCCGTATTGTTCGCCCGGAACTTGTACACCGTGCCGTCGCTCGTGTTGATGTAGATGTGCCCGCCGGGATCGCCGGGATCGCCGCCCGCGAAGTTGACGGTGAGGCCGCCGGGGTTGCCGAGCGGATCGGGATTCCCGACCGTGCCGAGCGCTCCGCTGCCGTCCGACGGCTGCGTGGCCCGGTAGAGGAAATAGTTGTTGCTCGACGTCGCGCCGACGATGTCGACGCCGCCTTCGCGGAGGTTGGTCGCGATGCCGACGATCGTGCTGTCGTTCGAGCACCGCGTCTTCCCGATCGGGGTGACGGCACTACCGTTCGCATTCGCCGCCACGGCGACGACGCGGCACGGCGCGTACGTTCCCGTCACGGCCTGAAGGATGTCCAGCGTGCCGTCCGTGTACGCGGCGATGCCGACGTTCGTGTGACCGGTACCCGCCGTCGTGATCGTTCGCGACGGTGACGTCGTCCCACTATCCGTGGTGTTGTACGCATAGACGGACGCCGTGCTCGAAACGTAGAGGGTCTGCGGTCCGCCCGACTGCGTCTGGCGATTCAAGCCCTGCGGCGGAAGCGTGCCGCTGCCGCCGCCGCCGCCGCCGCATGCGGTCAACAGCGCGACCGCCAAAGCGGCCCCGAGGATGCGAGCGTTCTGAGAGGATCGAGAAGTCACGCAGTTCCACCCTTGTCGGACACGGGGTCCACGAAAGCACGGCCGCAAACAGAGTCGCAGTCCTTCGCCGCCGTTCCCTCGCGCCGGGTCGGAATCCTTGAGACCGGCTGCGACAATTGCAAAAGCTTTGTCTGGAACGTGCGCGTGGGCGCAGTTGCCGGAGGCCGGTTTCGGAGCGCCGCCGAATCCCGATGCGTTCACACAAGAAGCAAACGAACTAAAGAAGACAATCTAGGAGTACTAGTGCCAGAATCCGTCTCGCTCGAGATCGGTGGCCGGCAGCTCGTCATCGAGACGGGCGAGCTTGCGAAGCAAGCTAACGGCAGCGCTCTCGTCCGCTACGGCGATCAAATCGTCGTGCTCTGCGCCGCGACGGCGTCGGAGAAACCCCGGGAAGGCATCGATTTCTTCCCCCTCACCTGCGACTACGAAGAGAAGATGTACGCGGCCGGCAAGATCCCGGGCGGCTACATCAAGCGCGAAGGCCGCCCGTCCGAGCACGCCGTGCTCAGCGCGCGGCAGATCGATCGCCCGATCCGCCCGCTTTTCCCGGACGGCTTCCGCAACGACGTCCAGATCATCGCGACCGTGCTGTCGACCGATCCCCAACTCGACAGCGACACGCTCGCGGTCGTCGCGGCGGGCGCCGCGCTCGCCGTCAGCGACATCCCGTTCCAGAAGAACATCGCGTGCGTGCGCGTCGGCCGCGACGAGAGCGGCAACTTCATCGCCAACCCGACGCTCGAGCAGTACGAGAGCGGCGGCATGGAGATCGTCGTGGCGGGCACGTCGACCGACATCATGATGGTCGAAGGCGGCGCGAAGGAGATCTCCGAGGACGACTTCCTTGGGGCGGTCGAGTTCGCGCACGCGGAGATCAAGAAGATCGTCGCCGCGATCGATCAGCTCGCGAAGAAAGCGGGCAAGCCGAAGCGCGAGTACCCGCTGCTCACGAGCGACGCGACGCTCGAGAAGTGGATGCGCAAGAACTTCGCCAAGGAAGTCGGCAAGGCGATGCGCGTCACGGACAAGCAGGAGCGCAACGCCTCGTTCCTCGAGCTGTCGCGCGACGCCGCGCTGGCGAAGCTCGGGAAGAAGGATGACGCGGTCGTCCGCACGCTGATCGAGGATCCGAAGAACAAAGACTTCGAGAAGATCCTCAAGGCGATGGAAGAGGACGAGCTGCGCACGATGGTCGTCGACGAGAAGGTTCGTCCCGACGGCCGCAAGCCGGGCGACATCCGTCCGATCTGGTGCAAGACGCACTACGTGCCGCGCGTGCACGGCTCCGGCGTGTTCACGCGCGGACAGACGCAGGTCTTCACGGCGGCGACGCTCGGATCGATCAGCGACGAGCAGCGACTCGACGGGATCCTCGCGATTCCGAACAAGCGCTACATGCACTACTACAACTTCCCGCCGTATTCGGTCGGCGAGACGCGGCCGATGCGTTCGCCCGGCCGTCGCGAGATCGGGCACGGCCAACTCGCGGAGCGCGCGCTGATCCCCGTGCTGCCCGCCGAGGAAGACTTTCCGTACACGCTGCGCCTGATCAGCGAAGTGCTCGAGTCGAACGGCTCGTCGTCGATGGCGTCCGTGTGCGGCTCGACGCTCGCGCTGCTCGATGCGGGCGTGCCGCTCAAGGGGCACGTCGCGGGCGTCGCGATGGGCCTGATCCTCAAAGGCAAGGACTACGCGATCCTCACCGACATCCAGGGCCTCGAGGACGCCCTCGGCGAGATGGACTTCAAGGTCGCCGGTACCACCGAAGGCATCACGGCGATCCAGATGGACATCAAGGTCGCCGGCATCACGACCGCGATCATGCGCGAAGCCCTCGCGGAAGCGAAGAAGTCGCGCCTCTTCATCATCGGGAAGCTGCAGGAGACGATCGCCGAGCCGCGTGGGGAGCTCTCGGAGTTCGCGCCGCGGATGATCGTGCTGCAGATCAACCCCGATCTGATCAAGAACGTGATCGGACCCGGCGGCAAGGTGATCAACAAGATCGTCGCCGACACCGGCGTGAAGATCGACATCGAGAACGACGGTCGCGTCTTCATCGCCGGAGCCGACGCCGCGGGCGCGGAGAAGGCGAAGTCGATGGTCGAGGCGCTCACCAAAGAGGTGAAGCCCGGCGAAAGCTACCTCGGCACCGTCACGCGCCTGATGAACTTCGGCGCGTTCGTCGCGATCTTGCCGGGCAAGGAAGGCCTCGTGCACATCTCGCAGCTCGCGCCGCAGCGCGTCGAGCGCGTCGAGGATGTGGTGAAGCCCGGCGATCAGATCATGGTCAAAGTGATCGAGATCGACTCGCAAGGCCGTATCAACCTCAGCCGCAAGGCGATGCTCGGCGGCGACGCCGGCGCACCGGCGGCGGAGACGAGCGGCAACGGCCGATTCGACGCCGGCGACCGCGGCTCGCGCGGGAACGGCGCGCCTCGGCGCGAGCCGTCGGGCGCGGGTTCGGGCGGCGGTGGCGGCGGGGGCGATCGTCCGCGACGACGCCGGCCTCGGCCGACGAGCGGCCCGGGATCGGGCGAGTAGCTCAGGCAGGGAAGATCACGAGAGCCCGTCGCAGTGACGGGCTCTCGCCATGTCTGCGGTTCCTCGCGCGCTCGCGCTGTGCGCGCTTCTCGCCGTTGCATCGACCGGCGCGGCTCGGCGTCCGGTAACGATCTTCGACTTGTCCGACGCCGTCGGACGTCACGTGCCGACGATCACGCTCGAAGGCAGCGACGGCGTCGCGATCCCGCTCGATGCGATGCGCGGCAAGCCGACGTACGTCTTCCTGTTCGCCGGCTGGTGCGCGCCGTGCCAGGAAGAGCTGCCGTTCGTGCGCAGCGCGTACGAACGCTACGGCGATCGTGTCCAGTTCGTCGGCGTCGACGTGCTCGAGGACGTCCCCGCGGCGCGCATCGCGATCGCCTCCGCGGCGCTGCCGTTCCCGGTCGCGATCTATCCGATCGACAAGCTCGACGCCGTCATCGCGCCCGTCGCGCAGCTGCAGGCCGGCGCGAAATACCACATCCCGTCGGATTTCTTGATCGACGCCCACGGTGTCGTGCGCTACGCGTGGCACGGCCTCGCCGTCGACGAGCACGACAACCCCGTCGACGAACTTCCGGCGTATCTCGCCAAGCTCGGGATCCGCTGACGTGCCGCGGTCGTCGTGGACGGTGCGGCCCATGGGCGAACGCGACGTCGAAGCCGTCGTTTCGCTGCTCGCCGACGTTTCGCGCGAGGGCCGCTACATCGCCACCGAGTGGCCGTTCGACGTCGACGCACGCGTGCACGCGCTGCGCGAGTCGCTGCTCACGCGCTCGTGCGTCGGATGGGTCGCGCTCGACGGCCGCGCGCTCGTGGGCCAGCTCGCCGTGCACGACCTGCATTCGCGCGAACCGGAGCTCGGGATGGTGGTCGCGGCGGCGCAGCGCGGCCGCGGCATCGGCAAAGCGCTGCTCGACGCCGCCGTGGCGTGGGCACGCGCCAACGGCAAGCCCGCCGTGGCGCTGCGCGTGTTCCCGGACAACGACGCGGCGCGCGCGCTCTACCGAACGGCGGGGTTCGTCGACGTCGAAACGCAGCGCGGCGCGATCCCGCGGCGCGACGGGAACCGCCTCGACGTCATCGTGATGCGGCGTCCGCTGTAGCGCTCAACCGCGCGGGCCGAAGCCTCGGTACGGACCGAGCGCGAGAACCTCGACGTCGAGCATGTCGCGCGCCTTCAGCGGCAGCGTGTCGAGCGCGGCGGAGGCGGCGTCGGCCGACTCCGCCTCGATCAGCGCCACCGCACCGGCCGGGCTCGAGTGGCCCCACACCGCGCGGAACGTTCCTTCCGCGTACAGCTCGCGGGCGCGCTCGGCCTCCGCGTCGAGCAGCGCGGGCGTGAAGTCGGACGGGGCGAAGCGGCCGTACGCGCGCCGGCAGATCGCGATGAACTGTGCCATGACGCGTCCAACCTTCGCCGAATGGCCTTCGATTCGCTCGGTGCGTTCGTGCGCGCGCTGCGTGCGGCCGGCGAGCTCGCGACGATCGATGCTCCGGTCGATCCGCGCCTGGAGATCGCCGAGATCACCGACCGCGTCGTCAAGGCCGGCGGCCCCGCGCTGTTGTTCCGCAGCGTGCGCGGGTCGCAGTTCCCGGTGCTGACGAACCAGTTCGGAAGCGAACGGCGGATGGCGATGGCGCTGCGCGCGCACTCGCTGCGCGAGGTCGAAGCGCGGATGCGCCGCACGATCGACCCGTCGATGCCGGCGTCGCTCGGCGGCAAGCTCGGTCGCCTCGCATCGCTCGGAGCCGCGGCCGCATCCGCGATGCCGCGGCGAGTGACGGACGCTCCGTCGCAGGCGGTCACCATCGAACCGCCCGACTTGACGCAGCTGCCCGTGCTGACGACGTGGCCGCTCGACGGCGGACCGTTCATCACGCTTCCGCTCGTGTTCACTCGCGATCCCGAGACGCGCCGCCCGAACGTCGGGATGTACCGCGTGCAAGTCTTCGACGCGCGCACGGCGGCGATGCACTGGCAACGCCACAAGCACGGACGCGCGCACGCGGAACGCTGGGGTGCGAAGATCCCCGTCGCGATCGCGATCGGCGGCGACCCCGCGCTTACGTATGCCGCCACCGCGCCGTTGCCGCCCGTCGTCGACGAGCTCGCGTTCGCCGGATTTCTGCGCGGCGCACCGGTGCGCATCGTCAAGGCGCGCACCGTCGACCTCGACGTGCCGGCCGACGCCGACTTCATCATCGAAGGCTGGGTCGACAACGCGGACCTGCGCGTCGAGGGACCGTTCGGCGACCACACGGGCGTGTACTCGGCGGCCGATCTCTATCCGGCGCTGCACGTCACCGCGATCACGCACCGCCGCGATGCGATCTTCGGCGCAACCGTCGTCGGCAAGCCGCCGATGGAAGACGCGTGGCTCGGGAAGGCGACCGAACGCATCTTCCTCCCGCTGCTGCAGGCCGTCGTGCCGGAGATCGTCGACTACAATCTGCCGGTCGAGGGCGGCTTCCACAACTTGGCGATCGTCGCCGTGAAGAAATCCTATCCGGGCCAAGCCAAAAAGGTCATGAATGCGCTGTGGGGCCTGGGACACATGATGATGCTCACCCGTTGTCTGGTGGTGGTCGACCACGACGTCGACGTCCACGACGTGCGCGGCGTCGTGTGGACGGCGCTCAACAACATCGATGCATCGCGCGATCTCGTCGTGATGCCGGGCCCGGTCGACGACCTCGACCACGCGGGATCCTACGAGCTCGCCCTCGGCCACAAGCTCGGCGTCGACGCGACGCGCAAGCGGCCGGACGAGGGATACGCGCGCGACTGGCCGCCGGAGATTCGCATGGACGCCGCGACGCGCGAGCGCGTGACGGCGCGGTGGGCGGAGTACGGCCTCGGCGAGCTTGCGCGCGCGGCGCGCGATCCGTGGTCGGGTCAGGGCCCCGAACGTCTGGCGCGGCTGCTCGCATCGCCGTCCGCCGGCGCGACGGACATGCCTCCGAAGACGAAGGCCGCCCGGTCCGTCGAACCGTGACCGCGATCCGCGTCTTTCTCCGCGACATTCGCGTCGAGCACACGCTGTTCGCGCTGCCG
>Ga0213875_10002145_pt1 | contig 12040 bp, 6 predicted proteins | sample BarmaccomBMRX_R8_FD_160105 | JGI IMG/M metagenome (GOLD analysis project Ga0213875, IMG submission 160105) | Root-associated microbial communities from Barbacenia macrantha in rupestrian grasslands, the National Park of Serra do Cipo, Brazil - RX_R8 | ecosystem: Host-associated > Plants > Roots... | reverse complement strand
GGGGCAGCGCGTGCAATTCGAGATCCGTCAGGGCGCCAAGGGGCAGCAGGCCACCGGCGTGCGACCCGTCTGATCCCATTCGTCAGCCGGGAGCCCGCTTTCCCCTGGGGAGGCGGGCTCCCGGCGTATATGCGGCTGCACCATGCCGGGTACGGCTTGCGCGAGGAGCAGAGGAACGTAGTGGATGGTCGGATTGGCGACCAAATCGATGGTAATTACGGTGTCGTGCTCGGGGTGCATGTCCACCGGTCCGGGTTGCAGGAGGTTCCCAGCCGGCTCCGGACATCCGCAGCGATCAGGACATCACTCCGGACGATGATGCGGAGTAAATCCCGGCGCGTGCTGACGATCGTCAGCCGATCCTTCTCGGCCATCTGCCCGGTAGCACCGGTTAGTCCAGGGCAGATAGTGGGTACGCTCGGTATTAGGTCGGAGGCACTTCGAGTGCGCCAAATCATGTGACGTCCCGTCTTCGATGCATCGCTCTCTACGGGGACCTTGGGCTCCCCCGGAAAGCCGTCACCGTCGATGACGAACGATCCATTCGGCGCTTCCCGTGAGCAGATCCGTGCGCTGCAAGAGCTTGTGCTGGCTACCGACACCTTGCATGATTTCCTCGGCCACGTCGCCCGCGAAGCTGCCAGTATCGGTCCCGGTTTGTCCTGCGGCATCACCGTAAGCACCCACTCGCGACGCCCCCTGACTGTGGGCAGCAGCAACGCCACCGCCGCTGCGTTCGACGAGACCCAATACAGCCACGGTGAGGGACCCTGCCTCGAAGCGATGCACACCGGTGCGATCATCGAAGTCACCGATGCGACTGAGGAAACCCGCTGGAGCCGCTACATCGCCCACGCTGCTGATCTAGGCCTGGGTGCCTCCCTGTCCACACCCATCATCGCCAATGGCGCCACCATTGGCGTCATCAACATTTACGGCAACACGCCACGGACTTTCACCGCTGACGAACGCTCCCACGCCCACTCCTACGCCGATCAAGCCGCCGCCGCGATCGCGGTCGCCACCCGACTGGCCCACCAGAGTCAACTCACCGAGGATCTGCGCGCCGCGATGGCCTCGCGTACCACCATCGACCAAGCTTTGGGGATTCTGATGGGGCAACTGCGCTGCAGTGCCGACGACGCCTTCGCTGTCCTGCGCAGGATGTCCCAAGACACCAACACCAAACTCCGCGACGTGGCCACCGTCCTCATTACCCAAACCACTGGACAACCCCCATGCCCGCCACCACCGATCACCTAGCCCCCGCCGATTAGGCCTTCGACCAGGACGCGACCGGTTCAGATCGCATGGCGCGAGAGCCGTGACCTGATCTTGTCCTGAAGGTAGGTGACGCCGGTGGATTACTCGCAGCGAATGACCACTGTTGGTGGACACGGAACGGGCGCGGCTCCTATTACACTGACATGACCCCGACTGCCCCGTGGTATCCGGTCCCACTTCTATCCTCCGGGTGGGGCCGGATCACGTAGATTTCCGCCTGCTGGATGCCGTAACTCAACGACGTTGTTCTCAATCTCAAGGTGTGCCACGGTGGCGGAGCACGGCACCACCGTGATCACGCTCGTTCGGGACAAGAGGTTCCCTGGCCGCCGAAAACGATCCTAGGCCAGCGAGCGATATCCCACCGAGCGCCGAAGCCCTCAGCCACTGTACGGGCGCTGAGCTGCTTTCGGTCACTGTGCTCCAGCATGACCACGCAGTTGTGGTCGCCCGCGTGGCTGGTGAGGTTGACATGCTCACTGGACCATTGCTGCAAAGCCAACTCGACAGCGCCCTAGCCACCCGACCCCAACGTCTGATCGTCGATCTCAGCCAGGTCTCGTTTTCGGCAAAATCAGGCATTTGGTACTATTAAGGTAACCAGATGCGCGAAACCCGTGGCGCTGCCACGGTCGGGGATCAGGGAGCGCCACGGGCAAATGCACTGTTATCACGTCGGCCAGGCCATTGCGGCCGGACACGCCGAGCCGGCGATGATTCACTCTTTTGTGAGTATAAGCAGTCTTAAGCGCTGCGATTATCAACAGCCGCCGTTACTTTGCCCGTGGACCCCACTCAAAAGCATCGTCACGTCATCGACGCTCGGCGCCCCATCCAGTACGGGGGTGGAGCCTGCAACCTGCTGCTGCGCGGCATCGACGGACATATCGAGTTGCTCTTTCACGCCACGCCTCAAACGGGCGCGGTCATGACCCGAGTCCAGGCCATCGAGCTGGCTCAGGCGCTCACCAGGGCTGCCGAAAGCCCCGAGACGACCGTCCCGCAGTTCTCGGGCGCGCCGGAGCCACGCTTGCTCACCAGGCGACCTGGCCACTGCCGGAGCGGGCCAGGTGACCTACGAGAAGCGGTGGGGTCAGCTCGGGTTAACAAACGCGGGTGGTGGGTTATCTTCGCAGGGCACCTGGCTGCCGCCACCGGACAGCAGGTCGTCACGAACCCAGCCCTGTTCGCCCGTCGAAGCGTTGCGCAGGAAGGTCCAGGTGCCCCCCTCACCAGGGGTATAGCACAGATACTGGGCAAGCTGATCATGCATACCCTGGCCAGTTTGGATGCACGAATTACTCGGGCCACTGCGCAAGGTCACAGTGTTGGCGGGGAAACGATGCCAGCCGCTGGGATCCTTGGCCGGATAACTGACTCCACAAGCAACGACCGTGGACGCCCCCACCCCGGGATCCTTCGGCGATGGCGTCGCCGGCTGAGCGCTCGCGGGTACCGCCGTGACTACCGTGGCGATGGTCGCAACCAACGCCCCGCCAGCCATCCGTGCGCAAGTCCACGGCATAACAAAGCCCCCCTGTAATGTCTTTCAGCCCCAGCACGCACGGCTAGCTGGTGGATCCCACGGAACGTACGGTAGTGATCACTCTAAGTGATACTCCGAAATCGGTCAAACAGGTTGATCGTGTCGGAAGGATCGAGCTGCGCACCTGCACCTGTGCCTGTGCGGCGGCCCGTGTGAACGAAGGCTGGAGAACGGTCGTACTAGTGATCTCCGGGCGGATCACCGCGGCAGCGAAACTGATAGTATATATCGGGCAAATCGGCACGGGTACATTCGGCCTGAGCGCCGTCTATTCCGGGCGCGCGGCTCGAGGGGGGTGCTGGTGATAGCGATCGGGGAGCGTGCCCGCCGCGCCGTGTGTGGCCGGTTATTCGCGGCGAGCTATGAGTGGCTGCTGCGAGGATCCGAGCGGGCCGGTATGGCCGACCGGCGCAGGGATCTGCTTACCCGGGCCCGAGGGGCAACGGTGGAGATCGGTGCCGGCACGGGACTGAACATGTCTTTCTACCCGGACGCCGTGACTGAGCTTGTGCTGACCGAGCCGAGCCCGTATATGGAGAGGCGGTTGCGGGCGCGTGCCGCCCAGCGTGAGCCGTCGGCACGAGTGGTCGAGGCGGCTGGTGAGGACCTGCCGTTCCCCGATGCGTCCTTTGACACGGTGGTGGCCACGCTGGTGCTCTGCACCGTAGTGGATCCCGCAAAGACACTGTCGGAGATCGCGCGGATCCTCAGACCGGACGGCCAACTGCTATTCCTCGAGCATGTCCGCTCCAGTGATCCGCGGCTTGCCGCGCAGCAGGATCGCTGGCACCAACTGTGGCTACTGTTCGGCCATGGCTGCCACTGCAACAGGGACACCGAACGTGCCATCGCAACCGGGCACTTCACCATCGAACGCATCACTTGCGGGCAGATGCCCAAGGCGCCGAGGATCGTTCGGCCGCTGATTGCTGGAGTCGCGCGTCCCCGACTCGGAGCAGGGACTGGCCGGTCGGCTCACAGTGGAGCTGAGTGCCTCCCGACTTAGTTTAGTGTTCACCTCGTGGTGGTATGCGGTTCGCGCAATCGACATCATTAAGCCACCGGAGGCGTGGATGGCCACGAGCAGCGCGCGAGAAGCGGGGTCGGAACGTACCGAGCAGACTCGAAGTGGTCAGGCGCGCACTGCCACGGTGAGGCTTCCGTTCGTCACGGCCCAATTCCGCGTGCCGGACGTTGATGTGGGGTCGGTGGTACGGGTGGCGCGGTCGTCACTGCCGACACCGCGGCGAGCTCTGTACTACGGGGGCCTCGCATCGCTGGCGGCGTTCTCGGTGATCGACTGGCCGGTGGCTGTGGCGATCGGTATTGGAACCGAAATTGCCCGCCGGGAGGCCATCCACCAGCCTCAGCGCCGCGCGATTGAGGCCTAGCGCACTTTTTGCCCGCGGTGGGCTTGCCGCCGCCTTTCGCTTATTTACTACTTCCGAAATCTCTGCCCATCCGCATGCTTACCAAGCACTTGCTCGCTGTGACTTCCTCGCTCACCAGCCCGGTGACGGGGTTGGTTCGTGCGCTGACCACTCCGCCCATAGGCCGCCGCATGTGGAGTTCTGGTGACCGCACTTACCTGGAGATACGCGGGATCCACCAGGTCAGCAACACCAGCGCCGTCCAAGAGGTGGAGCAGCGCCTCAGTGAGCTCGACGGGGTGGTGACCGTCGAGATCAACGCCGTGCAGGGACGGGTGGTGGTGCACCATGATCCTGCCCGGATCGGTCCTGCTGAGCTGGCGCAGGTCGTCGGTGAGGTGGAAGCCACGCACGGGCTGCACAGCGCGCCTGCCGCTCCGGCGAGCGTGGTGGATCCAGCGAATACCGAACCGCTCGTGCGTGAGCTGGCCGCACTGGTCACCAACCTCGGGGGATTGGGGTTCTGGGCGACCAGCCTGGTAGTTCCGCTGGGCCGCATTCCGCCGCTCATTCCGGCGTTGCTGTCGCTGGTTGACTTCACTCCTCGGTTGCACAGCGAGGTGGAGTCGTGGCTTGGGCGCTCAGCGGCTGACACGCTGTTCGCGCTGGGCGGCGGTGTGTCCAACACTCTCGCGGGTAGCCCGATGGTGCTGATCACGGATGCGGTGCGCCGGTTTTGCCTGCACCGGGAGGCCAGCGCTCGCCAGCGGGCCTGGTCTCATTGGGATGTCGAGCAGCTGGCCGCGCGGCCCGGAGCCTACCGGGCAGATCCACTCGATGTGGTGCCTCGTCCCGTCCCGCTGCCTGATGGTCCCATCGAGCAGGTGTCCACCTCATCGGCCGTGCTGGCAGCGGCCAGCTACATCGCGGTCCTGGTGGGTACCCGGAACTCGGCACGCTCGCTGGCGATGCTCAGCGCCGGGGTGCCGAAACCCGCCAGGGCCGGCCGGGAAGCGTTCACCGCCCAGCTCGGTACAGATCTGTCCGCCCGAGGCGCTCTTGTGCTCGACCCGGACGTGTTGGACCGGCTTGACCGGGTGGACACCATCGTGCTCGATGATCAGACCCTGCTCACCGGCCGCCGCGTGGTGGATGAGGTATTCGCCCTGGACTCCGGTGTGGACAGTGTCGAGTTGTTCCAACGGGCGCATGAGGTGATCGATATCGATCTGGCCTGCACCGACCCCTCCCGGGCCGCACGCGACGGCAACCGAGCTGGCTGGACCGCCATGGCCTGGACCGAGAGTCCGCTCAACGAGAAAGCCGGCGGCGGGACTGCCGATTCTCAGCATGCTGGTGAGCTGGTGGCCGAGGGCCGACGTAAGGCCCGCGAGTGGTCTGCCTGCGGTGCCGCCGTGTTCGTATTGGTGTGCGACTCCCAACCGGTGGGCCTGGCCGCCGTCGCCGCCGAGCTGGACCCGCTCGCGGAGGCCATGGTGGCCGCCGCCGGCCGCGCTGGGTTGGTGCTGGTCGCGGAAACCAACCCTGGTCTGCATCGCAAGTTGGACGCCGACGGCGCGGTTGACGGCGGCAGCCAGCTGACCAGTTCGGTGCGCGCATTGCAGGCCAGCAGGCACGTGGTGGCCGTCATCTCCGCGCGTTCCCGATCGGCGCTTGCGGCTGCCGACGTCGGGATAGGGATTCTTGACCCAGCGGAGATGTTGCCTTGGGGAGCGCATGCCATGTTCCCCACCCTGACCGAGGCAAGCATCCTGCTGCATGCCGTGGCAGCAGCCCGGGATAACAGCCGTACCAGCGCAATACTGTCTGTGGCGGGGTCGTCGGTGGGAGCGCTGTTTGCCGCGCTGGGTCCGGCGATGGGGGCGGGCGCCCGGGCGGCTTTCCCGGTCAACCTCGCCAGCCTCTTTGCGATCGCCGCGGGTACCTGGGCGGGCGCCGGTCCAGCCAGGCAGCCGTCACCGGTGCCCGTCGAGCGGACCCCGTGGCACGTGATGTCCCCGCAAGCCGCGCTGGAACGGCTCGGTAGCCAGCCTGGTGGGTTAGACCAGCAAGAATCTGAACGGCGGCGCGCCGAACAGCCCACCAACGGTGAAGAGCTTGAAGTGAGCCTGGCGCGGGCGTCGGTGGAGGAGCTGGCCAACCCGCTGACCCCGGCGCTGGCCGGCGGTGCCGGGCTTTCCGCCAGCGTGGGCTCGGTCACCGATGCGGTGATCATCGGCGGTGTGCTGGCGCTTAACGCGCTCATCGGTGGAGCGCAGCGGCTCGGCACGAACAGGGCGCTGAGGGCGCTGCGCCAGACCAGCGCGGGGCAGGTCACATTGCACCGCAACGGCGCCCAACGGGTAGCGTCAACCGCCGAGCTGGTCCCTGGCGACGTCATCGAACTCCACGCCGGCGACACCGTCCCCGCCGACTGCCGGCTGCTGCAGGCTGCCGCTGTCGAGGTCGACGAATCCAGCCTTACCGGGGAGTCGGCGTTGGTGACCAAGGCAGTACAGGCCACCGCGGCTGCGTCGCTCGGTGACCGGCACAGCATGCTCTACCAGGGCAGCGTCGTGGCCGCCGGGCAGGCGACTGGTGTCGTGGTGGCCACCGGCGATCGCACCGAGGTGGGACGTACCGCGCGGCTGACCGGAGAGGCGCCCCCACCCAGTGGCGTGCAGACCCGGCTCAACGCGCTGACCCGCCAAACATTGCCGATCTCGATCGGTGCGGGCCTGGGGTTGCTGGGCTTGGATCTGGTGCGGGGAAGCGCAATCGACCAGGCCGTGAGTCGGGCGGTCAGCCTGGCGGTGGCCTCAGTTCCCGAGGGGTTGCCGTTCGTGGCAACGGTCGCGCAGCTGGCATCCGCTCGCCGGTTGTCCCAGCGCGGAGCACTGGCCCGTAATCCTTCCACGATCGAGGCGCTGGGCCGGGTCAACGTGCTGTGCTTTGACAAGACCGGCACCCTTACCGAGGGCCGTATCCGGCTGCGGCAGGTCTCCGATGGCCAGCGCACCGCCGGATTAGACGAGCTCGACGAGCACTTGCGGCAGGTCATCGCGGTGGCCGTGCGTGCCAGTCCCTGGCAGCAGGAACAGGTGCCGCACCAAACTGACCGCGCCGTGTTGCGCGGTGCGCGGAAAGCCGGTGTCACCCCAGACGAAGGCCTGGAGGAGGTGCGCCTGCTGGATGAGCTTGTTTTCGAACCGTCCCGCGGCTACCACGCGGCACTGTGGCGTTGCCGGGCCACGCATCGGCTCAGCGTCAAGGGGGCCCCTGAGGCGGTGTTGCCGCGATGCACCCGGTGGCGCCGCACCGACGGCATCTACCCGCTCGACGACACCACCCGCCGCCAGATTGAGCACGAGATCAACGGGTTGGCCCGGCGTGGCTACCGGGTGCTCGCCGTGGCCGAGCGCACCACTTCGCAGCGCCCTGACCTTGATGAGTCCCGGCTGCGCGATCTTGAGTTCTGCGGCATGCTGGCGTTGGCCGACCCGGTTCGACCCACCGCCGCGGAATCCGTGGGCACCCTGGTGCACGCCGGTGTCGATGTCATCATGCTGACCGGGGATCACCCCAGCACAGCCGAGGCCATCGCTGCGGAATTGGGCGTACTCAACGGGCGCCGGGTGGTCACCGGGCCCGAGCTGGCCAGGATGGACGACGAGCAGCTCGTCGCCGCGCTACCCGATATTTCCGTCTTCGCCCGGGTCGACCCGGCGCAGAAGGCGCGGATCGTGCGCCAGCTGCGCCACGCCGGGCGCGTCGTTGCGGTCACCGGGGACGGTGCGAACGACGCCCCAGCCATCCGGCTGGCTGACGTCGGCATTGCGCTTGGCAAAAAGGCCACCCAGGCCGCTCGCGACGCCGCAGATGTGGTCGTCACCGACAACCGGATCGAAACGATCACTGACGCCATCGTCGAAGGCCGCGCGATGTGGTCGTCGGTCCGCGACGCGTTATCGATCCTGCTCGGCGGCAACGTCGGTGAGATCGCCTTCACCGTGGGCGCAGGGTTGTTCAGCGGCCGCCAGACGCTCAACACACGGCAACTGCTGCTGGTCAACCTGCTCACTGATGTGCTGCCCGCGATGGCGGTGGCGGTGCGTCCACCGCCGGACACCACTGCGGATCAGCTGCTTGCCGAGGGACCGGAGGCCTCTCTCGGCGCAGCACTGACCCGCGACATGTACGTGCGGGCGGCTGCCACCGCCGGTGCCGCTACGGCTGCCTGGCTCTTGGCCCGACCGGCGAGCCTGCCCGGCCAGACCAGCACCACGGCACTGGTTGCACTGGTCGGCGCGCAGCTGGGACAAACCATCGCCGTGCGCGGTCGCACCCCGCTCGTTGTGGGCGCAGTCCTCGGGTCTGGCGCCCTACTGGCGATCATTGTGCAGGTACCCGGAGTCAGCCAGTTCTTCGGCTGCCGCCCGCTGCTGCCCCATCAGTGGGCCATCGCATTGGGCTCGGCTGGTGCGACCACTCTGGCTGCGCTCCTGTGGCAACGAGCAACCCGATCAAGCTAGCAGCCGAAACCGCGTTGAAGGATGCAGACTGCTGTTTTTGGGCCTTGTTCTCCCGCAGCCTGCATCCATCAACGCGGTAGGTAAATACGCGCACGCGTTGGCAGACGACGGTACCGTCCTCCTCACCGGCTGGTCAGTGATTGTTCAGATAGCGAATTAGCGTCCTGAGCCTCCCGGGTGTCACCCGGATGGGTAATAAGCGCAGTCTGGTGTGAGCACGCTGGACCGCACTGAGAGAAAGGGGGCAGATATAGCGCGTTGGCACAGAATGATCCTGAGCAGTGCCACGGTGTCTGTGGGTGGCAGTCGAGACTTTGACCACCCGGGCATCAGCCCAATCGGCTGATGATCGCACCTGCACGTTTGCGGTTATTGGTGATATCCCTCACGGGGCCCCGCGGATCGCCACTTCTCGAAGCTGGATTGACCAGATCAACGCCGACGCCGATCCCGCAGTCCAGCTCGTTGACCACCTGGTGACATCAAGAGCGAGTCCTCGCAGTGCACTGACCGAGTACTTCCCAATGATCAAGTGGGCTTTTGACCGCTTCGACGTTCCCCTTGTTTATACCCGGGCGACAACGAACGAATGGACCGACTGTCATCGCCAACTACAACCCGCTTGACCGGCTCGCGAAAGTCCGCGCGGTGTTCTTTCCTCGCCCCGATAAGACTCTCGGGCAAACAGCGTCCGAGTGTGGTCGCAGGCCGATCAGGGGTTCGTGGAGAACGTCTCTCACAGCCGCACAAACGTCGGCTTCGCTGCTGTGCGTGTGGTAGGCAGCAACAACAGCTTACTTCTCTGGACCGGCACACCGCACCCGGCCCTGAGCAGCTCGACGAGGTCAAAAACCGCACGAGCGCCGACCTGCGCCTCATCGATTAAACCTCCGACGAGGCCACCAAGAGCCCCAGCGTGCCGGGGTTTTGCTGGTGGCGGCCGACGCGCAGGGTGGCGCCGTGCTACTGAAAACCGCTTGTGGGTCTTGACCTGTCCGTCGAGCTGTATCAGTGTCGGCGGCCTTGTGAAGGGTTACGCTCCGATCCAAGCTCAACTGTACCAACCAGGAATGGCAACAGTCGCTCTCGCACCAACAGTTCGGCCGCCATACCCCGTCCCGGCGAACTATCTAATGGAGCCAGCTGAATCGGCACCTGTGGTGCGCTTCACGCCGCATGGACGGTCCTCTGAAGTGATCAGCCAGAATACTGCCTGCCTAGCCGCTCACCGCCTGCAGTTGGGCTAGTACCTGCTTGACGTGTTCCTGTCCGGCATCCCGAGCGAATTTGTCCGTGACGTATGCCCATGTGGCAGCCCATCCACAGGTACAAATTGGCCGGCTTACGTCCCGTTTACCGAGCTTTTCTTGCCGGACCGTGATGCTATGGGTAACGCTAGTGATGGTCCCGCTCCCTCCTGAGGAGTTTCTACACTCCTTACGGCCAGCCGGTGTCTATATGTGGTGTAGAGCGTACGGCGACGACAATGCGAAGACCCTTGGGACCACTGTCTAGCCATCCGCGCCCGCGGCACCAGTCGAGCGACCAGCTGAAAGCCGCATACGCTTAGACCGTACCACACATTTGAACGACGGTTTCACAGGCCCTGGTGAGCGGCGTGTCTCCAGCGCACGCTCGCAGAGGCCGATCGTCGAAGAGTGATCGTTGTCGCTTAAGTCAGACCTCGACTGAACGAAACGGGTTATTCCGTGGTGGTGCCGTACCCCTCGTAGGCGGCATGAGCGAAAGTTTTACGCTCGCCAATTGCGTGTGATGGACCGGCCACCGCGGCTGCGCCAAGGGACGCGCGGGTTCCGGTGGCGGACAGCCACATCCTTCCGACCACGACCATCATCATTAACGGGATTGCCAGCCCATCGCCGACAATCATCGATTCAGCTGCCAGTGGATCGCTGGCCTTCTGATACCACTGCTTGCACGCAGCATCAGTAAGCGCTAATTCGCAGCGTAAGGGCGTACGCGCGGCGATCCGCTCGGAAACCGGGCCTGATCAAGCCGCCGTGTGCATCCGGTGCCCCGTCTGCCCAGGATCCGCATGCCGGCGCTAGTGCCATGGTTGTTCGGCTTTCCGGCGGCTGGCGACAGGGCAGGGCGTCTTGCTGTTGGTGCGCTGTCCCGAGGTGGGGGACGGCGGAGGCGGGGGGCAGCGCCTCCGCACCTTCGCTTACTCAGGGTTACAGCAGTATTTTGAGCAAGGACCATGCGGCTCGAGACCTACGATCGATCATTGGCAGCTTGGAGTTTGTGATCAAGGCATTGAGCAGCGCAATCAGCTTCGGTCGTCGTGGTCATGCTTGGCGAAGTGGATCTTCTGGAAGGGTCCCACCCCGACCGGTGGGGTGCAGGAACCTCCAGGTATCTCGTCACCGTCCGTCGTTGCCTCCCAGGAAACTGTGAGGTTGTGTTCAGGTTCCTTGCATCTGACTGCGGCATAACTGGCAGCACAAAGTTCAACTTGTCCTAAGGAGCATGCAATGCCTGAGGGTTCTCTTGGCCAGCATTGGCTGGCTGCCGAGGTGCTCGATGACGTCCGGCACGACCTTGGTGGCGTCCTACACGACGTACACATGTGGGTGCCCGGGGCGGATTACTTCGGTCCGATCTGGGTCGGCCACGTCGGTTGGGTGGTGCCGCACGGTTGGGAACCGCCGCACGGCTGGGCCCCACCGCCCGGGTGGTACCAGCCCGCGTACTGGGATCATGACGAGTACCGCGAGTGGTGCAACAACCACTACAGCAGCGATCACGACTGGCGCGGCTGGGAGAACTGCGATCATTTCCAGCACCACGACAACTGGCACGGCTGGATCCCGGGTGCGGACTACTTCGGTCCAGTCTGGATCGACGGGGTCGGCTGGGTCGTACCGGAGGGTTGGGAACCCCCGCACGGCTGGGCCCCACCGCCTGGCTGGTACCACCCCACCTACTGGGCCCACGACGACTACCGCGAGTGGTGCAACATCCACCACAGCAGCGATCACGACTGGCGCGGCTGGGAGAACCGGTACCACTGGGGTGAGCACAACCAGTGGCACGGCTGGAATGATCGTGACCGGGATGATCGGGACCACCGTGGTTGGAATGATCGTGATCGGGATGATCGGGACCACCGTGGTTGGAATGATCGTGATCGGGATGGTCGGGATCACCGTGGTGTGAGTGATCGTGATCGGGATGGTCGGGATCACCGTGGTGTGAGTGATCGTGATCGGGATGGTCGGGATCACCGTGGTGTGAGTGATCGTGATCGGGATGGTCGGGATCACCGTGGTGTGAGTGATCGTGAT
>Ga0213875_10002144_pt1 | contig 12044 bp, 9 predicted proteins | sample BarmaccomBMRX_R8_FD_160105 | JGI IMG/M metagenome (GOLD analysis project Ga0213875, IMG submission 160105) | Root-associated microbial communities from Barbacenia macrantha in rupestrian grasslands, the National Park of Serra do Cipo, Brazil - RX_R8 | ecosystem: Host-associated > Plants > Roots... | reverse complement strand
GGAGCAGATACATCATCCCGCGCCGGTATTTTCGAGTCTCGATGAGATTGAGCCGCGCGTGAGCTCGTGCGCTCAAATCGCTTTATTTCTGGATTTTGACGGAACGCTTTCCACGATCGTCCCCCATCCGACCGATGCGCAGCTCGACCCTCATATCCGGTCCATGTTGAAAGTTTTGACTGCGCGGCCCGATTTCACTGTTGCGGTTGTTAGCGGCAGGGCCTTGAAAGATGTGCGGCAGCGGGTGGGGTTAACCGATGTGATCTACGTCGGTAATCACGGCCTCGAAATCGAATCGGATTCGATCTGTTTCCGTGAGCCTGAAGCCGAAACGCTTCGGCGTGAGCTGCGTTCCTTATCGCTTCAATTAAAACTCGCGCTTTGTGACACGGACGGGTTGGAAGTAGAAGACAAAGGCCTGACTTTAAGCGTCCATTTCAGGCGCGTTACTGAGAATTTGCATGATTGGGTCCGGAGCGTCACGCTCAGCACCGTCGGCCGGTCCCGGTCTTTCAGTTGCCGTGAAGGGAAGATGGTTATCGAAGTAAAGCCGCAGGTCGACTGGCACAAGGGACACGCGATTAAATGGATCGCTCGCGAAGTTCTTCCTGCGTCTTCGCTCTCCATTTACATTGGCGATGACGTCACCGATGAAGACGCGTTTGCGGCGATCCCGGAAGGAATTACGATCAGAGTCGGTGAGGCAGCCGAAACCCACGCGCGCTATTTGTTGTCAGATGTTGTTGCGGTGGGTCAGTTTCTCCACTGGTTAGATCACGCGAAGCCGCATGCCTCAATCGCAAATTCTCAGCGGGCTGGAAGATGACCCACTCTGGTACAAAGATGCAATCATCTATGAGCTTCACGTCCGAGCGTTTTTCGACAGCAACGCCGATGGAATGGGTGATTTTCGCGGCCTTGCGGAAAAACTGGACTATCTAGAAGATTTAGGCGTCACCGCCATCTGGCTGCTCCCATTCTTCCCCTCGCCGTGGAAGGACGATGGGTATGACATCTCGGATTTCCGCAGCGTGCATCCGGCGTATGGAACCTTACGAGATTTCCAGAGCTTTTTGAGGGAAGCCCATCGCCGCGGAATGCGCGTGATCACAGAGCTGGTCATCAATCACACTTCAGACCAGCACGTCTGGTTTCAGCGTTCGCGCTCGGCCCAGGCGGGCTCGCGGTGGCGCGATTTCTATGTTTGGAGCGACTCGCCTGATAAATATGCGGGCACCCGAATTATCTTCAAAGATTTCGAGCCGTCCAATTGGAGCTGGGATCCCGTAGCCAAGGCCTATTACTGGCATCGCTTCTTTTCGCATCAGCCGGACTTGAATTTCGACAATCCTTTAGTGCAGCGCACCGTCATGCACACCCTCGATTTTTGGGCCGCTATGGGCGTGGATGGTTTTCGTCTGGATGCGATTCCTTACCTATACGAGCGTGAAGGGACCAGTTGTGAAAATCTTCCGGAAACGCATTCTTTCTTGAAGGAGCTACGGCAGCACCTGGATGCAGCCTATCCTCGCCGTATGCTTCTATCCGAGGCGAACATGTGGCCGGAAGACGCCATTGCCTACTTCGGAAACGGCGATGAATGCCACATGAATTTTCACTTCCCTTTAATGCCGCGCCTCTTCATGGCTTTGCGCTTGGAGGACCGGCTCCCGATCGTTGACATTCTGAAGCATACTCCTGCGATCCCGGAAACCTGCCAATGGGCCATGTTTCTGCGGAACCACGATGAGCTCACGCTCGAAATGGTTACCGACGAAGAACGCGATTACATGTATCGCGTGTACGCCTCGGATCAGCGCGCGCGCATCAATCTCGGAATTCGCCGCCGCCTTGCGCCATTGCTCGGGAACGACCGTCCCCGCATCGAAGTGATGAATGCGCTGTTGTTCTCGATGCCGGGCACGCCCGTTATCTATTATGGCGACGAAATCGGTATGGGTGACAACGTCTACCTCGGAGATCGCAATGGCGTCCGCACTCCGATGCAATGGACGCCGGATCGGAACGCCGGCTTTTCTACCGCGAATCCGCAGCGCTTATATCTGCCCGTCAATATCGATCCTGCTTATCAATACGAGTCTCTGAACGTCGAATCGCAACAAGATAATGCGCACTCGCTTTTGAACTGGACGAAACGTTTGATCGCGTTGCGGAAGCAATATAAGGCGTTCGGACGCGGGACTTTGGAATTTCTCCAGCCTTCCAATCAGCGCATGCTCGCGTATCTCCGGCGTTATCAGGAAGAAACTATTCTGGTTGTGGCAAATCTTTCACGCTTCGCGCAGGCCGTTGAGCTCGATCTGCATAAATATCAGGGCTACACACCGGTTGAGATGTTCGGCCGCACAGATTTCCCTGTTATCGGAGAGAGCTATTATCCGCTGACCTTAGGTCCCAGCTCGTTTTTCTGGTTTTCACTCGAGCAGCGAGCTGTTCCCGTCACCATTGCCGCTCCGTCAGTCGAGGCGCGTGGTTCAGCCGTTCCGGTTGTTTTTGTTCCCGCGCTTGCGGACTTGTGGGAACCCGCCGCTCGGGCGAACATCGCAGCCGTTCTTGAAAAATTCCTGCGAACCCGGCGCTGGTTTCGATCCAAAGATCGCCGCATCCGATCCATCGAGATCGCGGAGGTCATACCGCTGATGGATAACAAATATGCGATCTTGTTCGTCCGTGCGGAATATACAACCGGGGATCCCGAGACCTATCTGGTGCCGGTCGGATCGGCCAGAGGTGACGAGGCTCAGATCATCCAAGAAGAACGGCCCGAGTCGATCATCGCAGACCTGCACGCAAACGACGGAACCCGCGCGCTATTCTTCACCGCGGTGGGGAAGGATGAGTTCTGTAGCGGGCTTCTCGAAGCTTTTGCTCGCCGCAGAAAGTTCTCCGGCCAGTCAGGCTCGCTCCTAGCGCTGCGAGGCCGGGAGTTTCGGCATTTGTGGGGAGGCACGCACCCCAATTTGGAGCCGGCGCTCCTGGCTTCTGCAGCGGTCGACACCTCCATCCGATTCGGCGAACGCTTCGTTCTGAAACTTCTGCGTATGATCGAGCCTGGGCCGCATCCGGGAGTGGAGGTGGGCCGGTTTCTTACCGAGGAACAGCCGGATCCATTCCCCTACGCGGCGCCCTTCGCGGGTTCCCTCGAGTTCCGGCCGAATGCAGGGGAGCCAATCACGGTCGCCGTTCTCCATGGGTATGTGCCCAATTTTGGCGATGCCTGGCAACATACGCGCGCGCACATCGCCAGCTATCTGCAACGCATTCAACAGCCCCGTTACTCCAAGCTGGACATTCAGAAATCCGCCCCGACCAACTTCTACGCGCTAAGCTTCGCTCTTTCCGCCCCGCCAGAGTTGGCAACGGAACTGGTTGGTCCTTATCTCAGCCTCTCCGAGATCATGGGCCGCCGAACCGCGGAAATGCATCGCCTTCTGGCGCGCAATTCGCAAGATCCGGCATTTGCGCCGGAGCCCTTCAACGATTTTTATCGCCAGAGCCTATATCACGGCTACATGAGTCTGACGAGCCGCCGTCTTGAATTCATCCGGCGTCGGTATTCGGATATGAAGGAAGATGTGCGAGCACTCGCCGCTGGTGTTCTTGAACAGGAAAATGCGATTCTGGCCAAGCTTCGCGCTGTCTTCGAGCAGCGCATAGATTCTCAGCGCACTCGCTTTCATGGACGTCTCCACCTTGGCCATATGCTGGTCACCGAAGGCGACGTCGTCATATTCGATTTCGAAGGCGAGCCATCGCAACACATCAGCGAGCGCCGGATCAAGCGCTGTCCTCTTCGCGATGTAACCAGCATGCTCGTGTCGTTCGGCTATGCAGCGCAATCGGCCATCCGCCAGATCGCTTCCGCAGAGCGGAACGAAGGTTTTACCCGCCAAGCGCTTCGAAGGTGGGGTCGCTTCTGGTACTCGCACGTGAGCGCCGCGTTTATTCGCGGCTATTGGCTCACGGCAAAAGATGCCCCATACCTTCCCTCTTCCATAGCCGAGCAGGAGACCTTGTTGCATTGCTATCTCCTCGAACGCGCCTTGCTGGACGTGCGAGCCGATATTGAAGACAATCCCGAACTCTCAGGAATGCCTTTCCGCGTGATTCTGCATCTGCTCGATGCAGAAGCGGAACGGAAAATTGGAGAGTAAGAGCGAGGCTTATACTGGCTCTGTGAACTTTCGTGTTGTTCTGGAATACGATCCGGTGACGCAGAGCTACTCTGCCGTCTGCCCCGAGCTGCCGGGCTGCACCTCTACAGGCGAGACGGAATTAGAAGCTCGCGAAAACATCGAAGAGGCAATCTCACTTTATCTGAGCCTCTAAGACGAATCTTTTTCGATAAGCCCCGCGCGCACCTGCTCGACGATGTCTGGGTGCAAGCGAAAGCTGGTCGTACGTAGGCGCGCAAGCGACTTTTCAAGGTCGAGCAGCTGGGCGCGGTGCGCTGCAGCCAATACTCCTACGGTTCCCGTGACCTGTAGCTGCCGCCGCTGTGCTTCTCTACGCGCGGCTAAATCATCAATGAGCAGCCGATCAGCGAGTATCGAGAGTGCAAGCGCGATTGCCGCGCTCTCGCCGGGATCGAGAAACGCGAGAGTCGGGTCCGCTTTCGGGTCGGCCTCGATTTGGCACCAAGGCGGCGGCTGCGTGATCCAGGCGCGCACGCGCCCAGGGGTGTTCGGGTTTTGCAGCTCGAGAGCAACCGTTTGCGGTACCAGCACGCGGCCATAGAACGGTTGCAACACGTTTACGGCATCAATCAGCGTCAGATAATGCAAGGGGCTCGCGTCAGCCACGACGATCATGCGGCGCTATCGGGCGGGATTTAACTCGCGGGCAGCGCCGATGCTGGCCAAGTCTTCCTCGAATTCCTTCAGCGTGTAGTCGTATACCTCGTGCGTTTTCAAGAACGCATCGAGATCCCAGCGCGAAGGGATGCCTAGGAGAGTGCGGAGCTGATAAGCGGTGAGGCGATGCTGGCGATACGCCTCGACCGCCCAGCCCTCGATGGCCGCGCGGGTCGGCTCCTGCCCGTCGGGGGTGAGCGCTCGCGCCAACTCGTCCGGGACCTCCAGGGTGATCCGCATAGCCTTACGGTATCAAAGACAGCCCGAACAGAAAAGCGCCGGAGCGTCCCCCTGGCGCTCTCGATTCCGTTTCGTTTATCGCGCCGCTGCCTTCGCCTTGGTCGGTATAGCTGTCCGGGTTAGCTTCGTAGATCTTGTCGCTTTTGCTTTGTGGGTCGCGGTGCCATTTCGCGCACTGCCGTTCATACTGCTCGCGTTTTCGGAACTGCCGTTGCGCGTTGTGCCGTTCTGAGTCAGTTTTCCCAGCACGACAGGTCGTTTCGCGCCCGTGGCCATCGGAACATTCGAGGGCCGGGAATGCGCCGTCTCGTACGCCATCACCGCAAACGCGATCGCTTCCTTGGCATCCACGTCCAGGCCGACTTCGGTGGTTTCCATCACCGGTATGGAATTCATGGCCTTTCGAAGCATGCGCATCAAGGTCGGGTTGTGAGTGCCGCCGCCGGAGACGAAGATTTCGTCGACCCGCATTTCGGGCAAAACGAAATTGCGCACAGCGAGGGCGATACTCTCGGCCGTCAGAGCCGTAGCCGTAGCAATCAGGTCCTCGCTGCTCAGCTCCGTGTCCAGAAGCTTCGAAACGAATTCAGGTCCGTATTGTTCACGCCCTGCCGTCTTGGGCGGCTTGGCTCGGAAATACTTGTCTCGCAGCAGCTTTGCGAGCAGCTTCGGATCAATCTCGCCGGAAGCCGCTATCACACCATCGCGGTCGAAAGTCTGGCCGCCTTGCGTAATTCGCGACACGAGCTGGTCAATGACCATGTTCCCCGGACCGGTGTCGAATGCGATCACGCGATCCGTGCTGGTATTCGGAGGGATCGCCGTCAGATTTGCAATACCGCCGATATTGACCGCAACACGCCCACGCCCGCGGTGCCGAATCAGCATGTAGTCGAGATACGGCACCAAAGGCGCGCCTTTCCCGCCGGCAGCCATATCGCCCTCGCGGAAGTTCGAAATCACATTGATCCCGGTTCGTTCGCTGATCACGCTCGATTCGCCGATCTGAAACGTGCTCGCGACTTTCTTCCCCAAATATTGCGATCCCTGTCCCTCGTGAAAGATCGTTTGGCCGTGGCAGCCTATCAGCTTGATGGAATCAAGCGGAATGTCCGCGCGCTCTGCCGTTTCTTCTAAAGCCTCGGCGTACAGTTCACCAAGCAGAAAGTTCAGCCGCGAAATCTCTCCGGGAAAAGCGTTCGTGCCGGACATCGCCAGCAGCGCTTCCCGTATTTTTCTGGGGTATGGAACCGAATGACTCGTCAGGACGTTTATCTTCGCCCTAAAGCCCGAACCGGTGATGTCGATGATTGCTACATCGATCCCGTCGAGCGAGGTCCCGCTCATGATGCCTGCTATTCTCATCTCTTTAGCAACTCTTGCTGCAAATCTTGCAGAATCTGCAACGCTTCGACCGGACGCAGTTCGTTGATTTCCAACGCCCGAATCCGATCGGCTAACCCGTGGTTTACGGGCTCAAAAAGTTTAATTTGTAGGGGCGCGTTAGCGTCACCCGGGGTCAACTCCTCACTTACGGAGTGTTCCCTTACTTCATGATGCAATAAAACTGACCTCGCTCGCTCGATTACTTGCAGGGGTAGACCGGCTAGACGGGCCACTTCGATGCCGTAACTGCGGTCTGCCGGACCCGGTTCAACCTTTCTTATGAATAAGATCTGGTCGGTTGACTCCTTTACGGAGACATGTAAATTTCTTACACCAGAAAGTTGCCCAGCTAGCTCGGTCAACTCATGATAATGGGTCGCAAACAGGGTTTTGGCTTTAATATGCTCGTGAATATACTCAACCACCGCCCAAGCGAGCGCCAGACCGTCGTAAGTCGACGTTCCCCGGCCGATTTCATCCAATACAATAAAACTATTAGCTGAGGCGGTATTTAGGATCGCCGCCGCTTCGGTCATCTCTACCATGAAGGTTGACCGGCCTCGCGCTAGATTATCCGCAGCCCCGATTCGGGTAAAAACTCGGTCGACAATCGGAAGCAAAGCCGCATCTGCGGGTACAAACGAACCCATCTGGGCCAGAATCAGAATGAGTGCCGCTTGCCGCAGATAGGTGGACTTGCCGCCCATGTTGGGGCCGGTGATGAGACCGATGTACTCGTTCCCTGAATGTAAATACAAGTCATTCGGGATGAAACGCAGCGCATCCCGCTCGGCCAGCTTTTCGATGACCGGGTGCCTTCCGCCCTCAATCCGCATTTCTCCCAAGTCTGAGAAGCGGGGTCTTCGATACCGGTTTTCAGCGGCTACCTGTGCCAGAGTCGCGCTGACGTCCAACTCGGCGATGGCTGCAGCGGCAGCTTTGATCCGCGCTGCCTGGGACGCCGCGAAACACCGAACCTCTTGAAAAATTTCGCGTTCGAGGGTAAGAATTTTCTCTTCGGCCGCGAGCACCTTGGATTCCAGTTCTTTGATCTCCGGCGTCGTGAACCGCTCCGCATTCGCTAGAGTCTGTTTCCGCTCGTAATCCTGAGGCGCAAGGCGAAGGTTCGCTTTTGAAATTTCTATGTAATAACCGAAGACATTGTTAAAGCGGACTTTGAGGGACGAAATTCCCGTGCGGCTACGCTCGCGAGTCTCAATAGCGGCGATGTATTGACGGCTATTGCGGCTGATATCGCGTAGCTCGTCCAGTTCGGCGTGAAAACCGGCACGAATCGTGCCGCCATCGGCCAAGTTGACCGGTGGCTCGTCCGCAATTGCCCCTAAAATCCTTTCGGACACATCAGTAACAGGGTCGATCTCGCTTCTCAGACCTGGGGTTCCAAATTGGCGGATAAGAGTTGAGATCTTCGGCAGCTGAGCGAGAGACCGCCCAAGTGACAACACGTCGCGAGGTGTGGCTGTGCCCAAAGTAGTCTTGGCGAGCAGCCGTTCCAGATCTTGAACCGCGCCGAGCGCTTTTCGAAGATCCGCTCGCGCTATGACCTTGCTGTTCAGTTCAGCGACTGCATCCAACCGAGCTTCGATTTCGGTCCGATCACAGGAAGGATTCAGCAATCGCTGCCGCAAGAGGCGACCTCCCATACCAGTACACGTCTTGTCGAGCACGTGTATAAGAGTGGCCTCCCGTGCTTCCCCTGCAAACAGCGGATCAACCAACTCGAGATTCCTGACCGTCACGGCATCGAGCACCATGTGATCGTGCCGTTCATAGAACGCCGGACGATTGAGATGATGCAGAGCCGATTTTTGCGTTTCCCGCAGGTAATGAAGGACCGCGCCCGCAGCGGCGGCCGCCAGCGGTTTCTCGCCCAGCCCACAGCCTTCTAGCGATAAAAGCCGAAAAGTCTCTAATATCTGTCTACCGGCATAGTCCGCGCCGAACACCCACTTCTCGACTGGCGTTTCCAGGCATCCAGCGTCGGCAGGATAGCCCTCCGGATGCAGAACCTCGCGAATCTTAAGCGCTTCGAGTGTGGGGATGAGTTCCTCAGCATTCAGCTCCGTCGTCCGAAACTCACCCGTCGAAATATCGGCGTAAGCCAGGCCGCTCCGGGCACCCTTCGTGAAGACAGCCGCGAGATAGTTGTTCTCGTGCGAACGCAGGAGACTGGATTCCATAGCGGTCCCGGGCGTAATCACGCGTGTGATCTCGCGCCGAACCAGCTTTTTGCCAGGTCCGGCTTCTTCCATCTGTTCGCAGATCGCCACCCGATACCCGTGCTGAATCAATCGGGAGATATACGCGTCCGCCGAGTGGTAAGGAACACCGCACATCGGGATGGCCTCGCCTCGCTCCTTGTTCCGAGAGGTGAGCGTTATTTCCAGCTCCTTCGCCGCCGTGATCGCATCTTCGTGGAATAGCTCGTAAAAGTCCCCGAGCCGGAACAGCAGCAGCGCGCCAGGAACCTGCTTTTTTGCGGCCTGATACTGCCGCATCAGCGGTGTGGACGGCTCAACGTTCATTGCGGGATTACGCTGGATCAATCCACTCGCTAACAACTCACGCGTACAACCCGCGCCGCCGGATGGCATTCGCAACTCGATCCAGGGCCAACATGTACGCAGCGGTGCGATTATTCACGCCATGCTTCTGCGCAAAACCCGTCACATCGTTGAAGCTTGCGACCATTATGTCTTCGAGCTGCTCATTAATTCGCTTTTCGCTCCAGAAATAGCCCTGCCGGTCCTGCACCCATTCGAAGTAAGAAACCGTCACGCCGCCGGCGTTTGCAAGAATATCGGGAATGACAAATACCTTCTTTTCGCTGAGAATCGAATCGGCAACGAACGTGGTAGGGCCGTTTGCTCCTTCGCAGAGAATCTTCGCTCTGATTCGGTCCGCATTGGTTGAAGTGATCACGTTCTCGCGCGCCGCCGGTATTAGGACATCGCAGTCCATCAGAATGGCTTCCTCTTTGTCCACTTCTTCCGCTTCCGGAAAACCACGGATCGATCCCGTTTCCCGACGATGCTCCATCAGGCCTTCGATATCCAGCCCCCGCGGATTGTAAACCGCCCCGTCATACTCGGCAATTGCCGTGACTTTAAAACCCATTCGGGTCATGAGCCGCGCTGCCATGCCCCCCACGTTTCCAAAACCCTGAATGATCACGCGCGTGTTCTCCGGCGCCAGGTGAAAACGTTTCAGCGCTTCGAGCGTGACAATCATGCACCCTCGTCCCGTCGCCTCGGGACGGCCTTGCGATCCACCGAGCTCGAGAGGTTTGCCGGTTACCACCGCAGTGACCGTGTGGCGCTTGTGCATGGAATAGGTATCCATGATCCAGGCCATAGTCTGTTCGTTGGTGTTTACATCCGGCGCGGGCACATCGCGCTCCGGACCAATAAACTCAAAAATTTCCGCGGTATAGCGCCGAGTGATGCGTTCGAGTTCCGCTTCGCTCAGCAATTGTGGCTCACAAATAACGCCGCCTTTTCCCCCGCCAAAAGGGATGTTCACGACAGCACATTTCCAGGTCATCCAAGCGGCCAATGCCCGAACCTCATCCAGCGAAACGTCCGGAGCGAAGCGGATACCGCCCTTAGCCGGTCCGCGAGCGATGGAGTGCTGTACCCGATACCCCGTGAATACCTCGATCCGGCCATCATCGAGCACGACCGGGATATTCACCGTGAGTTCCATCGCGGGCTGGCGCAGGACTTTGCGCATTCCGTCATCCAGCCGTAACAGTTCAGCCGCTTCGTCAAAGCGGTGGGCAGCGGATTGCCAAGGATTAACTTCTTGTTCGACGGATGCGGTCGCTTCCAGCAACATGGTGGAGGTCTCCTATTCCTACAGTGTCACGACCGCAGCCTCCGTGCAACTTCGCCTTCCGCCGAGTGAACCAACACTGAATGAATCGCGTCTAACAAAAAGAGAATAAGCGAGGAATATCCATGACCCCAGACGAACGAAAGATGCTGACCGATTTGGCTGACAGATTCGCGCAAACTCCCGCCCCGCCCAAAGATGCGGAGGCCGAGGAATTTATTCGCACCAGAATCGGTTCACGGCCTGACGCGCTGTACCTAATGACTCAGACCGTGCTTATCCAAAATCTCGCGCTACAAAATGCGCAGCGGCAGATTCAAGACCTGCAGCAACGGTCAGCGCAGCCAGTACCGGCTTCGTCCGGTTCAAGCTTTCTGGGCCAGCAGCAAGCTCCCCCTCGAAGCTCCGGATATTCTGGATCCCAATATTCTCAAAGTGGTGGACAGCAGCAATCCTATGCCCCGCCACCTCCGCCGCAATATGCTCCCATGCCCGCCCCGAGCGGCGCACCCAGTTTTCTGCGGGGTGCCGCGCAAACCGCTGCCGGCGTCGCAGCCGGTGCACTGGCGTTTGAAGCGATCAATTCCCTGTTTTCTCATCCCGGTTACGGCGGAGGCGGCTTTGGAGGTTTCGGAGGCAGCGGCTTTATGGGAGGAGCATCTCCCGTCGAGGAGACGGTCGTTAACAACTATTACGATTCGCCTCGCGAAGGTGAGCGCGGCGACTACCGCGAGGATCACCAAAACGTCGACGACGCGCGCGACCTGCAAGACGGCCGCGACCTGCAAAATGTCGACGACTCAAATCAGTTCGACGATTCGGCTCAATTCGAAGATGCATCCTACGATACCGGCGATGACGGTGGCAGCTTCGATGACAACTCCGGCGGAGACAATTACGTTTAGCGGGACTCTAATCGCGACTCACGACATCGATCTCTCTTCCAACTCCCTCGGCTTTTGCTCCGCGCCGGTCGAGATAAGCCTGTCGGCTCTGTTGAATCGCTTTGCGAGCTTCCGGCGGCCCGCCCCAGCCTTTCATTTTGGTTTGGCCGCCCTGTAATTCTTTGTAGATCGAGAAGAAATATTCGATCTCTTTCCGAACGTGCGGAAATACCTGGTCTATCGTGTGGATACTGTCAAAACGCGGGTTGTCGTTCGGCACTGCGAGCACTTTCTGATCGTCTTCCTTCTCATCCACCATTCGCAGAATACCGACAGGCCGCGCTTCGATGAGACATCCCGTGAAGCTCGGCTCATCCACAATCGTCAGCACATCTAGAGGATCACCGTCATTTGCTAGAGTTCCTGGTATAAATCCGTAATCGCCCGGGTAGTGCATCGGCGAATATAACGCGCGATCCAGCCGGAACACGCCCAGTTCGCCATCGTATTCATATTTATTCGCAGAATTCTTTGGGATCTCGATGACGACACGGACCACCTCGGGACACTCCGGTCCTGGATCTATGTCGTACAGCTTCACGCGTTCAATGTAGCAGACGATGCGCGCCCGACTGAATTGCGTGCGAAACTCTTAAGGCATGTCTAATAAAGTTCGCTGGGGGGTTCTCGGCGTCGCAGCGATCGCTACGAAGAAGGTCATTCCCGGAATGCGAAAAGGTGCCCGCAGCGAAATTGTCGCGATCGCCTCTCGCGACTTCAACCGCGCCCGGTTTGCGGCGGCACA
>Ga0213875_10002143_pt1 | contig 12050 bp, 11 predicted proteins | sample BarmaccomBMRX_R8_FD_160105 | JGI IMG/M metagenome (GOLD analysis project Ga0213875, IMG submission 160105) | Root-associated microbial communities from Barbacenia macrantha in rupestrian grasslands, the National Park of Serra do Cipo, Brazil - RX_R8 | ecosystem: Host-associated > Plants > Roots... | reverse complement strand
TCAGTTGGGGTGGTCCCGAGTCTACGTGGACAGCGCAGGCTATGACAGCGTTCGATTCGGCCGCGCAGGACGCTGCTGCGCTGGGCGTCACGATCTGTGCCGCTTGCGGCGACGCCGGATCCAGCGACGGAGTAAACGACGGCGCCAATCACATCGACTTCCCTGCATCGAGTCCGCATATCCTGGCATGCGGCGGGACCACCCTAAAGACTGCTAATGGAGAGATCACCAGCGAAACGGTATGGAACGATGGCGCGCAGGGCGGGGCGACGGGCGGCGGGTTCAGCACTCAGTTTCCTGAGCCCGCATGGCAGGCAAGCGCAATGATCAAGCCTCCGGCGGGAGTGGGCCGGGGTGTGCCCGATGTTTCGGGCGACGCCGATCCTGAAACCGGTTACAACGTGTTAGTCGATGGCGAGTCACTCGTGATCGGAGGAACCAGCGCTGTGGCGCCCTTGTGGAGCGGACTCATTGCGTTGCTAAACGAGAAGCTGGGAAAGCCGCTTGGTTTTCTGCAGCCGACTCTCTACGGGCTACCCAAAGCCGCAAACGCCTTTCACGACATTACCATCGGATCGAATGGAGCATTCTCGGCTGGTCCCGGGTGGGATGCCGCTTCGGGTCTGGGTTCTCCTTCGGGCGAGAATCTGCTTGAAGCGCTGTCGGGGTCCGGCTCGAGCTCGGGCAAGAAACACAAGCAGAAATCGGCCACCTGATACGAGCACGAAATCAACTTACATTTTCTAATATCTTCTTTAACAGACCTGAGCAATTTCTGGAAAAGAAGATTTTGATCATTAAAAGTGTCGTTGGTTAGGTCCCACGCCGTTCGCTTTTCCGTACTTGGCGAACGCGTCGCCAATCACCATAGATGCGCCCAATTACCTCTGGGGCCGGACGACTGAGATCGGGTAGCTGATCAATCTCACCAACGACACGCATCCAATAGACATTCAGCTCGTGCGGTTTCAAATCCTTACCCAAGTTACTTATTCGCCGGATGTGCGGAGATGGCTCTCTGAATTCCGTCGCGAGTCTCACTCGCATGCTGCGCTCCAGCGGAAAAATGAGGCCGTCAAACTGTGGAGGGCTGGCGCATTCGCATTGCGCAATTTTTGGCGGTGGCCGCAGCCCCAGGAAATCCGCTGGTCACCTGTTCGGAAACTTGCCCGTTCCGACTTAGTGACTCTACCCCCGAGGATATTGGGGCGAAGAACGGGATGTGCTACGTAGTGAGAGCCATCAGCATCTCGCGCAATTCGACACGGCCCAGAAAGGATGCCGCTGTCGCCTCGCAGAGCGGCTCTGAGGAAACTAACTTGGGAGTTTAGAACTCTTCACTACCATTCCGCAGAATTGATTGCCGGAGCGAGATAAAGTGCTATCGAGTAGCGCTTTTGTATTGGAGAGCGCTGCGATTGCGAATCGGCCGCCCCCTAGTGCCCGGCCGATTCGTTCCATGTGGATGTTGTGATGCCAAAATGAAAAACTCAGATTCATGAAATCGGGACGGCCCAGGTAGCTGCTGGTAACATCTTGCACTAAGCGTTTGGTCCAGCGGAAGACATAGTTGGTCGCACCCAAGTTTTCTTCCCAGATTGTTCCAATGTGGCGGCCAGTGAAGGAGTCGTGCGGTTCCAAAAAAAACACAGCATGACGTGACAGACGTAGCATTTCGGTAAACCCATTCACGGGGCGAGGGAGGTGGTGGAGCATGTCTTGCGCTATTACAATATCGAAGCTGTGGTCGGGGACCATTCCCGCATCTTCGAGATTAAGGGCGAAGCCACGAATGCGTGGATCGCGGCCGGTAGCGAGCCTCACACCTACTTCGGAGAGGTCAGTGACGGTGATGTCGTGAAATCCACAGTCGAAAAGAGCTCTCCCTTCGTAACCGTCGGCTGCGCCTACCAGAAGTACCGAGCTATCTGTGTTGACTTGATGCGAAGCATTCTTAAACAGTTTTGCGACGGCTACCTTATAGCGCCAAGTCGTCAGCCAACGCGTTAAGTCGTCGGAATCGAACAGTTCTTTTCTTGCGCCTTCGGTGAATTTCTGGTCATAAGTGCTCCGTTGAGCTGACATTAATTCCCGGAGTCGAATGTTTGTTTCCACGGTGTGCCTCTTAGGCGTTATAGCCGATCAAGGTGTGATTGCCTTGAGCTCGTGAAAACTGTGGAACTACGATATTCGGGCTCAGCATGGGGCGAAACAGATGCAAACCAGGTAAATCATGGTTTGCGGCTTCCATTAATAATACGACCAGACTGCAATATAGGAAAAAGGCCGAGCGGTGACAATATGTCCAAAGAATAGCAGAAGATGATGTCCGCTCGTTCTATCTTTCGATATGCGGAGCGGCGTTTTTCTGCTCGGTGGCGGTTTCCACTGCGGTATGCGGGCAGTGATCTATTCCGAGCGGTATTGTCGGGCATGGAGTTTTCGTTCCGCATGGCTACGGCTACGAATTGTAGGCCTACATGTGGCCTGCGATCTAGTACGAACGCTTTAGTAGTTCTGTTAGACGCGGTACTGGGTGAGTGGAGGGCAGTAACGAAAAATCCGGGACGAGTTTGCGATGAAATGCAACGCATTAGAAAAAGCAGGCAGGTTTCTGGTGATCGCGTGCGCTTAGTCTACGAATGAGACGAAAGGATAGGTCGGAGCGTGCGAATGATAAATTATTGCCGTGCGATTCTCGTGCTACTGGTATTGAGCCAAGCATACGCCCAAACGCGGGTTGATCTGCGGATCCAATCCAAAGACATCGATTTCAGCGGGGCGGACACCACGATCCCGTTTAAGGCTGGAACAACATTGCCCGCTACGTGTTCTGTGGGCGAAGCGTTCTTCATGACTAATGCACCTGCTGGCGCTAATCTATATGCTTGCACTGCTTTGAATTCCTGGACGCTGCTATCCGGCATCCGCGGACCGACGGGACCACAAGGATCGACGGGGACGCCGGGGTTGGTGGGGCCAACCGGCGCGACGGGACCACAGGGATCGATGGGGATACCGGGGACTGCGGGGCCAACGGGCGCCACGGGAGCACAAGGATCGAGGGGAGCAACAGGGGCGACGGGGCCGCAGGGATCGGGCGGAGGAGCAACAGGGCCGACGGGAGCACAAGGACCGACGGGAGCAACGGGGCCTCAGGGATCCGCGGGATCACAGGGGCCGGCAGGACCAACAGGCGTCACAGGGCTACAAGGACCAACGGGGGTAACAGGCGCGACGGGAGCGACGGGACCCCAAGGGCCTGGTGGCGCTGGGACTTCCGGATTGGCGATTTCGGTAAATGGAACCGCGCAAGGCAGTCAATCAACACTGAACTTTGTTTCCGGAACCGGCATAGTCCAAGCGTGCAGCAACAATGCTGGAGCAAGCCGTATCGACTGCACGCCGGCATTGGATACAAGCTATGCTTTGAGCCGAGCAACCGATCAAGCAGGCAGCGATAGAAGTTGCATTTCAGCGAGTGGAACAACCGCGAGCCATACATGCGGGCTAGCTCCGATACTCACTGCCTACACGCAGAATATGGAGATCAATTGGATTCCGGACGTAGCTTGTCAAGGAAACGACACATTGAACATCAACGCACTCGGAGCAATCCCCATTCAACGCGAAGCGCCTGCTTCCTTAATCAATGTTGGAGCGGGCGATTGCGTGGCTAACAGCGATTATAAACTCCAAGCCGTGGGTAATCCCGTAACAGCTTTTAAGATTGCACTTGCGAACGGCACGCTCGGAATAACACCCCTGACGACAGCTCATCCGAATTCCACTGCTACGGGTACCATATTGAACAAACTGGCTAAACTTACCGGTGCGCCATCCACTGCTGTAATAACCTCCCTTAGCGACACGGGCGGCGCTCTAGGTCCAGTGGTTAGCGGCGCTGGAACGTCCGGCACAGCTCAAGTCGCCCGCTTGGGACAGGCTTATTGCGTTTTCGACGGCGCGACTACGGCCGGAGATTACGTCAGCATTTCCAGCACAACCTCTGGCGACTGCCACGACGGAGGCTCCGCCTATCCAACGAGCGGACAGGTGCTCGGACGTGTGCTCGCAAGCAACGCTGCAGGCGGCACGTACGTGATGCAACTCTTTGGCCCAGAAATTCAAGCATCCAGCGGGCTCACTAATCCGATGAACACTGCGGGAGACATGATTGTCGGCGGATCCTCCGGAGTTCCTACTCGATTACCCGCCGGATCAAATGGGCAGGTACTCATGATGGTGGGCGGGGCGCAAGCTTGGACGGGCTTGTCTGCTGTTTCGGTGCAAACTTACAGTTCCGGTCCAGTCACCGATCCGGGTGGGAACGCCTATTTCTTGTACAACAACTCCATGGGGGCGATCACTTTCAATCTACCCGCAGGCATGCCGGGACTTCAAAGATGTTATCGGAACTCTACCGGAAATTCTGGAGCGATAACAATTGCCGTCGCGGCTAACAATACGATCGATTTTAACGGAGTCAATGGAACTACCGGCACTGGAACGTTAGTCTCTAGCGGAGTTTTGGGGGACTACATGTGTCTGGTGTCGGACGCGACGAACCATTGGTCGGCGTGGGGCGAGCAAGGATCGTGGGTCAACCAGTAAGGATTAGGGACTATGAAGAAATTTCTTCTTATATCCGGGACCTCAATCCTGCTCGTTGCCCAACAAATTAGCATTCCCAGTGTTCCGATTACTGGTGCGATCACTGCGGTGCGAACCTGCGCTGTCTCAGGGTATAACCGCTATCGAGCGATCGTTGTTGATCATACGCAGATCGGAGGAAATGACCTTAGTAATTTTCCGCTGCTGGTGCGTTTGACCAGTTCCGATTTTGCCACGGCGGCGAACGGCGGCTATGTTCAAAACACCGTCTCTCAGTCGGGTGGCGGAGTATCGGTTACGGTTCCCGCGGATATTGTCTTTGCAGCCGATCCGGCCGGCGCGAAAATCCTGCCGTTCGAGTGGGAGAGTTACAGTTCAACAAGTGGGGCAATCGTCGTGTGGGTGAAACTTCCCACGATTTCACACCTTCTTAATACTACTTTTTACGTTCTTTACGGTAAGAGCAGCACTACCACATTTCAAGGCAATGTGCATAATACGTGGGATAGCAGCTTTGCGGCGGTGTGGCATTTGAATGATAGTTCGACTCCCGCACTTGACTCTAGCTCAAACGGAAAGAACGCGGCAGCCAACAACTCCCCGTCGTTCGGTGCACCGGGGCAGATTGGAAAGGCTGTTTCGTTCGCTAGCGCGAGTACACAGTACTTATCGGGCTCCGACAACGCATTCCCCGCCGGTTCATCTCCACGTACGATCACCGGTTGGTACAACCCGACTACCAGCGGCGTAGCACAATTCTCTTACGGATCCCAGGTCACCGGTGAAGGTAACGGTATATTGCTGAATAACGCTACCCCGCCGTACCTCGACTATAATGGTTGGGCATCAGATTTTATTACGACGTTCTCTCCGAGTACGGGATCGTGGCATTATATAGCAGCCACCTATGACGGTACGACCGCTTCCGTTTATAGCGACGGGTCGACCGCTCAGATAATGACTGAATCGTGGAATACGGTGCTCGGGGGAACCTTTTATATTGGAACGAATCTCCCGGGCGATACCAGCCATTACTTCAACGGAGCCTTGGATGAAATCCGGGTCTCTAATGTTGTTCGCAGCGCAGGCTGGATAACGGCAGAATATAACAATCAGAAGTCGTCCTCAACCATGGTCACGCTCGGTGCGCCGGTTACGTGCACCGACTACAAGCCTTCCACGATTCCTTCCAATCCGAATGTCACTTACGTAACTGGTGATACTGTTTTTCCGGCCACGTATAGCGGAGTAATAAACGTCAAAACAGGACCTTATAGCGGATGTCCTGGGGCAGGCTGCGCTACCGGCAACGGTACAACGGACGACTCGACGGCGATTCAGAACGCGCTTGCAGCAACCCTCACCATCAGCAGTGGGTGGGACGGCAATCGTGGCGGAACACTCTATTTTCCTTCAGGTACATACCTCGTTTCTCAGCAGTTCATGACCATTACGGGCGGTTACTGGAAAGGCTATGTGCGTTTGATTGGGCAGAATCGCGATACGACCACTCTGCGAGTAGCAAATTCTGTCTCTTGGGGCACGAATACCGGCTGTACTCTTCAAATCGTCAACAGTACAGGCACAAGCGGCTGGTGTCACGCCCTCTTGACCAACGGCTCCGACGGCTCGGCCTATCCATCTAGCGACGGCGGCACCGGCGCGGGGTTCATGAACAGTATTTCGAATTTCACGATCAACCTGGGAAGCGGAAATCCGAACATCGTTGGGATCGATTTCAACTCGTCTAACATGGGGGGCGTCTCCAACGTAAACGTAGTTTCTGGTGATGGAGCTTGCGCGGCGGGGATCAATGCATCTCGCGTGCAGGGTCTAGGGGATGGCAACGGCCCTGCCTTGGTTAAGAACGTGTCAGTCATTGGATGCAGTTACGGAATCTATTCTTCGCCGCCATCGACAGGCGCCTATTCGCTGACCTACGAGTACATCAATTTGCAGAATCAAAGCATAGCAGGTATCGTATTAGGCTATCTAACGCAAAACATTCGCGAGATCTCTTCCACCAACAGTGTGCCGGCAATCCGGCTGGAAGGCTCGGCAAACGCGACGGTGATCGATGGCAACTTTATTGGCGGGTCTAGTTCGGTCAGTGCGATTCAGGCGCGTGCGACATCGAGTTCCGGCTTGGTGTTTGTACGAAACATCACCAGTTCAGGCTATCAATCGGCGCTTTCAACCACTACGAGCGACACGAGGGTTTCTGGCAGCACGATCACCGAATATTCCTATCCTGCCGGGACGGGCACGACGCTCGCACTGACGGTACCCAATACACCGGATTTTGACGATACCAATCTCGCGAACTGGGTCAACGTTGGGAGGGCGTGTCCGCCGAATACAGGGAGCGACGTGACAAGCTGTATTCAAGGAGTGCTCAACGGCGTCACGTCTCCGCAGGACACTGTCTATTTCCCGCTGGGAGAATATATCGTAGGCACAAGCGGAACTGGACTCAGCATCACCAATAGCGCGATCCGACGCATCGACTTTGGATATTCCCTCATTGATTGCGCCTACCCGTGCTCGGCTACCTGGACGCTCGGAATCAACGGCTCCAATCCGGTAATATTCGAAAACGGAGCATTTGGTTCGCAAAACATGACCTATACCGGCAGCGCGCCTATCGTCTTTCGCCACGTGATCAACGGGCCGCGCGTGCTCGCGACTTCAGGGGGAACGGGCACGATCTACGGCGAAGACACAGCCATATACCAGATCAATCTCTCACTCAACTCCGGCCAATATGCTTACTTCCGCCAATTGGATGTGGAGAACAATGATCAACCGCATACCACGCTGAGCGGCGGTACGACATGGATATTCGGCTACAAAACAGAAGGCACGAATTACCAATTGCAAGCTTCCAGCGGGACTCTAGAGATACTGGGAAGTTTTCTTTTAGAGAACTCCCAACCTTCCTGCGTGGCCGAACCCGCGTTCGCATTCAGTTCGATGACCAATTTTACCGTGACATCATTGGGAATGGAGCAATGCGCGAATGCTATTATCAGCAACAATGGATCGACCCTCGTCCCGAATAACTCCATCTGGAATGGTGTACGTGGAGTAAGCAGCTATAACCAGTAGAAAACAAAATTGAATCTATGGGTTGCTTTTTTGGTTGCAGCCCTCGTTTGGTCAGGTCATCAGGACTTTGCCCATACCCAACAAGACTTTGCTTCTGGCGCAGCATGTGACCTCATCAGGACGTGCCGTATCTAGAGCGGCCTCCCGCTATGTCAGTTTTGCGTCGAAGCAACCCACATTAGCCACGTCATTGATTGACTTGCAAGCATTGGTTGAAACGCTGAAGCGTACTGTTCTACAGTAGCAAGACCGAGGTCACCAGAGAGATGCCAAGTGGGTCCTGATTAAGAGAGCAACCTCGGCTATTCACAGGGGTCGCCATTTTCACAACAACGCTCTGGAAGACATTGTGAATGGACTTATGGAGTAATGAGACTGCCCGTCCATGGGGTCAGCGCCGTGCTTCTTCGTTGATGCAAGCAGTAGAACTACCTCCGCGATATCGCGCGCGAGTGAAGCCTTCTCGGCAGGAAGCGTCAGCTTTGAAGCGATCATGAGTGGCCGGTCTTGAGCTTGTCACCAGGTTTATCAATGCGAACGTGTGGATACTCGTCTTCAAACCGCCGATTGATATAAACAGAATCTTCTCGAAGGCGCTGAGCTTGTCGAGACAGATAGGCTAACCGGTGATTGTAGTAGAAGGGGCCCCGCATGAAATAGTTCGACATGATCTCAGTGACCTCGCGACGATCTCCGTCTTCGACAATGCACGCAAGCGCTCCGCCTATGTGCCGGGCCGCGCCTTCAAGAACTTCCCGCTCGTGACCTTCCACGTCGATCTTAATCAACCTCGGAACGATGCCGTGAAGAGCGCAAATCGCGTCGATTGTGTCGGCAGTTACCTCGATCATAGGGCCCTCACTTTCGCCCGAGACGATTCGGTTAGTTGGATCAGAGCCTTTGTCGGTCATGCGCACAACTCCTGGCCTCTTCGACGCCGCGATATTGATCGCGATAACGTTGGCGCGGGCGTTTCGATTGACGTTACGCTCGAGCATTCGGAAGGCGGTAGGGTTCGGCTCTATACTTACTACCCTTGCTTCTGCGTTCTCGGACGCGATCAGTGTATAGGCACCGATATTTGCTCCGACATCGATAAAATCCCCACCATCACACAGGAGCATCTGCACGAGCTTCATGTTATTGAAATTATAAAGGCCGAGCATGTTGACTTCAGATATGACCCCACCCGCCGCGTCGTCCATCAGTATGGAGCGCGACAGTCTAACACTTATGGGCGCTCGAGCGCCAAATCGTTTCGTCTGCCAGAAAAGATGGCGCATCAGAGCTGCAGGTCGATTTGCGTTTTCGCTACGGTAAATCATAACGAGAGATTTCGCGAACTGCCGTAGACGCATTTAGTTGATTAGTAGTGATGTAAAAAGCAGCGGACCGGTGCGATACAGATCCGACCGAATCAGGTACCTTCACGGTGAGGATCGTCACCCATCGCTGCCGGAACGCGTCAAGTTCCATGTGTTGGCCGCTCGCGTGACTCGCCATAGCCAGGAAATTTTCGGTCAGTTGATCCAAAGGGATTACCGCTTTGCCATCTCTTTCTCCTTCCTTGATGAGCTAGTTCCAGGAATTATACTGTACTTAAAGGCGGACTAAATGCCTCGGGTGCAGGCGGGTACCCGATACAGAAGCGGACGTCGTACCAGGATTGCACAGAGAGCATTTTCCTCATAAGGACGAGCGATGCGGGCGCAAATTTGGCTTCTCGGTCGCGATTCAGCGTTTGCCGTGACAGGAATACCCGCGCCGGCATGTTAATCTGCAAGGCCAAGAAATCGCTGATGCCTTGCAGCTTGCACATTAAGGGTTGCACCAGTAAGATTATTCCACACCATTTATAGTGGCATCCAACGGCGTGCTCGAAATTATAGGTAATTACTTCCTAGTGTGCTGTCCCATAAGTAATCGCCATAAGCATCGAGGGGCTGTACCTTGGGGCATTCCATTGGTCGGCCCAAAACCGCTTGTTCTGAGTGCGGATGAGGCGTTCGATGCGTCCCGTCCACGCAGGCTGTCCCATGCGATCGTCGCCCGTGCCACAGTCGTGCTTGCTAGCCGTTTATAGTGGACCAAGGCAATGGCCCGGGAAGCGGCGACGCTGTTTCATCGATCGGCGTCTGCCGGGCTTGTACGATGAATTGCGTCCCGGCCGCCCGCGCTCGATCAAAGAGGAGCGGATTGTGGCGTTGCTGAAGCGGACCTCTCGCGTAAACCGAAGGGCGGAACACACTGGACTCTACGGGAGGCAGCCCAGGGGAGCGGCACATCCAAATCAACGGTTCATCGGCTGTTTCAGGCCTTTGCAGTTCAGCCCCATCGCTTAGGCACTTTCAAACTCTCCACTGATAGTTTCTTATTTGAGAAGTTCGCGATATTGCACCTTATATCCTAAATCTGCCCGATCACGCACGCGTGCTCTGTGTCGACGAAAAGAGCCAAATCGAAGCCTTCAGCCGGACTCAGCCGATTCGGCCGATAGGGCTCGGCTACGTAAGTCGTCACCCACGATTACCTCCGCCACGGCACGACTACTTTATTTGCCGCCCTCGACCTCCCGAACGGCGCCGTGTTCACCGAATGCAAGCCGGGGCACCGGCACCAGGAGTTTCTCGTGTTTCTGCGGGGACGACCGCATCCCCCCGAAGTCGATGTTCACCCGATCGTCGATAATCAGGCAACCCACAAACATCGGAAAGTGCGCACGTGGCTGGCGCAGCGGCCGCGATACCAGGTTCACTATACGCCGACTTACTCGTCATGGCTCCATCAGGTGGAGCGATGGTTTGCTTTGATTACGCGGCGTGCGATTCGTCGCGATTCATTTCGAAGCGTAAGGGAACTAGTGGAGAAGATCGACTCTTTCGTTGAACATTACAACCGCTCACAGGGGCCTTTCGCATGGACCGCAACCGCCGATTCCATGCTCGGCAAAACGCGACTTTGTTCACGTATCCCGGGACAGCACGCTGGAGAACTGTCAACCGACGTGCACCGGGACGCCAGCGTTCACGTTCAACTCGATGACAACATCGCTGTAGCGGCCGCCTGCATTGCCCGAGGGTCAAACATCGATCATCGTCAACAACTCTTAATATTGTGGCCGCAAACAACGGTACGTCAAATGGGCAGCGCGGCGTGGGAGTTTACAGCACGTACTGAGTGCATCTAGGTCCGCACCGCCTAGCCGTCCGGTGACGCGCTATAAAGGTAACGACCATTATGGGCGCATTGGAAGTTCCTCCATCGAAGGCTTTTGAGTACCAAGACAAGCTCATCGCCCTGCTGCTAGGACTCGTAGCTGCTGGACTGATTTGGATCGGCTCTCATTGGATCGATTATGGACTCCGCAGCCATTCAACAGAGAATGTATGGTTTGAAAGCGATGTCAGCCGGGTCTTCGAAACATGTATGCGGCAGACCAATCATTATCGGTCTAAAGTACATCCGATCTTCGCGCTGATCGCGATGCCGATCTGCACGGCCCTTGCGAATTTCGCTCACTTAAAACCGGACGAAGCAGTGAACGTTTACCTCTCTATCACAGCGGGGGTCTGGTCGGCCCTTTTGTATATGGTCGCGATTCGTCTTTCCTTCAACCGTCTGCTCGCCAGCATGGGAACACTCCTGGGGCTGATCAGCGCCGCGGCGATGTTGTTCCTGACGGTTCCCGAAACGTACGGCCTGGCGAGCGTCAGTATCTTAACCGCGACGCTGCTGATGCTGGAATCGACAACTTCGCGCCGACCACTGTTGAACGCCATTTTGGCGAGCGCATGTTCATTAAGTATCACGGTGACCAACTGGGTGCTGGGTATGTTGCTCACGTTTTTCCGACATGGTATACGAAAGTGGATTGGAGTGTCCGCTACAGCGGTGTTGATGATCTCGATACTGTGGATGATACAAAAGCCACTGATGCCGAGAATTGACTTATTCCCTGAAGTAGCACAACCCAGCGGCCACAGTGTTCGATCGGAGAATGCAAGCGAACGATTTCAAGGTCTATCTGGCGCCGTAGCACAGGAGTTTTCTTACCTGGTGCGGCCTTCGCCATCGCGACTTTGGAAGGTGGCCTCCTGTCTCGTGTTCCATAGTGTAGTGGTGCCGGAAGTCGAGCAAACGCGTGATTTCGGTATCGGTGAAAACATAGGACCGGTGTGGCCCACCGGGCTGTCTTTCCAAAATTCATGGCCAGGTTCCGGATCCCTCTTGGGACCGGCCGCCGTTCTCATTTGGGCGCTCATCCTTGCACTGGGTGCTTGGACCATGATGCGCTCAAGATCGGCGTTTTTCCGGCCGCTGCTCCTATT
>Ga0213875_10002142_pt1 | contig 12052 bp, 11 predicted proteins | sample BarmaccomBMRX_R8_FD_160105 | JGI IMG/M metagenome (GOLD analysis project Ga0213875, IMG submission 160105) | Root-associated microbial communities from Barbacenia macrantha in rupestrian grasslands, the National Park of Serra do Cipo, Brazil - RX_R8 | ecosystem: Host-associated > Plants > Roots... | reverse complement strand
TCCAGCGGCGACGGCAGAAAGTCGACGACCGCGTCGAGCAGCGGTTGCACGCCCTTATTCTTGAACGCGGAGCCGCACAGCATAGGCAGCACCTTGCCGGCGATCGTCGCCGCGCGCAACGCCTTGTGCAGGCGCTCCACCGGGATCTCTTTCTCCTCGAAGAACATCTCGAGAAGCTCGTCGTCCTGCTCCGCGATCGCCTCGATCAGCGACTGGCGCCACTCCTGCGCCGTGGCGTAGAGCTCGGTGTCGGCGTCCGTCACCGGCTCGTGTTCCATCGTCGAACCGAGATCGTCCGTGTAGATGATCTTGTGCATCGTGAACAGGTCGACGACGCCCTGGAAGTCGCCCTCGGCACCGATCGGCACCTGGATCGGCGTCGCCGGCGCGCCGAGGCGCGTGCGAATCTGGCGGACGCAGTTGAAGAAGTCCGCGCCCATGCGGTCCATCTTGTTCACGAAGATGATGCGGGGAACGGCGTACTTGTTCGCCTGACGCCACACCGTCTCGGACTGCGGCTGCACCGCCGCGACCGAGTCGAACAGCGCGACCAAGCCGTCGAGCACGCGCAACGAGCGCTCCACCTCGACCGTAAAGTCCACGTGGCCTGGCGTATCGATGATGTTGATGCGCGTGTCGCGCCACGTGCACGCCGTCGCCGCCGAGGTGATGGTGATGCCGCGCTCCTGCTCCTGCACCATCCAGTCCATCGTCGCGGCGCCGTCGTGCACTTCGCCGATCTTGTGCGTGCGACCGGTGTAGAAAAGAATCCGCTCCGTCGCCGTCGTCTTGCCGGCGTCGATGTGAGCAGCGATCCCGATGTTGCGGGTGCGGTCGAGCGGATATTCGCGTTTGAGAGGCATGATCCTAAAGAGGGCGGCGGCCGGTCACCAACGGTAGTGCGCGAACGCCTTGTTCGCTTCGGCCATCTTGTGCGTGTCCTCGCGCTTCTTGATCGACGCGCCCTGGTTGTTGGCGGCGTCCATCAGCTCGTTCGCGAGCTTTTCGGTCATCGAGCGGCCCGGCCGCTGGCGCGCGTAGCCGATCAGCCAGCGCATCGCCATCGCCTGACGGCGATCGGGACGGACTTCCATCGGCACCTGGTACGTCGCGCCGCCGACGCGGCGCGGACGGACCTCGACGAGCGGCATCGCGTTGCCGAGCGCCTGCGTGAAGACGTCCATCGGATCGCGGCCCGTTTTCGTTCCGACGAGCTCGAGCGCGTCGTACGTGATCAGTTCCGCAACGGACTTCTTGCCGCGCAGCATCACCTTGTTGATGAAGCGCGCGAGCACTTTCGATCCGAACTTCGGGTCGGGCAGAATCGGACGTTTCGGGACGGGTCCCTTGCGCGGCATGAGAAACGCGGTTCCTTACTTCTTGCGGGCGCCGCGCTTGGCGCCGTATTTCGAGCGCCCTTGCTTGCGGTTCGCCGCGCCGGACGTGTCGAGCGTCCCGCGGATGATGTGGTAGCGAACGCCGGGGAGATCCTTGACGCGGCCGCCGCGGATCAGAACCACGGAGTGCTCCTGGAGGTTGTGACCGATCCCCGGGATGTACGCGGTGACCTCTTCGCCGTTGGTCAAGCGCACGCGCGCGACCTTACGCAGCGCCGAGTTCGGCTTCTTCGGCGTGATCGTCTTGACTTGCGTGCAGACGCCGCGGCGCTGCGGGTTGCCCGCGACCTCGAAGGTCCGGTTGGGCAGGTCGGGGTGCCCCGGCTTGGGCCCGGTCGACACGACGCGGAACGCCGGGGTCTTCACCTTTTTCTGCTGCTGCTCGCGGCCCTTACGGACCAGCTGGGAGATCGTCGGCACTCGTACTCCGGATTACACACAAAAGCGACCGAACCGCGGCGGGTCCGGCCGGAACCGTCAGAATATAGCACTTTGCGCCTACGGTTTCAAGGCGGGTGACCTACGGGCGTTCGATACCGTACCGGATCGGCGTGCAGCGGCCGTTGTTCGACTGGGATGCCGAGCACGCCGTCAGGCCGACGATCAGGCGCTCCTCCGCGCGGACGGCGAAGCGGTCGCCCGGCCGCGAGAGCGGCGGAAGGACGCGCAGGCGCCCGTCCGCGTCCGTGCGCACGTGCATGAAAACGTTGAACGTCGTCGGGATCGCGTCCGCCGCGACGCCGAACGGAGCCAGGGCGTCCGCCAGGTTGCCGAAGCAGCCGGGCACGTCGTCGTGGCGCCCGCCGTAGCAGAGCCGCCACGTCTCACGGCTGCACGGCGTCAGCAGAAAGTCGTGCGTTCCGACGTCGTCGCGGACGATCGTCAGCAGCGGGCGCGAGCGATTCGACCACAGGCGGTTGCCGACGGTGAGCCGCACCGTCGACTCGTAGTCGAACGTGCGCCCGTTCGAGAGCGACTCGCGGGGGTCGTCCGCGGGGAACGCGATCAGGTCGGCGACCTGCTCGCCGTCGGGGTCGACGATCGTCAGCACGTCGCCGCGCTCGAGCACGAACGCCGTGCCGGAGCGGGCGGCGACCTCGATCAGCGTCGCCGGGCGAAGGGACACGTCCACGACTCGTCCACCGCGCGGCCGGAGTACTGCCGCGCTTCCGAATGCGCCCCGTAGTCCGCGAGGTTCGGGTTGAGCGCGCCGTCGAGCTGCAGCTCGCGCGCGCGAATCTGGCGCTGCAGCCCGCCGAAGCGCCCGTCCTCGCGCAGATGCTCGAATTGCTCGTGCGCGTTGAACACGAGGGTCGGCCACGCGAAGCGCCGCGCCGCGCGCGACGCAGCCGGATGCAGGCCGACCACGAAGAACGCCGTGCCCGCGACGCTGAACGAGAAGCGCGGATCGCGCGGATCGTCGCTCACGCGTGAATCCCACGCATGGTAGCGGACGTCGAGGTCGTGCAGCCGTTGCAGCTGCGACCACAGCGCGCGCTCGAACGCCTCTTCGCTGGCAAACGCGCGCTCGCGGAACACGGCGACGTAGGTCGTGAAGTCGCTCGCGAACCCGCGGCGCTCCGCGGCGAACGCGTAGATGTCGCGCGCCAGACCTTCCGTGACGTTCGCATCGTCCATGCGCGCGTACGTTCCGATGCGATAGAGCTCGCGGCGAATCGACGACTTCGCGCCGAGGCACGAGAAGCGCGGGTCGAGCACGAATGCGCGGAACGCCGCGTTCGCGACGCGCGCGAACGGATTCGCCGGCGCCGTTTCCAGAAGCCGCACCACGCCGTCCTCACACACCGCGTGGTACGACGAGTGCGCGCGGGCGGCGTCGCTGTCGAACGGGTTGCGCCACGCCCGTTCCAGATGCTTCAGCGACGCCGAGCTCATCGTCGGATCTCGGCGGCCGGTGACGCCGAGACGGTCAGGCGACGGCGAATCGCGCGCTCGGAGTGCGCGGCGACGCGCAGCCGTCCGTGCGAGTACCGCACGCCGCCCGCGATGCGCAGCAGCAGCGCGCACCACGACGTCACCGCGCGCTCCAACACCCACAGCGGCGCGACGAGGGCCGCGATCGCGGGAAACACGCGCGCGCCGCCGCCACGGCGTCGTCCCGCCTCGGCGAGGACGATCGCGGCGAGCGCGCACGCGATCGGTGCGACGACGCCGAACCGCCACGTCAGCGCGACGAGCAGCGGCGCGAGCGCGAGCTGTGCCGCGAAGCGCGCCGGACGCGCGAACTCGTCGTACGCCTGTCGGACGCGCTGCGAGCGGTAGTGTCGCGCGGTCGGCGGCCGGCGGGCGACGTAGAGGTCGAATGCGACGCGCTCGCGCCCGCCGGCCGCGCGGACGGTGCGGACGAGCTCCAGGTTCTCGAACAGCACGTCGCCGTCGTAGCCGCCCGCGCGCCGCACGCGCTCGACGCGCACGCCGAGCGTTCCCGGCCAGTCGCCGCCGGTCGCACGCGCGATCAGCGTCCGTCCGGTGTCGAGCACGGCGTGCCACGGCGCCGGTTCGAAGACGTTCTGCGGTCGCACGACGTCGGCGCCGTCGAGCAGCACCGACATGCGGCGCAGCGTGAACGCGTCGTAGCGCACGTCGTCGTCGGCGATCACCGCCTTCGGCGTGCGCACGCGGCGCAGTCCGCTGACCACGCCCGCGACCTTGCCGTTCAGATCGATGCGGCGATCCTCGTCGACGACGACGTGCTGGGCCGCGGACGGCCACCGTGCGCGATGCGCGGCGACGACGTCCGGCGGCGACCCGTCGACGACGACGACGGGAACGATGCGGACGAGCTCGCGCAGATAGCCCGCCAGGTCCTCGTCGTCGCTCGCGCGTGCCGTGCGGCGGATCGGCAGCACGTACGTCGTGTCGGCGATGAGGGCGGGCATTTCGGCTGGAACCGTACCCCTGCTCAGCGGCTCGGCAAACGCCGACGGCTTACACGTCCGCCGTCGTGCCGCGCGCGAAATCGAACGCCATCGAGCGATCGTACGATCCCGTACCCACGATCATCAGCGCGTCGCCCTCGGCGACGTCGTCCGGAAAGCGCAGGCCGTCGATGACGTCGTACTCGAGGCACGTTCGCCCGCCGAGACGATCGGCGCCGCGCCCGAGCGGCGTCCAGCCGCCGGCGCGCCAGGCGAAGAAACCGTGCACGTACGCGTGCATCTGCGGCCAGTCGGGATAGCCGGCGTCGACGATCACCTCACGGCGTTCGCCGCGGCGCCGCACTTCGAGGACGCGCGTCAGCAGCGCTTCGCTCGGCGTGCACACGGCCTGGCCGGGCTCGACGATCACGGTCGTGCACGCCGGCAGCTCCGTGGCGAGACGGTCGACGAGCCAGCCGATGTCGGCCGCGAACGTCTCGTCGAACTCGTCCGGCGTCCAGCCGCCGCCGGCGTCGAACCCGACGACGTGCGCACCGGCACGCGCCTGCAGCGCCGCCGCGCGCCGCAGCACGTCCCCCGCGACGTCGCGCCACGTCGCGCCGTGGAAGTCCTCGCGGCGCGCGTGGAACGACACCGCGAAAGGGCTCGCGGCGCCGTGCTCCGCGACGGCGCCGGCCAGCGCGTCGTCCTCGTCGACCGCGACGCCGAACCGCGATGCGAGCATCGACGGGCGCAAGCGCGCGCCGCACGCGCGCGCCACGCCGGAGCGCGCGTTGCGCCGGTACGCCTCGAGGCTGTCGGCGAAGATCCAGCCGAGCGGCTCGTCCGTCACGTCGCGCCCGACCGGCAGCGGTCCGTTGTAGATCGTGTCGGCCGGCGTGAAGCCGAGCTCGCGCGCCCACCGCAGCTCCTCGGGCGAGATGACCTCCGCCGCGAAACCGCGCTCCCGCGCCATCGCGATGAGCCGCTCGCCCGGGTTCGTCTTGAAGCTGAACGCGGCGACGACGCGCACGCGGCCGGCGCCGGCGAGCGCCGCGCAGGCGCGCGCAACGGCGTCGACGCGCTCGCGCGCGGCGGCGGCCAAGAAGACGCGACGCGGCGTCGGTTCGCCCGAGAGGGGCGGCGGCGGCGCATCGCCGGGAGCGATCACGCCGACGGATATTCCCGCGCTCACACCACGCGCGCGACGATGCCGGCCACCTCGTCGGGCGTCTCGATCGGCAAGTTGTGGCCGGCGCGCCGCAGCTGGACGAACAGCGCGCCCTCGATCGCGTCGGCGACGTCGCGCTTGACGCGCTGCGGCGGCGCAAGCGGGTCCTTCTCGCCGGCGACGGCGACGGTCGGAACACGAATGTTGCCGACGCGATCGCCGAAGTCGGCCGTGCGTCCTCTGTCGTACCAGCCGAACCACGCTTCGCGCTGGCCGATCAGCGCGTCCGTGACGACGCGCTCCATGACGTCGGGCGCGACGTCGCGTACCATCGCCGCGCGCTGAAAGCGCTCGATTCGCGCGCGCGAGCCGAATGCCGATTCCGCGAGCGCCCGGTGCTTCGGGCTCATCGTGGACGCGCGAGCCGACCCGGGCGCGACGAGCACGAGCCGCTCGAGCGCGAGGTCACCGCTCGCGGCGACGAACTGTGCGACCTTGGCGCCCATCGAGTGCGCGACGAGCACGTCCGGCCGCACGGCGTCCAGGACCGCGCGGAGATCGGACGCGTAGCCCTCGAGGTCATGTCCGTCCGGCGGCCGATCGCTGAGGCCGGCGCCGCGGAAGTCCATGAGGTGCGCGGTGAATCGTTCGGCGTCGAGACGGTCGACGACGTCGTACCACATCCGCCGCCCGCTGATCCATCCGTGCGCGAACACGACCGTGCGCGGCCCGTGTCCGCGCACCTCGACCGCAAGCGCGACGTCACCGTTCGCAACGAACCGAGTCACCGCCGCGTCGGCTCGAGGGTCGTGCGCATCCACACCGCGCGCTTCGGCGCGGCGCGTGCGTTCGCCGCCGGCGCTACTTCGCGACGAAGTCCGACGGCACGTCGAACACGCCGCGGTCGGCTGCGGCGGCGGGTGCCAGCTTGCCGCGTTCGATGACGACCGAGATCACGCGGTCCTGCATCGTCGCGGTGACCGTTTGGTACAGCACGAACGTGCCGTCGTGCGACGCCGGGCTGCCGACGTGCGCGAGGTACGCGTCCTCGCTTCCGATGCCGATCGTCGCATGATAGCGCGTCACGTCCAAGCCGCCGAGCCGGGCGGAGCCGGTCCGCTGCGCGTCGGGCGGCAGCGTGCCGAGGTCATCGCTCGCGCTCTGCGCGTCATCGAGCTTCGCGTAGGTCTTCGCGCGCAAGTCGAGCCGTGTCGCGTGGCCGTCCTTGACGATGACGGCCGTCTGCGCGCCGAGATCATCGTCGCGCGACCATCCATTCGGCAGGACGACGTGGCGATGGACCGTCGCGATCGACGCGAGCTCGGCGGTCATCCGTCCGTGCGCGGCCGCGCTCATCAGCGCCGACGCGAACATGCCGCCGATGCCGCCGAGCATGCCCATCGCCATCCGCGCCGCTCCGCCCGCGGCCGCGGCGCCCATGCGGGCTTCGCGCGAGCTCGGCTTCGCGGCGCTCGCGACGCGCAACGCGGCGCTCTCGTCCGCATCGAACGCATCGGTCGGCTCCGGCGCCGCGCCCGACACGATGCGACGCACTTCGTCGTACACGATGCCTTGCGCGTACGGCGAAGGCGACGCCGCGGACGCGGGGTCGGCGCACGCGGGCGCCGACGCCAGACCGTACGCAAGCGCCGCACCGGCGACCGCGAACCGCGCGCCGCGCGTCACGACGTCGGCCCGTCCGGCAGCATCTTCACGTCGGACGGCCGGATCGTGAAACGCAGCTTCGGCGCGCCGTCGCTCGGATCGAGGATCAGCTTCGTGAGCGTACGTTCCGCGGGCACGGCGTTGAGGATCAGGTGCTCGTGAACGGTCTGCTTCGATTCGAGGTTCTGCGGCGCCCACGCGCGCCCGCTCCCGATGAACGGGCCGATCGCGTGACCTTCGACCTGGCTCTCGTCGTCGTAGATCGACGTGACGGACAACGCGGGAATCTGTCCCGGATCGCCCGCGTTCTGAATCGAGAACCAGAGGACGATGTAGCCTTTGGTGTGATCGTTCGGGTCGTTGTCGTGCGCGAACGGACCGCTGTCGACGTGCTGCACGCGCTCGATCTTGTCCAAGCGCACGTTCATCTTGGCAGGGCCGTAGCGCTCGTACACGCCGACCTTTGCGTCGCGGATTCCACCTGTCGTCGCGACGGCGGCCGCGGTCGCGAGCAGGACGAACGATGCGGCAAGCGCCGGACGAATGCGTGAGGCGATCACGATGGTGCTCCTTGTCGGCTGCGAGGGCGCCGCGCGATGAATGCCGCCCGGCGCCGTAGTCGTAGCACCGCACGGTCAAAAAGCGCTCAAATGGTCCGAGGAGGGGCGCTTCCGCGGCATGAAAACGGCGGCAGGCCATGCCTGCGCTCACCGCGCGCCTCTTCGGCGGCTTCTCCTTCGTCGTCGACGGGCTCATCGAAGCGGCGCCGAGCACCGCGAAGGCGCGCGCGATGGCCGCGTATCTGCTGCTCGCGCGTCCGCATCCGGTGTCGCGCGACCGTCTCGCCGACGCGTTCTGGCCCGACAGCGACGGCGACCGCTCGCGCAACAGCGTCGCAACGGCGCTGTGGTCGATCCGCCGGGCGCTGCGGTCGCTCGGCCTCGAGCCCGATGCGTACCTCGCAGCCGACGCCGCGACGATCGCGTGGCGGGGCGACGTGCAGTGCGACGTGACGCGGTTCGAAGCCGCGCTCCGCGACGACCCGGCCGACGCGGTCGAGACGTATCGCGGCGCATTCCTCGAGGGCATCGCCGACGAGTGGACCGTGCGCGAGCGCGAGCGGCTCGACGCCCTGTACGAGTCGGCCCTCGCGCGTTCGCTGGACGAGCCGCCGGCACGCGGTTCGGTCAACCGCGGCGAGCTCGAGCGGCGAGCGCGCCTTCTCGTCGAGCGCAACCCCTACAGCGACGCGGCGTGGACGACGCTCATCGACCAGTACGTCGCCGCCGGCGCAACCGCGTCCGCACGTGCGGCGTTCCGGCGCGCGCTCGCGGCATGCGACGACGCCGGGCTCGAATCGGCGCCGCTGCGCGCGCGCTTTCCGTCGCTCGCCACGGCATCGCCCCAGCCGGACCGCCTTCCCTTCGTCGGCCGCGACCGCGAGATCGATCGCGTTCTCGGCGCGCTGCGCGACCCGGATGCGCCGGGCGGCGTCGTCATCATCGGCCAGGCCGGGATCGGGAAGAGCGAGCTGCTCTCGCGGGTGGCGGCGTCGCTCGAAGCGGCAGGCGTCCCGATCGCGCGCATCGCGCCGCACCGCGGGCAGTTCTCGCTCGACGCGCTGGAGGCGCTCGCCGGCGAGGTCACCGGAATCGGCGCCGAAGCGCTGCTCGGTGCCGGCGCCACGACGCGCGCCCAGGCGATCGCCGACGCGCTCGTCGGGCAGACGGATCGCACGTACGTCATCGACGACGTTCACCGCGCCGACGGCGACGTGCGCGAGATCGTCCTCGCCTTGATCGGCACCTCACGAACCGTCGCGGCGATGCGACCGGAGGGCCTCGCGGCAATCCACGCGCACGGCGGGTGCGTGCCCGGGACGATCGTCGAGCTGCGCGCGCTCGATCGCGAGAGCGTGCTCGACGGCCTGCGCGGGACCGCGCTCGCCCCGGCGGAACGCGAGCGCGTCTACGTGCTCTCCGGCGGCTATCCCCTGGTGCTCGACGCGCTGCTGCGATCGCCCGCGGCGCGCAACGCGACGATCCACGTCCCGGACGCGGCGCGCATCGTGCTCGAGCGCCGGCTCGACGAACGCGGCGCGATGCCGGCGCGGGCGGCATCGGTCCTCGCACTCGAGCCCGGCCTCTCCGCCGAAGAGGTCGCGCGCGTGTTGGGCGTGCCTTCCGAGGCCGTGCTCGACGCGTTCGACGACCTGTTCGCGCTCGGCATCGTCGTCGACGACGCGGCAGGGCCCGCGTTCTGCCACGACCTGTTCGCGGAGGTCGCCGCCCGCCGGCTGTCGCCCGTGCGCCGGCGCGCGCTGCACGAACGCATCGCCGACGAGCTGGGACCCGACGCCGATCCCGCGCGCTACGCGCACCACGTCGCTCGCGCCCGGCGGCCGCTCGAAGCGGCGCGCGCATATCTGCGCGCGGCGGAGTTCCGGTTTTCGCGCGGCGCGTTTCACGACGCCCGCGAGCTGATCGCCGCCGGGCTGAACGCCGTCGGCACGCTCGACGGCGACGTGGCGGCCGAGCTGCGGATCCTGCTGCGCACCGAGCTCGCGCGCGCTCTCGCCGACGCCGGCCTGCAGAACGACGGCGTGGCCGCGATCGAGCGCGCCGCGGCCGAAGCGCGCGCCGTTCGCCGCGACGACTTGCTGCTGCGCGCGCTCCTCATCAAGAACCGGCTGGGCATCGAGATGCGCTCCGTGCGCGGCGCCGAGTGCGACGAAGTGGACGTGAACGAGACGCTCGCGCTCGCCGAGAAGCTGCCGCCGGGACTCGCATCCGTCCAAGCGCTCGGAATCGCGGCGCGCGGGATGATGAATCGCAGCCTCGCCACGGCCGACCGCTACGCGAGCTCGGCGTTGGCCATCGCGCGACAGCTCGACGAGCCGCGCGCGCTCGCCGAGGCGCTGCAAGCCTCGACGGCGATCGCGCTCCTCCAGTGGGACATCGAGCGCGCGATCGACCAAAGCCGCGAGCTGATCGACACGGCCCGCCGCATCGGCACCGTACGCGCGTCCCGCGCGACCGGACTTCACGCGGTGGCGCTGCTCTTCGCGGAACGCTGCGATCAAGCGGAGACGTTCGGACGTGCCGCGCTCGCGCTCGCGGCGGAGCCGATGCCCGACGACGATCTGTTGCGCATCTCGCGGTGGCGCCTCGAGATGACGGCGCTCGAGGTTCTCACGTTCACCGAGCTCCGCCGCCGCCGCTACGCGGACGCGGCCGAATGGGGGCGCCGCCGTTGCGCGCTGCCGCTCGAGTCGCTGGGCGATCGCTGCGAAGCGGACGCGATCCTGGCCCTCGTTCTGCTCGCGGCGGACCGGCCGTCGCGCGCGGACGTCGACGAAGCCGCCGCGGCGATCGCCGCATACGACGACACGAGCGCGATCGGCCGGCTGTACATCCTCCGCGTCGCGGAGGCGCTCGTCGCCGAGGCACGCGGGGACGCGAACGCGCGGCGGGCGACCGAGGCCGCGTGGGAGTCGTGTCGCAACCTGCCGAGCGAGGAACACGTCACGCTCGACTACTGGCTCGACCCGCTCGGGCGCACCGCGCGACGCCTCGGTGCCGAGCGGATTGCTCGCGACGTGTTCGACCTCGCCGACGAGGTCGCGCGCCGGCGGCGGAACGGCAGCGGGCGCTATCGCTTCGGAGAAATCCGGCTGGCGACCTAAGGCGGCGGCGGGCGAAGCGCGAGCGCGGTCATGCGCGCGCGGCGTCCGTCCGATACCAAGGCAGATGGCTCCGTTGGCCGGGCATCTCGTCGGCTACCTCTCCATGATCTTCCAGCTGGGCGTGCTGCTGCTGCTCGCCGTGCTCGCGGTCCTCGTGCGCGCCTCGCTCGGGCGCCGGCCGTTCGGGCCGTGGGCGTTCGGGCTCGCCGCGAACGCCGCAGCGCTGCTGGTGCTCGCGGCCGCGGCCGTCGCGCACGACGCCGGGATCGTCGGGAAGCTCCCGGGCGCGACGCTCGCCTACGCGGCGCTCGAGGACCTCGCCGGCGTCGCGTTCATCGCCGGAGCGCGCGCGCAGCGCGGCGTGCGGATGCTGCCGCCGTGGCTGTTCGGCGCGTTCGGCGCGGCGGTCATCGCGACCGCCGTCGTGTCGTTGCGCATTGACGGCTTTCTCGACGTGTACCGCTTCCACGCGGCCTGCTTCGCGGCGCTGCTGACGCTGGCCGTCGTCGAGCTCGTCCGCGCGCGCCCGGCAACCCTCAGCGCGCGCCTGCTCACCGTCGCGCTCGCCGCGCTCGCGATCGACTACGCGCACGTTCCGCTGCTGAGCGCGGCCGGCGTCGCGTTCCCCGCGACGTATCTCGGACTCGAAAGCTACGTCACGGCCGTCCTCGACATCGTGCTCGGCGTCGCGATCGTCGTCGCGCTCACCGACGTCGCGCGCGTCGAGCTGCAACGCGCGAACGCGGAGCTGCGAGCGGTGCAGCAGGCGCTGCGCGAAGCCGCGTACACCGACGCGCTGTGCGGCGTCCCGAACCGCGCGGCGTTCCTCGAGGCGATCGCAACGCCGCCGTCCGCGGGAACCGTGGCGATGGTCGACCTCGACGGGCTGAAGGCGATCAACGACCGCTTCGGGCACAGCGCGGGCGACGCGTCGCTCGAGATGACGGCGCGGTGCCTGCGCGAGCGCAGCGGCCCGCACGGCGAAATCTACCGCATCGGCGGCGACGAGTTCGCCGGCATCTGGAACGCCGTCGGACCCGACACCGTGCGCGCGATGCTCGAGGCGACGGCCGGCGACCTCGCGGTGCTCGCGGAAGATCTCGTCACGCCCGCGCGCATCTCGTGGGGTATCGCCGCGTTCGGCAGCGGCGTGACGTTCGCGGAAGCCCTGATCGCCTCGGACGACGACCTGTACGACGGCCGCACGTACCGCCGCGAGTAGTTCCGACCGAGCCCGACGCTGCCCCGCGTCGTG
>Ga0213875_10002141_pt1 | contig 12054 bp, 5 predicted proteins | sample BarmaccomBMRX_R8_FD_160105 | JGI IMG/M metagenome (GOLD analysis project Ga0213875, IMG submission 160105) | Root-associated microbial communities from Barbacenia macrantha in rupestrian grasslands, the National Park of Serra do Cipo, Brazil - RX_R8 | ecosystem: Host-associated > Plants > Roots... | reverse complement strand
CAACGTTTTCACGCTGTGTTGTTTAGTTTATTCGCGGCTATCACAATGCTGCTTGCCTTCAGCGGCCTTTATGGATTGGTGCGGTTCCTGGTCGCGCGCCGTACGCAGGAGATTGGTGTTCGCATTGCCCTGGGCGCGACGCCCGCAGGCATCGCAACCATGATCGTCCGCTCGGCATTGCGCTTCACATTGGCCGGAGCCGCGCTTGGTATCGCAGGTGCGCTGCTCGCCAGCCGCTGGTTGGAATCGATGTTGTACCAGACGTCCTCGCGCGATCCCTATACTATCGCCCTGGTCGCCGCTCTTCTGATCGGCTGCGGCATTGCAGCGGCACTCGCGCCGGCACTTATTGCCGCACGTACGGATCCCATGGCCGCCCTCCGCGCGGACTAGCACGAGCGACACTAATAATTAGCATGTCTGATCGTGACGGTTGGGACCTTCGCGGACCCGTTCGTAGCGTTGATATCGAACTCGGCGGCCGTGGTAGCAGACACGAGTTCCGGCCTGATGGAGCTCTCGTCCGCCAATGGCACCAGAATGGGGACGGCTCCGAAAGCACCTTGATCTACACGTACGACGCCGCGGACCGTCTGGAAAGCGTCCGCTTCGAGAACTCCTCCGGCCCAACTTCTCTTCGGCGCTATGAATATGATGAAGCCGGGCGCATCGTGCGCCTCCTCTTGCGAGATCATGAGGGCACCGAGCGCGTGCTCGAAGGTTACGCCTATGATGCGCAGGGTCGCAAGACGAAAACATATTTCGCGCATGAGACCGTGGGTTACGGCGTGGATGGCAGCAAGACATTCTACTCGGCGCCAAATGCGACGACCATCATAACGGTGTATAACGGCGCCCATCGCCCTACGGAGCTGCTCTTTCGCGACGCCGCCGGCGCTTTGCTTAGCCGAGTGGATTTCCGCTACGACGAGTTCGGCAACCTCATAGAAGAGTCGCAGACCCTGAGTGAATCGCCGCTACCACCTAACTTTCTAGAACAGCTAAATCCAGCTCAGAGAGAGGCCGTCCGCGAATTGCTCGTCAACGAGGCGCCGCAGATTATTCACCGCTACGATGCTTTCGGGCGCAGAATCGAAACCGTCTCTCAGTTCGGTCAACTGAGCACTGATCGCGTCAGCACGGGGTACAACGAATACGGCGATCTAAGCCAAGAGATCACCGAACGTGAGCAACGCGAGTTTGGTTTCAAGGAAGAAGGCGGGCCGCTCGAAAGTGGGCCAATCCAGCGAAGCCGCTCCGAGCTGCGCTTCCGTTACGAATATGACGCACGGGGAAATTGGACGAGCAAAGTGATTGAGAGCCGTTACGGCGAAAGCCAGGATTTCTTGGTGGCAAGTACCGAACGGCGCACGCTCATATATTTCGACTTCATATAATTGTCTGTGGCCCCGCATGCGCTTGTTCATTCCCGCTCCAACGCCACGCTGCTTCGGCGTGCCGCTGCCTTCCTCGAGGAGCAGGCGCAACAGGCCGAAGTGCTGGTAATCGCGCCCACACGAGCGGCCGCCGATGAACTCGCCATCCGCGCTTTCCCTTTGGGATGCCAAGGCGTTCACGCGCTGACGATCACACGACTCGCCGCGAATCTTGCGACCCAACCGATGGGCCGTCTTTCGCTCGCGCCCATTTCGCGCCTAGGAATCGAAGCGATCGCCGCGCGTGTCGTGCACGGCGGTGTGACCGCGAAAAAGCTGGAGTACTTCGCCCCGGTGGCTCAAACACCCGGCTTCGCGCGTGCACTCGCCAAAACCATCACCGAGCTTCGGCTGCAAAATGTCGACACGAGCGCGCTTGCCGAAACCGGCCCCCCTGGACACGATCTCGCACATCTTCTCATGCTTTATGAGCGGGAACTCGCGGAGCGGTCGGTTGCCGACTTGCCGCTGCTGCTTCGCCTCGCTGCCGAAGAAGCCATGCAGAGCCATCATCGCTTCACGCGGCTACCTCTGGTGCTGCTCGGCGTCAGTGTCGAATCCGATAGCCACGAACGACTATTAGCCGCACTCGCTGAACGATCGCCCAGCGTTTTTGCCACGGCCATTTCGGACGACTACGCAATCCGATCGCTTGAACGCATTCTCGGCGTGAGGCCCGAGAATCTCGACAATACACCCGCGACCGCAACGCTTGATCGTGTCCGCACTTGGCTGTTCTCATCGGATCCACCGCCCTCCGCGCCACCCGATTCCGCCCTTCTGTTCTCGGCTCCTGGCGAGAGTTTCGAATGCATCGAAATCGCGCGCCGCATCCGGGCGCTCGCCGAACAAGGCACACCGTTTGATCGCGTCGCGATTCTTCTGCGCAATGTGGACCCTTATCAGCCGCTGATTGAAGAAGCTTTGCGGCGTGCCGGCATCGATCACTATTTCAGCCGGGGCGCCGCACGGCCCGATCCGGCAGGCCGAGCTTTTCTCGCACTCCTCGCGTGTGCGAGCGAGGACTGCTCGGCTTCGCGCTTTGCCGAATATCTTTCGCTCGGCCAGACTCCGCCGCTTGATCCGAATGGCGCGCCAGAAGCTCGCCCCTCGCAATGGGTTCCGGCCGATGACGAGATCTTGCGGAGTTTTGATGCGCCTGCGCCGTCTGAGTCGGACGACCCCCTTCCGCTTGATGTCCCCATAGGCTGGGAAAAACTGCTGGTTGACGCTGCAGTTATCGGCGGGCGAGATCGTTGGGCTCGCCGCCTGCGAGGCCTCCGCGCAGAGCTCGAAACACAACTGCGCGACCTCGAGCACGACGATTCGTATCGTGTTCATATAGAGCGCCGCATCCAACAGCTCGCGCGCCTGGAACATTTTGCACTTCCATTGATTGATGTTCTCGGTGGTCTTCCGTCCGCGGCGAATTGGGATATTTGGCTTGGCCGTCTCAATGATCTGGCGCAAATGGCGTTGCGCCGTCGCGAATCTGTCCTGAGCGTTCTCAGTGAACTCGAACCGATGCGCGAAGTCGGCCCGGTTTCGCTCGATGAAGTTTACGACGTTCTCTCCGAACGCTTGGGCTCGCTTCGAGCCGAGCCACCCAAGCGGCGATTCGGCCGAGTCTTCGTTGGCTCCATTGAAGAGGCGCGCGGACGCAGCTTCGAGATTGTATTCCTCCCTGGACTCGCGGAAGGGCTTTTCCCGCGCCGCGCTCTTGAAGATCCGCTCCTGCTCGACGAACATCGTATCAAGCTCGAAAGCAGTCTCCAGAGACAAGACAACCGAGTGGCTGCCGAACGCATGCTGCTCCGCTCCGCGGCCGCTGCGGCTACTCATCGTCTGGTTGTCTCTTATCCGCGCATGGACGTCACGCAATCGCGAGCCCGCGTACCTTCGTTCTACGCGCTTGAAGTAGTCCGCGCCGCTGAAGGGCGCTTGCCTTCCTTACGTGAATTCGAGAAGCGCGCTGCCCGGGCTGCTTCCTCGCGTCTGGATTGGCCGGCTCCCGCGAATCCTCTCGACGCCATCGACAACGCCGAATACGATCTTGCTTCACTCCAAGCGTCGCTCAAACTTCGCGGCGCGGCAGGGATCGGTAGCGCTCATTACTTAATGCACTCTAATGAAGCGCTGGCGCGATCGCTCCGTACCCGCTGGCGCCGTGGGCGCAATTCCTGGTCTGACGCCGATGGCGTTATCGATCCCCCAGCAGCGACGCTCGAAGCTCTTCGCGAACATCGTCTCGGAAGCCGCAGCTATTCGCCATCCTCTCTGCAGCACTTTGCCGCCTGCCCTTACCGTTTTTTTCTACAAGCCGTGTTTCAACTCCGCCCACGTGAGGAACCCGCGCGCCTGGAACAAATGGACCCGCTCACTCGCGGGGCGCTTTTTCACTCCGCGCAGTTCGAAATGTTGCGGGCGCTTTCCGGCGCCGATTTACTTCCCGTCACGCCGGACCGCCTACCGGTGACGCTGGACCTGACCGATCAGATTCTCGATCGCGTCGCCGCTAGGTATGAAGACGAACTCGCGCCGGCGATCCCGCGTGTCTGGAAAGGCGAGATCGAAAATTTGCGCACTGATTTGCGAGGATGGTTGCAACAAGTAGCCGCGACACAGTCCGAATGGGTTCCAATCCACTTCGAATATGGCTTCGGACTGGCGCCCGATCCGGATCGCGATCCGGCTAGCACCAGCCGCGAAGCAGTGATCTTCGATTACTTTCGATTGCGCGGTTCCATTGATTTGATTGAGCGTCATGCGGTGACAGGAGCTTTGCGCGTTACGGATCACAAGACCGGCAGAGCGCCTAAGGATCGGCCTCAGTACGTTGGCGGAGGCACGGTGCTCCAACCGATGCTGTATGCTCATGCCGCCAACGAATTGCTCGAACAGTCCGTTTCATCGGGACGCTTATTCTTCTGCACGCAGCGCGGTGACTTTTCGGCCGTCGAGATTCCACTGAACCACGAATCTCGACAGCGTCTCCGCCGAGTTCTCGAAATAATAGACCAGCAAATCGAAGCGGGATTTCTTCCAGCGGCCCCGCAAACGGGCGCCTGCGCGATGTGCGACTACACTCGCGTGTGCGGTCCCCATGAAGAAACGCGTGTGAAGCGAAAGCTGGCGGATCGTCTCGATTCGCTGATCCAGATTCGTCATTCGCCATGACCCCTGTTGTCGATAAGCAACTCGACGACCGCGCCGCCCGAGCGCGCATTCGAACTTCGCTCGCCGAAAGCCTTCTGGTGGAAGCGTCGGCCGGAACAGGCAAGACTACCGAATTGATCGCTCGCATTGTGGCCGTGCTGGCCAGTGGACTGACGACTATCAGTCATATTGTCGCCGTCACGTTTACGAACAAAGCGGCGGGCGAGATGAAGCTGCGTCTGCGCCAGGAGCTTGATCGCGCTCGGGAAATTACGGCGGATCCTAGAGAACGGTTGAACATTGAAGACGCTCTCGAGCATCTGGAAGAAGCGTCCATCGGGACCATCCATTCTTTTTGCGCGCAGATTCTTCGTGAGCGGCCGGTCGAAGCGGTGGTTGATCCGGCGTTTGAGGAAGTTTCCGAGCAGCAGGCTTCGCGAGTCCATGAGCGCGCCTTCCGGGGTTGGATGCAACGAAAGCTGGGTGAAGGCGCTCCCGGATTGCGGCGCGCATTGGCGCGCATGGCGTGGCGCGATTCTCACGATGGAGCCTCGCCGACGGTGCAACTGCAATACGCCGCCTGGAGGCTGATTGAATGGCGCGACCATCCAGCGCCGTGGCGCAGAGTGCTGTTTAACCGCAAAGCGGATATCGACCGGCTGGTGGAGCAGGTACAATTGATCGCCGAAGCCGGCTCGCGCTGCCGAAAGGCCAACGACAATCTGGTCAGATCGTTGCGGCCGGCACAGGCGCTGGGTACCTGGATCCAAAGGGCGGAAGGGACGCGGGCCCGCGATTACGATTCGCTCGAAAGTTTGCTCATCAAATTGATCCGCGACATTAAACAGAATTTCCAGAAAGGCGCGGGCTTCTTTGCGGACGGCGTTCCCCGAGAGCAGGTAGTACAGGCTCGACAGCATTTGCTCGATCAGCTTCAAACCTTCCAACATGCGGCCGACGCAGATCTCGCGTCCGTTCTTCGGAACGAAATGTGGGAGCTGGTCACCGAATACGACCAATTAAAACGGCGCGCCGGAAAATTGGATTTTCTCGATCTGTTGTTGGTTGCGCGCGATCTGGTGCGAGATAAGGCCGATGTGCGCGTCTATCTGCAGGAGCGCTTCACGCATATATTCATCGACGAGTTTCAAGATACCGATCCGCTGCAAGCGGAGATTCTGCTGCTGCTATCCGCCGACAGTTCAGCGGAGTCGGATTGGCTGAAAGTTTCGCCCAAGCCGGGAAAGCTGTTTGTGGTAGGCGATCCGAAACAGTCTATCTATAAATTTCGGCGCGCTGACGTCGTGCTGTACCGTGAGATTCGCGATGCGCTCGAGAAGCGCGGCGTTGGCGTCGTGCAATTGACGGCCAGCTTTCGCGCACTGCGTCCAATTCAAGAGCTGGTCAACGCGGCATTCGCGCCCGAAATGCAGGACGACGCCGCTTCCGGTCAAACCGCTTATGCGCCGCTGGAGGGCGAGACGCCCGCGATTCCCAAGCAGCCCGGCATCATTGCGCTGCCGGCGCCACGGCCCTATGGCACCGGAAAAATCTCGCGCCAGGCAATCGATGCCTGCTTGCCTGAGACTATTGTTGGATTTGTCGATTGGCTGGTGCGCGAAAGCGGCTGGAAAGTGCGCGATCCCGAAAATACTTCGCAGCTGTTACCAATTTCGCCACGCCACATTTGTTTATTGTTTCGACGCTTTACGAATTTTGGAAAAGACATTACGAGCGATTATGTCCGGGACCTAGAAGCGCGCGAAATTCCGCATTTGCTGGTGGGATCGAAATCGTTTCATAGCCGGGAAGAAGTGGAAACAATGCGCGCTGCTCTGACCGCTATCGAGTGGCCGGACGACGAGCTTAGCGTTTTTGCGACACTCAAGGGGTCGCTGTTTGCCATCCCTGACAATCTGTTGTTGCGCTTCCATCATGAAGTGGGACGGCTGCATCCCTTTCGGTCGCTGCCCTTAGACCTGGCTGCGGATTTTCAGCCGATCGCTGAAGCGCTCGGCCTTCTCGCAGAGTTGAATCGCGGGCGCAATCGAAAGCCGATCGGCGACACGGTAAATGTGCTGCTTGAGGCCACGCGCGGGCATGTCGGTTTCGCGCTGCGGCCTGCCGGACATCAGGTTCTGGCCAATGTCTATCGCGTGGTGGATCTGGCCCGGAGTTTCGAATTGTCCGGCGGAGTGTCGTTTCGAGGATTCGTGGAAGAGTTGGACGCGCAATCGGAGAAGGCCGATTCGACCGAAGCGCCGGTGCTCGAAGAAGGCACCGAAGGAGTTCGGTTGATGACCGTTCATGGCGCCAAAGGTCTGGAGTTTCCGGTCGTCATCCTGGCCGACATGACTGCCAACATTGCCTCCCGCGATCCTGATCGTTACGTCGATGCGCGTGAACGCCTGTGCGCGACGCGATTGCTGCACTGCGCCCCCTGGGAACTTCGTGATAATGAGGCCCAAGAGCGACTACGCGAACGGGCCGAAGGAGTACGCGTGGCTTATGTTGCGGCCACTCGCGCCCGTGATCTGCTTGTGGTCCCGGCCGTCGGCGATGAAGAGCTGCAAGGTTGGCTGGATCCGTTGAACAAAGCCATCTATCCGGCGAACGATCGTTATCGCAATGCGACGCGCGCGCCTGGGTGCCCGGAATTTGGGGATACCTCGGTGGTTGATCGGCCATTCTTCACACACGAAGAAATCTCGGTGCAACCGGGATTGCATTCGCCGCAGCAAGGACCGCATGAGGTGGTTTGGTGGGACCCCAGGAAATTGAAGCTGGCCCCGCCGGCGAATCTGGGACTGCGGCAAGAGGAAATTCTCAGGGACGATTCCAACGGGGGTGAATCGCCGAGCTTGAATGCTTATCGCGAGTGGAGAGAGCAGCGCGAAAGAGTGAATTCGTCGGGACACGAAAAGGAATTCGATGTATTCACCGCCACCGAAGCAACAGAAGCGCCGGTCGGATTTGCCGTGGTAGTGAAGTTCGAAGCCGTGGAAAAGATCGCTACGCGCTCGGCCGGTCCGCGATTTGGGATTTTAGTACATACCGTGCTCCGCGATGCGCCCCTCGAAGGCGACCGCAAAACGATTGACGAACTTGCTCAGGTTCATGGCCGAGTTCTAGGCGCGACGGATCAGGAAATCGAAGATGCATCGGAAGCGGCGGTCTCCGCCTTGACACATCCGCTGCTCGAACGAGCACGGGAGTCGAAAGTGGTTCGGCGCGAACTGCCGGTGTTACTTAAACAGGAAGGCAACCGGATTCTCCAAGGAGTCATCGATTTGGCGTTCGAAGAAAATGAGTGCTGGCATATTGTCGATTTCAAAACGGATGCCGAAATCGGTGCGAGCCGGAGGCGATATGAAAATCAACTGTGCTGGTACAGCTTTGCGCTCGCGCGCTTGAAGCAATCGCGCGTGGAAGCGCATTTGCTCAGTATTTAGCTGTTTGATATTGCGTGGCACTTATTCGGTCTCGGCCGGATAAGTGATATGCTGGCCACCGGATTTTCCGGCCGGCAAGACGGAAGATTGTTGGGCGCGTGCCGGTTTCCATCACTCAAGCCGCTGCCGTAAACGATGAGCGAATGATCGAGAAGAGTGCCATCACCATCGAGAGTGGACTGGAGGCGGCGGCTAGTGGACTCGTGGGAGAGCGAACGGTTTTAAGTAAGGAGAGGGAGGGCGAGCGCCAATGGCAGCGGAAGGCGCACGGGCTATTTCTAGTTTAATTGTGTATCGAGGAGTCGCGAAGTGGGCACACGAGTGTCTAGGCCACAGGCTGTATTAGTCAGGAAAGGGCATCAGGGGTGTTTTTGTGTTTGGTGCCGCAATTTCTCGGTGGTTTTAACAATCGAGAGGGTATGCTGGCCTTGGCGACCTTTACTTTTGGAGACACTGATACCTGGGATTCGCGCTAGGGCTTGGATAAGACCTTTGGGAGTGCTGGGCAGAGCAGCGAGTGGGGCGATAGAACGGAGTTTGGTCAAGAGCGCGGCAGCATCGCCGGACCAGGACGAATGCGAGCGCAAGATGGCGTAGAGAGCATCTTGCAGAGGGTCTGAGCCATGCCACATGAAGTGAGGATCGGCGAGGATTTCGGCGATGGAAGCAGGATCGATGTCCAGGACCGGCGCTGCCGCAGCGGCCCACGCTGCGCAATCCGGAAAGCGCGCGACGTGGCCGAGATCTCCGATATTCAGGCTGATGTCGCGGACGCAGCGCAGGCCGCAAGAGACGGCATCGGCGAGAGCGGCCAACGCGGGCGCGCGCATAGCTTCAAAGCTGGCCCATAGCGCGGCTTCCGATTGTGGTTCGGCGATGGGAGCGAGATCGATGGTCAGGCTACGGTTTGAAAGCGAGCGTGTCGGAGTCCAAGGAGACTGAGCTTCATCGAGAGGCGCGATCAAGATAATCGGGCGCGCGATTTCGGTAAGCGCATTATCGCGATAATCAGGCTGCGCGGTTTCGATGGCTTCGCCGGACGAAATGGCGCAGACGGCCTCGGAAATTTTGATTGGAATCCGGTGGATGTGGTCGAAGACGAGAATCCAATTGTGCAAGGCGAGATCGAGGAGCTCGCGATCACGTGTCGGGAGGCGGCGCAGGGGAGCGGTGGAGGGATCGATGAGGGTGCGCAGGGCGCGCGCCAGCATAGACTTGCCGCTAGCGGCGGGTCCTCGGAGGACGAGAATCGGGTAGGGTCCGACGGGGCGAAGGGCGGACGCGATCCAGAAAAGGACGCGCGTACGGATCGAGGAATTGAGATGGAAAAGATCGGCAAACTGATGCAGCGTGAACGGATTCGGAACCAGCGATTCGGGCTTGGTGGGCTCGGGAAGAGACAGCGCGCCGGGGGACCGGCGGAAGGAGCGGTGCAGGTTCTCGGTGACGGTCCAGCCTTGCGTGGTAACTTCGAGGATTTCGCCGGCGGGATTGGCGAGATCGAGGAAGATTTTCGACGGAGCAAACGGATCGCCTTCAAAGCTGAGACGATAATCAACTTTTTGAGCTGGCGAATCACCGAAATGGGCGCGAGCTTCGAGCGTGCGAAGTACAGCATGCACGGCAGGCGCGGAGGGCGCGGATTCGAATTCCGAATAGAAGTTGGCAGTCAGCCAATCGCGGAATCCGGCCGAGCGAAGGGGAACAACGGAACAAGAGTCAATCCCAGAGGGGATGCTGGCGCAGGGTTCACCGCCTTGAGAGAGGAACGGCGTCGCCGAGCGCGCGTGGTAGAGGAGGGCAACCGCCTGATCGGCCTGCTGGAGACGCTGGGGCATACAAGTCGTTTCGAGCGTAGCTCCACGCAGCGAGATTTGACAACGAGAGGAAAGGGCAAGTGGTTGACTCGGCGGGAAAAATGATTGCGTGGGAGCGGTTATCGAGCGCTGCGGCTCGGGCTTGTTGAATCTTACTAACCGATACCCCGCATGTGATAAGGCGATTCTCCTCGAATTATCCAGTATTGCCCTAATTTTCGGTACCCACTTTACCGTATAGGCTGTAATCATGATGAAGATTTTAGAGAAGGCAAGGATTAGGTATCTCGACGCGATTTGCCGACTCCAGATCTGGAAGGAAGACCAAGGGCAGGATCTGATTGAGTATGCCCTCATGGCCGGTTTCGTGGCAGTGGCCGCGGGCGCGATTATGCCTGGGGTATCCACCAGCATCAGCAAGATTTTCAGCAAGGTATCGAGCGTGATGACGGCGGCGGCAAGCCAGAGCTAAAACGGAACAGTCCTTTCGGCGCCGAAGGGTCCATTCTGGAGTTGTGCGCGCGCGTGACATCTCCGAAGCGTAGAATCGGAGCATGGAAGTGGTTGTCACCAAAAGCACTACCGCCTGCTTGTTGACCCGGGGACGCCGGTCATTGAGACAGTGCTTGTTCATCGCAAGAATCTGTCCTCCGCGGGAGCTGGTGAAACGCCGATGGTGGGCTTGGCACCCGAGCCCGGAAACAGGATCTTCCGGAGGGGGACGCGGATTCGATCGCTGCCGATGACGCCCAAAGGAATCGAGACTCCGGTGGTTTCAGCCGCGCGAGCTTAAGGTATTGCTCACCGACGCTTCGATCCTCGAGCACATAGCCAAGCTGCCCCATGCGCGGGCGACTTTTAAACAATTGGTTCGTGAATTAGGCGCGAAAATTGCGTCGCGCGATGAGTTGGACACTGCGCTGAATCGTCTGGTCGAGCGTGGGCAACTGGTGGAGGTGCGTTCGGGGCATTTTGTCGCGACGCGGCTCAGCCGAGAATACGCGGTAGGCCGATTGAACATGCACCGCGACGGCTACGGGTTTCTGATTGCCGATTATGCCATCGAAGGCCTGCGCGGCGACATTTACATTCCACGCGAATCGGCGCAGGTGGCGATGCACGGCGACCGTGTGGTGGTCCGCATCGCGCGCATTGAGAAAGATGGCCGCGCCGACGGCGAGATCGTCAAGGTGCTGCGGCGCGCCCACCAGACCGTAGTAGGGGAATTTCGCATTCGCAAGCGCGGAAACTTCGTCGCGCCCTTCGATGAGCGCATCCGGCAGTGGATAGCAATTCCACCAGGGATGGAATGGCCTGAGGCGACGGCGAGCCGCGATCGCGTAGGTGTGACCCCGATGGACTTGAAATCGATCGAGGATCTGGACGGGATGATCGTCAACGTGGAGATACTCGAGTTTCCTGAAGACGGCGAGAGCGCACGGGGGCGAGTGATCGAGGTTCTGGGGCGCCGGGACGATTTCGGCGTGGATGTCGAGATCATGATCCGAAAGCATCACATCCCGCATCATTTTCCACCGGAGGTTTTAGAGCAGGCGCAAAGGTTTTCTAATATCATTCGCGAGGACGAACTGGCGGGGCGCAAGGATTACCGGTCTTTTGACGTGGTGACGATTGACGGCGAAACGGCGCGAGATTTTGACGATGCGGTTTGGGTGGACCGTTTGGACAATGGCAACTACGCACTGCACGTTCATATCGCGGACGTGAGCCATTATGTGCAGCCTGGAAGTGCGATCGACGAAGAAGCTTTCTTGCGCGGGACCAGCGTTTATTTTCCGGATCGGGCGGTTCCCATGCTGCCGCTGGAACTTTCGACCGAGATCTGCTCCCTCAAGCCTGGCGTGGATCGTTTGGTGCTTTCGGTGGAACTGAAGATTGATCGGCGCGGTGACATCATTGCGCAACAATTTGGGCGGGGAGTGATTCGCAGTGCGGAGCGGATGACGTACACCGCGGTACACGCGCTGCTCGAAGGCGACGGGGCCTTGCGCGAGCGCTATGGACGGCTGATTGAACGATTCGAATTGATGCGTGAACTGGCGCTGGCGCTCAACAGGAAACGTATCGAGCGCGGGTCTATTGACTTCGACATGCCGGAGCCGTTGATCGAATTTGATGAATTCGGCGAGATGGCAGGCGTGAAGCGTAGTCCGCGTAATATCGCGCACCGGC
>Ga0213875_10002140_pt1 | contig 12057 bp, 12 predicted proteins | sample BarmaccomBMRX_R8_FD_160105 | JGI IMG/M metagenome (GOLD analysis project Ga0213875, IMG submission 160105) | Root-associated microbial communities from Barbacenia macrantha in rupestrian grasslands, the National Park of Serra do Cipo, Brazil - RX_R8 | ecosystem: Host-associated > Plants > Roots... | reverse complement strand
TGGCTGCGCGAGGGAACATAAACAGGCCGTCGAAGGTCGGCGTTGCTCTAGCAACGTCGACCACGGAGGTGGCCTCGTGCTCGCCGACCTCGACGACCTTCTCATCGCACTTTACGTGCTGGCCGATGATCTCCTGCCTGTCCGGCGCGGCGCAGGCCGGCGCCCAAGGATCTCTGACGCGGAGCTCATCGCGCTCGCGGTCGCCCAGATCCTGCTTGATTGCCACTCCGAGCGACGGTTCTTGCGGCTCGTGCACCGCCGGCTGGGGCATCTGTTTCCCTACATTCCTCTGCAATCGGGATATAACAAGCGGCTGCGGTCGCTCGCCCCACGGATCTGTGAGGTCATTGCGTACCTCGCTCGGATCTCCCCGTCGTTTTGCGAGCGCGTCCGGTTGCTGGACTCCACGCCGGTCCCCTGCGGCCAGTCCCGGGAGACGCGCAAACGCTCCGAACTGGCCGGCTGGGCCGCCTACGGGTACTGCGCCTCGCACTCGCGCTACTTCTGGGGGCTGCGGCTCTATTTGCTCTGCGCACCGGACGGAATGCCGATCAGCTTCTGTCTGGCGCCCGCCAACGACCCCGAGCGCGAGGTTGCCGCGGCGATGCTCACCCGGGCTCGCGAGCGCGGTCTGCTCTGCGGTGGCGAGACGATCGTCGGCGACAAAGGCTTCTCCGGAGTCGAGTTCGAGCAGATCGTCGCCGGTCTGGACGCAACGTTCATCCGCCCCGACCGCCGCAATGAGAAGCTGCGGTTCGGCAACCTCGGCGGGATTCGCCAGTGGATCGAATCGATCAACGACACTCTCAAAGGCCAGCTCTCGCTCGAGGATCACGGCGCGCACATCCCCGACGGGGCCTTCACCCGGATCGCGCAGCGGATCCTCGCGCTCGCGGCCGGGGTCTGGCACAGCTGGCTGCTCTGGGAACACGGGATCATCGACAAGCCCGGCCGACACTTCACCAACTACGACCACTGAACCCGTGAAAACGGAATCAGACATCTAGTGTCCGCGTCCGCCGCCGGCGGCGACCACCAGGCCCTGGCGATAGCCGGCGGCAAGCACCGGGACGCGGGCCTCGGAGTCCATGAAGTTCGTGCCCATCGCCTCCGCGCACTCGGCGTTGGGGGCGATGACGCGAGCGCGGGCGCCCCGGCGGCGCAGCGCGAGCGACTCGATCGCGACCGCCGAGCGCGACACCCGGCGCACGACGGCCAGCAGCGCGTGGTCGGTCCCGAGGCTCGCCGAGGGGTTTAGGCAGAGCACCTGCGTGCCGCGGCCGGCGGGTGCGGCGTCAAGGTTGGTCGGGCTCCACACGCCGCCGTCGACGTACTCGCGCTCGCCGATCCGGACCGGCGCGAACAGCCACGGCACCGTGCACGACGCGGTGACCGCGTCGGCGACCGAGGCGCGCGGGGACCGCGGGCTGCCGAACACCACGCGACGTCCGGTGCCGCGGTCGACCGCGGCCACTCGCAGGCGGCCGTCGAAGCGGGCGTCGGAGTCGGCCACGCGGCGGTGGAGCTCGTCGAGCGTGTCAGGGGGCCGGGAGAGCCCCCGCAGCAGCACCGCGCGGACCATGGCGCCGCCCGGGGCGGCGGCGCCGAGCGCCAGCGGCGCGAACTGCGCGCTGGCGGCGACCGCGGCCTGTCCGGCGCGGCGGGCGGCCGCGACCGCCGCGACGCCCAGCCCGCGCGACGGCGCCGCGCCGGCCCGCCCGAGCTCGGTGTTGACGTGCGACGGACGCAACGGGGAGCGCCCGGAGGCGAGGTGCGCGGCGACGATCGCCCCCGCCGAGGTGCCGACGAACGTCTCGCAATCGCGCAGGTCGACCTCGCCGGCGTCCTCGATGCCGGCGAGCACGCCCATCATCCACGCCTCGCCGAGGACGCCTCCGCCCCCGAGGACGAGCACGTCGGGCCGCGACCGCATGGCCGCCACACTACGCGCCGCCCCGCCCTGTACGCACGTATGCGATAGCGTACGCGGGGTGAGCGTCGCCGATGCCCCGAGCCCGGTCGGTCGGCGCGTGCGCTCCCTGCGCGAGGCGATGGACCTGTCGCTGCGTGATCTCGCCGAGCGCTCGGGGGTGAGCGCGCCGATGCTCTCCCAGGTCGAACGGGGCGAGACGAGCCCGACCCTCCAGGTCGCGACGCGGATCGCGCACGGGCTCGAGCTGCGCCTCTCGCAGCTGCTGCGCCTCGACGAGGCCGACGGCGTGACCGTCGTGCGCCCCGCCGAGCGGCGCGTCGGACCGGCGACCGCCACGGGCCACCGCTACGAGATCCTCACTCCGCCGCTGCCCGGCCAGCGCGCCGAGCTCTCGCGTCACGAACTGGCCCCCGGAGCGGCGACCGGCGGCCCCGGCGACGTCCCGATGCACGAGCCCGGGAGCCGTGAGACGGCGCTCGTCGTCTCGGGCCGGGCGGCCCTGCACTGCGACGGTGCCCGTCACGAGCTCGAGGCGGGCGACTGCGTCACCTTCGACGCCGACCTGCCGCATCACTTCGAGAATCCAGGAGACGACGAGGCCGTCCTGCTGGCGGTGGTCAGCGCGGGCCTCAGAAGGAGCTGAACGTGTCACAGAGCCTGTTTGCGAAGATCTGGGAGGCCCACGAGGTCGCGTCGGGGCTGATCTACATCGACCTGCACCTCGTGCACGAGGTGACCAGCCCGCAGGCGTTCGAGAGCCTGCGGCTCGCCGAGCGCGCGGTCCGGCGGCCCGACCGAACGCTGGCGACCGCCGACCACAACGTACCGACCGACGGCACCCCGGCCGCCGAGCGCATCCGCGACGAGCTCTCGCGCATCCAGGTGCAGACGCTCGAGCGCAACTGCGAGGAGTTCGGCATCCCGATCTACTCGATCGGCTCCGACCGCCAGGGGATCGTCCACATCATCGGCCCCGAGCTCGGGCTGACCCAGCCGGGCATGACGATCGTCTGCGGCGACTCGCACACCGCCACCCACGGGGCCTTCGGGGCGCTCGCCTTCGGCATCGGCACCAGCGAGGTCGAGCACGTGCTCGCCACCCAGTGCCTCGTGCAGTCACGGCCCAAGTCGATGCGGATCACCTATGACGGCGAGCTCGGCTATGGGGTCACCGCCAAGGACCTGATCCTCGCCACGATCGGCCAGATGGGCGTGGCCGGCGCCGTCGGACATGCCGTCGAGTACGCCGGGCCGGCAATCCGCGCGCTGTCGATGGAGGGCCGGATGACCGTCTGCAACATGACGATCGAGGGCGGCGGCCGGGCGGGGATGATCGCGCCCGACGAGACGACGTTCGAATACGTGATCGGGCGTCCGGGGGCTCCCCCGGAGATCCCCGACGCGTGGCGCGAGCTGCGCAGCGACGACGCCGCCGCCTTCGACCGCGAGCTGACCGTCGACGCGTCGGCGATCAGCCCGATGGTCACCTGGGGCACAAACCCCGAGATGGTCGTCGGCGTCGCCGACGCCGTCCCCGAGCCCGAGGACGAGAGCGACGAGCGCGCGCTGCACTACATGGCGCTGCAGCCGGGCACCGCGATGCAGGACATCGCGCTCGACCGCGTGTTCATCGGCTCGTGCACGAACTCGCGGATCGGCGATCTGCGCGCCGCGGCCGGGGTCCTCGGCGGCCGGCGGGTCGCCGACGGCGTCTACGCGATGGTCGTCCCCGGCTCCGAGCAGGTCAAGCAGCAGGCCGAGTCCGAGGGTCTGGACGAGATCTTCCGCGAGGCCGGCTTCGACTGGCGCGGCGCCGGCTGCTCGATGTGCCTGGGCATGAACCCCGACTTCGCCGAGCCGGGCGAGCGGGTCGCCTCGACCTCGAACCGCAACTTCGAGGGCCGCCAGGGCGCGGGCGCGCGGTCGCACCTCGTCTCGCCAGAGATGGCGGCCGCGGCGGCGATCGCGGGCCATTTCGTCGACATCCGAGAGTGGGAGGCCTGATGCAACCGATCGAGACGATCACCGGCAAGGTCAGCGTCCTGAACCGCGACGACATCGACACCGACCAGATCATCCCCAAGCAGTTCCTCAAGCGGGTGGAGCGCACCGGCTTCGGCCAGTACCTGTTCCATGACTGGGCCAAGCAGCCCGACTGGGACCTGCCGGCCAACCCGATCCTCGTCGCCGGGCGCAACTTCGGCTGCGGGTCCAGCCGCGAGCACGCGCCGTGGGCGCTTGAGGACTACGGCTTCCGGGCGATCATCGCGCCGAGCTTCGCCGACATCTTCCGCTCCAACTGCACCAAGAACGGCCTGCTGCCGATCGAGCTCGACGCCGACGCGTGCGCGGGCATCGGCGAGGCGGGGGAGGCCCAGGTCGACCTCGCCGCGCAGGAGGTGCGCTGGTCCGGGACCTCGGCTCACTTCGAGATCGATCCCGAGGTCAAGCGTCGCCTGCTCGAGGGGCTCGACGATATCGCGCTCACCTTTGAGCAGGAGGACGAGATCAGCGCCTACGAGCGCGATCGCGAGCGCTCGGGCCCGGTGACGAGCGGGCTGTGAGCGCGCGAGATTGGGACGCCTCGACCTACGACCGGGTCTCGGGCCCCCAGCAGCGGTGGGCGGCTGAGCAGCTCGACCGCCTCGAGCTCGCCGGCGACGAGGCGGTGCTCGACGCCGGCTGCGGATCGGGGCGGATCACGGCCGAGCTGCTCCGGCGCGTGCCGCGCGGGACCGTGTACGCGGTCGACGCCGCGCCGTCGATGGTCGCCCACACCCGCGAGGCGCTCGGCGACAAGGTCGTCGCGCTCTGCCAGGACCTCGCCGAGCTCGCGCTGCCCGAGCCGGTCGACGTCATCTTCTCCAACGCCACCTTCCACTGGATCTCCGATCACGACGCGCTGTTCGCGCATCTGCACCGCAACCTGCGGCCCGGTGGCCGGCTCGTCGCCCAATGCGGCGGCAAGGGCAACATCGACTCGTTTCGCACGCTCGCCGACGAGGTCGCCGCGCAGGCCCCGTTCGCCGAGCACTTCGTCGGCTGGGAGAGCCCCTGGAACTATGCGACCGCCGAGCAGACCGCGCAGCGGCTCGAGCGGGCCGGCTTCGCTGAGGTCACGACGTGGCTGCAGGAGCGTCCGACCGAGATCGAGGACGCGCGCAGCTTCATCGCCACCGTGTGCCTCGTCCGCCACCTCGACCCGCTGCCCGAGGACATGCGCGAGCCGTTCGTCGACGCGGTGCTGGCGCGGCTGCACCTCCCGCTCGTCCTGGACTACGTGCGCCTGAACATGACCGCGCGGCGCCCCGTCCGCTAGGTTCGAGCCTCCATGGCCCCGCGCATCATCCTCCTGCCCGGCGACGGGATCGGCCCCGAGATCGTCGCCGTCGCGGTGCGGGTGCTCGACGCGCTCGGGGTCACGTTCCAGTACGAGGAGCTTCTGATCGGGGGTGCGAGCATCGACGCCCACGGCACCGCGCTCACCGACGAGACGCTCGCCGCCTGCCGCGACGCCGACGCCGTGCTGCTCGGCGCGGTCGGCGGCCCGAAGTGGGACAGCACCGATCCCGACCGCCCGCGACCCGAGCAGGGACTGCTCGGGCTGCGCAAGGGGCTCGGGCTGTTCGCCAACCTGCGCCCCGTCAAGCCCCTGAGCGCGCTCTACGACGCCAGTCCGCTGCGGCGCGAGGTCATCGACGGCACCGACCTGCTCGTCGTGCGCGAGCTGACCGGCGGGATCTACTTCGGCGAGAAGACCCGGACCGAGAGCGCGGCCTCCGACGCGTGCGCCTACACCCGCGCCGAGATCGAGCGGATCGCCCGGGTGGCGTTCCGCGCCGCGCGCCGCGGGGTCACGAGCGTCGACAAGGCCAACGTGCTCGAGACCAGCCGGCTGTGGCGCGAGGTCGTCATCGCCGTGCACCGCGACGAGTTCCCCGACGTCGCGCTCGAGCACCTGCTCGTCGACAGCGCGGCGATGCGGCTCGTCGCCGCGCCGACCGGATTCGACGTGATCGTCACCGAGAACATGTTCGGCGACATCCTGTCCGACGAGGCGGCGATGCTGACCGGCTCGCTGGGGATGCTGCCCTCGGCGTCGCTCGGCGAGGCCGACGACGGCGGGCCGGGCGTGTTCGAGCCGGTGCACGGCTCGGCACCCGATATCGCCGGGCGGGGCATCGCCAATCCGCTTGCGACGGTGCTTTCGGCGGCGATGATGCTGCGCCACGGACTGGGCATGGACGCCGAGGCGGCGGCGTTAGAATCGGCCGTCGATCATGCGCTGGGCGACGGCCTGCGCACGCCGGACCTGGGCGGTGAGGCCACCACCGAGCAGGCCGCCCGGGCAGTCCTGACATACCTCTAAAAGGAGCAGTTGTGGAGCAAGTCGACCTCATCTGGCACAACGGAGAACTCGTTGCCTGGGAGGACGCCAAGGTCCACGTACTCAGCCACGGCCTGCACTACGGGACGAGCGTGTTCGAGGGCGAGCGCGCATACGAGACGCCCCGAGGCCCGGCGATCTTCCGCCATCGCGATCACCTCGCGCGGCTGCTGCAGTCGGCGCAGCTGTACTACATGCCGCTTCCGTACACCCTTGAGGAGCTGCGCACCGCCACCCACGAGCTGATCGCGGCCAACGGGCTGCGCGAGTGCTACGTGCGCCCGCTGGCCTACCGCGGCTACGGCCAGATGGGCATCAACCCGCTGGACTGCGAGGTCTCGGTGTCGATCGCGGTGTGGCCGTGGGGCGCCTACCTCGGGGACGCGGCCAAGAAGCAGGGGGTCCGCGGCAAGATCTCGAGCTGGCGGCGGATCACCGGCGAGTCGCTGATCCCGCACGCCAAGGCGGGCGGCCAGTACCTGAACAGCGTGCTGGCCAAGATCGAGTCGGTGAAGGCCGGCTACGAGGAGGCGATCCTCCTCGACTCGCGCGGCTTCGTGTGCGAGGGCTCGGGCGAGAACATCTTCATCGTGCGTGACGGGGAGATCGTCACTCCGCCCCAGACGGCCAGCATCCTCGACGGCATCAGCCGCAAGTCGGTCATGACGATCGCCCGCGACCTCGGCTACGTCGTGATCGAGCGCGACCTGACCCGCTCCGAGCTGATGCTGGCCGACGAGGTGTTCGTGACCGGAACCGCGGCCGAGCTGGTCGCGCTGTGCGAGATCGACGACCAGAAGATCGGACAGGGCGGCACCGGCCCGATCACCGCCGAGCTGCAGCGGGTGTTCGAGGGCGCGCTGAGGGGCACCGAGCCGCGCTACGCCGACTGGCTCGACGTCGTCGAGGTTCCGTCGCGAGCCTCCGCGGCGACATGACGCGGATCGAGCTGTACGACACGACCCTGCGCGACGGGATGCAGGGAGAGGGGATGTCGCTGTCGGCGAGCGAGAAGGTGCGTGTGGCCCACCGCCTCGACGAGCTGGGGATCGACCTCATCGAGGCGGGTTTTCCGAGTTCCAACCCGAAGGAGCTGGAGCTCTTTCACCGGCTCTCGCGGGAGACGTTCGCACACGCCGAGATCGCCGCCTTCGGGATGACGCGCCGCCGCGACGTGACCGCCGACGCCGACCCGGCGCTCCGCGTCCTGGCCGACGGCTTCGCGCCCGTGTGCACGCTCGTCGGCAAGACGTGGGGGTTGCACCTGGAGAAGGTGGTCCGGGTCGGGCGCGAGGAGAACCTGGCGATGATCGCCGAGTCGGTGGCCTTCCTCGTCGCCCAGGGCAAGCGCGTCGTCTACGACTCCGAGCACTTCTTCGACGGCTTCGCCGACGATCCCGACTACGCGCTGCGCTGCCTGCGCGCGGCCGCCGGCGCCGGCGCCGAGACCGTCGTCTGCTGTGACACCAACGGCGGCACCCTGCCCCACGTGCTCGGGGCCGCGATGGCGCAGGTCGTCGCCGCGCTGCACGGCTCGGACGCCCGAGTGGGGATCCACACCCACGACGACGCCGGCTGCGGGGTGGCCAACGCGCTCGCGGCGGTGCTCGCCGGAGCCACCCACGTGCAGGGGACCGTCAACGGCTACGGCGAGCGCTGCGGCAACGCGAACCTCATCTCGATCATCCCCAACCTGCAGCTCAAGCTCGGGCACGAGTGCCTGACCGACGATCAGCTCACGTCGCTGACCCCGGCGGCCAACTACGTCGCCGAGCTGCTGAACGTCACCCCCGATCCCGACTCCCCGTACGTGGGGCGCAACGCCTTCGCGCACAAGGGCGGCATGCACGTCGCCGGGGTCACCGTCGACCCGGCCACCTTCGAGCACCTCGATCCCGCGCTCGTCGGCAACCGCCGCGAGCTGCTCATCTCCGAGCTGTCGGGCAAGGGAACGGTCCTGGCCCGGGCCCGGGAGGCCGGGATCGACCTCGACGACGCGGCCGCGGCACGGGTCGTGGAGCGCGTCAAGGAGCTCGAGCACCGCGGCTATCACTACGAGGCCGCCGACGGCTCCTTCGAACTGCTGCTGCGCAAGGAGACCGGCGACTACTCGCCGTTGTTCACGCTCGAGCACTGGCGGGTCATCGTCGAGATGGGCCCCCAGGGCCACGTCGAGTCCGAGGCGACGATCAAGATCTGGGCCCGGGGCGAGCGCTATGTACGCACCGCCGAGGGCAATGGACCCGTCAACGCCCTGGACCGGGCGCTGCGCGAGGCGATCGGCGACATCCATCCGGATCTGGCGGCGATCCAGCTGCAGAACTTCAAGGTCCGCCTGCTCGACGGGCAGGGCGGCACCGGCTCGATCACCCGCGTGCTGATCGACTCGACCGACGGCGGCCGGGTGTGGGGCTCGATCGGCGTCTCGGAGAACGTCATCGAGTCCTCCTGGCAGGCGCTCGTCGACTCGCTCGAGCACGGCATGCAGCTGCGCAGCGCCGAGCGGCCCGCGGGCGTCGCCTCGGGCGCGCCGTGATCGAGATCGAGACCGAGACGATCCCGCTCGCCCAGCCCGAGCTCGGCGCCGCCGAGGAGGAGCTGGTCCTCGCCGTGCTGCGCTCCGGCCGCCTGTCGCTCGGGCCCCGCGCGGTGCAGTTCGAGCGCGCCTTCGCGGACCGGGTGGGCGCGGGGTTCGGCTGCGCGGTCTCGAGCGGCACGGCCGGGCTGCACCTGGCGCTGCGCGCGGTCGGCGTCGGGGACGGCGGCGAGGTCGTCACCACCCCGTTCTCGTTCGTCGCCTCGGCCAACGTCGCGCTGTACGAGCGCGCCCGGCCGGTGTTCGCCGACATCGACCCGGTGACGCTCAACCTCGACCCCGCCGCCGCCGCCGCCGCGATGACCGCGCGGACCGCGGCGCTGCTGCCGGTGCACGTGTTCGGCTATCCCGCCGACATGCCGGCGCTCGAGCGCCTCGGACCGCCGATCGTCGAGGACGCCTGCGAAGCCCTCGGAGCGCGGTACGCCGACGGCGGCGCGGTCGGCGGGCGCGGCCACCCCGCGGTGTTCGGCTTCTACGCCAACAAGCAGCTGACCACGGGCGAGGGCGGCATGGTCACCACCGGCGACGCCGCGGTCAAGCAGCGGCTCGATTCCGAGCGCAACCAGGGCCGCGCGCCGAACCTGGACTGGCTCGATCACGACCGCCTGGGCTTCAACTACCGCCTCTCGGATCTCGCCTGCGCGCTCGGTCTCGCCCAGCTCTCCCACCTCGACGAGATGCTCGCCGGCCGCGCCCGGGTCGCGGCGCTCTACCGCGCCGCGCTGGCGGAGGTGCCGGGGCTGACGCTGCCCTGCGAGGATCGCGACGGCGCGCGGCGCGGCTGGTTCGTCTACGTGGTGCAGCTCCCGCGGGAGGTCGACCGCGACGAGGTCGTCCGCGCGCTCGCCGGGCGGGCCATCCCCGCCAAGCCGTATTTTCCGGCGATCCACCTGATGAGCTTCTACCGCGAGCGCTTCGGGCACCGCGAGGGCGAGTTCCCCGTCTGCGAGAACGTCGCCGCTCGCTCGATCGCGCTGCCCTTCTTCCCGCGGATGACCGAGGGCCAGGTCGCCCGGGTGTCGGCCGGCCTGCGCGACGTGCTCGGTCGGTGAGCCGCTTCGGCGAGCCTCAGGACGCCGCGTTTCGGCGGCTGAACGACTCGATCTCGTTCGACTGGCGGCTGAGCCCCTACGACGTCGACCAGTCGCTCGCGCACGCCGCGATGCTCGCGGCGCAGCGGATCATCTCGGCCGCCGACGAGGCCGAGCTGCGTCGCGGGCTCGAGGTCGTCCGCGGCGAGCTCGCCGACGGCACCTTTCCGTTCGCCGCCGGCGACGAGGACATCCACATGGCGATCGAGCGCCGGCTGACCGAGGTCGCCGGGCCGGTGGGCGGGCGCCTGCACACCGCTCGCTCGCGCAACGACCAGGTCGCCACCGACGTCGCGATGTTCACGCGCGCCCACGCCCACGACGCCGGCCAGCGGGTCGCCCGGCTGGCGCGGACCCTGATCGAGGTCGCCGAGCGCCACCTCGACTGGCCGCTGCCGGGCTACACCCATCTCCAGCGCGCCCAGCCCGTCTACCTCAGCCATCACCTGCTCGCCTACGTGTGGATGCTCATCCGCGATCGCGAGCGCTTCGCGGCGGTGGTGGCGGCGTGCGGCCGGCTGCCGCTCGGCGCCGGCGCGCTCGCCGGGGTCAACTTCGACACCGATCGCCACGCGGTCGCCGCGGCCCTCGGCTTCTCGGCGGTGGCCGAGAACTCGATCGACGCCGTCTCCAACCGCGACTTCGTGCTCGACTACCTCGCCGCGGCGGCGACCTGCGCGACTCACCTGTCGCGGCTCGGCGCCGAGATCGTCCTCTGGTCCTCGGAGGAGTTCGGCTTCTGCGAGGTCTCCGACGCCTGGGCCTCGGGATCCTCGATCATGCCCCAGAAGAAGAACCCCGACGCCGCCGAGCTGCTCCGGGCCAAGGCGCCGCGCCTCGTCGCCAACCTCAGCGCCCTCCACGGGGTCATGCACGGGCTGCCGCTGACCTACAACAAGGACCTCCAGGAGGACAAGGAGCCGCTCTTTGATTCCTGCGACACGCTCGAGCTCTGCCTCGAGGCGGCCGAGGGCATGATCTCGACGATCACCTTCCGGGCCGACCGGCTCGCCGCCGCGGCCTCCGACCAGTTCCTCGCCGCCACCGACGTCGCCGACCTGCTCGTCCGCCGCGGCATGCCCTTCCGTCAGGCCCACGGGATCGTCGCGAGCCTCGTCCGCACGGCGGTCACCCAGGGCAAGCCGCTGTCGGCGCTGACCCGCGACGAGCTCGTCGCCGCCTCGCCGCTGCTCGACGACGAGTTCTATCGCCTGCTCGCCGACGGGGCATGGCTGGAGACGAAGGTCTCCGAAGGGGGAACGAGCCTGCGCCGGGTGCGCGAGCAGCTGCACCACGCCCGGCAGTCGCTGCGGTGAGGCGCGCCTTCTACGACCGCCCGGTGCTCGAGGTCGCCCGCGACCTGATCGGTGGAGTCGTGCGCCACGGCGAGACCTCGGGCGTGATCGTCGAGACCGAGGCCTATCACGAGTCCGAGGCCGCCTGTCACGCCTACGTGGGCCTCACCCGACGCACGAGCACCCTCTTCGGCGAGCCGGGGACCGCCTACGTCTACCGCTCCTACGGCATCCACGCCCTGCTCAACGCCGTCTGCGAGCCGCCCGGGATCGGGGCGGCGGTGCTCATCCGCGCGCTGGAGCCGGCGACCGGCGTTGAGACGATGCGCCGCCGGCGCGGGGTCGACGACCTCCGGGCACTGTGTTCGGGGCCGGGCAAGCTGACCCAGGCGCTCGGCATCGAGCTCGACCTCAACCAGACCGACCTGATCGACGGGCCCATCGCGATCGAGCCCGCGACGACGAACTGGCACGGTGCCCGCGTCGTCGCCGACCGGCGGATCGGGATCACGAAGGCCGCCGAGCTGCCGTGGCGCTTCTGCGCCGCCGACAGCCGCTATCTGTCGCGATCGACGACGGGCGCCGCCGTGGCCTGAGCCCGGCGGCGATCACAGCGAGCGCGAGCGACGGGCTAGCCCCCGCCGCCGCCGCCGCCGCCGCCGAAGCCGGCGCCGCCGGTGCCTCCGCCGCCACCGGTCCCGCCGGTACCCCCGCCGCCGCCGGTGCCCCCGCCGCCGCCGCCGGTGCCCCCG
>Ga0213875_10002139_pt1 | contig 12058 bp, 11 predicted proteins | sample BarmaccomBMRX_R8_FD_160105 | JGI IMG/M metagenome (GOLD analysis project Ga0213875, IMG submission 160105) | Root-associated microbial communities from Barbacenia macrantha in rupestrian grasslands, the National Park of Serra do Cipo, Brazil - RX_R8 | ecosystem: Host-associated > Plants > Roots... | reverse complement strand
CGCGCGACGATCCGTTCAGAGCAACGTGTCCGGCGTGATCGGCAAATCGCGCACCCGGCGGCCAGTGGCGTGGAACACGGCGTTGGAGATCGCCGCGGACACCCCGGTCGCGGTGACCTCACCGATCCCACGGGCACCGAGCGCGGTGCTCGTGGAATCGGCCCTGTCCACAAAGGACACATCGATGTCGGGCACGTCGGCCTCGACGGGCACCAAATAGGTGGACAAGCTCGACGTCACGATTCGGCCCAGCAGCCGATCGGTTTCAGCGCGTTCCATCAGCGCCAGGCCGATTCCCCAGATGATGCCGCCGATCGCCTGGCTGCGCGCGGTCCTGCGGTTGAGAATGCGGCCGGGGTCGTAGGCACCGACCACACGGCTCACCCGGACCTCGCCGAGGTCGGGATCCACGCGGACCTCGACGAACACCGCGCCGTAGGAGAATCCCCCCGCGCTGGCCGCGCTCTCGCCGCGGGACTGGACGGGGTGGCCGTACCTGCTGAGGATCTGCTGATAGGTCTCGCCCCGTCGCGGGTCAGCGGTGAGGTACAACCGGCCGCCGTCTGCCGGGCGACAGATAGAACTCGTCGATCGGAACCCGTCGCGTTCCGTCCGCCTGGTCAGGGACACGCCCTTGTCCTTTTCCTCTTCCGACGGCATGGTTGCCTCTCGTCATGCGGTACAACCCGGTGGGATGAACCCTCACCGTGGGCACGTGATCACATGCAACGCTACGTCTCGTTTCGTAAACTAGACGTGAAATATCTCGGGTCACGGCCCGGGGATACGCTACATATCCAGGCCGATGTCCAGGGCCGGTGACGAATGAGTGAGACCGCCGACCGCGAGATAGTCGACCCCGGTTTCGGCATAGTCCCTCGCGACCTCGAGGGTCAGGCCGCCGGAGGCTTCCAGCAGTGTGCCGGTGCCCGCCGACCGCACTCGGTCGACAGCATCGGCGCACCACTCCGCGGTGAAGTTGTCGAGGAGCACTAGCTCCGCCCCGGCGGCGAGGGCCTCATCGAGCTGGCCCAGGGTGTCGACTTCCACCTCGCAGGATAGATGCGGCGCGTGCGCTCTCGCCGCGCGCAGCGCGGCGGTCACCGATCCGGCCGCCCGCACGTGGTTGTCCTTGATCAGGATCGCGTCACCGAGCCCCAACCGGTGGTTGGCCCCGCCGCCACAGCGCACCGCGTACTTCTGCAGCAGTCGCAGTCCGGGCAGTGTCTTGCGCGAATCCCTTATCACACAACCGGTTCCAGCGACCGCCTCGACCCATGCCGCCGTTGCCGTCGCCACACCAGACAGATGGCACAACAGGTTCAGCGCGGTCCGCTCCGCGGTGACGAGTCCGCGCACCGGGCCGCTCACCACAAGGGCAGGCTCGCCGGCCGACAAACGGGTACCGTCGTCCGCTGCAGACACGACACGGTAAGAGTTCCCCACCACTTCGTCGAGCACCGCGAGTACAACGGGAATGCCGGCTATTGTGCCCTCGCGCCGAGGCGTGAAGCTGGCCACCGCTATCGCGTCGGCGGGCACGGTCGCCGCTGTGGTGACGTCGAACCCGTAACGCAGGTCCTCCTCGAGCGCGGCACGGATTACCCGCGCCATGTCGTTTGTGTCAATACCCGATCCCGCTGTGCCCGGGTTCATGCGGCACCGCCGAGCGCGGGTGCGTCGAACAGCATCGGCCGGCCGCCCGCGTCCAACCGGACCGGGATGCTCCGCCGCCACAACCCGTCGTTCCTGCCGGGATAGTCGATACGGACGTGGCACCCACGTGACTCGGTGCGACACGCGGCCACCGCGAGCAACGCCTCGGCAACCACCGTCAGCGCCGCGTCCTCGACGATCCGCCGTGTGCGCAACGCCCGCACCACGGTCGAACGGTCCAGTGCGCGGGCGGCGGCGGCGAGGCCGTCGGCGTTGCGGCCGATCCCCGCGTACCGGCTCATCGTTCGCTGCAGCACGTCCCGGTCGGCCACGGGAGCGGCCAGTGACAGGATTGGCTCGGCGAGCGCGGGGTCACCGAGCCGCCCGGCGGCGAGATCTGCCGCGACCGCCCGTGCGACCCGGCCACCCATCACCATGCCTTCCACCAAACTGTTGGACGCCAACCGGTTCGCGCCGTGCAAGCCTGTCCTTGCCACCTCCCCGGCCGCGTAGAGACCGGTCACGGAGCTGCGACCGTCCACCGTGCAGACCACACCGCCGCACAGGAAGTGGGCGGCCGGCGCCACCGGAATCGGCTGTGCCGCCGGGTCGATGCCCGCCTCGGCGCAGGCGGCGAACACCGTGGGGAACCTGGTTCGAAACGCCGAACGACCCAGGTGGGTGGCGTCGAGGAAGACGTGATCGGTGCCGGTCTGCGCCATCCGCCGGCTGACCGCCGCCGAGACGACGTCCCGCGGCGCGAGGTCGGCCAGCGGATGCACGCCATGCATGACCCTTGTCCCGCGTGCGTCCACCAGCACCGCCCCCTCACCCCGGACCGCCTCGGTGATCAGCGCACACCGCCCTCGCGCATCCTGGCCGGTGTAGAGCACGGTCGGGTGGAACTGCACGAACTCCACATCGGCGAGCACCGCCCCGGCCCGCAGCGCCAACGCGAGCCCGTCGGCCGTCGCCACGTCGGGATTGGACGTGACCTGGTACAGCTGGCCCACCCCTCCGGTGGCCAGCAGTACCGCGGGGGCCCGCAGGACGCCCGGCGTGCCAACACCGTCCAGCACGGCCACCCCGGCCACGGCGCCGGCGGAGGTGCGCAGAGCCTCGACGGCGATGTGGTTGTCCAGCACCGTGATGCGCCGGTCGCGGGCGGCCACGAGCAGCGCGCGCTCAACCTCGGCGCCGGTAGCATCTCCACCGGCGTGTACCACCCGGAAAGCGCTGTGGCCACCTTCCTTCGTCCGTGCCAGCCGGCCGTCCGCCCCGGTGTCGAAAACCGCCCCCGCGCCCCTGATCTCGGCCACGGCCGCGGGGCCGTCGGCAAGGATCGAGGCCACCACGTCGGCCTCGCACAGTCCCGCTCCCGCGGTGAGCGTGTCGGCGACGTGAGCGGCCAGCGAGTCACCCGGCTCATGCTCGCCGGGCAGCACCACCGCGACACCACCCTGCGCCCATCGGGTGTTGCCGTCCCCGGCGGTGGCCTTGGTGACGACGACGACACGCAGACCAAGCGCGGCCGCGTCGATCGCTGCCGTCAGGCCGGCGACGCCGCTGCCGATGACCACCAGGTCGGCATCGGCCGCCCAGTCCGGTGCGATCCTCATTCGGCACCCCCCGGCCGGCCGATTTCGATCATCCGCTGCACCGCTCCTCGTGCTCTCGCGGCGACATCCGCGTCGACGTGCACCTCGTCGGCGCCGTCCCGCAGCGCACGCAGCAGCGCGGCCGGCGTGATCATCTTCATGTAGCGGCAGGACGCCCGGTCGTTGACCGCCTGGAACCGCACCCCGGGCGCGGCCTTGCGCAACTGGTGCAGCATGCCCACTTCGGTGGCCACCAGCACCGACGTGGCCTTGGTGCGCCGGGCCTCGGTGAGCATGTCTCCTGTGGAGAGGATCCTCACCCGCTCGGCTGGCACGGCACCGGCACCGGCCAGGTACAGCGCCGAGGTCGCACACCCACACTCGGGGTGGACGAACAGCTCGGCCTCCGGATCGGCCGCGGCCTTGTCGGCCAGCTCGGCGCCGTTGATAGCGGCGTGCACATGGCACTCCCCCGCCCACACGTGGAGGTTCTCCCGGCCGGTCACCCGGCGCACATGGTTGCCGAGGAACTGGTCCGGACAGAACAGCACCTCCCGGTCGGCGGGGATCGAGGCGACCACGTCGACGGCGTTGGACGAGGTGCAGCAGATGTCCGTCTCGGCCTTCACCTCGGCGGTGGTGTTGACATAGGACACCACCACCGCGCCGGGGTGCTCCGCCTTCCACTCCCGCAGCTGCGGGCCGGTGATGGAGTCGGCGAGCGAGCATCCCGCCCGTTCATCGGGGATGAGCACGGTCTTGTCGGGGCTGAGGATCTTGGCCGTCTCAGCCATGAAGTGCACCCCGCAGAACACGATCGTGGAAGCCTCGCTGCTCGCGGCGATCCGACTCAGCGCCAAGGAGTCGCCGGTGTGATCGGCAACGTCCTGGATCTCGGGCAGCTGGTAGTTGTGCGCCAGCACCACCGCGTCCCGCTGGGCGGCCAGCGCGCGCACCTCCGCCCGCCAGTCGGCATCAGCCGGCACCCCGGTGTAGCCGGTCTCGGTCCGCACGGGTGTCAGGGCCTGCGTGCCTGTGGTCATGGCCAGCCCTCCTCACGATTGCCGCCATGCCAGTTTTCGCCTTATGATCGAAAACATGGTCGATCCTATCAGCTCGTCGGGTGGAACCGACACTGAAGTGCTGGCCGTGGTGCTCCAGGTGAGAGAGGGATCACTACAGGTCCTGCTCTGGGAACGCGCACAGGAGCCACACGCAAACCGCTGGTCGCTGCCTGGCGGACGACTGGGACCCGAAGAAGACGTGGAGACCTCGATCCGTCGGCAGCTGGCCGAGAAGGTCGACGTCCGCAAACTCGCCCATGTCGAACAGCTGGCGGTGTTCAGCGCCCCGGACCGGGTTCCGGGGCCCCGCGTGATCGCCAGCGCGTTTCTCGGCCTCATTCCCTGCGACGTCGATCCGGAAGTGCCGGAGGACACCGCCTGGTATCCCGTGGACACGCCGCCGGTCACCGCCTTCGACCATGAGGCGATCATCCACAGGGCCCGTGGCAGACTTCGGGCGAAACTGTCGTACACCAACCTCGGATTCGCACTCGCTCCTCCGGAGTTCACCATTTCGGCGCTGCGCCAGCTGTATTCGGCCGCGCTCGGCTACCGGGTCGCCGCCACCAATTTGCAGCGGGTGCTGTCCCGTCGGGGCCTGCTCGAGCCGATCGGGCGCACGACGCAGCCGGGTCCGGCCGGCGGTCGTCCCGCGGCGCTGTTCCGCTTCACTGGCCACGGCATGGTAGTGACCGATCCGTTCGCTGTGCTGCGACCACCGAGCAACGCCTGAGCCGGCGGCGTAACGTGGCCGGGTGGCCGAGACGCTGCCGATATTCCCGCTGAACACGGTGCTGCTGCCGGGTACGGCGTTACCGCTGCACATTTTCGAGCCGCGGTACCGGCAGCTGACCGTCGACCTGATGACGGGCGCGGTCGCCGACCGCAGTTTCGGTGTGATCGCAATCCGGCCTGGCTGGTCCACCGAGGTGAACTCGCTCTCGCAGGTGCACGACGTGGGGTGCTCGGCGTTGTTGCGGCAGGCCAAACGCCTTCCCGATGGCGGGTTCGACATCGTGACGAGGGGCGAACGACGGTTTCGGCTGTTGGCACTCGACGCGTACAGCGCCCCCTACCTGGTCGGCAGCGTCCGGTGGCTCCCCGACAGCGAACCGTCGGGCGCCATCGCGGAGGCCGTGCCGGTGCTTTCCGAATCGGCCCGCGCCGCGCACCGCAGATACTGCGGCGTCGCCTGGCAGCGGGAGGACTGGGCCGAGCCTGGAACGGACACCGACACGATGTCGCTGGCGCACCAAATCGCCGCGGACTGCGTGCTGGCACTGGAGGACCGCCAACGCCTGCTCGAGGAGACCAATCCGCTCCGCCGGCTGCGCATGGTGCGCCGGCTGCTCAACCGAGAGACCGGAATACTGAACGAACTGCGGGCCGTACCGGCATCGCTATTCGGACTCGGCAGCAGGCCGAGCAGAAACTAGGCAGTCTGGGCGTCGCTCCGTGGTTCGGTATTCCCCCACCCGCCGCTGGGGGACGACCCCGAGCCCAGTCTACCAGCGGCAACCGACAAATGATCTCCACGGCGGCCAGCTGTTGACAACCCGACCCCCTGTGGACAACCTCGCGCCGGTGCCCTACCCGAGCCGACGGCCGAGGTCGTCCATTCCGTTCCAGGCCGCCATGGCACCGTAGGCCAGCGCGGTGGTCAGCGGCTGGGCAAGAATCGCCCAGGACGACTCCAGCACCGGTGCGACGTCCACCACGGTGCCGTTGGCCTGCACTCCGGCCACCGCGTAGTGGCCCCCGGCGAGGGAGATCCCCACCTGCGCCGCCAGCCACGCGGCCAGCGCGGATCCGGCGACCGCGGCGAACATGATCACCGGCCCACGTCGTTCCCGCAACAGCCACACCGCAGCGCCCACAACGGCGCCGACACCGAGTCCGAGCAGCATGAAGATCACCAGGTCGTCGAACCGGTGCGAGCTCTCGTCCAGCAGGGGAACGCGGGTACCGTCGCTGATCAGGACACGCTGTGACGGCGCGAGCGCCGACCACAGCCAGCCGACCGCGAGTCCGGACAGCGCCACGAAGGACATCAGACTCAGCCCCGGCAGCAGGTCCCTGCGGACAATCACCGGAGGGCGAGCCCGCACCGCACGCGCCGGTGTCTCCGGCAGGTCCGGCCGCAGGTCTTCCACGAGGGGCCGCCCGCCAGCACCGTGCCGCCTCGTCCGGACCGGCTCCTCCGCGGTGCCCTGTCCGTCGGCGGCGGGGATCCGGACCGGCGCCGCCCGCTCGACCGGTTCTTCTGACACCTGCCAGACCCTAGCCGACGGCCGGCACGGGGATACGCCACCCGTGTCGGCCGCGCGGCGCCGTCCACCCAGAGAGTGTCACCTGCACGACCATCCGCCCCCGCGCGACCGCAGAGTCCGACAGTGGCCAATCGGCTCACGCAGGTCGCGCTCGGCGGTCACCGCGGCTACTCCTCGCGCGAGGCGGTGTACCGGTCGGCGAACAGGTCGGGATCGAAAGCGCCCCCCAGCCACGGCGACAGCGCCGCCCGTGCCACGCCGAGGAACTCGACGGCGTCGAGCAGGCCCGCGCCGTCGGGTAGGACCCCGAGCAGCGGCGCCCCGGCCGCCTCGGGAAGGTCAACCAGATTGCAGCGGGAGGCCAGGTCCGGCCGCTCCGGCCAGCGGCCGATCAGCACACCGGCGCACTCAACTCCGCGACGCAGCAGCACCTCCGCGGTCAGAGCGGTGACGTTGAGCGTGCCGAGTCCGGCCTCGGCCACCACCAGGACCAGCGCGTTGAGCGCCCACGCCACATCGGCGAGGGTGCCGCCGGTGTCGTCGAACCTGACGAGCAGGCCGCCGGCACCCTCGACAAGGACGAGATCGTGATCGCTGGCCAGGTCGGCGACCACCGCGGCGGCCTCACCGGGTCGCACCTGCGGCAGACCCGCCCTCGTCGCGGCGGTGTCCGGAGCGAGCGGCTCGGGATAACGGCGCAGCTCTCTGCTGGTGATCTTGCCCGCCAGCCGGGCCACTTCGTCGAGATCCCCCGGTTCATGGGTGCCGACACCGGTCTGCGCCGGCTTGACCACGGCGACCCGCTGCCCGCCATCCACCGCGAGCGCGGCGATCGCCGCCGTGATCATGGTCTTGCCGACCCCGGTGCCGGTGCCGGTGATCACGAGGATGCTCATAGTTCCGTCACGACCAGTCAGGTTACGACCAGGTCGTCCTGGCCGGGACAGGCAGGGGCCAGCCGCACCCGCTGTCCCGGCCGGAACCGCTCAGCCAGGCACCACCGCCGTCCGTGCTGGGACCCGGTCGGCTGGAGCCGGTACCGGCGGAACGGGCTGCGGTTGTGGCTGGCATTCCAGATCGGCACCCCGGCCCGTCTTGCGGGCCGGCAGCGCGCCGGTGGCGAGGTAGTCGGCGACCCGGCTGTCGACGCAGGCGTTGCCGCGCAGGGACACCGCATGGCTGGTGCCACCAGGCTCGGCGATCAGCACGGCGCCGGGGAAGCGGCCGCGCACCTCCAGGCTGCCTGGATACGGAGTGGCCGCGTCCAACGTCTCATCGATCATCAGCACGCTCTGCACACCGTGGCCGTCCACCGTGACCGGCGTGGAAGCCTTGGCCGGCCAGTACACGCACGGCGCGTTGTACCAGGCGTTCTGCCAGGTGAAGTAGGGCGCCCGCAGCCAGGTCCGCCAGTTGTCCACCCGCCACTGGTTCCAGTTGGTCGGCCACTGCACGTCGCTGCACTGCACCGCGAGGTATACCGCGTAGCCGTTGTCGTCACCGCGGCTGTCGAAGGCGTCGAACAGTTTCTTGAGTGTCTGCCAGTCCCCCGAGTTGACGAACTTCGACAGCGCGTCGCCGAGGATGAGCCAGCGGAGCTGGTAGTAGGGGGCCTGCTGGAAGATGTCGATCAGCTCGTCGGGGCCGATGATCCCGCCGGCTGGTTGGACGGACACCTTGCGCAGCTGGGCGTCGAAGACGTTCCTGACCGCGGCCTCGGTCTTGCCGAGGTGGTAGGCGTCGTCGTGCTCGGCGAGCCAGCCGAACCAGACCTGGAGGTTCTTGTCGAACGCCGAATCCTGGTTGAGGTTGGCCTGGTACCAGACATTGCGCGGATCCACGGTACTGTCCAGCACCATCCTGCGGACGTTGTGCGGGTGCAGTGTGCCGTACACCTGTCCGAGATAGGTTCCGTAGGAGAAGCCGTAGAAGTTCAGCTGGTCGGCGCCGAGCGCCATCCGGATGCTGTCCATGTCCTGGACCGTGTCCGTGGTCTTCATGTTCGCCAGTAGCTCTGCGGGGTTGTTCTTCGCACAGGCCTGTGCGTAGGACTTCGACCGGTCCAGCCAGGTCCGCTCCAGGGCGGGCGTGACGGGTACGTACCCGGGGCGGTTGTAGTCCATGTAGTCCGGGATGCAGGACAACGCCGGCTTGCTGTCACCGACACCGCGCGGATCGAAGCCGATCCAGTCATAGGAGTCGCCGGCGTGATTGGGCACCCGCTGGCCGACCGTGGCCAAGGTGAGGCCGGACCCGCCGGGGCCGCCGGGGTTGGTGAGCATGATGCCCTGATACCGCGAATCAGGCGTCTTGTGCTTGATCCGGCTGACCGCGAGCTGGATCTTGCCGCCGGTTGGGTCGGCGTAGCTCATCGGTACGTCGAGCAGACCGCATTCGGCGCCGGCGGCGACGAGCGCCGCGGCGGTACACGGCCCCCACTTGATCGAGGCATGGGCCTGCGGCGTACCGGCCAACGCGGTCGGGGCCGCCACTGTCGTCAGGGTGACAGCGACCGCCGCGACGACGAAACGTCTCACACGATTCACCTCATTCGTTCGGACACGCTCCACGACGGCATGCACGTTAGCCGGCCGATCCGCGGCCCTCCACTGGAATGGCCGAGGCGACCGCGACATCGCCCGGAAGTACCAGGCCCCCGGCCCGCTCATCTCCTCCGGTACTGACTCGCCAGCTGGCGCGCCATACAGGGCTGGCAGCTGACCCACGTGTCCGTGCCGGGTCGGGGGCCGGACACCGGATCGTGCTCGATGATCCCTTCGGCGCGCAGCTGTTGCATACGTGTTCGGGGAATGACGTCGGCGATCTCACCGGCGTAGATCTTTTTCTCGCAGAAATCGCAGGTGTACGCGACCTCGGGCTGTGGCACGTTCGCCGGCCACCGGTCGAACACCCGCTCCCAGGCCGCGGCCGCGAACAGCGTGCATTCGGCCGGATGGACTGGGCCGGACCTCGGCGGCGCAACGTCACGAATGGCGCACGACCGTGCCTCATCCCGGTCAAAGGTGAAGAGCTCACTGCAGTTCTCACAGATGCCCCACGGGGACCGCTGCCCGGACGCGACCCGCAGGGTCTCGTCGAACACGCCCAGCTGCTGCGAGTCATCCATGACGAGCTTGTCCTGCAACGCCTTGACCAACGTGAAGTGAGTCGTCCAATACGACTCGGACAGCACGACATCCCTGGTGGCGAGATAGTACGACTTCGTGCGTTCCAGTTCGGCACCGCACGAGTCACACACCGGACGTGTCGGGCGGTCAGCCTCACTGCGGGACAGCCTGCCCTTGAACCAGCCCATGTGAAATTTTCCCTTCCTACAGTGAGGCCAACGACAGTAGCCGCACAACCGGCACCTGGCGCGCCCAGAACTGGACAGTCACGGAACACAAGGCACGCACGGAACACAAGGCACCGCCGGGCGTCGTGCCAACCGGGTCAGGACACCGCGGCCGCGGCCACGATCGCCTCACACACGGTGGCCAGATCGTCATCGGTGCTGACGTAGGCGGGCATCGTGTAAATCAGGTCGCGAAACGGTCGTAGCCAGACGCCGCGGTCGACCGCGGCGCGCGTCGCCGCGATCGGGTCGACGGAATGGTCGAGCTGGACGACGCCGATCGCGCCGAGCGCTCGGACGTCGGCCACTCCCGGCACCGACCGCGCCGGGCGCAGACCGGCGGTCAGGCTCGCCTCGATCCTGCCGACCACAGCCCGCCAATCCATGTTCAGCAACAGATCTATCGAGGCGCTGGCGACCGCCGAGGACAGTGGGTTGCCCATGAACGTGGGACCGTGGGCGAAGACCGCCGGATCGCCGGCGGAGATCCCTTCGGCGATCCGGCTGGTGCACAACGCCGCCGCCATCGTCAGGTATCCGCCAGTGAGTGCCTTGCCGACACACATGATGTCCGGACTGATCCCCGCGTGGTCGGCGGCGAACAGCTCGCCCGTGCGTCCGAACCCGGTGGCGATCTCGTCGAAGACCAGCAGGACGTCATTGGCCAACGTGGCCTCCCGCAACACGTGCAGGTACCGCGGATCGTGGAAGCGCATGCCACCCGCGTTCTGCACGACCGGCTCGACGATCACGGCGGCCAGGTCCTCGGCGTGCCGCTCGACGAGGTCGACGATATGCGCGACGTAGGCGGGGTCCAGTTCCGCCGGCGGCGCATCGGCGAACACCTGCTCGGGCAGCACTCCCCGCCACAGCGCATGCATACCGCCGTCCGGGTCACACACGCTCATCGGGTGGAAGGTGTCCCCGTGGTAGCCGCCCCGCCAGGTCATCAACCGGCGTTTGGCGGGCCGGCCGGCCGCGCGCCAGTACTGCAGACACATCTTGATCGCGACTTCGACCGACACCGAACCCGAGTCGGCCAGAAACACGTGCCGCAGCGGCTCTGGTGTGATCTCGACCAGCTTCGCGACCAGCCGGACCGCGGGCTCGTGGGTGAGACCGCCGAACATCACATGACTCATCCTGCCGAGCTGATCTCGTACGGCGTCGTCGAGCATCGGGTTGCGGTAGCCGTGGATCGCCGACCACCACGACGACATCCCGTCGACGAGCTCGCGGCCGTCGGCAAGCCGCAGCCGGACTCCTGAGGCCGATTCGACCACCAGCGGCGGGACACGGCCGGGCATCGCACCATAGGGGTGCCAGACGTGCGCACGATCCAGTGCCAGCAGTTCGTCGGGAGTCATCGGCGCAACGCTAGTGTGCCGATTGCCGGCGCCGACGAAGGGTCAACCGTCTCCCAGTACGGCCGCGACGACGTCGTCGGTATCGGTCAGGTCGGCGAGAACGGTGTCCGCGCCGGCGGCCGTGAGCTCCTCGGCGGAGTACTGGCCACTCGCGACGGCGACGGCGGTCGCACCGCTTGCCCGGGCCGCCGCGACGTCCAACGGCGTGTCTCCCACCAACACCGTTGTTCTCCCGGCGAAGCCGTGGCCGTACTTCGCGCCCGCGAGGGTCCGTGCGGTGTCCACGAGATGAGCGCGAACCAGGTGCTCATCCCCGAAGGCGCCCACCTCGAGGTCGAGATGTCCGGCCAGTTCCAGCACCCGGAGCTTGACCAGTCCTATCCGCCGAAGGTTTCCGGTGAGCACGGACTGGACGACGTCGCGGCGCCCGGAGAGCGCGGCGAGTGCCCGCTTGGCGCCGGGAAGCGCCCGCCCCCCTCGGCTACAGAGCTGTTCGGCGGTCTCCTCCGCGGCCTCCGCCGCAGCCGTTTGAAGCTCCGCCAGCCTGTGCTCGCCGTCGGTGCCCCGCTGGGCGAGGAGCTCGGCCAGAATGGCGCGATCGGTACGGCCCGCCATGGGAACCTGTTCCGTCGGCGGCGAGCCGAAGCACTTCTGGAAAGCACGGGCCATGGCGGCACGGCCGAATCCAGCCGGATCTATGAGTGTGCCGTCAACATCCCACAAGACAAGTCGCCCGGGCGTTGAACCG
>Ga0213875_10002138_pt1 | contig 12060 bp, 10 predicted proteins | sample BarmaccomBMRX_R8_FD_160105 | JGI IMG/M metagenome (GOLD analysis project Ga0213875, IMG submission 160105) | Root-associated microbial communities from Barbacenia macrantha in rupestrian grasslands, the National Park of Serra do Cipo, Brazil - RX_R8 | ecosystem: Host-associated > Plants > Roots... | reverse complement strand
TGCCGATGCTGAGATCGAAGTTGCCAGTGACGACCAACGCGGGCAGGTCCATGGCGGCATAGTCGCTCGGCTGGAGCGTGCGTTCGTGCCACCAATGGTCATAGGTGGGATGGTCGAGCACGTCGCGATAGTGGGCGAGCTTGTCGCCGTGCAGCAGATCGTTGGCGGCGTCGCGGGCCGGACGAGTGAACAGACGCCGCAGCCAGTCAGGGTGGGACAGCAGCGGCAGCACGTCTCCGAAGCCCCCGGACAGCTCCTCGAGTGATTCGATCTGGATGAGGTGGGTCCAGGTGAGTGTGTGATGGCGCGCGAACCCGCCTCCGAAGTACGGCGGTTCGCGGAACGGGTCGACGGTCACCACGTGTGGTGCGATGCAGCGCAGATGCGGCGGGCGTGCGGCCGCGGCCGTCAACTGCGTCATCGCGAGGTAGGAGGCGCCGTCCATGCCGACGTTTCCGTCACACCAGGACTGCTCGGCAATCCACTCGACGGTGTCGTACCCGTCGGTGCGGTCGTGCGGTGCGTTGAACCCGAAGGTCCCTTCTGAGGCGCCGGTTCCACGAACCAGTTGGAACACCAGCGCATAGCCGTCCTCGACATACCGGTACACGCCAAGGCGCTTCCAGCCGAGCACCTCCTCGCGGTAAGGGGTGCGGCACAGGATCGTTGGTGTTGGCCGATGCTCTTCCGCGGGCAGCCAGACCTGGGTGTCGAGCCGCACGCCGTCGCGCATCGGGAGCATCAGGCGAAGCTGTGGGCTGGGCATGCGCTCGATGGAGACTTTCTCGCCTCGCGCGACCGCGTTCGCGATCGCCGTCGCTCCGCGGGGCGGATCCGCCGCCGCTGCTCGGCTCACAGGTGGCCTCCCGTCATGGGTGTCGAACTCCCGGCGCTGGCACCCTCATCGTCGGTGAGACCGGGCGGCGACGCCAGTGCGGACCGGCGCGGCGCCAAGACCGCCGGGTTGACGCCGAGGTCGGCGACCTGTGTGGGAAGCGGCACACCGTCGAACAACGCCGCACCCACCCGCGCCAGCGCGCCGGCGGTCTGGACCCCGTAGCCGCCCTGTGCGGCATACCAGAACAGCCCATCCACCATGTCGTCGTAGCCGACCACCGGCATCCGGTCGGCGACGAAGCTCCGCAAACCGGCCCATGCCGAACGCACGTGCCGGATCCGCAAGGTCGTCACCTCGTTGATGCTCTCGATCGCCCGGGCCGTCTCGAGTTCGTCCGGACGCGCGTCGGACGGGGCCTGCGGTGTCTCGTCCGCCGGCGAGCACAGCAACCGTCCCGCGTCGGGTTTGAAGTAATAGGCGCCGTCGATGTCGGCGACCATCGGCGGCGCCAGAGTCGGTGGCGCGTCGACGATGAAGGCGGTGCGGCGCAGCGGGTTCAGGCCGATCGGCGCGCCGCCGAACAGCGCGGCCACCTCGTCCGCCCAAGCGCCGGCGGCATCGACCACCGCCCGCGCACGCCACGAGCGGCCATCGGCGCAGCCGATCGTCCACACGCCACTGTCCCGTTCGGCGGAGCACACCCGCGCCCGGACGGCCACGCTTCCCCCACGCTGCCTCAGACCGCGAACGAAGTGCTGATGCAGCGCGTGGACGTCGATCGCCATCGCGCCTGGCTCCAGCAGGGCCCGGTCGACACGGTCCGAACGCAGCAGTGGCTGGCGGCATGCCGCTTCCTCACCGCTCAGCAGGACGACGTCGGGAACGAGAGGGCGCACGTCGTCGTAGAGGGTGTCGATCGCCGCGCCCCGGCCCGATGAGGCGATGTACAGCATCGCCAGCGGGGTCAACACCGCGAGCTCGTCGAGCAGCTCGCGGCTCGCGGCGGTCAGTGCCTGGACGGTCGGCCCGCCGTAGGTCTGCAGATACATCGCGGCGGACCGGCCGGTCGTGTGATAGGCGAGCGCGGCCTCCATGTCAAGCACCGCCACGCTGTGGCGCGCGGCGAGTTCGTGGCCGATCGAGACGCCGGAGATGCCGCCGCCCACGACCACGACGTCAACTATGCCGGCCTCGCTCACCACGACAGTATCGCCCAGCGCGCGACGAACCGGCGTCAGCTAGTTGTCGCATCGGGGGCGTGTCGCGTTCGACACCCGTCGAACCCCGCCCGCGTGGCGGGTCACCTTCACTTGTGGACAGCCCCGGTCACATGAGTCTGGAGCCAGTCGACGATCCGCATGGTGTAGTCGAGGCGTTGCGATGGCCGCCCGGACACGGGAAACAGGTGCGATGCGGCGGGGTAGATCACGAGCTGGGTTGTCACATCGTATGCGCGTAGTGCGGTGAACCACTGCTGTGCCTGGCCTACCGGGCAGCGGAAGTCCGCCTCGCCGTGGATGATCAGCGTTGGCGTGTTGACGTCCGCCGCCTGAGTGATCGGCGACATGCGCGCGTACCGCTCGGGATGCTCGTCCGGCAGGCCGCCCAGCTCGTGGTGCGCGAACTGATGTCCGATGTCGGAGGTTCCCACGAAGCTGGCGAGGTCGCTGATACACCCGCCCGCGACCGCGGCGGCGAATCGGTCGTCGCGACTGGTGAGATAGCACGTGGCGTAGCCGCCGTAGCTGTACCCCGTGACGGCCAACCGGCTGGGGTCAGCCAGCCGCTCGGCGACCAGCGTGTCGATGGGCTCCAGGAAGTCAGCGGCGTCCTCGGTGCCCCAGCCACCGTGCGCCGCGGTGAGGAACGCCGAGCCGTATCCGTCGCTGCCGCGCGGGTTGACGATGAGGACACACCAGCCCTTGGCCGCGAGCACCTGGTGGTAGAGGTGTACCGGGTCGGCGGCGCCGTTCCACGCGTTGTGCGGACCGCCGTGAATGTCGAGTAGCAACGGCTGCGGTGTCACCGCGTCGGGGTCTCTGATCAACCATCCTTCGACGGTCGTGCCATCGGAGATATCGAACGCGCGCCGGACTCGTGGGTAGAGCGTCACGCCCTGCAAGGTCGAGGCCGCATAGCTGGTGACCTCACGGGGTTCGCACTCGACGAGATCGATGACGGCCACCTCGCCGAACGACTTGGGCCCGGTGAGGGTGACGGCCGCCCGCGCGGCCCCGATTGATACCGACAGCCCGGTGACGTCGCTGTCCGCCCTGGCGAAGACCAGGGATGGCGACGGGTCGTCCACTGGCACGCGATACAGCCGCGTGCATCCCTCGTCCCTCGCGCAGAAGAGAACCGCCGCGCCATCCATGGTCACCTGCGGGCGGCCACCCGGGTACGCGGGAGCGCCGGGCATCACCGTGCGGTCCAATGCGGTGCTCAGCGACAGGACGGTGTCGTCGCGCAACCGCAGCAGTTCCGCGGGGTGGTCTGACGGCCCGGCGCACCCGACGGCGAACAGAGTCCTGCCGTCGCTGTGCCACGAGGCCGGTGCGACGGTTCCGTGCCGCGGCCCAATTCGCGAGGGGGTGGCGGGGTTCGTGACCGACACCACGTAGACTCCCATGTCGCCTGTGCGGTCGGCGTCACCGTGTGGCGAGCCCGCAAAGGCCAGCTGGGATCCGTCCGGCGACCATACCGGATTGCGCGGCCACCAGTCCCCGTGCGTGATCTGCCTGATCGAACGCGAGCGCAGATCGAAGACACACAGTTGAGGTGATCGCGGCGTACTGCGCGGGCGCCCGTCGGATTGGTAGTCCAGCCGGTCGGAAACGACAGGGGGTTCCTCCGCGTCGTCACGAGGATCTCGCGCTGGCGCGACAAAGGCGAGGCGGTGACCCTCGGGGCTCCACACCAGTTCGGCCACTCCGGCGGGAAAGGTGCAGAGCTGCTCCGGCTCGCGGGAGTTCAGGGGCAGCAACCAGGGCTGTGCGATCCCGTCTGTCTCGCGCACGAAGGCGAGCGATGAGCCATCCGGTGAGAAGGCCGGGCTGGTGTCCGCGGGGCCGGCCGTGAGCCTGGTCGGATCCCCGCCAGCGGCCGCGACCAGCCACAGCGCGCGCACGTCGCGGTCACCCTCGAGATCGACCGTCCGCAGTACGTAGGCAATGGACGTGCCGTCCGGCGAGATCGCCGGCTGTGCGGGAGTCGCGAGTTTCCCGAGATCGTCCGGCTGTAGCCGCCTCATGACCCCTGACCTTCCTGGCCACCGCACGGCGACACGAATCTGACCCATTGTCTGCGGACAGCAGGATACAGTCGCCTCAGTGGATTCGATCAAACACCACCGATCCGGAAACCGAGTGATCAGATGACCCTGCAGTTGACCGCGTCTCCGCCCAGCCCGCGTCGTGTCGCCTTCGAGGTGAACGCGGAAGGCCTTGGTCGGTACGACATCCAGATCTCGCTGCCGGACGGCTACGCCGACTCGGAGGAACGCTACCCCGCCATGTACGTGCTCGACGGGAACATGTTCTTCGACACGGTGCACGCCCTGGTGAACGGGACGGGCGGGCAGCTCGGCTCGTTGATGCCGCGCTGCGTCGTGGTCGGTGTGGGGTATCCGGCCGACGAGGGGGCGGCCAGCTTCTACGCTCGTCGAAACCATAACTTCTACGGACCGTGGGACATGGCCGATCAGGTCGGACAAGTCCTGCATACGGTCTTCGACCAGTTGAAGGACGCGGAGGCCAGGTCGGATCTCGCCATCAGCGCCGGCGGAGCACCGCGGTTCATGGAGTTCCTGCGTGACGAGCTTCAACCCGCGCTCGCCGAACGGTTCCGCATCGATGAGGCGGCACGGCACATGCTCATCGGCAACTCCTCAGGTGGCCATTTCGTGCTACGGGCGATGTTCGACCCGAATTCGCCGTTCCGACGCTATGTCGCGATCAGCCCAGCGTTCGGCTGTGCCCGGGGGAGCATCGAACAGCTGGAATCCGCCTACGCCGCACACTACGACGACCTCGACGCCGAAGTGTTCCTCTGCGCCGGCAGTCGAGAAACCGACAACGCAGCACACGCGCTGGCCCGGGCGGCCAGCGGTGTCTGTTGGTTGCGCGAACAGTTCAGCATTCGCGGATATCCGAGGGCCCGGATCGCGGCGGAGATCATGCCGGGGGAACACCACGGCCTGCTGACCGCGCGGGCGCTCGGCCGGGCGCTGAACTTCCTGTTTGGCCAAGACGCTGTCGTCGAGCAGGCAATGGCGGACCTCACCGTCCGGCACTCGTCCCAGCGGCCGTGAGGTGTTACCCCACGCTGTCTGACATCTGGGAGGGCCGGTGGCTGTCGAGGTCGCCGGCCGCGTGGCAGCCCAGCGGATCGCGGCTGCCGGGCCTCGTCGTGAGAAAACTCGTCGAGTGTGTCCGTCCGGTCGTGTCCTGTCCGTGGTTGTGGCATGTGGCGACCTTGCCGCAGGAGACACGGAAGCACTGAGGAGTGGGACATGAAGTACATGCTGCTGATCAATGCTGGCACGGTCGACGAGAACGGCGGAGCCGCGGGGCGATGATCGAGGAAGGCCGCGTCCTGGCCGAGGTCGCGCTGACTGGCGGCGCGCCCGGGCCGTATGGTGTTCAGGCCGCGATTGCGGCCCTGCACGACGAGGCTACCGATCTCGCCGCCACCGACTGGCCGCAGATCGTGGCACTCTATGACGTGTTACTCGCGCTCGCGCCGTCTCCGGTCGTCGCGCTGAACCGCGCGGTGGCGGTGGCGATGCGCGACGGCCCGGAGTCCGGCCTGGCGCTGCTGGAGAACTTGGCCGGCAAGCCGCGGCTACGCCGATATCACCCGTACTGGGCCGCCCGTGCGGACCTGCTACACCGGCTAGGTCGGCCCGGTGAGGCAGCGGCGGCCTACCGGGAGGCGTTGGAGTTGGCCGGCACTGAGCCCGAACGCGCCCTCCTGCGGCACGGGCTGGACGCGGTCGACCGGCCCGGCTGAGAACACATGGCCGCACTAGGCGCGCCGTTCAGGAACCCGTATCGGCGGTTGTGGCTGCCCGACTTTGGCGTCGGTGTAGATAGCGGATGCTCCACACGACTACGACGAGCATGGCGACGGGCTCCAGCACTCCAGTGGCGATCGCAGCCACGGGAACCGGCAGTGTGTAGGACAATACGGCGCAGGCCACACCGCTTGCCGCGAAGCCTGCCGCGTAGACGATCGTTGTCGTCCGCATGGCGCGACGAAATTCAATGCTGTCCGAGTAGCGCTGGTCGAGGATGGCGCCGGTATGGGCGTCCGCACGCACGGCGTGATAGCGAATGATGGTGAACATCAGCGGTCTGCTGACCAGTAAGGAGCCTGCGAAGACGAGGGCCAGCGCCAGGTAGATGACGGCACCCCGGGCCATCGTGGTACGCACGTCGGCGGTGGCCAGCCCGAGGATGAGCGAGGCGAGCAGGAACACGCCCACCAGCGCTGAGACGGCATTGAATGACTTGCGGCGCAGAAGATCGACGATCACCCGTGTCAACGGGACCGCCGCACCCAGGCTGTACGCCACCACGTCGGCCACGCCGAGTCTGGTCAAGACGAAGAAGATGACTAGTGGGGGAACCGCGTCGGTGAGGATGATGCCGACTGTGGTGGGCACGGCGCTTCGAGAGGTGCGTGTCGAGGGCTGGCCGTGCTGAGCCGGATGACCTGGCGCGGCGAAGTCACCGGAGCTGGAAGTAGTGATCACGGATTCGTCCTTGTCCTGTCGATGGTGCCGGATCGCGAAAGGTCCCATTGCGGCGTTGGGTGCTGGCGGCGGGCCAGAGCGCGGGCGTGTCGTGTCGACAAACCGCCGATGAGCGCCCATGCGCGGTCGATGCCGAAAGCGAAGAGCAGAATGAGTATTACGGCCTGCGTGCCGACCGCCGAGGTGTGCTGTGGATCCCTGAGCAGATCGATTCCGCTCATCAGTTGCAGCACGTAAACGGCTCCCTGGCCCGCGACCGAGAGCAGCGTGCGTGTGTGGCGGCGTGCGTCAGATCGTTGGAACTGTTGGACAAGTGTGACAGCGATCGCCCCTATTGTCGCCAGACCTACGGCTCCCAGAGCGACGGAGCCGGCGCCGAGGTTGTAGTCCGGGAGCAAGGCCAGCAACGAGATCACGAGGGTGTCCAGGAACGCGCACAGGGCCATCAGGGGCTGCATGCGGATGTGGGTACGCTCGTTTTCGTTCAGCTGCTCGGGCCTAATCGACACGGCTACGAACAACAGGCCAATGAGTGCGCCGGCCACGCCGGCCGCGCTGAGAAAGAATTCGTGGAACTCGCTGGGAACCATGAACGACGCCTCCTGCGGAACGAAGTCGATACGTCAGTAGAGTGAAATCGGGCACTGAGGGACCGTCGACGACTGGTGGCCTAGTACGCGGCGGCTTTGCCTTCACGCCGCGGGTCGGTGATCCCATTCAGTGTGTCGTCCGCGCGCCAGCTCATCTGGAACGAGCCCATGTGAAAGTCGTATCTGGGCAGGGGGTTGACCAGCACGCCGAGTCGGGCGAGACCGTCGACGAACTCGCCGCTCACCCGGCTTTCGATGGACAGCACGTAGTTGTCGGCCATCGCCAGCATGCGCGGCTTGTCCTCGGCGGTGCCGGGGTCCATGCCGTACTCGAGGATGTTGGCGAGCATCTGGGCGACAGTCCAGTTCACGTTGCCCGGGGTGCCCAACGACAGCACTGGTACGCCGTCGCGCAGCACGAGCGTGCTACCCAACATCGACCGCATACCGGCACCGCCGGTGAGCCAACCAGAGATCGCTGAGGTGAGCGAGTTGTTCTGATGACTGCCTACCATCGGCACCCCGTCGACAACCTCGCCCGCGATGCCGCCACTCTGCAGCGTGTTCATCATCTGCACCCAGTTGCCCTCGGAGTCGACCACACTGAGCTCGCAGCTTCCAGCGGGCTGTTTGGACACCGACCCGGCTGCATGCAGAGCGTTACGGCCTCTGGTGAGTTCCACGTGTTTGGTGAGGTCGATCTTCGGCATGCTGCGTTTAAGCTTGGCGGCGAGGTGGGCGTGGAACTCGTCGGCCATCAGCAGCGCCGACGGGTCCTCGAAGATCGCGGGATCGTTGAGGAACCCGGTCTCCAGATCGGCCAGTCGCAGCGCGTGGCCAAGGTAGTAGGCAGCGTGGGGTGACTCGCTGAAATGGCCCAGCGAGGCCAGATCGAGGTGCCGCGCCACGCCGAGCACGATCGCGCAGTACACCGCCTGCCGCTCGGGAGCCGACAGCTGCACGACTTCGTGATCACGATGTGTCCAGCGGGTGGGCTCGCGCCACACCGCCGGCAGGAGACTCATGTGATCCAGCGTGATTGGCCAGCCCACTTCGTTGGCACGTGCGACAAAATTGCGGGCCCAGCCACCGGTGATGAAGTAGTCCGGTCCTTCTTGGGCCAGTTCGGTGAGAGTCTTGGCTAGTTCCGGCATTGCCCAGTTGTCGCCCACCTGCGGCAGGTGTCCGTTCGGGGTGAAGTGTTCCCGGCCGGAGGGAGTGTAGAGAAACAGGTCGACGACCTGGCCGTACACCAGATGCTCGAACGACGTGACGGTGTGCCCCGAACGTGCAGCCTCGATGGCCGGCGCGACCAGGGAGGCCCATGGCTTCGTGGCGAAGCGTTCAAAGATCGCTTTCATTCCCGGCATGAACCCAGGAACAACAGACATCGGCCCGGGTGTGCCCGCCGGCGAAAACGCGCCCGTGCCGCCGGGCACACGATGATGCGCGGGCAGGTCCGGGACGATGCGGCCCATCGAGTTCAGCTCGTGCACGGTGCCGGTCGCCGCCTGGTAGAACAAGCCGACGACAGTGCCGGCATGGTTGGTCATGTCCTGCGCGACAACGGCCTGGAGCAGGCTGCCGGCGATCACGGCGTCCATCGCGTTGCCGCCCTCACGCATCACCCGCAGCATCGTGTCCGTGACAGTGGCGTGCTGGCTGGAACACACCGCTTGCGCTCCGGAGATCGGCTGCTTGGGTCCTACCCGGCCACCGCCATCAGTCCCTTGTGTACCAAGGTGGTTACTCGTGCTTGTCATCACCTGATCTGTTCCTTCCGCGGACGCCGATCCACTACAGACACAACCTGTCGAGTTGATGTCACCCTCGTTGTCACGGGTTCGCCTCGAGTTGTTCCAGCAGCCGATGCTGGGCAATCGCCGTAGTCATGCCGAGTTCTGTGGTGATTGACTGGTTTCCCTGCGTTGTCACGCACGCCAGGTAGCGGCCAACCGCCAGCCAGTACACCGAGGTTGCCGCGAAGTTGCCTGTGCCCGCCAACAGATATCCGCGGACGTCGGGGATCTGCGGCAGCGGCGCGGTTGATGGCGCGAACGTGTCCAGGATGGCCAGGGGAGCGGCGTCGGACCCCAGTTCCACCGCCATGACGTACACGCCGCTTTCTCGCTGACCAGCGTCGTCATGACGCAGCCAACTGCGTTGGTGGCCGCCACGGAGATCATGGCTGCGAAGTGCCAACGCCAACGCCCGATAGCCATCCCATTCGGCGACCCCATCTGGCAGCGCGAAGTTGTGATCGATCGCGTCGTCTCGCAGCAGCGAGAAGCCCGCGGGCACGTCGGAAATCACCAAATCCGACGAGTGCGTGAGGCGCGAAGCACCAGATTTCGGCCGATCGCCGAGCAAGATCGCGAACATCGTCGCCGCCCGTGCGACATCGACGCTGTCCGAGCTGATGCTGGAGATCAACTCCCGTAGCGCCGACAACTCAGCGTTCAGGGTGGTCCACCCGGCGTCGGTCAGTGTCACCCAGGTCTTGGGATGTCGATCTTCGATCACCTTGTCGATGGCGACTAGGCCGTTGGTCTCCAGCACCCGCAGGTGGCGGCTGAGACCACTGTCGGGCTGGCCCAACGTGTCTCGCAGCGTCGTGAACCCGACACGTCCTCGGGACGCGACGATGGCCAGGATGCCCAGCCGCACTCGCTGGTGCGCCACGTCGTCGAGCAGCCGTGCTGGATGGTCCGCCATACGTCCCCTACTCATCAGCTGGTAACCACTTAACATATGATAAGTGCTGTACACATTAGTGGGAGAGTCAAGTGTGTGCCGTCCAGGTCGGTGAGACCACAGACACAAGGTGTCAGCAGTGCCCCCGACGGGGTAGTTCTCCAGCAACGGACGTGCACCTCACTGGGAGGAATTCATGCGGGATGGCCAGCCGCCAGGAGGGGGCGCGTCGACGGGCACGCTCATCGTGAGGCTGGCCGGGCAGATCCGAAGGCTCGCCGGGTACGAGGCCCAGTTGGCCGTCGCCGAGGTCAGGGCCAAGGCGCGCAGGGCAGGGGTGGGGATCGGCGTGCTTGGCGTCGGGGCTGTTTTCGCCCTGTTGGGGATGATGACCCTCACCGCGTGCGCGGTCCTGGCGCTCGCCCTGGTATTGGCGCCGTGGTTGGCGGCACTGGTGGTCGCGGCCGCGCAACTGGTCATGGCTGGCGGGCTCGTGCCGCTCGGTGCCCTGCTGCTGCGGCGAGGACTACCCGTGCCCCGCGAGACGGCAGCCAACGTCAAAGACGATCTCGTCATCATTCGGAGGGCCGCGCAGAGGTGAAGAGGAATCGGACGGATCCAGCCGTTCTTCGCGAGGACATCGAGCGGACGAGGGAGGAGGTCGCGGAGACCGTCGCGCTCCTGGCCGGCAGGACCGGCGTCCATACGAGGAGAGCGCCCTTGGTGCTTGTCGCGTTTGGAGTCTTGTTTCTTCTCCTGATGTTGCCCAGGCGTAGGCGACGGTGAACGGCATATCGGCGCGAGATTAGCCCCAACCGGGAAGGGGGTAAGCAGGCGCGGTGGACAGCAACGGTCGGACAGACGGCGCGACCCGCGGCGAACTGGTGCGGGCTGGTCTGGCGAGCGACGATGTCCATTTGGTTCACTACGCGGACCAGTGGCCGGTTCCGGGAACCAGGGCCGAGAAACGAGCCAGTCGAAACACGATGGTCTTCTTCGGACTGGCGATCCTGCTCGGTATCGCGGGGATCGCCATCTACGTCGGTTGGCCGTGGGGTTACCAACCGCCGACGACGGACGGGTACACCTTGTACTCGTGGTACACGCCGCTGCTGGGCATTACCGTCGGCGGAGCGTTGTTGTCGCTGGCCATCGGACTGTTCAGGTATGAGAAGAAGTTCCTGCCCGAGGAGAAAGCGGTACAGCAACGCCACGACGGGCCGTCGCCCGAGTCCGGCCGGGCAACCGCCTCGGCGATGCTCACCGACGCGGCCGCCCGCAGCGGTGTGGGCCGGCGTCGCGTGATGCTCGGCGCCGCGGGACTCGCCGCGGGGATTCCGATGCTCGGCGCGACCGTGGCGGCCGTCGGCGGGCTGGTGCGAAACCCCTGGCGCGACTCGAGACCCGAGAACACGCTGTGGCACACCGGCTGGTACGCGCAGAGCGGGGAAGCAGTCCACCTCCGCCGTTACACCGAGGACCCCGACGAGGTCGCCCTGGTGCGGCCGGAGGACCTGGACGCCGGCGCCTACCTGACGGTGTTTCCGTTCCGGGAGTCCGAACGTGGCGACCGTGACAAGCTCGAGGAAGCCCTGAAACGCTCAGACAATCCAGCCGTGCTGTTCCGGTTCCGCCCAGGGACGCAGGTGGCGCCACGTCCTGGCCAGGAGAACTACCACTACGGCGACTTCTACGCCTACTCCAAGATCTGCACCCACCTTGGCTGTCCCGTTTCCCTGTTCGAACAACAGACCGACGTGCTGCTGTGCCCTTGCCATCAGTCGCAGTTCGACCTGAAACGTTCCGCGGAGCCGATGTTCGGCCCCGCGGTGCGCCCGCTGCCGCAACTGCCCATCGACTACGACCCCAACACCGGCACGTTGGTGGCCCGCGGTGACTTCAGCGGGCCGATCGGCCCCGGGTTCTGGGAGTTGGGCTCATGAGGAAGTTCCGGGCCCGTCCCCGTGGGCAGCTGTTCGAGCCGGGCACGCTCAGTGGGGCGATCGACGACCGGTTCCATCTCACGTCCGGGCTGCGCCGGCAGATCAGCAAGGTCTTCCCCAACCACTGGTCGTTCATGCTCGGTGAGATCGCCCTCTACAGCTTCATCGTGTTGCTGCTGACCGGCACCTACCTCGCGCTGTTCTTCGATCCGTCGCTGCAGGACGTCACGTACCACGGTT
>Ga0213875_10002137_pt1 | contig 12065 bp, 12 predicted proteins | sample BarmaccomBMRX_R8_FD_160105 | JGI IMG/M metagenome (GOLD analysis project Ga0213875, IMG submission 160105) | Root-associated microbial communities from Barbacenia macrantha in rupestrian grasslands, the National Park of Serra do Cipo, Brazil - RX_R8 | ecosystem: Host-associated > Plants > Roots... | reverse complement strand
GAAGATGGGTTCACTTGCCCTCGCGGCCTTCGGCCGCTCGGCCGGGAATGACACGTGCTTCCCCTTGCGGCCTTCGGCCGCTCGGCCGGGAATGACGCGAGCCCGCACGTCCAACTCGGCCCGAGCACCGGTGTCACCCCCGGCGAGGCTCGCAAGGCGAGCCTCGGGAAGGGGGTCCAGGAAATGGTAGGGTCCAGGAAGCGGCGGAGGAGGATGGGTTCCCTTCCCCTCGCGGCCTTCGGCCGCTCGGCCGGGAATGACACGTGCTTCCCCTTGCGGCCTTCGGCCGCTCGGCCGGGAATGACACCTGCTTCCCCTCGCGACCTTTAGCCACGCGGCCGGCAATGACAGGATCGCGCTATTTCCAGGCGTCGATCGCCGTGAGAAGCGCCCGGTCGCCGGCGATCCCTTTTTCGAACACGATCGCTCCTCGCCGCTGATCCGCAAGGCGAAACTGAACCTCGACCCATCCGCGCTTGGTCAGTAGATCGAAGTTCTTGGCGACATCCGCATCGGATGCCGAAAGCGCCATGACGAAGAGATTGGGGCCAAGCGACTGCTGAATGCCGATCAACGGCGCGCCGCGTTCGCTTTCATCAGCCTTCATCAGCACCGGTGCGATCTCCTTCACGTTCGAGTCTCTCGTCGTGAAGACGAGGCCGAGGAGATGGGAGGCCGGCAAAGATCCATCATGGTTGCGGACCATCTGCATGCGCAGCTTGATTCCGGCATCGGGAACGTCGACGACGCCGACAAGCGCCGGATCGAGCGGTTGGCCCGGGCTCGAAGGCAGGTGGTCGAAGGTCCAAACGACGCGACCTGCCACGGTGCGAGGTACCTGGTCGGTGGCGCCGGGAACTTCGATGAAGAGGGTCGCGCGTTGGGCGACGGGGATGGCTTGCGACGAGTCCGCGCTGCCCGGCGGTTGCGGGGGCGTCGCCGGTTGAGGAGCGGCGGCCGTCGTGGTGGGCGTCGCAGTGGGCAGCGGCGCGGGGGAGGGCGCCGGACCGCCAAGCCGGGCGGCATTTTTTGCCTCCGGCTCCGCCGGACGCGTGGCAACCGGATTGGCAGCCGCTTGCTCGGCCTGCTCGCGTCGCGCCGGATCGATCTGGTCGCGCATGACATAGGCAAGTCCCGCCAGGGTGCCGGTGACCAGCACCGCGATGACCGCGAGCACCGCGATCCGCCAATCGAGGAGCCGCCATCGGCGCTGCCCCGCAGTCGAATGAACGTCCGACGAGGCGACCCCGTCCGGCGAATTCGTCTCGCCGTAGTGGAATTCGTCATTGTGCTCGTGCGGCGCGTCCGGGACATGTTCGATCACATCGGCCAAGGCGCCATGGTCTTCGTGACGGACTTCGTCGCGTCGCCGCGCTCGTGCGGTTTTCTGATAGCGCAGCGGCAGCTTGGTCGCGGGCTTTGCCCGCGCGCGCGCCTCCATCTCGAGCCGCGCGACGACGGCTTCGAGCTGGGCGCGCTCGCGTTCGATCTGGTCGTGCGCCAAAGGCGGATCCATGGCCTCAAGCTGCGAGCGCAAGGTCGCGCGCGCCCGATCATAGATCGCGCGCCGCACATCTGGGCCTGCCGTCTCGCCGAGATTGACGATCGCACGCGATAAAAGCGGATAGTAGTCGATCATTGACACCCGTTTCCGGCGCGCGGACGCCGAAGTCAACCTTCGAATGGATTGCGCACGAGTATGGTATCGTTGCGCTCAGGGCTGGTCGAAAGGATGGCGACAGGAGCCCCCGTCAGCTCCTCGATCCGGCGCACATATTTGATCGCCTGGGCCGGCAGATCGACCCAGGATCGAGCGCCGGCCGTCGATTGCGACCAGCCTTCGAAGCTCTCGTAGATCGGCTCGACGCGTGCCTGCCCGCCTTCGCTCGCGGGCAGATGATCGATTTTTTGGCCGTCGAGCTTGTAGGCGACGCAAATCTTGATCTCCTCGAAGCCGTCGAGAATGTCGAGCTTGGTGAGAGCGATTCCGTCGATGCCGCTCGTCGAGACGGTCTGCCGAACGAGCACGGCGTCGAACCAGCCGCAGCGGCGCTTGCGTCCGGTCACGACGCCAAACTCACGGCCTTTCTCGCCGATGCGGGCGCCGATCTCGTCATGAAGCTCGGTCGGGAAGGGTCCTTCGCCCACGCGCGTCGTGTAGGACTTGGCGATACCGAGCACATAACCGATGGCACCCGGGCCGAGGCCGGATCCCGCGGCTGCCGCCCCCGCCACCGTCGAGGATGATGTGACGAATGGATATGTGCCGTGATCGACGTCGAGAAGCGCGCCTTGCGCACCTTCGAAGAGGATGCGGCGTCCGGCCCGGCGGGCCTCGTCGAGGAGATGCCAGACGGCATCCATGAAAGGCAACACGCGCGGAGCGAGGCCGCGCAGCGCATCGCCGAGCGCCGCTCCGTCGACCTCGTCCATGCCGAGCCCGCGTCGGAGCGCGTTGTGATGCGCGAGCAGGCGCTCGATCTTGGCGGGCAGCGTCTCGGGTTCGGCGAGATCCATGAGGCGGATGGCGCGCCGGCCGACCTTGTCCTCATAGGCGGGGCCGATGCCGCGCTTGGTCGTGCCGATCCGCGTGCCGGCATTCGAGGCTTCCCGTGCTGCGTCGAGTTCGCGATGCAAGGGGAGTATCAGCGGAACGTTGGAGGCGATGCGCAGGATTGCGGGCGTGATGTTGAGCCCTTGCGCCTCGAGCCGCGCGATCTCGTCGATGAGCGCTTGCGGGTCGAGCACGACGCCGTTGCCGATGACCGAAAGCTTCCCGCGCACTACGCCCGACGGCAGGAGCGAGAGCTTGTATGTCGTGCCCTCGATGACGAGCGTGTGTCCGGCGTTGTGGCCGCCCTGAAAGCGCACGACCACGTCCGCTTGCTCGGACAGCCAGTCGACGATCTTGCCCTTGCCCTCGTCTCCCCATTGGGCGCCGACGACGACCACATTGGCCATGGAGCTTCGCTCTTTCCTGCTTTACCGAGGAATGGGGATCATCCGTCGGAATTGATCAACGGCGCCGATGTCGAAGGAGCCGCGCGATTTTCGATCTCGACAGGGCTTAGCCAAAGCGGCCCATCGGGTCAAAGACCCTGCGGCCGGCCGGTTTCTCGACGGATGGGGAGCGTATCTTGAATGTTCGACCTGCCATGCCGGAGGTGCCCTTGCGCAGGGCCGCCGGATCACACAAATTCGGTGTGCCATGGCCGGAAGGTCGCACCACCTTTGAATGGTCATGCGAGGTTGAGATTGCACGGCACGACGGCCTCGTGCCCGGAACGTCGGAGAGGCAAAAGCCGTTCGGCGGTGATCACCATTGGAGGCGCCATATGGTTGCGAGCGAATGCGATATCCTCGCCAAAGCCGAGGAATGGGCCAAGGAGAATCGCGGCGTCGCGCTTGCGACGGTGATCGAGACCTGGGGATCGGCGCCACGTCCCGTCGGCAGCCACCTCATCATTGACGAGAATGGTTCCTTTCTCGGCTCGGTCTCGGGAGGCTGTGTCGAAGGCGAGGTCGTGACCGAAGCCATGGACGTCATCGAGACGGGCAAGGCGAAAATGCTTGAATTTGGGGTCGCCGACGAATCAGCTTGGCGTGTGGGGCTTTCCTGCGGCGGCCGCATCAAGGTCTATGTCGAGAAGATCGACTAGAGCATGCTGGCTTCAGGTTGAATCGCCAGCATGCTCTGGGTCGTTAGTGGAGCATAATCTTTTCGAAAAAATGGTTCCCATTTTTTCGGATCATGCTCTAGGAGCGCGTCAATGACGGTCCTTTCGCCATCGACGCGCTGTGGCAGTGAGCGCCGAACGTGAAGCTTCGCGAGGCTCGATGAAGATCGCACTCCTTTCCGCCCTCAATGCCGAGCGGGCCAGGCGCTCCGCGGCGGTCCTCGTCACCGATCTCGAGAGCGGCGAGCAAAGGCTCGTGAAATCCGGGCAGCTGAAAAAGGATCCCCTTGCGAATGCGCTGCAAGACCAGCTGAGGCTCGGCAAGAGCGGCACCATCGAGGATCAGGGCCGACGCTACTTCCTCACCGTGCAATCACCGCCGGTGCGCATCCTGGTGATCGGTGCCGTCCATATCAGCCAGGCACTTGCGCCCATGGCGAAGACGCTGGGCTTCGACATCGCCATTGTCGACCCGCGCACGGCCTTCGCGAGCCCCGAGCGCTTTCCCAAAGCGGCACTTCATGCCGTCTGGCCCGATGCGTATCTCGCGCAAAATCCACTCGATCGGTATACCGGCCTCGTCGCGTTGACGCATGATCCGAAAATCGACGACGTCGCGCTGATCGCGGCGCTCAAGGCAGAGTGCTTCTACATCGGCGCGCTCGGCTCGAAGCGCACGCACGCCAAGCGCGTCGAGCGCCTCAAGGCGGCAGGCTTCAGCGAGGCGGAGATCGCGCGCATCGCAGCGCCCATCGGCCTCGACATCGGCGCCTCGAGCCCCGCAGAAATCGCGCTCGCGACATTGGCGCAGCTCACCGCCGCGCTCCGCAAGACGGACGCGATGCCGGCCAGGGAAAAGGTTGCTGCCGCTCAATGAAGTTCGGCCACGTTCCGCTGGCAGATGCAATCGGCTCGATTTCCGCCCACGCGGTTCGGGCGGGCGAGAGTGTTTTGCGCAAGGGCTCGCGCGTGACGCCGGAGATCGCGGAAAAATTGCAGGCCGCGGGCGTCACGGGCATCGTCGCTGCCACTCTCGACCCCGACGATGTGCACGAGGATGAAGCCGCCGCGAGCCTTGCGGCGAAGCTCGCGGGCGACGGCATCCGTATCGACCCGCCCTTCACGGGACGCGCCAATCTGTTCGCCCAGACGAATGGCGTGCTGCGGCTCGATCGGGCGCTCATCGACGCCGTCAACGCCGTCGACGAGGCGATCACCTTCGCGACCCTGCCGGCCTTTCGTCCCGTGAGCGTCGGCGAGATGGTGGCGACGGTGAAGATCATCCCCTATGCGGTGCCGCGCGCGGCACTCGGCGCGGCGATGGCGCAAGTCGGCGCACCGCTCATCAGCATTGCGCCCTATGCGCGCCGGCGCGTCGCGGCCATCTCCACCTTGCTTCCGGGCCTCAAGCCTTCCGTCGTCGCGAAGACGATCGACGTCCTCTCGCAGCGTCTCTTGCCTGCCGAGGCAGAGGTCGTGTTCGAGGAGCGCGTGCCGCACGAGACGCAACCGCTCGCCGATGCCTTGCGGCGAGCGCGTGCGGCTTCGCCCGACATCGTGATCGTGTTCGGCGCATCGGCCATTTCCGATCGGCGTGACGTCATCCCCGCCGCGGTCGAGGCGGCCGGCGGGCGCATCGAGCATCTCGGCATGCCGGTCGATCCGGGCAACCTTCTCCTCATTGCCGAGCTCGGCAACTCGCCGGTTCTCGGCGCGCCCGGATGTGCGCGCAGCCCCAAGGAAAACGGCTTCGACTGGGTTCTTCAGCGCCTGCTCGCGGGACTGCCGGTTGGACGAACCGAGGTGGTGGCGATGGGGGTGGGCGGCCTCTTGATGGAGATCAAGTCGCGGCCGCAGCCGCGCGCCGAACCGCCAAGGAAATGAGCGTCGCCGCCGTCATTCTCGCGGCCGGACGTTCGACCCGCATGGGCGCGAACAAGCTCGTGGCCGACATCGGCGGCAAGCCGCTCATCGGAAGGACGATCGAGGCGGTGCTCGCCTCGCGCGCAAGGCCCGTGATCGTCGTCACCGGACACGATACGGAAAGGCTCGCGAAAAGCCTTGTTGGGCTCGAGGTCGTGCAGGTCCGCAATCTCCAGCACGCCGAAGGGCTCTCCACTTCGCTCAATATCGGCCTTGGCGCCTTGCCGGGGATGGCGAGAGGTGCGCTCATCTGCCTCGGTGACATGCCTCTCATCAAGGCGTCGACACTCGACCTGCTCATCGCGGAGTTCGAAAAGAACGAAGAGCTTGTTGCGCTCGTGCCCGCACTCGGTGGCGAATGGGGCAATCCCGTGCTCCTTTCGCGTAGTCTCTTTCCGCAGGTGGCACATCTTCAAGGCGACATGGGCGCACGCAAATTATTGCAAGGACGAGACGATGTGAGGGTGCTCGAGATCGACGACCCAGCCATCCTCATCGATGTCGACACTCCCAGCGCGCTCGCCGAGCTCCGAGGTCGGGTCGGCACGTTGTCCGGCGACGGCTAGGGAAGGGAGCGCTCCCCGTGTCTTTCCCGGCCGAGCGCTGCCTTTTCATTCCCGGCCGAGCGGCCGAAGGCCGCGAGGGGACGGGAACCCACAACTCCCGCCGTTTCCTAGACCCCTTCCCGAGGCTCGCGTTGCGAGCCTCGCCGGGGTGACACAACCGGTTATGAGGAACACCCAGGTAACTTTCACTCTTTACTATTCGCTATTCACTACTCGCCACTCACCATTCCCTATTCGCCGACCGCCGACCGATGTATAAGCGCAGCCGCATTGACCAGCGAGGCTTTACCGATGTCTGCCGTCCCCGAGAACGTGAAGCGCCGCATCATCGTATTCGCCAATATCGGCCATGCGCTCGATCATTACATCATGCTCATTTATCCGACGACGATCCTCGCGTTGGAAAAGGCATTTCCCGAGGTGAGTTACGGCACATTGCTGCAGCTCTCGCTCGGCGCCTTCGTGCTCATCGGTCTCGGCTCGCTGCCATCCGGCTGGCTCGGCGACAAATGGAGTCGCCGCGGCATGATGATCATCTTTTTCTTCGGCGCCGGTATTGCTTGTCTTGCGACCGCGGCCACGAATTCTTTCCTCACACTCGCCATCGGCCTTGGCGCCATCGGCCTCGTCGCCTCGATCTATCACCCGGTCGGCGCGCCGATGATGGTGGCGAGCGCTTCACCCGAGCGCTTGGGACGTGTCATTGGATTGAACGGCGTCTTCGGCAATCTCGCGATCGCCTCGGCGCCCTTCATCACGGGCGCCATCAGCGACGCTTTCGGCTGGCGCTTGGCTTTCATTCTTCCCGGTATCGCCGCCTTGGTGATCGGCGCGGCTTTCATGCTCACCGTGCCGGACGCCGCGGAGCGCGCGACGCGCAAGAGCATCCATGCCCAGGAATACTCGAGATTTACTGTATTTCGTGTATTCGGTATTCTTTTCTTCTGCACCTTCGCCGCCGGCCTCGTTTTCAATGTGGCGAGCGTCACCTTCCCCAAGCTCTTCGAGGAGCGCCTCCCGGACCTTGTGCATTCGGCGACCACGGCGGGCGCGGTGACGACCGCGGTCACGATCGTCGGCGCGCTCGCTCAGCTCACGGTCGGGCGCGCCATGGATCGCTTCTCGCTCGGAACGGTGTTCCTTGTCACCTCCGGATTGCAGATGGTCGGCCTCTACTTCCTAGCCGATGCTTTCGGCTTCACCGCACCGGCCGCGGCGATGCTCGCGATGCTCGGCCAATTCGGCCAGGTGACCGTGAACGAGGCGATGACGGCGAGGTATGCGCCCGATCGCCTGCGCGGACGCATCTATGCAGTGCGCTACTTCCTCAATTTCGCGGTCGCGGCCTTTGCCGTGACGATGGCGGCGAAAATGCATGATGCGACGGGGGGCTTCACCGGCACCTACCGCGTGCTCGCCGTGTGCGGCGCGCTCATCTTCGTCGGCGCGCTCCTTTTCCCGCGTCGCGATATCGAGCCGAGCGTCACGGCGCGCGCCTCCGTCCAGGCAGCCGAATAAGGACGGGCGAATCGCCGTTCGTCAAAGCGACCGCCATTTCGTGTCGCCACTTCGTTGTCGCGCAGCGCAGAGCGTGGGATGATCGCGAGCCGAATCAAGGCGGCACGGCTTTTGCGTCTTCGGTCCAGCGGCAGGTTTCTTGGTTCCATATGGGGCGTATCGCGGCCTTCGCGAGCCTTGGAACCTTCCGGCGGAACAATGGGTTAAGCTCCTGCCCCGATCATGCGAGCGGGGCGCGGGCGTCTTCGCTCGCAAGGAGGACGGCATGGTCTCGAAGTCTTTCCTCAAGCAGCTCGCCGGCTACGGCTTGACGACTGCTGAAATACTTTACCGTCTGCCGGATCATCCGGTCTTCTTGCAAACCTATATTTGGCAAGACTACGATGTCGCGCCCCGCTTCCCGGTGCTCAATGATTTTTTGACTTTCTGGGCCCGAAAGCTCGACGGTCCGTTGTTCTCGGTGCGCGTCGCCCATTCGAAGCTCATCAAGCCCTGCGAGCTCGACTTGCGCGACAAGGAATACGTCCTGAATTGATGGGGCATGCCATTCCCGGCCGAGTACGGGGGTGTCATTGCCGGCCGAGCGGCCGTAGGCCGCGCGAGGGGAAGGGAACCCATTTTCCTTCGCCCCGTTCTGGACCCCCTTCCCTCGGCTCGCGTTGCGAGCCTCGCCGGGGGTGACACGTACGGAGTGAGGGAAGGACGTGTCATTGCCGGCCGAGCGGCCGTAGGCCGCGCGAGGGGAAGGGAACCCACAACCCCTCCGCTTCCATAATCTCCCACCGTTTCCTGGACCCCTTCCCGAGGCTCGCGTTGCGAGCCTCGTCGGGGGTGACACGTAGGGCGCTCACTTCCCTGAACCGCGCCTCAAGTTTTGCGCGCAGTCGCTGAAGCTTTCGCAAGCATTACCGACGTGCGAGCGCGAAGCCTTTTGCTTTGCGCAAAGATCGGCTAGAACCCTGCGCGGCGTGGGGTCGCGTCGTCCATCCGAAATCGAAATTCTCTGAAAGTCCGCTTGCGCGTGAACTACGCCCGCCACACTTCCGATATCTTGAATGAGATTGCCGCGGACACTCACGGGGTGCGTGTCACGCTCGGCGAGATCGTCGCGTCTCTCGGCGACCGCGGCTTCGCCTTGCTCATGGTTGTCCTCGGCCTTCCCAACGTGCTGCCGATGCCGCCGCCGATCCCTCTCGTTTGCGGCCTCCTCCTCGTCGTCATCGCGTTGCAGATCATCTGGGGACGGCGCCACCCTTGGCTGCCGCGCCGGGCGCTCGCGGCCTCCGTCGAGCATGATCGGCTCGACGCCGCGCTCGCGCGCGCCACGCCGGTGCTGCGCAAACTCGAGCGCTTCTCGCGGCGGCGCCTGAGCTTTGTGCCGCTCTCCTGGGAATTGCGCGGCGCCGGCCTCTTGCTCCTCGTCGTCTCGGTCGGCCTCGTCTGCGCCGCGCCGATCATCGGGCAAATCCCGATGGGAATCTCGACCTGCCTCATCGGCCTCGCGCTCGTGGAACGCGACGGTGTGATCATGGCGCTCGCGGCGCTTTTCGGCGCGCTCGGCCTCGCGCTCAATTTCGGCTTCATCCTGGCGGTGGTGAAAGCCGTGATGGCGCTCGTGTAGATCAGGGCCTGCGCGGTTCTCACCTTCGTGCCTTAACGGTTGGGGATGCGTCATTCCCGGCCGAGCGGCCGAAGGCCGCCAGGGGAAGGGAACCCATAACCTCGCCGCTTTCGTGGACCCCCTTCCCGAGGCTCGCCTTGCGAGCCTCGCCGGGGGTGACACGAAAGGGAGACCAACTAAATCAGCTTCATCTCCTTGAGGCTCACATGGCCGTTGCGGCCGACGATGATGTGGTCGTGCACCAGAATCCCGAGCGGGCCGGCGATCTTCGCGATCTCTTGCGTCACGCGAATGTCCGCACTCGACGGCTTCGGATCGCCGGAAGGATGGTTGTGCGCGAGGATCAGCGCCGTCGCCGAGAGCTCGAGCGCGCGTTTCACCACCTCGCGCGGATAGACGGGCGTGTGGTCGACCGTGCCCGTCTGCTGCACCTCGTCGGCGATCAAGCCGTTTCGCTTGTCGAGGAAGAGGATGCGGAAGCTCTCCTTTTCCGAAAAGGCCATGGCAGTGCGGCAATAAGCGACGAGCGCGCTCCACGAGCTGAGAACCTCGCGCTCGGCGATGCTGCCCTTAACGAGGCGTTTTGCCGCGGCCTCGACGAGCTTGAGCTCGATCGCGGCGGCTTCGCCGAGGCCCTCGATCTCGGTAAGGCGCTCGCGCGGCGCCGCGATCGTCTCGGCGAAGGAGCCGAAGCGCTGCAGGAGCGTCTTGGCAAGCGGCTTCACGTCGCGCCGGGGGAGGGCGCGAAAAAGGAGAAGCTCGAGGAGCTCGTAATCTGGGAGCGCTTCGGCACCCGCCTTGACGAAGCGGTCCCGCAGGCGCTCGCGATGGCCGAGATAGTGCGGCGGCGGCTCGGGCGCGCCTGAGCCTGCGCCTTCGTTCATGCGCAAATTGCGGTGACGGTGCACTCGATTCGGCGCCGGCCGCAACGCGGAACGTTCATTTCCTGAGTTGAGCGCCGCGTCACGGCGATCTCCCCGGCACGTCGAGGCCGCGCGGCGACAAGGTGAACACCTCGACGCCGGTCTCCGTCACTCCGACGCTGTGCTCGTACTGCGCCGAGAGCGAGCGGTCGCGCGTCACGGCGGTCCAGCCGTCCGAGAGCACCTTCACTTGCGGCCGTCCGAGATTGATCATCGGCTCGATGGTGAAGAACATGCCCGGCTTCAACGGCACGCCTTCGCCGCGCCGCCCATAGTGGAGGATGTTCGGTTCGTCGTGGAAAAGACGGCCGAGCCCGTGGCCGCAGAAGTCGCGTACCACCGAGCAGCGCTCCGCCTCGGCGTAATCCTGGATCGCCTGGCCGATGTCGCCGGTCGTCCCGCCCGGGCGCACGGCCGCGATGCCGCGCATCAAGGCTTCGTGCGTCACTTCGAGAAGGCGCTCGGCGCGTCGGCCGATGGCGCCGATCGGGTACATACGGCTCGAATCGCCATGCCAGCCGTCGAGCACGAAAGTAAGGTCGATATTGACGATGTCGCCTTCGCGCAGGGGCTTGTCATTCGGCATGCCGTGGCAAACGACATGGTTGATCGAGGTGCACACCGAGTAGCGGTAGCCGCGATAGAGAAGCGTTGCCGGATAGGCTTGGTGCGACAAGGCAAAATCGAGGACGAACCGGTCGATCGCCGCCGTCGAAATCCCGGGTTTCACGAAGTCGACGAGGAGATCAAGCGCCTCGGCCGCGAGCCGCCCGGCCCGCCGCATACCCTCGAAGGCTTCCGGGCCATGAAGCTTGATCTCGCCGCTCTTGCGCGTCGCCGTCGGGCTCGCTTGAACGAAACTGGTCATGGATGAGATTTGCCCGCCGAAAGCGCCGATCGTCAAGGGGCACCGTGTCACCCCCGGCGAGGCTCGCAAGGCGAGCCTCCTCGGGAAGGGGGTCCAGGAACGGCGAGGGAAGATGGGTTCCCTTCCCCTCACGCGCCTCCGGCGCGCTCGGCCGGGAATGACACCACCACCGTGTCGCCCCCGACCACCGTGTCACCCCCGGCGAGGCTCGCAAGGCGAGCCTCGGGAAGGGGGTCCAGGAACGGCGAGGGAAGATGGGCTCCCTTCCCCTCACGCGCCTCCGGCGCGCTCGGCCGGGAATGACACCAACTCGTGCTCGGCCGGGAATGACACCATTAAAGGATCGTCGCGTCGAGCTCACTCCACTGTGGGTTCGCGCTTTCAATCAATTTGATCTTCCAAGCACGGTTCCAGCCCTTCAATTGCTTTTCTCGCGCGATCGCCTCGGTCACTTCGGTGTGAATCTCAAACCAGACGAGCCGATCGAGGCCGTAACGTGAAGCAAAGCCGGGCACCGCCCTGCACTTATGCTGCATCACACGCTGGGACAGGTTACTTGTGATGCCGATATAGAGCGTGCCGTTGCGCCTGTTCGTTATGATGTAGACACAGTAGCTCTTATTCATTTCTGCGGGCCGGATTTCATTGATGGCGTTTTGACGAAAACCTTTGTGTCACCCCCGGCGAGGCTCGCAAGGCGAGCCTCGGGAAGGGGGACCAGGAAGCGGGTGGGAAGATTCGCGCTCCTTCGGAGCGCTCGGCCGGGATTGACACGGCTCTTCGCACCGTCTGTGTCACCCCCGGCGAGGCTCGCAAGGCGAGCCTCGGGAAGGGGGTCCAGGAACGGCGAGGGAAGATGGGTTCCCTTCCCCTCACGCGCCTCCGGCGCGCTCGGCCGGGAATGACACCAACTCGTGCTCGGCCGGGAATGACACCATTAAAGGATCGTCGCGTCGAGCTCACTCCACA
>Ga0213875_10002136_pt1 | contig 12068 bp, 9 predicted proteins | sample BarmaccomBMRX_R8_FD_160105 | JGI IMG/M metagenome (GOLD analysis project Ga0213875, IMG submission 160105) | Root-associated microbial communities from Barbacenia macrantha in rupestrian grasslands, the National Park of Serra do Cipo, Brazil - RX_R8 | ecosystem: Host-associated > Plants > Roots... | reverse complement strand
CACCGACCTGACCGATCCGGACGCCGACATCGACCGGGCCCGTCGCCGTATTGGCATGGTTTTCCAGGGTTTCAACCTGTTCAGCCACCTCACGGTTCTGGACAATCTGACGATCGCGCAGCGGAAGGTGTTGCGTCGCGACAGATCCGAGGCCGAGCACACAGCACGCCACAATTTGGCCCGGGTCCGCCTCGCCGACCGGGAACAAGCCATGCCGGCGCAGCTGTCCGGCGGCCAGCAGCAACGGGCGGCGATCGCCCGGGCCCTGTCCATGGATCCCGAAGTCATGCTGTTCGACGAGCCCACATCGGCACTGGATCCGGAACTGGTCGGCGATGTGCTTGGCGTCATGCGCCAGCTCGCCGATGACGGGATGACCATGCTGGTCGTCACGCACGAGATGCAGTTCGCGCGGGAGGTCGCCGACACCGTGCTGTTCATGGATGGTGGCCTGGTCGTGGAGCAGGGGCCGCCGACGCAGGTCATCGGCGCTCCCCAGCAGGAGCGGACCCGGTCCTTCCTGGCCCGTGTACTGCATCCGCTGTGAGGCTGACGCTCACTCGTGCGCCGCGTTGACGCTGCGTACGGCTTGGACCTACGGTCTGAGCTTGTCCGTGATCCAGGTCTCGGCATGACCCTGAGGGGGACACCGTGCGGCTCAAGGCGATCACTACCGGGCTCGCGGTCATCGCATTGGCGCTGACGGCCACGGCCTGCGGATCGAGCACGGCCAACGCCAACACGATCAAGATCGTTTATCGGGTCTACAGCGATTTCCCGCAGATGGACGACTTCATGAAGTCCGTGAAGAAGGAGTTCGAGGCGGCGAACCCGGGCGTCACCGCCCAACTGGATCCGATCACCGCTCTCGACGACTACGTGACCAAGGTCCAGCTGATGCAGCGCTCCCCCTCGACGGCACCGGACGTGCTGTTCGAGGACAGCTTCTACGTCAACGCGGACGCCGCCGCCGGTTACCTGCTCCCGCTCGACGACCGTCTGAAGAGCTGGCCGGACTGGAACCAACAGTTCATCGACGCGACCAAGCAAGCGGGAATGGCTGCGGACGGCAAGACGTACGCCGTGCCGATGAGCACCGACACCCGTGGCTTGTGGTTCAACAAGACGGTGTTCACCAGGGCCGGGCTGCCGACCGACTGGCAGCCCAAGACCTGGGACGACGTGCTCGCCGCGGCGCGCCGGATCAAGGAGACTCAGCCAGACGTCGAGCCCATGTTCATGCCGCTCGGCAAGCCGCAGGCCGAGGCCATGTCGATGCAGACCTTCGAAATGCTGCTGTACGGCACCGACACCAAGGATCTCTACAGCACGGCCGACAAGAAGTGGGTGGCACCGAGCAAGGGCATGGAGGATGCGCTGGGGTTCGTCTCGACGGCGGTGCGCGAGCACCTCACCCAAACGCCCGCACAGGCCGAGGACACCCAGTGGTCACAGACGCAGATGACCACTCTGATGTCCCAGAACAAGATCGGCTTCATGATGGACGGCGGATGGTACGCGAGGTACTGGTCACCCGGCGGCGTGTCACCGTGGCCGGAGTGGTCGAAGGTCCTTGGCGCCACGGCCTTCCCAACTCAGCATGGGCAGGCGCCAGGCAAGGTCACGCTGTCCGGTGGCTGGACGCTGGCCATCGGGGCGAACACTGGAAACCCGGACGCGGCGTTCAAGTTCGTCACGACCGCACTGAACAGGGCGAACTCGGCGACCATCGACGTCGCCCTCTCCTGGCTTCCGGCGCGCAAGGACGTCCAGACCGACCCGAGGCTGGTCGAGAAGGACCCGACGACCCCCTTCTGGGCGAGTCTGCTTCCGATCACCCGTTACCGTCCCACGATGGCGGAATACCCCCAGGTTTCCAACGCGATCCAGGTCGCCGGTGACGCGGTGCTCAACGGCGATGACCCGCACCAGGCGGCCCGGAAGTGGGCCGAGGACGTCACCAAGGCCGTTGGCGCGGACAAGACCAAGGCGGGCTGACCTTGGCGCGTCGCGAACACCAGCGGATCGTCACCTGGCTTCCGCCGCTGTCCCCCTCGTTCGTCCTGTTGGGACTGTTCGTGGTCGGCCCTATTCTGTGGTGTTTCTACGCGGCCTTCACCAACACGGCGATGAGCGGCGTCGCCGCACGCAACCCCAGGTTCGTCGGACTCGAGAACTTCGCGAACATAGTCAGCGGCACCGACGTCGGTGCGTCGCTGTGGCTGACGGTGCTGTTCGTGCTCGGCTCCGCGGTGGTCGGGCAGAACGGTCTCGGCATGCTGCTCGCGGTGTTCATGCAGCGCAGGGGCCGCCTGCTGCGAGGCGTGGTCAGTTCCATCGTCGTCGCCGCGTGGGTGCTTCCCGAGGTGGTCGCCGCGTTCGCGGTCTACGCCTTTCTCAACTCGCAGGGCACCCTCAACGAGGTACTGTCCGCTTTGGGACTGGGGCAGCAGAACTGGCTCTACACCGCACCTATGTTCGCGATAATCCTGGCCAACGTGTGGCGCGGCACGGCTTTCTCAATGTTGGTGTACCAGGCCGCTCTCAGCGAGGTACCGGGCGACCTCACCGAGGCGGCCGAGGTGGACGGTGCTGGTCCGGTCAGCCGGTTCTGGCACGTGGTGCTGCCGACGATAAGGCGCACCGTCGTCACCAACCTGATGCTGATCACGCTACAGACCATCGGCCTTTTCGGCCTGATCTACGTGTTGACCGCTGGCGGCCCGGACAACAAGACGCGGACGCTGCCTCTGCTGATGTACGAACAGGCGTTCAAGTTCGGCCAGATCGGGTACGGCACGGCGATAGCCCTTGTCCTGCTGGTGCTCGGCGCCGCGTTCTCCATGGTGTACATCCGCAGTCTGAGAGCGGAGGTGTGAGACCGTGCGTCCACGAGTGGTGGTGAACCTGGTACTCGCCTTCGTCGCGCTGCTGTTCCTCGCGCCGCTGCTGTGGTTGGTCACCGCGTCCTTCGACGCCAATGGCGGGCTTTCGACAAGGCCGCCAACGCGGTTCACGCTGTCCAACTTCGATGCGGTGCTGACCTGGGATGTCGGCGGCCGGCCGCTGGTCAACGGGTTGCTGCTCAGCGGCGGCGCCGCGCTGATCACAGTGGTCGTCGCGGTGTTGGCCGCATATCCCCTCTCCCGCTACCAACTCCGGTTCCGCAGGCCGTTCCTGTACTCGGTGCTGTTCACAACGGGACTGCCGATCACCGCTATCATGGTGCCGGTCTACGGACTGTTCGTCCGACTGAACCTGATCGATTCGCTCGCCGGCACGACGGTGTTCATGGCGGCCACCGCACTGCCGATGGCGATCTGGATGAGCAAGAACTTCATGGACGGCATCCCGGTCAGCCTGGAGGAGGCTGCCTGGGTGGACGGCGCGTCCCCGATGCAGGCACTGCGTCGGATCGTGCTTCCGCTGATGCTTCCCGGACTCGCCGTGGTGGCGATCTTCAACTTCATCTCCGCCTGGGGCAACTTCTTCGTGCCGTTCGTGTTGCTGCTCGATCCGGCGAAACAGCCGGCCTCGGTGAACGTCTTCCTGTTCTTCGGCGAGCACGGCGGAGTCGCCTACGGTCAGCTCGCGGCCTACTCGATCCTGTACACCACTCCGGTGATCGCGCTGTACCTGGTGGTGTCCAGGGCACTCGGCGGCGGCTTCACCATGGCCGGCGCGGTGAAGGCCTAGCACGGTGGCCGACAGGGTGCTCGCCCTCGACATCGGAGGAACCAAGATCGCCGCCGGTCTTGTCGACTCGACCGGATCAGTGCTGCGCAAGGCGACATGTGCCACGCCGGTGGGGGACGCCGAGCTAATCTGGGCCGCCGTAAGCAAGACGATGCACGTCGTGCTCGACACCGGAGGCGTCAGGGCGGTCGGGATCGGTTGCGCCGGTCCGGTTGACGTCGTCACCGGGACCGTCGGCCCGATCAACATGCCGACCTGGCAACGGTTCCCGCTTCGTGACCGGGTCGCCGGGGAGGTTCCTGGCGTACCGGTGGAGCTCGCCGGCGACGGGATGTGCATAGCGCTCGGCGAGCATTGGGCGGGCGCTGGGCGGGGCAGCCGATTCATGATCGGCATAGTGGTGTCGACCGGGGTTGGCGGCGGGCTGGTGCTCGACGGTCAGCCATTCGGTGGGCGGACCGGGAACGCGGGGCACCTCGGGCATGTCGTTGTCGAGCCGGACGGTCTGCCGTGCACCTGTGGTGGGCGAGGATGCGTCGAGACGGTGTCCAGCGGTCCGATGATGGTCCGGTGGGCCCGCGAGCGGGGCTGGCCGGGTACTGACGCGATCGAGTTGGAACGGTCCGCCCGCGCCGGCGATGGGATCGCCGTGGCGGCTTTTGACAGGGGCGGGCGGGGCGTCGGTCTTGCCATCGCCGCCACCGCGGCGGTCTGCGACCTCGACCTAGCGGTGGTCGGCGGTGGCGTCGCCCGCGCAGGCGATCTGTTGTTCGACCCAATCAGGCTGGCGCTGTCAATGCATGCCGGTCTTTCCTACCTCGGCGGGTTGCGGGTGGTCCGGGCCGAACTGGATACCAACGCCGGCCTTGTCGGCGCGGCTGGCCTCGTCGCTCGGTGCTGACCGCGAACTCAGTGCACACCTATCGGCCTGAGCTTCGGATCACCTTCATCGACGTGGTAGTCGACGGGGTTGGTCTGGTCGGTGCCGTTGAACCACCTGTTCCTGCGGCCGAACAGGGTGACGACGACGGCGACGGCCAGGTTGGCGACCAGTGCCACCGCGCCGACGTAGACCTGCAGCTGTGATCCGGCGAAAGGATGCCAGCCGAGCAGCGACAGTTTGTCCATGGTCAGCGCCGATCCACCGAAGTGAGCCTTTCCGTTCGTCGGGTTGGGGATCGTGTACAGCAGATACAGGCCCCAACCCATGCCGACGAACCACCCGGCGACAAGGCCCCACCGGTGCAACCAGCGGGTGTACAACGCGATCGCCACAGCCGGCAGGGTCTGCAGGATCAACACACCACCGATCAACTGCAGGTCGATGGAGAACTGCGGGTCGACGAACAGCACGAAGGCGACGGCGCCGAACTTCACGACCAGCGAGGCCAGCTTGGCCTGTGCGGCCTCCTGACGTGGCGTGGCGTTCTTGCGGAAGTATTCCCGGTAGATATTGCGGGTCCACAGATTGGCCGCGGCGATCGACATGATCGCCGCCGGTACCAGTGCGCCGATGCCGACAGCGGCAAAGGCGATACCGGCGAACCAGGCCGGGAACTGGCCGCCGAACAACACGGGAACGATCGTGTTGGAGTCGGGTCGGCCGGTGGCCTGGTTGACGATCGGCTTGACTCCGGACACCAGAGCGACGTACCCGAGCAGTGCCAGCAGACCTAGCACCAGCGAGTACGCCGGCAACGCCACCATGTTCCTCCTGATCGCCTTGCGGCCCTTGGATGCCAGGATGCCGGTCAACGAGTGCGGGTACAGGAAGAGCGCCAGCGCGGAGCCGAGCGCCAACGTGGCGTACTGCAATTGGTTGTCCGAGCTGAGCAGGATGGAGCCGGACGGCTTTCCCGTTACCGGGTTGGGCTTGGCCAGCGCGGCCTGGGCGCCGTCGAAGATCGAGCCCCAACCGCCGAACTTCGCCGGGAGGTAGACAACCGCGACCAGGATGACCAGGTAGATCAGGGTGTCCTTGACGAAGGCGATCAGCGCGGGAGCGCGCAATCCCGACTGGTAGGTGTACAGGGCGAGAATCACGAACGCGACGAACAGCGGAAGGTGGCCGAGCAGTCCGCCACCGTTGACGCCCATCGTGCGCAGCACGGATTCCAGGCCGACCAGCTGCAGCGCGATGTAGGGCATCGTCGCCACGATCCCGGTGACCGCGATCAGCAGCGCGAGCAGCGAGGAGCCGTAGCGGCCCCGCACGAAGTCCGCCGGTGTGACGTAGCCGTGCACTCTGGATACCGACCATATGCGCTGCAGCGGCAGGAAGACGATCGGATAGAGGACGACCGTGTAGGGCAGGGCGTAGAACCCGAGGGCCCCGGCGCCGAAGATCAGTGCGGGTACGGCGACGAAGGTGTACGCCGTGTAGAGGTCGCCACCGACGAGGAACCAGGTGATCCAGGACCCGAAGCCTCTCCCGCCAAGCCCCCATTCGTCGAGATGGTCGAGGGCGACACTGCTCCGCCACCGTGACGCCACGAAACCAAGCACGGTGACAAGAACGAAGAGCACACCGAAGACGCTGAGTTGGACAATCTGCGCGGTGGTCATCGGTCCTCACCACGGCTGGTGAGGTAGACGATCCCGACACAGATCACGCCGACGGGCACATAGGCGAACTGGTACCAGTAGAAGAACGGGAGCCCGAACAGTCGCGGCTGGTCGGTGTTGAACCACGAAGTGATCAACATCAGTAGCGGGACCAGCAGCAGCAGGTTCCACGGGTTCCACCGCCTCGATGGTGGAGCAGATGGCATGTCGTCCTCCCGGCCCATCCTGGTCTGACGCGGATGGTAGGCCGGGAGGATCAACCATGACCGGCGAGCCCGCCCTGGTATCCGAATCGTGATCCGAACTCGGCGTTCGGCTACTTCGGCGTCTGGTCGAGCTGAACGGCCTTGACCGCGTTGGCCACCTGGACACAGTCGTCAGCCGTGACACCCGCCGTGCCCTTGCCGGCCAGTGCCGAACACGACGAGTTCAACGCCTTGCCCAAATCAAGGAATGTGGCCGCCGGCGTCAGCATGTTCTCGACCCCCCACCAAACCTGCACCGCCTTGTCCACACCGATACCCCGCACCGTCTGACCATTGAACGTGTCCCCGTCCACCATCAGGTAATCGGCCTTGATCATCACACCCATGTTGATGTGCGGATCGGGGTTCTTGGTGTTCCACCCGGGGCCGTTGACCCGGTCCGGCTGCGGCGGCCGGGACGTGCGCGGGTCCTTCATGTTGCGGATGACGCCGGTGGCGGTGCCCGCGCCGATGTTCCAGCGGTTCACCCCGGTGTCGTTGGGATCGTTCGCGGACAGGGCGATGAACTTGCCGAAGACGTCGGACAGACCCTCATTGATCGAGTCGGCCTGGCCGCCCTCCAGTCCGGACGTGTGCTGGGTTACCCCGTGGGTCAACTCGTGCCCGGTGACGTCATTGGTGGTGATGCCCTCGCCAAAGGCCATCTGCTCGCCATCCCAGAACGCGTTCAGGAACGGGCAGTCCTCGCCCTGCACGCAGATCCGCACGGTGCCACGCAGTGCCTTGCCGGTGCCGTCGCCATAGTCCGCCCCGACCAGGTTGGTCAGGTCGACGCCAACGGCCTTGGCATAGAACGTCGAAGCGTCACCAAAGAACTTGTACACGTTGTTGACGTCGGCGACGGTCGAGTCCGCACTACCCTCCTTGCGGGCGACGGTGAACGAGGTGCCGCAGCGCACCGAGTTGTTGTCGCCGACGACGATCTTGCGATTGGCGTCACACACGTCACGGTCGAGTGCTTCGTGCACGTCCGACCAGGAGGCGAGTACCTCATCGGAACCGGCGCGGACCACCTCGGTCCACTTCTGGTCGAACAACTTGCCGCGCACGGTCACCTGGTAGGTCGGCACAGCCACCGAATCACCAGCCGCGCCACCGAGAGTGGCGTCGAACCAGTACGGCTCAGCCTTACCAGCGGTCAGGTCACTGACCGCAAGCCCGCTTCGCTTGGCCACATCCGCCACCGCCGCGGGCGCGGCGCCCGAGTCACTGGCCGGAAACTCACCAGTCGTCGTCCTGGTGGTCTTGCCCTGGGTGGACAGCAGCTTTCCGGAAGAGTCGAAGATCTGCACCGTTTGGCCACCGAACACCGGCACACCGGCGATTTCCTGCTGATACCGGACGACGCTGCCGAACGGCATGGCCACCGAGTCGAGCTGGCGCATCGACGGCTCTCTCGAAGTGGTCGGCCCGGTGGCTCCGAACGCACTGGCCGCGAGCGCGACCACCCCTGTACCGGCAATCACCATGCCGGTTTTCATCCTTTTGTGCGACATTCATGCGCCTCCACTCCGGCGTACCCATACGCAACGTGATACAGAGTGGGGTTTACATCATCCTTGCAGGGGGAAGTAGCAACCAAAGTAGGTAAATGTTGTCTCTAGGGGTTGCGTCATCCGAGCGACAAGTACCGACGTTCGGCCGTCGCGTCGACCGACATGACGCGGTGAGGTTGATATGTCCAATCTGACGTGTTCGAAGGGATGAGACGTGCGCAGGACATTGCTTGCCGCGCTGATCGCGGCGGCATCAGGCGCTGCCGTGATCACCGCACCCGTCGCGGCGGCCAACGAGGGACAGGTGCCGGCGAGGTACCTGTCTCAGCAGATCGACTGGAAGCCGTGTTTCGATCCGAACCATCTGCCGCCGGGTCTTCCCGCCGACGCCGCACGACTGGAGTGCGGTTCGTTCACGGCCCCACGGGACTGGAACCGGCCCGATGACAAGATCGACCTCACGATCGCTGTGAGCCGGCTGCGGCCGAAGACGGGAACCCCCAAAGCGAGCGTGCTCGTCAACCCCGGCGGCCCCGGCGGCCCGGGTCGGACCCTGCCGCTGAACTTCCTCGGCCGCACCAAATTGGTCGACAACATGGAGCTCGTCGGCTTCGACGTGCGAGGAACCGGCGACAGCACCAACGTCACCTGCGGCGGTGGCCTCGACATCGGTGCGGACCTCGACTATCGCGACCGCAGCGCGGGGAACGTCGACCTGATGCTGGACTCCGCCAAGCTCACCGCGCAGTACTGCCAGGTGAAGTCCGGAGAATTAGGCAAGTACGTCAACACCGAGCAAACCGTGAGGGACCTCGACCTGCTGCGCGCCCTGATCGGACGGGAGAAGATCGACTGGATCGGCTACTCGGGCGGCACCTGGCTCGGCGCTTACTACGCCACCTACTTCCCGCAGCACGTGGACAAGTTCGTACTCGACTCCAACGCCCAGTTCACGACCACGTGGCAGCAGTCGTTCCATTGGCAATCACTCGGCTTCGAGCGGCGTTTCCGCGAGGACTTCCTGCCATGGCTGGCCCGCTACGACTCGACTTATCATCTCGGCGCCACACCCGAGCAGGCACGGCAGACCTATGAGACGCTTCGGGCGAAGCTGGCAGCCAACCCGCTGACCCTCAACGGCCAGAAGGTCGGGCCGGTCACGTTGGACGTTCAGATCGTTAACGCCATGTACTCGGCAAAGCGGTTCGACGGCTTGGCCAGGGTGATCGGCGCGCTCCGTACGCTCGCCGACCAGCCCGACACCAGTCCTGCCAGTCAGGGCGTACTCGCCGCCCGGGCGGCACTGTCCGCCCTGCCGCGCAACGAGATGGCCAGCGGCCCCAAGCCGGTTTCCGACGACGCGTACCTGTCTACTTTCATGGCGATCACTTGCAACGACACCCCGTGGCATGGCGGCAGGGCAGCGCTGGTTGAGGATTCCGCGAAACAGGGTGCCAAGTACCCGCTCCTGGGGTGGGCGACCATCAGTCAGCCTTGCGCCTCCTGGGACCGCCCCGCGCTCACCATGCCAACTCCGAGCGGTGCGGGCGTTCCTCCCATCCTGATGGTGCAGGACACACATGATCCGGCTACCCCGTACGAGGGTGCTCTGCTCGCACACCAGTCCTTCGCCAACTCGCGACTGTTGACCGCCGTCGATCAGGGTGATCACGGGGTATACGCACTGTCCGGGAACACGTGCGTCGACACGGTCGTGGAAGCCTTCCTCGTCAACGGAACCACGCCGGCCAGCGACGTGACCTGCGGCGGAGTTCCGCTGCCAGCGCCGGGTCCCAGTGCCGAAGGCCTGTCGGCCAATGGGGACAGTTCACTTGACCAGATCGCCGAATACCGCGACGCGGCCGGCAGGATGCCTCGCTGACCTCAAGGCCCAGGCCGTGGCGGGTGTCGTTTCGGCACCGCCACGGCCGCCCGGCCACTGTCTTGTCCCGTGCCCCGTGACCGTAGTCCCGCAGGATAATCCTGCCCGACCCACCAGGCGTCCTATCGGTGTTCACCAGTACGCAACAACGAGCCCGCATGTGGTCACCAATGACTGGATGCTGTCTCTCCTGTCCGTAAGTCCTGGGAGACACGTCGGACGAGCGTTGCCGAACAAGACGGGACAGCGGAGTGCTACTGGACGGGTTATCAGCGTCACGGTCCATCAAAGGCAATCCTGGTCGGTTGGCGGCCCGAGGACGCCGTTGGGCGCTCCCGATGCTGCTCGCCGCGGCCACACTGTCCATTGCCCTATGGGCTCTCCAGGTCTGGCATTGGCCGGCGGTCAAGTACTTCATGTTCGACCTGAACATTTACCATCAGGCCGGCGCGGACGTCATTGCCGGCGGGTCGCTGTACCAGGATCGTTTCCTGGATCACCCCTTCACCTACACACCTTTCGCCGGCATCCTGTGCGCCGGGCTGTCGCTGATGTCGATGGAATCCGCCCGGCTTTTCCTGGCGACCGTGACCATCGGCTGTCTCGGAGTCGCCGCCTTCTGCTCGGTGCGCGTCGCCGGTATCCGGCCCGGACGCCGAGCGACCACGGTCGCCGTGGCGATCGGCGCCATCGGGCTGTGGTCAGAGCCCGTACAGGACAACCTGACCTTCGGTCAGGTCAACGTCGTTCTGATGGCGCTGGTGCTATTGGACTTCGCCCTGCCGGACAGCTTCCCCGGCAAGGGTGTCGCCATTGGTCTTGCCACCGCTATCAAACTCACTCCCGGCTTGTTCGTCGTCTACCTGTTGATGACACGAAGGTTCCGGCCCGCCGCGACGTCTTCGGTGACCATGGCCGCCACCATGGCGCTCGGTTTTCTTGTTCTCCCAGCGGACTCGAGCCGGTACTGGAGTGGGATCTTCGCGGACTCCGGCCGGGTTGGTGACCGGTTGAACTCGGGAAACCAGTCCCTGTACGGTCTGCTCGGACATCTCGGTCTGACCGGCGCAGTGCTGACGACCTGTTGGCTACTGTGTGCCGCACTCGTCGGCTACTTCGGATCGCGCGCCGCGATCCGGTCGTATCGACGGGCAGACGAGCTCGGCGGTGTCCTGGTGTGCGCGTTGACGGCCCTGCTGGTGTCGCCGATCTCCTGGATCCACCACTGGGTGTGGATGACGCCACTACTCGCCTGGTTGCTGGCGCGAACCGAGTCTTCACGCCTGGCCGGCCGGCGGAGTAGGTGGCTGCCGCTCTGTCTGACCGTCGTGCTGTTCGAGTGCTGGCCGCAGCCAGGCAGCCAGGACTGGCCGATGCCACTCGGGGCGTTCCACTGGCATCTCGACAACACCAGCACACTGTGGACTAGGCAGCTCCTGCTCGCGGTCCAGCAGAACATGTACGCGCTGTTCGCCATCCTCGTACTGATCGTCGTTGTCCGTGCCGACCGAAGGGCCACTCGACCAGAGACGAGCCCACCGCGGCAGAACGGGGCCCCGCCTGAGCGGAGCCCCGTTCCCGAACTGTCACGCCGATGACGAACGCCGTCACCCCAGGCGCTGCTTGAGTGCCTCGAACTCGTCGCGCAGCGAGCTGGGGAGTTTCTGGCCGATCTTGGCGAACCATTCCTCGATCAGCGGCAACTCGGCACGCCACTCGTCGGCGTCGAAGGCGAGCGCCGCCGCGATGTCCGCGCGCGAGGCGGACAGTCCTGACAGGTCCAGGTCGTCCGCGGTGGGCACCCGCCCGATCGGCGTCTCCTCCGCGGCGGCCTTGCCCTCGATCCGCTCGATGGCCCACTTGAGCACTCGCGAGTTCTCACCGAATCCCGGCCACAGGAAGCGCTTGTCGTCGCCGCGGCGGAACCAGTTGACATAGAAGATCTTGGGCAGCTTGTCCGCGTCGGCGTGCTTGCCGACCGAGATCCAGTGCTTGAAGTAGTCGCCGGCGTGGTAGCCGATGAACGGCAGCATCGCCATCGGGTCGCGTCGCACCACGCCGACCTGGCCGACGGCGGCCGCGGTCGTCTCGCTGGACAATGTGGCACCCATGAAGACCCCGTGCTGCCAGTCACGGGACTCAGTCACCAGCGGAACAGTGGTG
>Ga0213875_10002135_pt1 | contig 12076 bp, 7 predicted proteins | sample BarmaccomBMRX_R8_FD_160105 | JGI IMG/M metagenome (GOLD analysis project Ga0213875, IMG submission 160105) | Root-associated microbial communities from Barbacenia macrantha in rupestrian grasslands, the National Park of Serra do Cipo, Brazil - RX_R8 | ecosystem: Host-associated > Plants > Roots... | reverse complement strand
ACCGTTCATGGTCCAATCGAGGAGCGAGCCGTTCGCATTTCGCCACAAAATGTCCGACTTGCCGTCGCCGTTGAAATCGCCGATGCCGGCAATTCTCCAAGATGCGTCCGGCGTGACCGGCGTTCCGCCCAACGTGACGTTTTGGGCTGCCGTGATCTGCGACCCGTTCATGGTCCAATCGATGAGCGAGCCATTCGTGTTTTGCCATAGAATATCGGATTTGCCGTCGCCATTGAAATCGCCGATGCCGGCAACGTTCCAAGAAGCGTCGGGTGTCGCCGGGGCCCCGCCCAAGGTAACGTTCTGGATCGACGCGATCTGCGCGCCGTTCATCGTCCAGTCGATGACCGAGCCGTTGGCGTTTCGCCATAGAAGATCGGCGTTTTGATCTCCGTTGAAATCGCCGATTCCGACGACATTCCAGGATGCATCCGGTGTCGCTGGATTGCCTCCCAAGGTGACCTGTTGGTTCGATGCGATCTGCGCTCCATTCAAGGTCCAGTGAGCGAGCGTATTATCGATGCTGTTGCGCCAGAAGACATCGGATAGACCGGCGTTGATTCCTGGTCCATTGGTGATGAGGGTGCCGCCGCTACCGTCGCTGGTTGCCCTGAAGTTCGTGCCTGCCAAGCTCGAGGTTTGGAAATCCAGGCTGGCCGCTTGGCTCGCGCCGTTCGCAACCTGCAGCAGGCCCGTCGTGGCGTTGAAATTGAACGTCACACCTGATGAGGAAAAAGTCTTCAGATCGATCTGGTCGCCATTGGCGAAGTTCTGGATCTGCGGGCCCGTGTAAGACGGTGTCCCGACATTCGTGCCGAAGGTCGATGGATTGTCGACGATCAATCGGCTCTCGCCGACGAAATCGATCTGCGTCGATGTCGTCGCAGGCGCCGCGACTTCAAGCGTGGATTGAGCTTGCAGCTGGATGAGACCCGTGAATGCTCCGGCGAGCACGAGTGTGCCACTGTCGAGCACGTTCGAAGCAGCATTCGTGCCGGTAAGGGTCCAAGTCCCGCCTGCATCGACCGCGAGCGTCTGGAAATTCGTGAATGTGCCGGAGCCTATTCCGGTGATCGAGCTCGTGCCGCTCGCCAGCTCCAACGTGTTGGTGCCGCTCGCATTCGCAAAAGCCTTGCTGGTGAACACGGCTCCTGGATCGACGATCAGCCGATTTGTGCCGCTCGCGGCAAAATCGACCGCATATGTTGCTCCCGAAATCGTGCCTGCGTTGGTAACCGTGCCGCCACCGCCCGTGACAAAGACGCCGAAGCTCGCCCCTGAAAGGGTCGCGCCAGCACTATTCGTGACCACGCCCCCCGCCTCGAGATCCACAGCCGCGCTGCCCGTTCCGGTCGCACCGATCTGACCGCCATTGAATACGGTTCCGGGAGACCCGGTGATTTGCACGCCCGCGGATTGGCCGGAGATCGATCCTCCCGAATTGTTCGTCACGCTCCCGCCGGCGGCGAGCCCGACCCCGTGAAAACCCGAAATGCTTCCGCCGTTGGCGATCGACGCGGGCCCGCCGCTCGCGAATATGCCATTTCCGCCGCTCGCCGTGCCGCCGGAGATTGTTCCGCCCGTATTATTCGCGACGCTACCCCCGCCGCCAAGGTCAACGCCCGTTCCTGCCGTTCCGCTCGCGGTGATGCTGCCGCTGTTCGTGACGGAGCCCAGCGATCCAAATTCGGTGTAAACGCCGATGTTGACTCCAGTGATCTTCCCGCCCGTGCCGTTGTTGACGTTTCCGCCCTTGGTAAGCGCCACGCCGTCAGTTCCCGCGATGGACCCACTGTTCGTAACAGCCCCTGGAGCACCCGTAACGAACGCGCCAAACCCATTGCCTGTAAGCGTTCCCGTGGCCTCATTCGTGAGGTTGCCGCCGGCGCCGAGTTCAACGGCAGCACCCCCGGTGCTCGGGGCGCTGATATTCCCGGCATTCGTCACCGAGCCGGAGGCATTGACGATGTAGACCCCCGCCCCTCCGGTCCCCGAGGTGCCGACGCCGGAAAGCGTGCCGCCCTGGTTGTTGGTGATGTTGCCGCCGTTTGACAGAATTGCGGTCGTCCCCGAGATCGTTCCCGAATTGCCGACGATTCCGGCGTTCCCCAGCGACACGCCAATGCCTCCCGCAGCAGTGACACGGCCCTGGTTGCTTATCGTCCAAATCGTAGGCCCGGCGGCCCCATCAATGCCGTCGGCGGTTCCCGTCGAGGTCACGGTTCCCGAAGTCGTTATGTAAAGCGGATTGATTCCCGGATTCAGCGTCACTGGGCCGGGTACGGACGTGCTGAGCGTGTACGACATCGGGCTCTCCCTTGATTTATTCCGGCTTGGGTTCAGGAATTCTCGACTTCTACTCAACTACATCGACACAAACTGGTTTCTTCGCTCGTGCGTCCTGGATCATGATCGCAAGGAGAGGGCCGGACCCCTGCCGTGAAGCCGCATCAATGACGGGAGCGACCTCGGTCCGAAACGGCAAGCGACTAGCCGTTCTCCCTGCAACCGACGGCAAAATATTCGTTGGCAATTTTGCAAAGCGCCCCCCTGACGCAGTGTCGGCGAATTGCACGTGGAGGCTCAGCTCCCGCAATCGCCGTTGCGGTGTTTAGAAGATAACCTTGGCCGTTGGCGTCGAAAGATATAATTACTTTAATCCGCGATTCATCTTTTTCTCTCGGGAAATCGCGGTACTTCGGAATAGGTATTGAAGTCACATGAGGTAGAAGTTGCCTATGATCTCTGTATTTCAATCCACATGTATCACTCTGATATTTGAGCTGGCTTACAGACTTCGACCATGGCGGATTGCTCCGGTTGCAATGCTCTCGACCGGCTTGCACGAGTGAATGCTCGCCCATGCTGATGCCGCGGCTCCGGCAGCCTCGCGCCGGCGGAGGCGTGCAGAGGGCTGCGGCGAGCCCGAGGTTGCGGGTTATTGGGTCTGGTGACTGGTCTGAAAAACCGGATAATCCTCGCGTGTCGCGCCTCTCACGATCGTGACCGTCGTCGTGTTGGCACGCTGCGCCGATTGGGACGCGGTCATATCCGCGACGCTGCGCAAAGCGAGAGTGAGCGCACCCGAACGTTGCGCAAGCGCGATGGTGTTGACCTCCTCGGGGTCAAGCTCGAGCGTCGCGGTTTCGCCGACCGCGACGCGATCTCCGTTCTTCTCTTCGATGTTCGGGCCGATCGCGAGGACACGAATGTTTTGGAGCAGGGTTTCGCTGGAATAGACATCCATCCCTTGCGTCCTCGACACCCGCACGTCCTTGTAAATTCGAATTACGTCGACGTGATCGTTGGGCAAGATGAGCGTGCCCGCACTGTTTGAGCCTCGCTGATCGATGCTGATGGCGAGTGCGCGCTTACCTTCGGGCAAAATGGTTGCGAGATATCCCGCATCCGACTGGACGAGCTTGTCCTTGTTGATCGGCTCGTTGGCGACGAAGTTTTCTTTGACGATCGAACCGACGATTTGCGCTTCGCTGCCCGAAGCCTTGTCCTTGATAACCATGCCGTTGCCGAGCCCTCCCGCGGGCCAGGGAAGCCATTTGAGATGTTCAGCGCCGATTTTGGTGCCCACGTGCAGATCGGTAGAGGCCACGAGGACTTCGGCCGCGGGGATGACCTCGGGCTCGGGCGGCACTTGGGGAACCGGCGGCGGATCACGTCCGGTCGACAAATACGCAGCTATCAACCCGGAGACGAGGGCGACTGCAATGATCGGCATGCGACCTGGTTTCATTCGCCCACACCTGTTGACAGCGCCGATCTCGAGACGTCCGATCGCAACAACCGCTACGTGGAGCGATCTATTAAAAAGCCAAAAGCCTAAATTCGCATTGTAAACTTCGGAGCAAAATTCCTGACGTCGTTTACGTTGTTGCAATTCAGAATTGTGGGCCGAAAAGGTGAGAAAGAAGCGTCGTCCTTTACACTCCTTCTCATTGGCCCCTTGCCGCTGCACTCCTGGATTTCTTATCCTTCTTCTACCGCGGTGACCTATTGAGGCGCTTGGGCGTCGGGCGCGCGGACAATGTATTTGGAGCTTGCGTCGAGCAAGTGAAGGTTGTTGATGACGACCGGATTATCAGGCTGGAGGCTGTAGGCTGCCGCGAATTTCGCGTGCGCCTTCTGCAGCTCTCCGCGCAACATGTATGAATAGCCCTCGTTGTTGAGGATCTGAAACGTCTCCCCCTCGAGGCTGATCGCCGAGTGATAGGCCCGATCAGCGAGGTCGAAACGGCCGAGGCGATCGTAACTAGCAGCGAGCCCGATCCAGGCGGTCACGTCTTTCGGCGCTTTCTCGACGGCATCCTGGAAGTAGTGCTGGGCTAGTCCGTAATCACCTCGATTGAAATGCTCGATTGCAAGATGAACAGGTTCGTCCGAGGGGTAATATTTCACGTCACCCGGGTCGACCATAGTCGGCGTCGTCGTGGGGACAGATGCGTTTGGAACGCCCCCGGGAGCGAGATCGCTCGTCTGGCAGCCTAGGAGGGCAGGGATCAGCAGGCCTGCCGCGATGAAAGCTCGTGCCCGCGCTCTCATGATTGTGTTAGCCACCCGTGGAATCCCGGAATATTCAACAACCTGCGCCGATTGCGAGACCACCATCGAGATGAGCAACACGAAACCGCGAACCTGACGCTGAAACCTGCCAAAATTATCCGGAAGAGTGTCTCTAAGCTGTAAATCCACGGCCGCAGAAAGGTAAAAGTCTGCGCATGGTTACCCTATCGCCGAGGGGCGCCTCTTTAAGATTTCAAAACTCTTCGTGAAAGCGACGGAGCTGAAGCCGAGTTGGCTTCAGCTTTTGAGTGCGAATGGTTCAACCAGATAGGAAGGCACCCAGCCCCAGGCTTGCGTGCCTCCGACCTCGATCCAATCGCCGCTTCGTGCATGCACGTTGAGAACAAGGCGGCCCGGAACGACGCGGACAATCGATGCCCGATTTGCCGGGCGGCTCCTGATTTTGGTCGTCGCTCGCGTCGCCACATGTTCCGCAGCGCCGATTGCGAGCTCGGTCGGCCCCAACTCAGGGGGCTTTTGCTCATGCGGCCAATTCAACATCGAAGAAATAGGCGAGGATATGGGCAGATAGAGGGAAGGCTCGGACTTGTGCTCGGGTTCGACGGAGGAGATTTGCAAGCGCTGTGGTGGTTTCGCCGGAGACACGGAAATCGCACAAAGCAGGAGGGCGGCCGCAACGATTGAGCAGGCAGCCGTGCCGAATCGGAGCTTTGTGCTAGCCTTCGCCGCCGGCGCCACGCGCGTTCCCTTGCGGCCGACCGCGAATTGGATTCGTAGCGAGAATCCGATTTTGCGGAAACCAAGGACCATCTCGGCAGCTTGGTGGCTGAAATTGAGCACATCGCAAGGTGTGTGAATGCTGGCGACCCAGGTGCACAGTCCGAGCTTGATCCCAGCTTCGCCGCGCCAGGGCGCCGCTGCATCCTGAGGCGAGCGAAGGCGAGCGAAGCGTTCATTCTGATCCGCACGCGCGACAACGCTTTTCGTCGGCATGTCCATGGCGCGCGGCGCCTCCGGAGCTTCTTCATAGACATGATCGTCGTCGCCAAGTTCGCGCTTTTCCAGAACGCGATCGTTTCGATCGAGCCCTTCATTCACCTCGGCAATGACGCGTCGAGCATCAACATTGCCGTTGAGCTTACGCGCATCTTCGAGACCTGAAACGAACAGGCTCGTGAGCTCCTGGATCGAGTATCCGTGGTGTTCGCGGTGTCTGGTGATCACCGCCGGGTGAAATTGCCGTTTGAAGTGGGGCACGTCAGGTTCGAAGAAGCGACGGGGCTCCTCAGAGCACGACATTCGATGCCGCAAATCATTGCGCGCGACCCGGCTGCCCGCGATCATGGCGTGGTGCCAGTCACGCTCGTCGCTCCGCCCGACACGTCGTAAAGAGGCGAAATAGGTTTGGCTGCTTCTTTGATCTTGGTCACATCCTTGTAGCGATCCACGGCGACCGCCATTCTCTGGCCGTCGCCTGGGATATGCGTATCGTACACATAGTGCGGCCAGGGATCGATGATGTGAATGGCTTCGTTCGACTTCTCGGCGTTGCCGGCGCTGAGCGTGATGCTCTGGCTTCTTGTGGTGTTCTGCTCGAAGGGATCATCGAACGGCAGCTCGCGCGAACAGCTCGAGGCGGCTGATGCGACGATCGTAAGAATGAGAATGTGTCGACGCATCACTTTTTCGTCACGTAAGAATTCGCGTCTTCCGGCTCTGGCTGGATGATATGCCCATAAGGGCCCGTGAGATCGCCGCCGCTCGACACATACTCCGTGTATTTCTTCTTTCGCTCGAGCTGGCCCATCGCAAAAATGTCGACGTCGTTGCCTTGCTGCCGCTGATCGAAGGGGGTCGCGAGATGATCGCCGGGTGCGGCGGGCTTCACGAGGTGCGGCGTGACGATCACGACGAGATCGGTTTCGTTCTTCTGGTAGCTGGTGCTGCGGAACAGAGTGCCCAGGACCGGGACCGAGCCGATCCAGGGAAGCTGGTCGATATTCTCCACGATGTCCGATTGCAGGAGCCCCGCGATCGCGAAGCTCTGGCCATCCCGCAATTCGACCGTGGTTCGCGCTTCACGGGTGGTGAGTGCCGGGATGGAGAAGCCCGAAATCACCACGGCGTTCGTGGGATCGATCTCGCTGACGGACGGGGCGAGACGAAGGTTGATCAGGCCATTGGAGAGCACGGTCGGCATGAAGGTGAGCTGCACGCCGAAGCTTTTGTAGTCGACCGTGATCGTGGGCACCGTGCCGGAGCTTTGCTGAATGACGGGCACCGGAAATTGGCCGCCCGCGAGAAAGCTCGCCGAATCGCCCGAGAGAGCGATGAGATCGGGCTCGGCGAGCCGGCGCACCGCTCCTTTTGATTCGAGCGCGCTGATCAGCGCGTCGATGCTGGCGCCTTTGTTGACGAGACCTGCGAGCGCCGTACCGAATGGGGCGGTGGTCGTGCCCGCAAGGGTGCCGAGGGCGGCGAGGTCTGCAACTCCAGCGCCCGCGGTCGCGGCCGTTCCGGCCGGATTCACGCCGTTGAGAGAAGGCCGCGGTGCTTGCGAAGCCGAGCCGAGACCTGTGACAACACCGCGCGTGCCCTTGTTGTTGAAGACGAACCAGTTCACTCCGAGCGCATTGCCGGCTGCGCGGCTGGCTTCGAGAAAACGCACCTTGAGCATCACTTGCTGTGAGGGAGAAACTTTCATGGCGTTGACGACCGGCGCATCCGGGGAAAGGCCCTTCGCGACGGTGACGGCGCGTTCGGCCGAGACCGCGTCGGCCGCCTCGCCGCTGAGCACGACTTGGCCGTTCGAGCTCGAGACCCTGATATCGGCGCTGCCTGTGCTCGCTCTGATCTTCGCGTCGACGTTGCCGGTGTCGGGAACCACTTCGAGGTCGAGCACACCGAGCAGGCGCTGCTTGTCCGGAGCAAAGACGGACACGTTGGTGGTGCCGACCTTCTTGGCTTGTATGTAGATCGAATTGTCCGTCATCGGCAGCACGTCAGCGTAATCGGGTTGGCCCACGATCACGGTCGAGAACGGTTGGCCGATGTTGAAGACCATCGATTTGTTGAGCGTCACCACGATGTGGCGTGGCCGCTTGCCTTGAGTCTGCCAGGCCTGCGCACTCTGCGCGACGGCAAATTGCCAGCCGCTTGCGAGCGTGATGATGGCGGCCATCATGACGATCGCCGCACGCGCCACCTGCCGCTGGGCATTTGGAGCTTTGTTGCGGCTCAAAGCGGGTGGCTTGCGCGCGAGAAATGTCAGCATGGTGCGGCCTCCACGCGAGAAAGCATCGCCGCCGCCCCGGCCGACGGGGACCGCCGGATCGATCGTTTCGGCGATGCAAGGCGCACGTTCATGCGTCTACGATCGTCGGCCCGTGGCGTCGCATTGCGCATGAGATCAAACGCGACCAACGAAAGCTCGATTGATTGCCTCCACGCATACCCCTGTCCTCGCCGGCGCCACGATTTACGTATTGGCTTCATTCAGGTAGCTAAAATGACGTTAGTGCGTCAGGGTTCTGGTGGCACCCCGGGAAAGTCAATCTTGAGTGAAGTAGAATCGAGGTTCATGGTGAACACTTGTCGAAACTAATCGCTTCGAACTGCGGTCTTTTACTTAACACTCTTGTATGTCGATGAAAGCGCTTTGGTGCACGAGGGGCAATAGAGCTGAGCGTGGGAGATGCATTGTCGAAGATTTTGCGAAAGTTCTTCCGAGTGCTCTAAGTCTTTTCAATGAAACGAGCGTTCACATGTGACCATATACGGTCCATTCCGTGCTCCGCCGTGGCGAGCAAAGTGAGCGCCCAGGCTGAGCCGGTGGTCCTGCCTGGAGAGGCGAAGGAAGCGAGCCATCGGCGGGCGAACATGAAACAGCGAAAGCGGCGATGCATATTGGGAATCTTCATCGGCGCCCATATGGTGGCAAGTTTGGGCGCTGTCCAAGCCGAGGAGCTCGCGCCCGTCAGCGTCGTCCCCCAGCCCACGCAGGTAATCAGCTTGACGCAAGGATATTCGAACACGATCCATGTCTCGCGGCCTTTCAGCACAATTCATATTACCGATCCCGATGTCGTCGACATCGTCTTGACGACCGATAGGACGGCGACCCTCGTTCCGAAGGCGGCCGGCGCCACGAATGTGGATATATTCGACGATAAGAACCGGCTCATTTCAGGCATTAACGTTGTCGTCAATGCAGATGAGAAGCCTGGTCAAGTGCGCATTTTCGATCACCAATCTCTCACGGGTCATACCAGCTACCATTGCGGAGTGAATACCTGCCGCTATTTCGAGGAGACGATCACGAAGCAGCAACCTCAAGTGACCGAGACGAGAAGCGTCGAGCGCATCATTCACGAAGATCGCCCGCCGCCGGCGCAGCAGTGATCTTCGTTCAAATCTTGCTCGTCGGATGAACGGCCGGGGCCGACGAGCCCAGGCGCTTATCTTAGAGGGTTCGCTACCGATTTTGCGCCGAGCCGGCCGTCGCCCGCGCCAATCTAATGCGGGCCTTGAGCGCGTCTACGCCGACCGCACCCATGATGACGTCCTTGCCGATCACATAGCTGGGTGTGCCGGAGAAGCCGAGGACCGAGGCGAGCTTCATGTCTTCCGCAAGCGTCGCGGCGACCTCGTCGCTCGTCATGTCCTTTTCGAGCTGCGCCATGTCGAAGCCCTGGTCTTTCGCCGCCTCGAGTGCCTTCTGCTCGGTCGCGGGGCCGGGGGCGCCAAGCAGCTCCTGGTGGAAGGCGAGGTATTTCGCGGGATCCTGCATACGCGCCGCGATCGCGACCCTGGAGGCTTGGGTTGAGCCAGGACCGAGAATCGGAAACTCCTTCAACACCACCTTCAGCCGCGGCTCGTCACGCAAAAGCGCGAGCGTATCCAAGAGCGCGCGCTTGCAGAACCCGCAGTTGTAGTCGAAGAACTCGACCAGCGTCACGTCACCTCGCGGGTCGCCGAGGGTGACCTGATGCGGTGAGTCGAACAGCTCTCCTGCATTGGCGGCCAAGACGGCGGTGCGATCCGGTCCGGACCCGGCGGCCGTGCTCGCCGAATTCGCAGCTGGCGAGCGATGCTTGAGGAGCTCGGCCAAAATCTGTGCAACCGCCTCGGGATGCTTGATGAAATATTCTTTCACGATCACGCCGACCTCATCGGGATGGTTAGCGAGGTAGTCCTTGACGATCAGCTCGCTCGCCGCGCGGCTGTCCTGCGCCCGGGTACTCGGCGGGGAGTGAAGCGCCATGAGGATGGCAAGTACGAATAAACCCAACGATCGCATCAATGCCTCCTATCTCGGGTGAAACACGCCGCCGGGTGCGAGTCCACCTCCCGGATTCGGGAAGCCCGGAGCTCGCGGCGGTCCGAATTGGCCGGGTGCCGGCGGGAACGCGCCGGGACCGCTAAAGGGCACGCATATGCCAATGCGATTGCGGATCGTCCCGCGCGGGCAGGGCAGGGGCACGCAGATGCCGCGCGGATTGGGCCTGGTTCCGGGTGGGCAAATCGAAGGTGCGGCGGGGGCGCAGAGGCCTTTGGCCGTGCGCGTCATACCGGTCGGACAGGGTGGCGGCGCAATCGGGGTGCAGGAACCGTCCGGGGCTCTCGTTTGGCCGCGCGGACAGTGAGGCGCGGGTCCGGGAGCGCAGACGCCGTTGCGCAAGCGCTTCTCGCCGGCTGGACAAGGTTCCGGCAAGACCGGCGCGCAATGGCCATTGCGCAAACGTGGCCGGCCAGGCGGACAGGGGGGCGCGCCGGTCGGAGCGCAGCTTCCGTTGCGTGTCAGGGATTCGCCGGCCGGGCAGGGTGGCGGCGCGACGGCCGGCGGGGGAACGAAGACCGGCGGCCGCCGCTCGCACGCGCCCTGCGCGTTGCGGAATTCGCCTGGGCCGCAAGGCGGCCGGCCCGCAAGACATGAGCGCCCATCGGCGCTGACGAAACGCTGGTTGCAGCAGCTCCCATCCGGCATGCGCGCGTATCCGGGAGCGCAAGCCGGAACGCTTTGAATTTGAGCCGGGCACGCAGCGCGGTTCGAGGGATCAACCGGTTGCGAACAGCAGAACCCGGTCGTCGTCACGTTCCCCGGCGGGCAACAGGCGCCGCTTGCGGTCGGGATGTTGCCTGCCGCGCAGCAGAGATGGCCGATCGGAATGTGGAGGATCGGCACGCACGCGTTCTTGGACGGCAATCCAGGCGTTTGCCCTGGGGGGCAGCAAACACCGGTCGAGGTGACATTGCTCGCAAGGCAGCACGAGCCACCGCTTTGGACGTAGCCTGTGGGACAGGGGCATTGCGCGGTAACGGGGCTCCCGGGCGGACACGCAGGCGGCTTCGGAGGCCCGCATTGGCCGTTGACGAGAGGGCCCGCGCAGCAGGCTGGCGCGCCGCCGGAGCCGATGTAGACATGGCCCGAATCGCAGCAGAAGTTGCTCGGTCCAATCGCGCTCTGCCCGGCGGGACAAGCGGAGTTCGAGCATTCGGCGTTGGCTGCCAGCGTTGCTACCGGACAGCAGCGTCCGCCGATCTGAATGTCAGGTTGGGGGCAACCGGGCGCGCAGCTTCCTGTCGGCACGCGACGCACTTCGTCAGGCTTGCACGTGCCCGGCGGCGGTGGTGGCGGTTGGCGGACCTTCGGCGGAGTGAGCGGTGGCCCAGTCCGAACCGGAGGGGCGGCCGGAGGCGGGGCACCCCCGGCAGAGGGTGGCGCAACGCCCGCAGTCGCAGCTGGCACTTCGAGGGCCGCGCGTGAAGCCGCCTCGCAGGTTCTCGGGATCGCGATATCTCCCATATGGCCGCGGGCCGCATCGTCGGCAGGACCATCAGCGTAGCTGACGAAATAGCTCTCGAGCGGCGGCGCGTTGCGCGGTCGATTCTGCCACGCGCCGACGCCTTGTAATCCGCTGACCGACAGAGAACCCGATTTGGCGAGGCGACCCGCGAGAGATGCATCGGCGGCATCGCGCAGATCTTCGCCCGACATCCAGACGAACCCGCCGCATGAGCCCGCGATGATATGTCCATTGCGGTCGTAATTGTATCCGACCTCGACGCCGCCATTGCCGTTGCGATAATCCTGCGGAAACCCGAGCGCGTATTCGTCGGGTTGTTCCTGCCAGACGCGCCGACCGGCGGCCTTGCCTACGATCGCGTAGCGCAGAACACGGCCTATTGCCGGCCGAGAGAGCGCCTCGAGATCGAAGGCGCCTGTAGGCGAGGGCCGCTCGGCAAGTAGCATCCTGCCTTGAGCGTCGAACGTGATCTTGGATATCTCGGTCGAACCCGCGGCGGGCGGCACCTCGAGCTCGATAAACGCGTCGTCGCCGAAGGTGCCGTCCGGCCTCAGGCTGACGGACCAGATCTGCAGTCCGTCTGCGACCGCGTAGAAGAGACGCCTCTCGTGGACGGCGAGGCCGAAGACGCGCCGTTCGGGGGGAGCAAGGTTCCAGGTCGTCGGATCGGTGCTGTCGAAGCGCGGATTTGTGACGTTGACCGGTTGCTGCGTGGTCCACGGAACGGTGGG
>Ga0213875_10002134_pt1 | contig 12081 bp, 12 predicted proteins | sample BarmaccomBMRX_R8_FD_160105 | JGI IMG/M metagenome (GOLD analysis project Ga0213875, IMG submission 160105) | Root-associated microbial communities from Barbacenia macrantha in rupestrian grasslands, the National Park of Serra do Cipo, Brazil - RX_R8 | ecosystem: Host-associated > Plants > Roots... | reverse complement strand
AGCGCTTTTGCGAGGACTTCATTCGGCCATTTGCAGTTGGAGTTGGGGGCTGGATGATGTGCGCATGCAGTCAAGTAGCCGAAACCTACAAGGAAGAAGGAAATTCGGCCAATTCGTTGTAAAGACATGATCGTCCTGAGTTCGTTCTCAGAGCAAAGTCATCTCTCTGGCAATTCTGTTTTCCTATGTAGCATACTATCGCGAAAAAGGATATAAGACTCGGATTACTGCTGCATCCCGATGACGAGGCTTTCCCGTTGACGCTGAACCAGCAGGAGATTTATCAGAAAGCTGAGCAATACCGGCAGCAGATCGTCGGCAGTATTGGACATTAATGCATACTAGCTTTCCGTTGTGGCGAAGGGGCTGAAGTTGGTCTGGTAATCAAAGTAGTCCACGCCCTCTGTTCGCTTTAAGAAATTGACGATCGCGTATGTCAAGGGAGTCATGAGCGTTTCGTAAGCCACCTTGATGAGGTACCCGGCGACGATCAGCCGGAGGATAATGCCGACGGGTCTCATTCCGTAGAACGCGGCAAACATCACGACGGTCGTGTCGACGGCCTGACCGACGACGGTGGAACCAATGGTGCGCGTCCAGAGATACTTGCCTTTGGTGAGCAGTTTCAGCTTGGCGAGTGTAAAGGAATTGGCGAATTCACCGCACCAGTAGGCCAGAAGGCTGGCGACCACGATTCGACCTACGGGGCGGAAAATGGTCGAGAAAGCGGTTTGGTCCTTGTATTCGGGCGCAGGCGGAATCACTACGGCGATATAGCTTAGGGCCGCCAAAATGAAGGAAGCGAAGAAGCCTAGCCAGATGGCGCGGCGCGAGGCGCTGTAACCGTAGACTTCGGTGAAGATGTCACCGAAGATGTATGTGATCGGGAAGACGAGCTGGCCGGCGCTTACCCGCAACGGGCCGATGGCGAAGAATTTCGTGGCGATGATGTTTGAGATCAGCAGGACCACTATGAATAAAGTGATGGAGGCGTCGAGATATTGATAGCGGGGATCGCTTCTGATCAGCGCTGCCAAGCTGTGATGTTGCTGGTGGTCTTGCAAGGGGGACTAGTCTCCTGTATTTGAAGTTTGTTTATGGTCGGAGCAAGCCGGGCGAGGACGCCCGGCGCGGACGAGGACGTCCGCCCCACTAGAACCTCAATTCTGAGTGAGCAGAAATGCAGCCACACTAGCGTCCTTTCAGCTCTTTCTTGGCGGTGACCAGGTCGATGGCTGACGGCAATAGGCCATCCAGACGCGTTAGCTCGAGCATCTGGCGCAGTCGGGGAGTCACTTCAACCAGCCGGATGGGGCATCCGCGGCGGCTCGCGAACGTGTAGACCACGGTCAGTTCTCCTAAGCCGGAGCTGTCCGTGTTGGTGACTTGCGCAACCCGCAGAATTATTCCGGATACGTTGGCGCTTTTTAGGAGTTCACGGGCGTTTTCGCGGAGGGCTTTTAAAGACGGACCGAGCGTGAGAGATCCCGCTAACTCGAGGATGGCGAGATTATCTTCGATGCGTGACGTGATCGTCAACGGCATTGTCCGCTATTATCTTCTCCGATAACCCTTATGTCTAGGGTGTGATGAAGGTAACTTGTTTAAAAAAACCAACGCCAACGCTCCTTGAGACGTCGTATTATGTGAATCGTATGCTGTCACGTCTACGCCGGAGCCGCACGCGCCAACGTGGGTTTTCGCTGATTGAACTGCTGATCGTTATTGCGATCATTCTGATTATTCTTTCCATTGCGCTGCCGCAAATGAGCAAATCGCGCATGCATGCTCAAGAGATGAGCGCGGTTGCCGAGCTTGGAACTATCAATAAGGCGGAGATTCAATACCAGTCTCAATTCGGGCAGTATGCCACTGCGCTCAGCCAGCTGGGTCCTCCGAGCACGGCCGGCGCTGCCGAAGGACCTCAGGCGGCCGGGCTCATACCGGGGAGCCTGGCTAGCGGCACAGCCAGCGGATACAACTTCACCGTTACGGCGTCGGCCGGCGGCTATGCGGTGACTGCGGTGCCGAAATCGTTTGGCAGCACGGGGCGGCGCACGTTCTATTCCGATCAGACCGCGGTGGTTCGGGAGAATTGGGGTCAGGATCCCGCCACGGCAAACAGTCCGGAAATCAAATAGCGGCGTTCACTCAGCGTGATACGCGCTTTCGGTTGTCTGCTCGCGCTGGTTCCGGCTCTTTACGCTGCGCAGAATCCCAGCGGGGCTGAAATTGCCGCGAGTGTCGAGCAGATGAGCCTCGATCCGCAGCAGACCTACCGGGTACGCGAACTAAACATAGCTCGTGGTGACATCAAAATTTATCTGAGCGAAGGCGTCCTGTCGTTTGTGACGCCTGTGGGAGGGCGCAGCGTCGCCGCAGTCTTTACCACGCAAGGAGTGGAGGCCGGCGATGCGGAAATCCTGGTGCTGCCTCCGCAACGCAGCGAACGAGCGTCGTTAGCTGCTTTCGCCAAAACGCCGAATCTGGACGAACACTTCTCAACTGCCATATTCCTGTTTTCCGATGAGACGGCGAAGGAACTTCTGGCGCAAATCAATGAGCGTCCCGTTCACAAGAGCGCTGAAACGGCGACCGAGATTGGATCGATATTTAACCCGGTTCTCCGGAGTGTCACTTCGCAGATTGAAGTTCGTCTGGTGCAGACGCTACTCGATAATCACGACCCGGCGCAAGGATTTTTCTACGGGTTAATCGCTGGACGCGAGGCGGGCACGTTCGATGTTATGTACGAGCCCACTGATTTTGAGCCGGTGTCGATGGGGCGCGTCGCCACTTTGAACGATGGGCAGCAGAAGTTTCAGCTATGGACCTCATTCCGGCCCCGTCGTGCTCCGCCGTTTGTGCGGGCGCCCAGCGGCTTGAGCGATTATCAGATCGATACTGCGATTCGCCCTGACCTGAGTCTATCCGCGACGGCCAGGCTTAGCGTGATTCCCAAGAAGGAAGACGGGCGCATTCTGCCATTCGATCTATCTGAGCGTCTGGGGGTGCGTAGCGCCACAATCGATGGGAAACCCGTCGAAGTTTTCCAGCATGCTTCCGTTCGCTTCAGCGACCTCAAGACCTCCGGAACATTTCTGCTGGTTTCCGACGTGCCGCTCACGCCGGGCAGACAGTACAGCGTGGAGATTCGCTACGAAGGATCGGTTATTCACCAGACGGGTGAGGGCTCGTACTTTGTGGACGAGCGCAATGCCTGGTATCCATATCGGAGCCCGATGCTGACGAACTTCGACCTGACTTTTCGCTGCCCGAATCGGCTACGGTTGGTCTCGACCGGAGAACTGATCAGCGATCAAATTGAAGGCGGCGTTCGAATTGTGCATCGGAGGACTCGCGTTCCAGAGCCTCTGGCGGGTTTCAATTTGGGCGATTACGATTTCGCGGAAGAGCACGGCCAGTATCGCGTGGAATGTTACGCAAACAAGGCGCGCATTGCGGTCTCGAATGAGCTGGACGAAGGCTTGGAAGAGATTTCGAAAGATACCGGCCGCATTCTGGACTATTACACGCGGCTCTGGTCTCCGCTTCCGATTCGCAGCGTTGCGGTTTCGCCGGTTCCCGGATATTTCGGGCAAGGCTTTCCGGGCCTTATCTATCTGTCCTCGATCTCCTACATGCGTCGGGAGGACCGGCCGCCGCAGTTACGTACTCCGCGGATGGACACGTTCTTTTCAGGATTGCTGCTGCCGCACGAGGTTGCGCATCAATGGTGGGGCAACATTGTGACTGCGGCGGATTATCGCACCGGGTGGCTGGTGGAGGCGATGGCGAACTATTCGGCTCTCCAGTTTTTGGAGAAGACGGAGGGAACGGCGACGGTGAACGCTGCGCTCGAAGGCTACCGGGACGATTTGATTCACGAGGAAAACGGGAAGACGGTCGAGTCTGCCGGGCCGGTCGATTTCGGCCAGCGGCTTGTGGACACTGCGGGGACGCCTGCGTGGCACGCCATCATTTACGAAAAGGGCACCTGGGTTCTGCATATGTTGCATCAGCGGCTCGGGGATGAAAACTTTCGGAAGATGGAGGAGAGGATGCTCCAGGAATACGCGTCTAAGCCCATCAGCAACGAAGATTTTCGGAAGGTTGCGAGTAACTTCGTACCCGCCGAACAGCCGGATGGAACGCTGGGTCTGTTCTTTGATACTTGGGTTTACGGCACTGGTATTCCGAAGATGCGTTTGAAGACAGCGGGGAAAAACACGGAACTGGATTTGTCAGGAGTGGATGAGGATTTCACGGCGGATGTGCCGCTCACCTGCAAGTCGAAAGAGGGGAGGCAACAGACCCGCTGGGTTCGGGTGAGTAACGGGAGTAATACCGTGGAGGCGAATGGGTGCGAATTGCCGTCGTCGCATGCGTTTTTGTATTATCCGGCGCCGTAACAGAAGAGCTGCTTGCAAGCTGATTGAAATCGATTGGAGCGTTACGCTATCGGGTCAGGCGCCCACGAATCCATGGGAGATCCTTGTTGGTTCATCACATAATCTAAAGCGTCTGCCACAGACGCACGACTCCAAAGGTAACGAGTGCTTCCATGTTTCGTCCAGAACCGTTGGCGTCCGGAATGGCGCGTTTTCAGGACGAAGGTAGCGCGAGCTTTCAGGTAGTTTAGAGCCCGCTCTACCGGGACATCAGTTTGCAAAACGGCATGGACGTGATTGGTCCGGACATGAACACCGAACAAATGCCAAGCGCGATGAGAACAGGTTTCTATGATGGACTTCAGAACCAGAGCGCGGTCTTCCGGGTCGAGGGTGAACCCGGGTTCGACCATCAGTCGCCGGGCTTGGTCCTCCCAAGTTGCGTTGAACTGTACAGTCGGGGAGCGCCAGGTTCGACGATTGCGGGAGACGGAGCCCGCTTCGGCGCCGGGGAGATGTGTGCCGTACGTGGTGAAGGTGAGGAAGACACCAATCGCTTCGCTCATGGCTCAGAATCAATAATACGGTCAGAACAATAATGTGCTTGTGAAAAACGATTTAATCACTCCATTCAGAATCGATGTCGCGCCTGAAGTATTGACCGATCTGAAGCAGCGGCTGAAAAGCACGCGGTGGTCTTACCAGGTGCAGGGAACCCATTGGGAGGCGGGCACCGATCTCAGTTATCTTAGGGAGCTCGTCGGGTATTGGCAGGACACCTATGATTGGCGCGCGCACGAGGCGGCTCTCAATCGATTCGCTCATTTCAAAACCGACGTGGACAATATCGGCGTCCATTTTGTCCATGAGCGCGGCAAGGGTCCGAATCCATTTCCGCTCATCCTGACGCACGGTTATCCGGACTCGTTTTATCGTTTTACAAAGTTAATTCCCATGCTCACCGATCCTGAATCATTCGGCGGGCGGGCGGAAGACTCTTTTGATGTGGTTGTGCCAGATCTGCCCGGTTACGGCTTCTCCGACAGACCGCCAGAGATTGGGACGATGTTTCGCGTCAATGATCTTTGGGCGCGGCTGATGACCGATCGGTTGGGCTATCAGAAATTTGGGGCGCATGGCGGCGATTGGGGTGGTACCGTTACCGAACAACTCGCTCGGAGTCACGCCGATTCGGTGGTGGCCATTCATCTCACAGACGTTCCTTTTGGCCATCTATTCGAAAAACCTAAAGATCCCTCCGAAGCTGAAAAGAAGCTGTTCAAGAATAGTGAAGAGTGGGTCCAAAAGGAGGGAGCCTACGCTCTGATCCAATCCACTAAGCCACAGAGCCTCGCGCAGGGTCTGAACGACTCACCGGCGGGATTGGCCGCCTGGATCGTGGAAAAATTCCGTGCCTGGAGCGATTGTGGCGGCGACGTCGAATCAAGTTTCACCAAGGACGAACTGCTGACCCAGATCATGATTTACTGGACGACGGAATCGATTGGCCCCTCTTTTCTGACTTACTACGACCGTGCGAATGCCGGTGCCCTGACCTGGGTTAAGGAGGCAATGAAGAAATGGACAGGTTCCGCCAAAGTGCCCGCGGCTTTTGCTCTTTTCCCGGGGGATATCGGTCACCCGCCGCGTGAATGGGCGGAGCGCTTTTTCAACGTACAACGCTGGACCGAGATGCCGCGCGGAGGACATTTCGCTGCGATGGAAGAACCGGAACTACTGGCTGATGATATTCGAACGTGGTTTCGGGAGTTTCGCGATCGTGGCGCAGTTTAGCGAAGTTCTCCTGTGCCGGTTCGGCGGTTCGTTCCGACAAGGCGAGAGAAGGCACCGGGGGCTTGGGTTTATTGCGGAGATGACGCGAGTGGCCTTGATTTGGAAACACAACGCGGTCAGTCACCCTGGCCTTGCGTGAGTTGGATAAACTCTGCCGCCCTTAGGATCGGCGTTCCGTAAAACGTCGTAACGTTCAGCAGATGCTTATCGCCAGAAATGATGTAGTCTGCGCATGCGGCAAGCGCGCATTCTAGAATGCGATTATCATCTGGGTCACTCTTGATAACGTCCACGGTCTGCTTTGGCTCAACCACATCCGCAATTTGTGAAATCCAGTCGATTGCCTCTTGCGCTTCAGCAGCCGACCACCCGAACTTTTCCCGCTGCAAAACTTCAGCGACCTCTTCAAGGATGGCCGGAGAAACGCAAAGTCGAATGGCGCCTGCCTCAGCAGAGGCGAGCAGTTGCCGTGCATTGCCTGGGAAATTCAGGCCGGAAACGATGATGTTGCTCTCGGCGGTGACGCGCCGCACTCAGCGCCGACGCTCAGAGCGGTGAGCTTGTATTTCGGTTTCCACATCTTCCGGTTTCGCGCCTGTGCGGTTGACATTGCGGTCACCGATGGCAAATAGCTGGCTGAAACCGTTACCATTGATGCGCTGCTCCAACGCGTCACGGACCAGCTCTTCCACGGTGATCTCTTCCCGAGCGGCCACCTCTTTCAGTTTTTGAAGAAGCTGCTCGGGAATGTTGACGGGCTGGAGCGCCATGATGCCTTCTCTGCTTTTATTATCGTAGGATTCTACTTAATCGCGTTATTGCATTCATGAACCATCACGGCTTTCTGTTACGCAAGCGCGTCAGCGCCGCCGGGTCATAGAGATGCCCGTGTCTGATCACAGCCGCAATCCGCATGGTACTTCGGATGTCTTGCAGCGGATCGCCATCCAATAAAACCAGATCTGCCGACTTCCCCGCCTCAACCGTCCCTAGCGAACCCGCAAGCCCGAAGAACTCCGCCGGACCCGTTGTCGCCGCCCGCAACGCCTCCACCGGACTGAATCCTGCATCCACCAGAAAGCCCAGTTCCTCGTGCAGGCTTCGCCCCGGCACAGAGCCCTTCGATTCCAGATAGCCGCTCTGATCCGTGCCCGCCAGAACTTTCACTCCATTGGCGCGCATCAGCTCCGCGAGATCCCGATAAACGGACCGGATCTTCTCCCACTGTTCCGGCGCGAAATACCGGAACGCCCCGGCCGTCGGATCCAGCCACGTGCCGTTTCTGGCGAACGTCTTCATCAGGGCGTCCAAGGTCGCGCGATCGCAACCAGGCGGCGTGTCGGACCGTTTCGGATCAAGCAGCGCGAGGCATTTCTTCGGCAGAAACTCGAAATGCTCAATGCTCTTCTGCCCCATGTCGGAAGCTTCGGCGGGTGTAATCCATTCCGAAACATGGCCCACAAAAGGAAGTCCCTTTGCCATCGCCGAATTCGCAACCGCGTGGGAAGCCTCCCGGGACAGATGGTCGTGAACTTTTATGAAGTCGACGCCGAGGGCCGCCAATGAGGCGACGGCCCTGTCTGCTTCTTGCGGCGTCCGAACGATCCACGTCTCGTTATCCGGTTTCGAGGGAGGACCCTCGAGCAACGGGCCGGCAACGAGGAGACGCGGCCCGTCGAGTTGACCGCTCTCGATTCGTTGTCGATTTTCGAGCGCCTTCTGGGGATCACTTTGCATGTCGCGCGCCCCGGTGATTCCGGCCGCTAGCAACAGCCCCAGGGCACGCGGATCGTCCGCCTCGTGGACATGCATGTCCCAAAGACCGGGAATGAGAAATCGCCCTTTGCCGCTGATGACGCTGGCGGCGCTCGGGAGACGTTCGCCGGTGGGAGCGACGGAGGTGATCTTATCGTCGTGAACGACGACGTCCATGTGGGGCAGGCCAACTCCCCTCCGGACATCGACCACAGTAACATCCACGATCACAATTGCTTTACGGAATTGGCTGTTGGATGAACAAGCAGCCAGCGCCGAAAGCAAGACCAAGACTGCGGGCACGCTCTTGATCATCTTTTCAATGAGTTTGCGACTCCGTGATCATGCTAGCGCCAGGCGGCATGGCAGGTTTATAGCGTAAGATTTTCACGGGCTAATCGCGTTATTTGTTTAGTTGCACAACATCGATCTCTTTCAATAAGCGGAGGGAGCGAGCGGGCCTTTTGTCTTGCGGCACCACGATGCGCTGTGGCCCCTCATGATCATCGAGGGGTTTGCCGTCACGCCGGTCCGCGAGGATAATTGCAGAACTGGTGATGCTGGGATCGAAGTCCGCTAACGCGTAGACGACTTGGTACCCGTCGCTGCCAGTCGCAACGACGTAGGTCGAAAGCTGCTTACCGCGAAGTCCTGTGCCGAAATCGACTCCACTGCGGACGAGTACGTCGTGCACTAGCACGCCCTCATAGTTGACCTGCTTGCCGTGGTCGTTCAGGACTGCAATCTGCCTCGGGAGGTCGGCGAGACTGTTCGCATCGAGTTTGACTGTCTTGTCGTTCGCCCGCACAGTGATTTGGCTCGAGGCTTGGGAGCAGGCGAACAATAAACAAAGAAGAATGAGGCGCATGAGAGTACTCTAACGTGCTCCAGGCTACGGTAAACCTTTTCGGCGGGAGCTCGTTTAGTCAGATGGATAGCTATGATAGGCCTCATGGCGGACCAACTGGGGACGGAAGTCCGCGCTGGCGCTGAGCTTCGGGATTTTGGCAGTTGGATGGCATCCGAACAGAAGCGTGTGTTTCTGTTGTGCCGCCGCATGCTGCAGGACCCGGATGAAGCCGATTCCGCGACCCAGGACGTGTTCCTGAAGGCCTACAAAGCGTTGAGTAAGGGGAAAAGTGGCCCAGATGACCTGGATAATCCTGGGAAATGGGTCACCCGGATCGCCGTAAATACCTGCCTGGATCGTCTTCGGTCCAAGGCATGGAAATTATGGCAGCGCCGTCCGCCAGCCGAGGATGAAGAAGTCATTCTACAGATGACTCCCGGCGGCGCGCCCGATCCGGAGCGTCAGTTATTCGCCAAGCAAATCCAGCGAAGACTGGAGCTGGCGTTGGGGAAGTTGTCAGACCGGCAGCGCGCTGTATTTTCGCTGCGGCATTATGACGCTATGGCGCTGGAAGAGATCGCCGGCATCCTTAAACTGGATGTAGGCACGGTGAAGGCGCATTTGTTTCGGGCCATAGCCAAGATGCGTGAGGAATTGAAAGATCTATATACAGCACACTCTTAGGTGTGCGGAGGGTTTATGAGCGTGTCCAATTTGTCAGGACATTGGACAGATGAGCAGTTGATTGAACATCTATACGATGTCGGTCCCGAGGACAGCCATTTAAACGGCTGCCGGGATTGCCAAGCGCGGCTCTCTTCGATGCAGGCGAAGCGCCGAAAGCTGGAGCTTAGCCCGGCTTCCGAGGACGAGGTGAGCTTTGAGTTTCTGGCCGCGCAACGCCGTAAGATCTACGCGCGGTTGACGGAGCGATCACCATGGTGGTCTAGTCTGCAACCCCGAAAACTGGTTTCCGCGGCGGCTGTGCTGGTGCTCGGAGCGGGATTGTTTGTCTATGAGGAAAATCATAGGCAACAGATGATGGCGAACAAGGTCTCGGATGCGCAGCTTGCCGAGCAAGTCAGCTCGATGGCTGAGGAATCCGAAGCTCAACCCACTGCGCCGCTTCAGGCGTTATTCGACGAATGAGTTTCCAGAAGATTCGCGCACTGCTATTCGCGTGTTTGCTGACGGCTGGCTGCGCCTACGCGCAAAACAGAGCGAACTTCCCTTGGTGGAATAGCCCGGTTGCCGCCAACATCGGACTCAGCGATGGGCAGAATCAAAGAATTCGCCAGATCGTGAGATCGTATCGGAGCCGGCTCTTCGATGCCCGGAACAATGTTCAGAAAGCGGAAGGCGATCTGGAAGACTTGCTGAACGACCCGAACGTGAACGTTCAGGCGGCTCGCCCGGTGATTGAACGGCTCGCAGCGGCGCGGGCGGAGTCCAGCCGCGTCTTTCTCGAAATGAGCGTGCAATTGCGGGGCGTGCTGACACTCGATCAATGGCGTGAACTGGTCAAGCGATGGGATGAAATGAAGCGCAAGAAACCCGCCGATACTCAGGTGGAACCCTAAGCCGTTGCCTCAATCTCGTGCGTGAGCTGTTCCCATTGGTTCATCGCTTGGTTGAGCTCGGTGCGTTGCGTTTCCAGGAGGCTCGAAAGGCGCGTGGCTTCCGTTGCGCCCACGAAATCCGATAACGCCAGCTCGGATTGTTGAATGCCTGCTTCGAGTTCCGCAATCCGATCTTCCAATTCTTTCGCCTGCTCTTGCATTTGCTTCAGCTTGATGGGATTAATGCGCTTCGCCGGAACCCGACGCGGCATGGGAATCGGCTGGGCGGGTGGAACGCCAATGAGGACATCATCCAAGGTGGGGACTTGCTCTGCCCCGCCCTGCTTGCGCCATAAGTAATCGGCGAAGTTGCCCGGGTACACGCGGACTTCTCCCTCGGCAATCTCAAAGACGCGGCTAGCGAGATGCTCGATGAAATAACGATCGTGCGAAACGAAAACGATGGTGCCGGTGAATTTCTCGAGCGATTCCAAGAGGACGTCTTTCGCTCGGATATCCAGGTGATTGGTCGGCTCATCGAGCAGGAGGAAATTGGAAGGATGCAGCAGCATGCGCGCGAGTGCGTAGCGGTTGCGCTCGCCTCCTGAGAGCACGCCAATGCGCTTGAATACGTCATCTTCGCTGAAGAGAAAGCAGCCCAGCAGATTGCGCAATTCGGTTTCGGTGGTCCTCGGCGCCACTTCCTTTACGTCATCGAGGACGCGGGCGTTCACGTCCAATTCCTTGTATTGATCTTGGGCGAAATAATCCGGCTCGACGTTGTGACCGAGCGAGTATTCGCCGGCAGTCAGCGGCTCGGTTCCCGCCAATAGTTTGATCAGAGTGGATTTGCCTGCGCCATTCACGCCGACCAGGGCGATGCGGTCTCCCCGCTCGATGGTGAAGTTGACGCCGCTAAAAACGTGCTTGGGGCCGTAGCTCTTAGCGACGTTCTTGAACTGCGCCACGACGCGGCCGCTCGGTTTCGGTTGCGGAAAAGAGAAGTGGATGGTTTTCTCTTCGACGGGTAATTCGATCCGCTCAATTTTCTCGAGTTCTTTAATGCGGCTCTGGACCTGTTTCGCTTTGGTCGCCTGGTAGCGAAAGCGATTAATGAATGCTTCGAGCTGTTGAATTCTGTCCTGCTGGTTTTTATAGGCGGCCTCCAGCTGGGCGAGACGTTCCGCTTTCTGCTGTCTGTACTTCTCATATCCGCCGGTGTAGAACTGAACTTTCTTGTTCCAGATCTCGACAATTTTCTTGACCGTCACATCGAGGAAATAGCGGTCGTGAGAGATGAGGATGCAGGCGAACTCGTAGCTCTCCAGATAGGCTTCGAGCCAATTTCGCGCTTCGAGATCGAGATGATTGGTCGGTTCGTCGAGGAGGAGCAGATTGGGTTTTTCGAGCAGCAGTTTGGCGAGCGCGATGCGCATCTGCCAACCTCCTGAGAATTCTTCGGTCTGCCGCGTCCAGTCTTCTTTGCGGAAACCTAGACCGCCGAGGACGGCGCCGACTTGGGCTTCGATGGCGTATCCGTCTCGGGAGCGAAATTCGGTATCGGCGCGCTCGAAGCGATCTGCGATTTGTTGGTATTCCTGGCTCAGCGGATCCACTTCGCTCATGCGCACCGTGAGCGTTTCGAGTTCCTGCTCAAGGTCTTTTACATCCGCGAAGACGCTCATGCACTCGGCGAATACGGTGCGGCCGCTCACGTTGAGCCCGTCTTGGG
>Ga0213875_10002133_pt1 | contig 12087 bp, 9 predicted proteins | sample BarmaccomBMRX_R8_FD_160105 | JGI IMG/M metagenome (GOLD analysis project Ga0213875, IMG submission 160105) | Root-associated microbial communities from Barbacenia macrantha in rupestrian grasslands, the National Park of Serra do Cipo, Brazil - RX_R8 | ecosystem: Host-associated > Plants > Roots... | reverse complement strand
CGTCGGCGTCTCGACGAGGCGTCAGCCGTCACGTTGGGTTTCCCCCACGACTTCCTTGCCGAGGTGGCACCCGTCGTCCTTGGCGACCTTCGGCATCTCATCGACGTCCCTGCTGGCCGCCGCCGCGTCTGAGCACCGGACCTCACACCGCCTACGCCGCGAAACGGACATCGACATGCAGTATCGGAAACTCGGCACGAGCGGCCTGACCGTGTCGCGTATGACCTTCGGTGCCATGACCTTCGGAGACCACGACTTCCGCGGTTTCAAGGCCAGCGTGGACCAGTCGACGGCCGACCGGATGGTCGGTGTCGCCATGGACGCCGGACTCACCACGTTCGACACAGCGGACTTCTACGCCGGTGGGCAGAGCGAGGTGATCCTCGGCAAGGCACTCGCCACGGCGGGCCGCCGTGACCATGCGGTCGTGGCCACCAAGGTCGGACTGCCGCTGAGCGACGATCCCAATGACGGCGGTCTGTCCCACCGACACGTGGTCGGCGGCGTCGAGGCCTGCCTGCGGCGGCTCGGCACCGACTACATCGACCTGCTGCAGATCCACGCCGCGGATTTCAGCACACCACTGGAGGAAACCCTGCGTGCCCTGGACAGCCTCGTGCACCGCGGCCTAGTCCGCTACCTCGGCTGGTCCAACCTGCCCGCCTGGTACGCGGCGAAGGCCCAGGGCTTGCAGGCCGGCAACGGGTGGGCCCCCTTCGTCTCGGCCCAGATCTACTACAACCTGCTCGCCAGGGACGTCGAGTCCGAGGTGTTGCCGTTCGTCCGCGACGCCGGGCTCGGCACCTTCATCTGGAGCCCGCTCGCCGGCGGATTCCTGTCCGGCAAGTACACCCGCGACGACCCCACGGGAGGCGGCGGCCGACGAGCCAGTTTCGGATTCCCGCCCATCGACGTCGAGCGAGGTTACGACCTGGTGGACGTGCTGCGCAGGGTCGCCGACGAGCAGGGAATCACGCCGGCCCAGGCGGCGCTGGGCTGGCTGCTGGCCAAGCAGGACGTGACCAGTGTGATCGTCGGAGTCAGCAGAATGGAGCAGTTGGAGGCCAACCTCGCCGGCGCCGATGTCGTGCTGCCCGCCGAGACCGTCACGGCGCTCGACGCGGCCTGTCCGCTGGCACCGACCTATCCGCAGTACATGTACACCATACGACCCGGTCAGGACACCTGAACCGCCTCACCAACACGGCACCCAGCCGGTGGTGAGAACGAAGAGGATCGACATGCCTTTACAGCTGCACACGGTGTCCTTCCTCTCAGGGGGGATCACTCTCACCGGCCATCTCCGCGTTCCGGACAGCCCGGGCCCCTTGCCCGCTGTCGTGTTCACTGGCGCGTTGTCCTCGGTGAAGGAACAGACCGCCGGCTACTACGCCGCCGCACTGTCCGAACGTGGGTACATCACGTTGGCCTTCGACCATCGCAACTTCGGCGAGAGCGGAGGCACGCCGCGCCAGCACGAGGATTCGGCGGGAAAGCTGGCGGACCTGACCGACGCCACCAGCTACCTCGCCAACCACCCCGCGGTCGACGCGCGGCGGATCGGCTGTGTCGGAATCTGCATGGGTGCCAGCTATGCCCTGCGGCACACAGCGTTCGATCCGAGGATCTCCGCGCTGGCCCTCGTGGCCGGCGGCTACCCCAGTCCCGGGGCGATGCGGGCGGCGATGGGCGCGTCGGTCTACCGCTCACAGCTCGCCGCCCTCGCCGCCGTCGCGGAACGGTCGTTCCGGACCGCGGAAACCGCGTACATGCCGGTGGTCTCCGCCGATAGTGGCGAAGCGGTCATGCCCGGCGAGGAACCGTGGGCGTACTACGGCACCGACCGGGCGGCGAGCCCAGGCTGGAGCAATCGGCTGACCCGGCTGTCGCTGCGCGAAATCCTCACCGGCTACAACACATGGGCTGCGGAGTTCGTCTCGCCGACCCCGGTGCTGATGGTGCACGGCAGCACCGATGCCTACTGTCCGCCCGAGGACGCCAAAGCGGTCTTCGACACACTCGGTGAGCCGAAACAGATCCTGTGGCTGCCCACGAGCAACCACATCGACCTGTACGACAACCCCGAGTTCGTCACCCCGGCGGTGGACCGGATCGCGACGTGGTTCGGTGCGCACCTCAGCTTGGGAGACAATGCCTGAACCGGCCTGCGTCAGGGCAGCCGGATGTCGAGCAGGTGCGGCGAGTCGAACGTGATGTGGTCACCGGACCGCTTGCCTGGCAAGGGAAACAGCCGCGCCGACAGCGGCTTGCCCAACCGGCGTGCCAGGGTGGCCATATTCAGTAGCAGTCCCGCGATCTCCTCGGCCGAGGCGTCCCCGGCCCATCGAAGCCGACCGTGATGGTCCGGATCACCGGCCGAGCCAGGTCAGCACCTGTCGATCACACCGCGTGAGCCTGGCTCGTGGTGCCGGCCTCTTCAGCGGCCCTGCGCCGCTCGGCCGCCTCGCCCATCTTGCGGCCCTGTCTGATGGTGCCGAAGATGAGAGCGGCCAGTACGACCAGTGGGAGCACATTGTTGACGACCACCATGGGGCCGATCGGAAGCAGGTAGGTCAGCACGATGCGCAGCAGTGCCTCTCCGGCGAACGACGCTCCCCAGACCAGAGTGAGGACGCGCTGAAAACGGCGGAATCCGGCGTGGTGCCACAGCCCGTTCCAGTGCGCGACCTGCTCTCGGGACCCGTCGGTGGCGAACTTCCTTCCGAAATAGAACATCAGCGGCCGGCCGAACAGCAACGAGCCCAGCAGCACTACGCCGAACAGGCCGGTGACCGCGGCCTCCTTGATCAGGAAGAGCCGTGGGCTGTTGAACACCAGCGAACCGATGATGCCGAGCGCCATCAGGATGAGCACGAAGATGCTGAACTCGTCGACGTGTCGAGCACGGAGCACGGTGGCCAGCAGCTGGAGAGCTGGCCACACGCTGCTGGCCAGCAGGGCGGCCAGGTCCCCGACGCCGTGGTCGGCGAGGACGTTGTAGGTGATGAGCGGCAATGCGACGTTGAACAGCAGAGTCAGCACCCAGTTGACGACCGATTGCTTGGGCGCGCTGCTCGCCCGCTCCGGAACAGAACTCATGGTGACGCTCTCCAGTGATAGATATGCTAACGAACGTGAAGCCTAGCGTAACTAGTTCCGTGTTGCGAGTGTCCCGCGGTTCGGGGGTGCCGACCGTGGCGTTCCTGTTCGGCATGGCGGGCCGTACCGAGCTGTCCGGCGCGACGCTCAAGCGTCTGCTGGTCGACATGGGGATGACCGACACCGCCGCACACGGCCTGTTAGCCCGTATGCGGCGCGACGGACAGCTGGCATCCACACGACGCGGCCGCAACGCCAGTTATCGACTCGCGGGAGACGTCGAGAGGGGATTCCGGCTGATTCGCGACCGCGCCCACCTGCGGCCGGTCGAGTGGACCGGAGCGTTCCACGCGATCCTCTACCAAGTTCCCGAACAGCACCGGGCGTTCCGCGACGCGCTACGCAGGGCCGCACTGCTGTCGGGCTACGGACTGCTGCAGCACGGCGTACTCATCGCGCCGGATGACCGCACGGCCGGCATCTCCGAGACACTGCGGACATGTCCGGCCGACGCTCGGATCCTGGTCACGGATCTGGGCATGAGCATCTCCGACGCCGCCCGTGTCGCCAGGGAAGCCTGGGATCTCGACGGACTGGCGAAGGCGTACCGGACCCATATCGACACCCTGCGGCAGGCGCTGGACGAGCCGGCCGACCGACGGGGCGCCTCAGCCGAGGCGCTGCGGCGGTACGCGAGCTTGGTGCGGGAACCGCTGGTCGATACCCTGCGTCAGCCTCGTCTCGTCCCGCAACTGCTGCCCGACGACTGGATCGGAGGTACGCTCCGCCGGCTCATCGACGAGGTCCACGAGCGGTACGGACCGGCCGCGGCCCGCCACGTCGCCGACATCGTCGACCGTCATGACGGCTGAAACGTCACCTGCCACACAACGACAGCGGCCCCCTCGAGGTTGTCCTCGAGGGGGCCGGTGGGCAGCGTGTCAGTGCATCGGGAAGCCGCCGGGCATGAACGACTGCATGATGTTCCCGGGCAACTTCATCATGGAGCCCATGTCCATCGTGTACACCGGCTGCCGCGGCGGCGCGACATGCCTCGGTGGCGGTGCCGGGGCGCGTCGCACCGGCGCGACCGGCGGGGGTGCCGGCGCCGGTGCCGGGGCGGGAGCCGGCACGGCCATGGCCACGGGCGCCTCGGTGGATGTCGCCGGAGCTGGATCGGTGTTGGCCTGTGCGTGCGCGACGGGTATGTTGCCGCCCGTTCGCGGTGCGGAGGCCAGCAGGACGACACCGAGAACGACGCCAACTCCCGCTGAGGCCGCCATCGCCGCGGCGATCTTCTTCACCTGCGCCGCGACGGGTTCGTCCTTGCGGTGCGTCGCCGGGGACCGGGTGCCGGCGCCCACGTAGACCAGCGAGGTCCTCGGGGATCCATCACCGTCGGTGATCTTGATCCAGCCGCTGCTCTCGTCGCTTCTTCGCCGCCGTTCGCCACGGGACTCCAAAGCCGCTAACTCCAGGACGCCGCTTCTGCTGGCGTCCTGCTCCTCGGCCATGTCTGCCTGGCAAGCCTGGTCGGCTTCACCAGGGGCGTATCTGATACCCACCGCCTACTCCTCCCCAGTTGTGGTACTCAACCAGCTTGCGTCTCACGATGTGCCGCTCCCGACTCCGACCCTGTCCATCACGTACTCGTCACCAAGCTCCGGTTCCCGGCGTAGGTGGGGTGTCGTGTCAGTGCCCGACTGTTCCGCGGTCGGGGCAAGCGCCGCCGCGGCGACCCTGATCAGAGGACTGACTCGATACCGAAAGGGCGCGACAGAGGGCCCGTTCCCAGCGCCGACCACCTCAAGCAGCTGGAACTCCACCAGCGACTCCAGCACGGACTCGGCCTGGCGGGAATCGGTCTCCAGCAGGGCGGCCGCCTGGTCGACCGTGACTGGCTCCGCCGCGGACGCGGCCAGCGAGTAGAACGCCGATCGCCGCCCCTGGGGCAACGACTGGCAGGTCAACTCGACACTGCCTAGCACGTCCACCTCGGCATTGGCCAACTCCTCGAGCCAGTCCCGCTCGTTCCCCAGGCGATCGACCAGCATGGACAAGGACCAGTGCGGACGGACAGTCAGGCGACTGGCCGAGGCCACTAGCGCCAGGGGCATTCCCTCAAACAGCCTAAACAGCTGACACGCGGCCGGCAACTCCCTGCGCACCCTCGGCCATCCCAGCACCGACGCGAGCAGTTCGATCCCGTCGTCCTCGCTCCATCTGGACAGTTCGAGAGACAGGCCAACTCCACGCAGCGGCAGCCGAGACCGGCAGCCGACGATGGCCGCACAGCCGCCGCCACTGGGCAGCAACCTCGCCGTTCCCGCGGTGGTGACCGCGTTGTCCAGCACGACGAGCACCTTGCGCCCCGCGGTCCAACTCCGGAACAGCCCGACCCGTTCCTCCGCGCTCACGGGCAGCGGCGCGGCCGGCCCACGGATGGCCCGCAGAAAGCCGACAAGTGCGTCTTCACAGGTCAGTTCGGCCAGATCGGCGTAGAACTGGCCATGGGGAAACCGGGCTCGCACGACATGCGCCAGATGGACACACAGGGCTGACTTGCCCGACCCCGGCGGCCCGACCACGCTCACCACCGACGGCGCGGAGCCGTCGGCGTCGGCCACCAGGGCCTGGGTCGCGGCGATCTCCGTCCGACGGCCCACGAAGACCGGGACATCGGGGGGCAGCTGCGCGGGGCGCTCGACGGCAGGACCGGTCCGCGCGGTCGGCCTGCCCGCCGCACCGGTGTCCGCGGCCGAACCGCCCACCAGCAGGGCGCGGTGCACGCGCCGTAGCTGCGGCCCTGGTTCAAGCCCGAGGTCGTCGACGAGGGTGGTACGGACGCGTTGGAACACGTGCAGCGCCTCGGATCGGCGTCCGGCCTGGTGCAGCGCTGTCATCAGCTTGACGTGCAGTCCCTCGTGGGCGGGATACTCGCGGACGAGGGCGCTCAGTTCGCCGATCACCTCGTGATGGTGGCCGAGTGTCAGCTCAACCTCGACGAGCTGGTCGATGGCCGCGACTCTGGCCTCCTCCAGCCGCGCGACGTGCCCGCTGAGCACCGGGCCGGACTCGACGTCGCTCAGCGCTGCCCCGCGCCAGATGCCCAGTGCGCAGCGCAGCGTCCTTGCGCCGGCCTCGAATTGGCCGTGGTCGAGTTCGGCTCGCCCCCGTTCGACAAGCTCGGTGAACCGGTGGGCGTCGACAGCCTTGTCCGGTACCGACAACGCGTAGGCGACGTGGCGGGTGTGCAACACCGTGGGGCACCGCTGTCCGGCGGTTCCATCGGCAGCCAGCAGTCTGCGCAGGTGTGACACGTAGGTCTGCAGTGTCGCGGTGGCCTTGGCCGGCGGCCGCGGTCCCCACAGCTCCTCGGTCAACCGCTCGCTGCGGACGACGGAGTTGGCGCTGAGCGCGAGCAGCGCGAACAGCTGCCGGAGCTTGGGCTGCGACGGGGTGAGCGACTGCTGGTCACGGGCGACCTCGAACGGGCCGAGCACCCGGACCTGCATGGTGATCACCTCCGGCCCGGGCCGCCTCACTCTCGGTACTCGGTCGCTATTCCTATCGCGTCCCAGGGTGGGAGTCCAGCCGCCGTGACCGTGTCATCGCGGCCAATGGCGTGACCATTATGGAAATCGGGGGTCGGCCGGTCAACCGTCAGGCCGGCTGGCCGTCCACGGCTCGGACCGACCCCCGCAGCTCCGCACGCAGCGCGGGTGTCAGCATCGGACCCACCTGGTCGACCAACACCGTCATCTCGTAAGCAACCTGGCCCACATCACAGTCCGGCGCGGCCAACACCGCAAGACACGACCCATCCATGACGGTCATCAGCAACAGCACACCGTTCTGCATCTCCACCACGGTCCGCCGAACCGCACCAGCGTCGAAACACCGCGCCGCACCCAACGTCAGACTCACCGCGCCCGCCGCGACCGCCGCCACCTGCTCAGCGCCCTCCGCCGGCAGTCGCGCCGAGGACGCGAGCAACACCCCGTCCACCGACACCACCACCGCGTGCGCCACCCCAGGCACCTGCCGGGCGAAGTTGTCGACCAACCACCCGAACTGACTCACCTGACGTGACTGGGGTTTGGTCATGGATTCTCCGTAAGGGTTGATGCCGCCTGCGGCCTATTACAGTACGCGGCGGGCGAGTGGATGTTCCAGAACCATGCACTGCGGCCGAAAGGTCCAGCCGTGGCGACTCCATTAGCGGAGAGCAACCAGTCAACCACTCAACGTCATACCACTCGGTCGACGGCGGTTCCGGAAACACCGTGTCAGCTCCGCCGCAATACAGAGCGCCCCTCAGAGAAATCACAGGAACGCGCGCAATAACGTCGCGGCAACACAAAGGCAACGCACGCGAATTGTGTTGTGCCGCTCACACGGAGGAACCTCCGGCGCGCAACGCCGACGGGACGCACTCCCGACGGGCTGAGGCGAGGCATCCGGAAACCCGTCACGGACCGTGTTACTTCAGGCGCCGATTCTGAGGCGAACGAGGTACCGTACGTCCGTAGCCGACCGGAAAGATCAGAATGTCCCTTGACCTGATCACTGCGGCCAACGCGGTCGTCGCGGGCGCGTTGTGGATCGGCGCGGCCAACAAGGCACTCCAGGTATGGCGTGCGCCAGAGGACCGGCCGCTGCGTGCCGTGACCGCGACCGTGCTCGGCATGGCGTTGGAGTTCACGGTGCGACTGTCTCCGGTCGGTGTCGCCGTCGACGCGGTGTGTGGTCCCGGAACGGCGGGTCTTGTCGCCAACCTCTCGGCCCTGATGTGCACGTACTGTCTGCTGGCCTTCTTCCTCTATGCCGCGCACGACGCTGGCGGCGACCGTCAGGTGCGGCTCCAGCTCGTACCGCTCGTGCTCACCATGGTCACCCTGATCCTGGCGTTCGCGACGGCGACACCGCGGGTCCGCGCTCATCCGACCGACCTGAGCCTCGGTCCGCAACCGGCGGCCGCCGTGTACGAGCTGTCCGTCGCCGCCTACCTGTGCTATTCGATCGGCACCATCCTGCGCTGGTCGGTCGTGTGCATGAAGGTGACCGAGCAGCGGCGGCTGCGGCGCTCCCTCGCCCTCATTTCCGCGGCGTTCGCGCTCGCCCTTGTCGCCTCGGTGCTGCGGACCTTCGTGACGGTCATGACCTGGATCGGGGCCGCCGGCCTCGACGCGGTACGGGTCGCCACCTCGCTCACCGCCCCCCTGGTGTTGGCGGGCGGTCTGTTGTTCGTTGTCGGCATCAGCTATCCCGCGGCCGCCGGTATGGTCGCGACTATTCCCGTCTGGTGGTCGCATCGCAGGGACTTCACCGCGCTGTACCCCTTGTGGCGGGCGTTGCACGATGCCTTCCCCGACCTGCAGCTGCCCACGACGCGCTACCGCCGGTGGCGGCGGCTGGCCTGGCTGACCAGGACACATCGCGGCTACTACCGTCGTGTGATCGAGATCAAGGATGGACTCGTCCAGCTGGCCGCATACTGTTCGCCGGACGATTCGCCCGCCGGGGACGCCGCCGGATACGCGAGGTTGGTCAGGAATGCCATCGATGCCAAGGCCGCCGGCCGCGCCGCCGTCAGCCCTCATCCGCTCGCCTCACGGGGCGGTCAGGATCTGAACTCGGACGCACGATGGCTGGTCGCGGTCTCCCACGCGTTCGCCACCGCCGCCGGCGCCCCGCCCGCTGGCACGCGTCGCATCCGGGCGGAAAGACGATTTCCGTCCCCTGACAGCGCGTTTGTCCACCGGCCCTGGGCCGGCCGCTGACCTCACCTTCCCGCCACGGGTGCATCGAGTTTGCGCAGGCCCTCGATGACCCGCTCCATCAGACGTTGGTCCGGTCCCCGGTCCCCAGACCAACCGTCGCTGTGCACCGTGATCAGGCCCTGGTCGGCGAGGTCTCCCAACAGGACCTTGGCCACACCGATGGGGACGGGAACCAGCGCGGCCACCTCGGCCACCGATCTCGCCTGGTGGCACAGCTGAAGTACCTCGACGTAGTCGTGGGTCAGGCCGGATCTCGTCGCCAGGCCCCGTTTGGTCACCGAGACAAGTGTCTCGATCCGCATCGTGACCAGCGAACGGGTCCGGCCGCCGGTGCGGACATAGGCGCGTACCGGCGACGCCGAGGTGCCGACGTCGTCCGGCCCCTCGCCAGCATCGTCGAACACGACGCTCACAACCACCTCACCAGAATTTCGTGGGCCGAAACCACGGACTTTCCAACCATGAGCGAACTGTTCCCCTGGGCGCCGACTCCAGAAGATCACCCTAGCAGCCGCCGGCTCCGATCCACCACGGGATCGCAGCCCGGTCGACATTCCATCGCTTCAACGAAAACGGAAAAATATGTTGACGTCGCTGCTCAGCCTCGCTGCGCACGGAGAAAACGGGACCGCTGGTGCTGCGGGAAAGCCATTTCGGCACGGTGCCGATTGCCCGATACCGTATTGAACACGGCAGCAATTCGTTGAAGATCCACCGGGACCGGCCAACGGCCGTGCGGGCCGAAATCCGAGCGTCAGCGGTCCGATTTCCGGACGCCGGATACGGGTGGACCACGTTTTCCCGTGCGGGACGAACGCCGATCGCGGGCGACCTGCGGGGCACGCCGGCTGAGCACCCCGACGCCGGTGGCCATCACCCCCAGCGCGAAAACCTGGCCCACCACCTCGCCCGGATCGGCGCTGAGCGACTCGCCGAGCCACAGGGTGCCGATACCGATGCTCACAAGGGGATCCACCAACACGATCACCGACAGCGCCGGGGCTGGCGCGACACCGGCGCGGAAGGCGTTCTGGTTGAGCAGGAACCCGAGCGGGCCGCACACGAGCAGCAGCAGGAAGGGCCAGTCGGTGAGCATCGCCCCGACGCCTCGACGCAGATCGTCCGCGGCGAGCTTGGCCAGACCGGCGGCCACCCCGTAGCACACACCTGTCGCGCCGGCCAGCGCGAGGACCCGGAGTCGGCCGGGATGCCGGACGGCGGTGTACAGGCAGCTGGCGAGGACGAGGGTGAGGCCACCGGCGAGAGGGACCACCTCACCCAACGTCAGCCGGTCCCGCCCCGGACTCGGCCTTGCGAACAGCAGGAAGGCCGCCAACCCCAGCACGCACAGGCCCGCGCCGAACAACGCCACCCGGTCTGGGCGCAGCCGGTCGAGCCAGCCGGCGAACACCACGGCGAACAGCAACCCGGTGACCAACAGCGGCTGAACCAGTGCCAGCGGACCGGTACTCCACGCGATCCACTGCAACACGATGCCGAGTCCGTTGACCACCAGCGACCCCAGCCACATCGGCCTGCGCGCGAGCTCGGTCACCAGGCCCCAGCGCACCGCGCCGCGACGATCGGTAGCCCGTGCCTCCCTCTGCTGTAGCGCGGCGGTCAAGCCGAAACTGGCCGCGGCGGCGATGGCGGCGGGAACGGCTATCGCCAGCACCACTGGGGCCCCGATCATGGCCCCTCGTCCGGTGTCGACAGCTCTGCCGGCGTCGCGGCGAGGTCCGCCGCGACTGTCACGATGGCCGAGGCGAGCGCGCGGGTCCTGCCGGCCGAGCCGGCGGTGCCGGTCAGACAGACCGCGATCCACTCCCCCCACGTGATCGCACCCCAGGACAACCCGACCCCGGTGGCCAGGGGAAGGACCGGGTAGGCCGCCGACAGTAGCGCACCGCCGAGGCGCACCTGCCACCTCGGCCCGGGCAGGACGGAACCAATGGCGTCGAACCACGTGGACCGGTAGACGGCCCTCGCCGCGGCGGACTGTAGACCGGGCGGCAGCACGCCGAACGCACGCACGACGAAGCCAGCCGCCTCGGGCACGGCCGATCCGGCTCGCGCACGTACGGCCGCTCGAACCACGGCGACCCGGTCACCCCATGCCATCGGCCCGACCGGCAGGTCGACCGGAACCGCGCCGGCACAGTTGCCCGACGCCCTCGCGGTTTGGGTACCGCGCAGCGACCACGGCACCATCAGGCGCAGCGTGGCCGGTCCCGCGGGGTCGACGGCCAGCACCCGGCTTGCCGCCTCCGCGAAGATCGTGATCAGCAGCTCGGTGTCCGTCACGGCCACGGCACGGGCCGCGGCACGCAGGGACCGACCGCGCAGCCGCATCAGCTCGTAGTGCCGGGCCGGGCCGGACGAGTGGCGGTCCGACTCGATCCCGTTGGCACGTCCGGCCCGTGCGAGGACCCACAGCCCGCGCAGCAGTCGAACCGCACCGCCGTCGCGGAGACCGGTTCTCGTCAACGAGCGGGACGGCGGGGTCGCCCATGAACGTCCGGCACCTTCCGTGCCCGCCAGCAGCGCACGCAGAACGGCAACACCGTCGCCGAGCGAGTGATGCAGCTTGACCAGCACCGCGCGGCGATCGTCGGGCAGCCCGGTGACCAGCAGCGCGGTCGCCGGCGGACGGGCGGCATCCAGTGGACGGGCGAAGAAGTCGTCGATGATCTCCGTGAGCGCGCCGGCATGACCGGCCGACACCTGCTCGATCATCGTCCTGGGGTCGACCGTGCCGTCTACGCTCCACCGGGCTCGACGCAGCAGGGTCGCGGGACGCAGACGACCGGCGAGACCAGACAGACCGGCGAGCAGGCCGGCCACGTCCGCGGGCGTCGGAGCCGATCCGTCCGACACCGGCTCGAACATCATCACCGCGCCGACGTGTTGGGGCACCTCGGCGGTCTGCACGTGCAGATACAGCGCGTCAGCCGAGCTGAGCACCCGATCCACCTCGACACGGGGAGCCGAGGCGAGGGCCAGCAGCCCGTCCTCGACCAGGTGCGAGCGGGCGTAACCCAGCGCGGCCGCCTCCCACTGCGCCAGCCACGACGGCTGTTCCCGAAGCCGCCGCACGAGCTCGGCGAGTTCACCAGGCCTTGCGCACACGGCGGCGAGCCCGGCCCGCGCCATGAGCTCGGCGTTGGCCCGCCCATGGCCGGCGATCGGGTAGTGCATGATCAGT